>Ga0207707_10002967_pt1 | contig 15100 bp, 14 predicted proteins | sample KBSC83BmetaG_FD_184336 | JGI IMG/M metagenome (GOLD analysis project Ga0207707, IMG submission 184336) | Corn rhizosphere microbial communities from Kellogg Biological Station, Michigan, USA - KBS C8-3B metaG (SPAdes) (version 2) | ecosystem: Host-associated > Plants > Roots > Rhizosphere ...
CTTTCGGCGAAATTCGCGCGTCCGGTGCGCGCGAGCACCCAGTTCTGCGAGAACAGGCCGAACGGCAGCGTCAGCGCGAGCTCGCCGACGGCGAACGCGAGACCGAGCCTGCGAACGTCGGCGCGAATGCCGAGGTTTCGCAGCAGCAGGTGAAGCTGCCACGCCTTCAGCGCCAGGTAGACGAGCGCGCAGGCGAGCGATACCGCGAACACGGAAAGCGGCAGCGCGCGAATCGCGCCGAGCGCGCGTCCCGGGTCGCCGAGCCGCAGCGCGAGGAAGAAGAGCCCGCCCGCGAGCAGCACCGGCGCGACGACGGTCGCCGCCTTGGCGACTCTCACGGAGCAAGCTTGCCGGCTAGCGCCGAATCGAGCGTTGCGAGATCGTCGAGTGCGTTGTGCAGGTACGGCACGACGGCCGCCGGCGTTCCCCACGCGGGCTGCACGTCGGCGGACCAGCGGTTGCGCCAGGCGCCGCCCGCCTGCGCGATGACCGAGCGGCGCTCGAGCCAGGACAGCCGTTCGCGCGCGAGCGTGACCGGCGACGCCTGCTGCAGCAGCGGATCCAGCGTCAGCCCTGCCTGCCGTATCGCCTGGCCCGCGTGGACGAGCCAGCGCGCGAACGTGCGCGTCGTGAACTCGCGCGGACCGACGGCGATGAAGCGGCTCGCGAGATGACTGCACGTGACGGCGGACAGGCGGAGGATCTCGACGCGCAGCCGCGCGTCGAAGTCGCGCCGGCACGCCGCGTCGATCGCCGGCAGCGTCTGCCCGACTCCAACGACGGCGCGCACGCGGCCGCTGCAAAGCGCATCGTACGAGAGCGCGACCGGGAGCACCGGCGGCGGCTGCACGCAGCGCCGATACACTTGCCAGGCGCCCGCGCGCAAGGCGCCGAAGCGGCCGCTCCGCGACGTGACGCCCTCGGGCGCGAGATAGACGACGCGACCCGTCGAGATCAGCTCGACCAGGCGCCCGATCTGTCCGGCGATCGTCGCGCGAAACGCGGGATCGAGCGTGCGCAGCGCCTCGATGCGAAGGCGTCGCAATCCCCAGTGCGCAAGCCGCAGGCGCCCGAGCGCGTCAGGCTCGATCGCGTCGACGCGTTCGGGCAGCGTCCCGAGGACCGACGCGAGCTCGCGCTGACCGCGCGCGGAGAAGAGGTGCCGCGGATCGGCGTCGCCAAAACCCGCGCTCCTCAGCGCCACGACGGTTTCCCCGAGCGTGAATTCGCGGATGCGGCGGATCGGCTGCACGCGCAGGATCTTGAACAAGCCTTCGAGCGGCACGCGTCCGAGCAGCCAGGTGATCGGCCGCGGCCACGTCGACAGCAGGTCGCTCACGAAGCCGCGCCGGAACAGGTCTTCGCGCGCCGCGCAGAACGGCAGGGGGTTCAGGATCCGCAAGCCCCGCCGGCGGCAGAGGGCCGCGGTCAGGACGGGGACGTCGCAGTCGCGCAGGTGGTTCGAAACGACGAGCGTGCCGGGCTCGAGCCGGAAGTCGGGCGGAATGAGCTCCGCGTTGCGGACGACCGCGCGCACCGCGAGATCGAAGCAGAACGCGGTGAGCCAAGTGAACGGCGGATGCGGATCGAGCTCGGCGTCGGACAGCCAGTCGAATGACATGGATCGGTCAGGCGGTCGGACCGTGCACGGCAGCCGTGGTCTTGTTGGTTGCGCGCGTGCGCGCGGTGCCTCGCATCCGGGCTTGGACGGCGAGACTTCGGGGGACATGTGTGGGACCCTGTCCCCGGGCAAAAAATCCGCAAACCCGCCGCTACCAGAACTCGAACGACGACTGCAGGACCGGCGCGAAGCTGCGCCGATGCGCGGGACACGGTCCGTGCAGGTCGAGCGCCGCGAGATGCTCGGGCGTCCCGTAGCCCTTGTGCCGCGCGAAACCATACAGCGGGTACTGGCGGTCGAGCTCGACGAGCATCGCGTCGCGTGTCGTCTTCGCGATGATCGACGCGGCCGAGATCGCGGGGATGTCCCGATCGCCCTTGACGATCGCATACGCCGGGCACGCGAGCTCGGGGCAGTGATCGCCGTCGATCAGCGCTTCGATCGGCGCCACGGCGAGCGCCTCGACCGCACGCCGCATCGCGAGCAGCGTCGCGCGGAGGATGTTGAGCGCGTCGATCTCGCCGACGTCGCTCGCGGCGGCCGCCCACGCGATCGCCTTCGCGCGAATCTCGACGGCCACGCGATCGCGCGCCTCGGGCGTCATCAGCTTCGAATCGCGAAGCCCCCGGATCTTGCGCTTGGGGTCGAGGATCACGGCGGCGGCGACGACCGGTCCTGCGAGGGGTCCGCGTCCCGCTTCGTCGATGCCGGCGACGAGCATCGTCAGCGCCCCTTCAGTCGCGCAGGGCCGCCCAAAGCGACTGATCCGCCTCCGCGGGGGCCAGCGAGCGTCCGGAGACGTTTCATCGCGCGCCGCGTGCGGCCAGCGCGCGATCGAGCTCCGCGAGCACCGCGTCGGCCGCGAGCGCGCCGGTGTCGACGGCGAGCGCATCGCTCATGCGTCCGAACAGCGTCTCGATGCGCCTGCGCGTCACGGTATCGTCGAACAGGTTCAATGCGGCCTGCGCAAGATTGCCCGCAGTCGCGTCGTCCTGCAAGAGCTCCGGCACGACGAAGCGGCCGGCGAGAACGTTCGGAAGCCCGACCCACGGCAGGAGCAGCTTGCGCCGGACGATGCGCGCCGTGAGCGCGCTCACGCGATAGAAGATCACGTGCGGGCAGCGCGCAAGCGCGGCCTCGAGCGTCGCCGTACCGGACGCGACCAGCGCGACGTCGGCGGCGCGCAGCGCGTCGCCGGCGTGGCCGTAAAGCACGGTGAGCGGCAGCGCGTCGAAGCCGCCACGATGCTGCGCCTCGAGAAACGCGTCGCGCGTCGTGCGCGAGACGAGCGGCACGATGAAGCGTGCATCGGCGCGCGCATCGAGGATGCGCGCGGCCGCGTCGAGCACGAGACCCGCGTGCATCTCGATCTCGGACAGCCGGCTGCCGGGCAGCAGCGCGAAGAGCGGCGTCGCGCCCCTGAGCTGCAACGTCTCGCGCGCGGCGCGGCGCGTGCCCGGACCCGCCGCGTCCTTTGCCAGCGGATGCCCGACATAGGTGACCGGGATGCCGGCTTCCTCGTAGAGCGGCGGCTCGAACGGGAAGAGCGCGAGCATCCGGTCGACCGAGCGGCCGATCGTCTGCAGGCGCTCGCGGCGCCAGGCCCAGACCGACGGGCTCACGAAATGCACGGTGCGCACGCGCCGGCGCTTGAGCCGCCGCTCGAGGCCGAGGTTGAAATCGGGCGCGTCGACGCCGACGAAAACCGGCACGCGCTCGCGAACGAGGCGCCGCATCACCTGGCGGCGGAGCGCCAGCAGCGACGGCAGATGCGCGATCACTTCCGAGAATCCGCGCACGGCGAGGCGCTCGAGCGGCGCGAACGGCTCGCAACCGGCGGCCTGCATGCGCGGTCCCGCGATGCCGGCGAAGCGAACGGCCGGCCGCTGCCTTCGCACCGCGTCGATCAGCGTCGCGGCGAGCGCGTCGCCCGACGCCTCGCCCGCCACGATGCCGATCGTGACAGCCGACATCAGCGAACGATGCCGCGGCGGCTTTCGGACAGGAACGTGACGAGCGGCGCGACGAGCGGTTGCCTAGTCGCCTCCTCCGCGAGCGCGTCGCGCGCCGCGTCGAGCGACAGGTTCGCGCGGTAGAGCGTCCGGTACGCACGGCGAACGATCGCGATGTCGTCGGCGGAAAAGCCGCGCCTGCGCAGCCCCTCGTTGTTCGTCCCCGCCGGCTTTGCCGGATAGCCCTGCACCGTGACGTACGGCGGCACGTCCTGCAGCACGATCGCGCCGGCGGCGAGCATCGCATGCGCGCCGATCCGGCAGAACTGGTGCACGCCCGCGTACGCGCCAAGCACGGCGAAATCGCCGATCGTCACGTGACCGGCGATCTGCGCGTTGTTCGAGAACGTCGTGCAGTCGCCGACGACGCAGTCGTGCGCGACGTGCGTGTACGCGAGGAACAAGTTGCCGTTGCCGATCGTCGTCGTCCCGCGATCCTGCGCGGTGCCGGCGTGGATCGACACGAACTCGCGCACCACGTTGTCGTCGCCGAGCGTCGTCGACGTCGGCTCGCCGCCGTACTTGCGATCCTGCGGAATGTCGCCGACGGAGGCGAACTGGAAGATCCGGTTGCGCGCGCCGATCGTCGTGCGGCCGGTGACGACGGCGTGCGGGCCGATCCGCGTGCCGGGTCCGATCGCGACGTCGCCGCCGACGATCGAGAACGCGCCGATCGACACGTCGTCGGCGATCCGCGCGCCGGGATCGACGAGCGCGGTCGGGTGGATCTGCGGCACGTTGTCGTTCTCGCGCGCTTGCGAAGACGCTTCGCTACACCGGCATCGGCGGCGTCGGCGGCACGTCGCGAATCGCCGCGAGCAGCTTCGCCTCGCAGACGAGGCCTTCGCCGACGGTCGCCTTCGTGCGAAAGCGGCCGATTCCGCGCACGGCGCGCTCGAGATACGCCTCGAGCAGCAGCGTGTCGCCGGGCACGACCTGGCGCTTGAACCGCGCTTCGTCGATGCCGGCGAAAAGGACGAGCTGCGTGCCGTCGCGGCGCGCGACGTCGGAGAGCATCGTGAGGAGGCCCGCAACCTGCGCCATCGCCTCGATCACGAGCACCCCCGGCATCACCGGATACGCGGGAAAGTGACCCTGGAAGAACGGCTCGTTGATCGTGACGTTCTTGACCGCGCGCACGAAGTTGCCGGCTTCCCAGTCGAGGACTCGATCGACGAGCAGCATCGGATAGCGATGCGGCAAGAGCCGACGGATGATGCCGATGTCGAGTTCAGCCATTGCCCTCCCCCCGCGTTGGCTTGTTGTCGTTGCCCGCCCGCTGCGCCGCCTCGAGCCGCTCGACGCGTTCCGCGAGCTCGCGCAGCCGCCGGAACTGCGATGCGACCCGCTTCCAGTCGCGGTGCGGCAGCGCGGGAAACGCGCCAGTGTATATCCCCGGCTCGCGGATCGAATCGTAGACCTGGGTCGCCGCGGAGATCACGGTGCCGTCGGCGATCTCGAGGTGACCGCCGATCATCGCCGCGCCGCCGATGCGGCAGTGCGCGCCGATGCGGGTCGACCCCGCGATGCCGACGCAGCCGGCGATCGCCGTGTGCGCGCCGATCACGCAGTTGTGGGCGATCTGGATCTGGTTGTCGAGCTTGACGCCTTCCTCGATCACCGTGTCGTCGATCGCGCCGCGGTCGATCGTCGTGTTCGCGCCGATCTCGACGTCGTCGCCGATCACGACGCGGCCGAGCTGCGGGATCTTGCGCCAGCGGCCCGCGTCGTCGGCGAGGCCGAAGCCGTCGGCGCCGATCACCGCGCCGCCGTGGACGAGCGTGCGCGCGCCGACGATGCAGCGTGCGTAGATCGTGACGTGCGCATCGAGCACCGCGTCGTCGCCGATCGCCACGTCTTCCCCGACGACGCAGAGCGCGCCGACGACGGCACGCTCGCCGACCTGCGCGTGCGCGCCGACGACGGCGTAGGCGCCGATGCTCGACGTCGCCGCGATCCGCGCGCTCGCGTCGACACGCGCCGTCGGATCGATGCCGGCTGCGCGCGCGGGTTCCGGATGCAGGAGCGCCGCGACGCGGGCGTAGACCGCATAGGGATTCGCGGAGACGAGCTTCGGCAACGACGTCGCGGCCGCCGCCGCAGGGTCGACGATCACCGCCGCGGCGCGGGTCGCTGCAAGCCGCGCGCGGTAGCGGGGATTGGCGAGGAATGCGATGTCGCGGCTTCCCGCGTGCTCGAGCGTCGCCACGCGCTCGACGACGACGCTGCCGTCGCCGTCGAGCGTCGCGCCCGTCAATCGCGCGAGCTCGGAAAGCGGCTTGCCGGCGGACTCGCGCAATGACGACATCGCGCCGGTGCGGCGAGGGACGCTACTTGTCGGCGAGCGCCTTGATCACCCGGTCGGTGATGTCGATGCGCTGGCTCGCGTAAACGACCGGATCCTGCAGGATCAGGTCGTACTTCTCGTCGGCGGCGATCTGCTGGATCACCTTGTTCGCGCGCTCCTGGATGCCCGCAAGCTCCTCGTTGCGGCGCAGGTTCAGGTCCTCGCGGAATTCGCGCTGCATCCGCGTCAGGTCGCGCGACTGGTTGGCGAGATCCCGTTCCTTGTTGCGCCGATCGGCTTCCGGCATCGTCGCGCCGTCGCGATCCAGCGCCGCCTGCAGGTCGCGCACCTGCTTCGCGAGCTTCTGGATCTCGGCGTCGCGCGCGGCGAACTCCTTCTCGATCTTCGCCTGCGCCCGCTTGGCCGGGGCCGCCTCGCGGAAGAGCCGCTCGGTGTTGACGAAGCCGATCTTGTAGTCGGCCGCCACGGCCGTGCCGGCGACGACGACGAGCGCGGCGGCGGCGCAGACGCGCGCGAGCCATCGCGACGGGATGCGCCGATCGCGGCGCTTGCACGGGGACACGGGTCTCGCCTCGCGGGTGGGAAAGGCGTGCATTCTAGAACGCGGCGCCCGCCTGAAACTGGAATCGCTGTATATGGTCGCCGGCCTTGGAGTTGAGCGGGATCGCGTAGCTGAACTTGAGCGGGCCGATCGGCGAGCTCCAGGCGACGCCGGCGCCGGCCGAGTAACGGAACGATTCGAACTCCGGCTGCGAGCCGTTCGCGTAGATCTCGCCGGCATCGAGGAACAGGCTCGCCCGCACGGCCTTTTCGCCCTTCAGGATCGGGTAGAACGCCTCGAGGTTGCCGACGATCTTGCGCTTGCCGCCGAGCGCATTGCCGAACTGGTCCTGCGGACCGAGCGACGCCGTGTCGTAGCCACGCACCGAATTGACGCCACCCGCGAAGAACGCCTTGAAGAACGGCAGCGGCTTGCCCGAGAAACCGTCGCCGTAGCCCAGGTCGATGCGTCCCATCAGCACGAGGTCCCGGTACACGGGCCAGTAGACCGAATGCGTGTACTGGACCTTGTAGTAAGCGATATCGCCGAACGGCAAGCCGGTTTCGAACAGAACGCTTTGCAGCCTGCCGCGCGTCGGATACAGCACGTCGTCGCGCGTGTCGCGCGCCCAGCCGGCCGTCAGGATGTACGCGTTCGTCGACGAGCCGAATTCGTTGACGAAGAGCTGGTACGCGAGCGGGCTGTTGTCGAACAGCGTGATCCGCGTGTGCTCGTAGCGGACGCCGAAATTGATCGTGTCGATCTCGGTGATCGGCACGCCGAACCCGACCGCCGCGCCGAGCGTGTCCGACTGGTATTGCGCGATGTCGAGGCCGGTCGGGTCGAGGCTCTTGTCGTAAAGCTCGAGGGTGCGCGAGATGCCGTTGACCGTGTAGTACGGCTGCTGGAACAGCATCGAGTACACGCGGTTGTACCGGCCGGTGTTGACGCCGAGCGACAGCGCGTTGCCGGTGCCGAAGATGTTCTCCTGCGAGATCGACGCGTTCAGCACGATGCCTTCGTCGCTCGAGTAGCCGACGCCGGCGAGCAGGTTGCCGGTCTGCTTCTCGCCGACCGATACCTCGACGTCGACCTGGTCGGCGCTGCCGGGCACCGGCGGCGTCTCGACGGTCACGTTGTCGAAATAGTTGAGGCGGCGCACGCGCGTCTTCGACCGCTCGATGCGCGGGCCGTCGTACCACGCGTCCTCGAGCTGGCGGAATTCGCGGCGGATCACCTCGTCCTTCGTCTTCGAGTTGCCGGTGATGTTGATCTTGCGGACGTACGCGCGGCGCCCCGGATCGACGTAGAACGTGAACGACGCCTTTTCGTGCTCGCGGTCGAGCTCCGGCACCGCGTTGACGTTCGCGAACGCATAGCCGTCGGCGCCGAGGCGGTCGCTTATGTCCTTCGCCGACGCCGTGAGCTTCGCGCGCGAGAACACGTCGCCGGGCCTCAACTGCACGAGCGGCTCGAGCTGGCTCGCGGGCACGACGAGATCGCCGGCGAGGCGCACGTCGCCGACGGTGAAGCGCGGCCCCTCGGTGATGTCGATCGTGATGTAGATGTCTTCCTTGTCCGGCGTGATCGACACCTGCGTCGACTCGACGTTGAACTCGAGGTAGCCGCGGTTCTGGTAGAAGCTGCGCAGCGCTTCGAGGTCGCCCTGCAGCTTCTGCTTCGAGTACTGATCGTTCTTCGTGTACCAGGTGAACCACCCCGGCGTCGTCAGCGACATTTCGTTCAGGAGCTGCTTCTCGGTGAACGCCTTCGCGCCGACGATGTTGATCCGCGCGATCTTCGCCGATTCGCCTTCGTCGATCGTGAAGTTGATCGCGACGCGGTTGCGCTCCTGCGGCGTCACGGTCGTCTGGATGTTCGCCGCGTACTTGCCGCGCGTGATGTACTGGCGCTTCAGCTCCTGCTCGGCGCGGTCGAGCGCGGAGCGGTCGAAGATGCGCGCCTCGGCGATGCCGATGTCCTTGAGCGCCTTCTTGATCGTGTCGGTGTCGAATTCCTTGTTGCCCGAGAACGTGAGCGAGCTGATCGTCGGACGTTCCTGAACGGACACGATCAGCACGTCGCCCTGCGCCTCGAGCCGCACGTCGCGGAAGAAGCCCGTCGCGTAGAGCGCCTTCACTGCATCGGAGATCTTCTCGTCGGTGACGCGATCGCCGACCTTGATCGGCAGGTAGCTGAAGATCGTGCCGGGCTCGGTGCGCTGCACGCCTTCGACCCGGATGTCGCGCACGACGAAAGGCTCGACGGCCAGCGCCGCGAACGACACGGCCGATGCGACGAGGCTCGCGACGAGCGCCGACAGCGTCAGGCGCACGCGTTTCCTCCGTGTGCGTTCAGAACAGGCGGGAAACGTCATTGAAGAGTGCAAGGGCCATCAGAACGGCGAGCATCGCCATGCCGATGCGCTGACCGACCTCGATTGCACGGTCGGAAACGGGACTGCCTTTGACGAGTTCGGCGAGATAATACAGTAAATGACCTCCGTCAAGTAACGGCACGGGCAGCAGGTTCAGCACGCCGAGACTGATGCTGATCAGCGCGAGATAGCTCACGAATACGAGCGGTCCGGCCTGCGCCGACTGTCCCGCGATGTCGGCCATCGTGAGCGGTCCGCTGATGTTGCGAAGCGACGCGTCGCCGGTCACGATGCGGCCCAGCATGCGCACGGTGAACGCGGAAAGCTCCCACGTCTTGACTGTGCCCTGCACGATCGCCTCGCCCAGTCCGTAGCGGACGACGACGGCGTTGCGCTCGGCGACGGCCGGATCGACGCGTAACCGCACGCCGGCCTGCCCGACGCGGCGGCCGTTCTCGTCGACCGCTTCGATCGTCACCGGCACGTCGAGCGTCGCGCTTCCGCGCACGATGCGATAGACGAGCGTGTCGCCCGGATGCGCGTTCGTGAGCGCGGCGACGTCGGACGGCGAGCTCATCGGCGTGCCGTCGATTGCGACGATGCGGTCACCGACGCGAAGACCCGCGCGCTCGGCCGGCTTTCCCGGAAGGACCTGATCGATGCGCGGCGGCCCGAGATCGGCGCGAAGGCCGAGCGTCACGAGTGGATTGCCTTCCCAGTCGGCGGTCGTCATGTTCGCGAGCGAGAGCTCGCGCGTGACCGGCCGCGTCGCCTCCGCGTCGCGCTTCAGCATCAGCGTCACCGCATCGTGACCCTGCGCGCGCACGACGCGCCAGCGCAATTCCTGGAAGCTGCCGACCGGCTCGCCGTCGACGGCGACGACGACGTCGCCGCCGCGGACGTCGGCGGCCGCGGCCGCGCTCGCTGCGGGCGGATCGGCGAGCAACGGACGCTGCCCCGGTATGCCGGCCACGTACGTGCCCGCAAAGAGCAGCACGGCGAGCAACAGGTTCGCGGCGGGCCCCGCGGCGACGATCGCGATGCGCCGCCAGACCGATTGCCGATTGAACGCGCGCGGCATGTCGGCGAAGTCGACCGGTCCTTCGCGCTCGTCGACCATCTTGACGTACCCGCCCAGCGGAATCGCCGACAGCGCCCATTCGGTGCGGTCGGCGCCGAAGCGGCGCGACCACACCATGCGGCCGAAGCCGACGGAGAAGCGCAGCACCTTGACGCCGGCGAGGCGCGCGACGACGAAGTGGCCGAGCTCGTGAAAGACGACGAGCACGCCGAGCGTGATCGCGAACGCGACGATCTTGTAGAGTGCCGCAGTCATCGCGTGGCTCGCATCGAGGATCGGGGATCGGGCGTCCGCGGCGGGCTCCCGATGTTCAGCACGTCGCGCGCGATCGCGCGTGCGTCGTCGTCGACGGCGATCGCGTCGTCGAGCGACGCGATCGCGCCGCGGGTCCTTCTCGCCAGCACCTCTTCGCATACGCGCGGGATGTCCGAGAAGCGCGCGCCATCGTTCAGGAACGCGTCGACGGCGACCTCGTTCGCGGCGTTCAGCGCGATCGGCGCGGCCGCGTCGGCGGCGAGCGCCTCGTATGCGAGGCGAATGCACGGGAAGCGCTCGGTGTCGGGCCGCTCGAAGGTGAGCGTCGCGATCTGCGCGAGGTCGAGCGGTGTCACGCCGCAATCGACGCGCTCCGGCGCGCCGAGCGCCTGCGCGATCGGCGTGCGCATGTCCGGGTTGGAAAGCTGCGCGAGCACCGAGCCGTCGACGTACTCGACCAGCGAATGCACGATGCTTTGCCGGTGCACCACGACGTCGATCTGCAACGGCGCAAGCCCGAAAAGCCACCGCGCCTCGATCACCTCGAGTCCCTTGTTCATCATCGTCGCCGAGTCGACGGAGATCTTGCGGCCCATCGACCAGTTCGGGTGCGCGCACGCCTGCGCCGGCGTGACGGTTGCGAAATCGACGTCCGGACGTGGATGAAACGGACCGCCCGAAGCCGTGAGCAGGATGCGCCGCACGCCGGACGCTTCCGGCTTTCGCGCGTACGTCGGCGGCAGGCACTGGAAGACGGCGTTGTGCTCGCTGTCGATCGGCACCAGCGTCGCGCCGCTCGCCGCGATCGCGTCCATGAAGAGCGCGCCGCCGATCACGAGCGCCTCCTTGTTCGCGAGCAGGATTCGCTTGCCCGCGTGCGCCGCGGCGAGCGTCGCCGGCAAGCCGACCGCGCCGACGATCGCCGCCAGCACCGTATCGACGCCGGGAAGCGTCGCCGCTTCGACGAGACCTTCGGGGCCGCCGACGACGCGCGTCGGTATCGATTCGGCCGCGAGCGCATGCGACAGGATCCGCGCGGCGTCGACGTCGGCGAGCGCGGCGAGCGGCGGGCGGAAGCGCCGGCAGAGCGCGAGCAGCTTGCCGTGATTGCGATGCGCGGCGAGCGCACCGACGCTGAAGCGCTCGGGATGCCGCGCGACGACGTCGAGCGTCGAATCGCCGATGGAGCCGGTTGCGCCGAGCAGCGTCAGCGTGCGCATCACGCCGGTCGCAGAAAGGCGGTTGCGGCGAGCGCGGCGGGCGGCATCGCGGCGACGAGCGCGTCGATACGGTCGAGCACACCCCCGTGACCGGGCAGGATCGCGCCACTGTCCTTGGCGCCGGCGCGCCGCTTCAACAGCGATTCGTGCAGATCGCCGACGATCGACAGCGCGGCGAGCGCGAGCGCGAACAACGTCCACACGACGATCGCGTACGTGTCGTGCGCGCCGCGGTAGCCCGCGCGTTCGGCGAGCGGCACGAGCGCGAGCGCGTACACGGCGACGCCGATCAGCGCGCCGTACGCGCCCTCCCGCGTCTTGCCGGGACTGATCGCCGGCGCGAGCTTGTGCCGTCCGAAACGACGGCCGCTGAAATAGGCGGCAGTGTCGGCGATCCAGACGATCGCCATCGCGGCGAGCGCGAGCCACGGCGAATGCGCGCGGCACGCGAGGATCGCGACGAACGCGCCTTCGAGCACGACGAGCGCCGAAGCCGCGCGCAGCCATAACGAAGGAGGCTGCCAGTTGCGCAGCACGGACGGCACGCCGATGACGATCCAGAAGAGCGTCGCGAGGCCGCAGACGGCGATGACGACCGGTGCCGCGCCGCGGTCGGCGCCGAGCCACAGCAGCGCGGCGCCGGCCACCAGCGTAACGAGCGCAAACGCGACGCGCGACGCGCCGGCGAGGCCAACCAGCGTCGCCCATTCGACGGCGGCGACGAGCACGATCGAGAGCAACACGATGGCGAACGCGAGCGTCGGCAGCGCGAACAGCGCCACGAGGACGGCGCCCACGAGAACGATGCCGGTGACGACGCGCGTTGCGAGGGCGGAAGCCAAGGCGCGGCTTGCTGGCGGCTCGATCGCGACGACGCGCAACGCGACGACGACCTCAGGCGTCCTGCGCCTGCACGTGGACCTGCGCCTCGATCAGTTCGTCGTTCTGCGCCTGCACCTGCTCGCTGGTGCGGCCGAAGCGCCGTTCGCGCCCTGCGTACGACGCGATCGCGGCGCCGAGCGCGGCCGCATCGAAGTCGGGCCACAGCAGGTCGGTGAAATAGAGCTCGCTGTACGCGAGCTGCCACAGCAGGAAGTTCGAGATGCGCTTTTCGCCGCCCGTGCGGATGAAGAGATCGGGCTCCGGCGCGTACGACATCGCGAGGTAAGGCTCGATCGCCTCGGGCACGAACGGCCGGCCGTTCGCGAGCGCATCGGCGTTGGCCGCGAAATAGCGTCGTGCGGCCTGGGCGATGTCCCAGCGTCCGCCATAGTTGGCGGCGATGGTGAGCGTGAGCCGCGTGTTGCTGGCAGTCAGCGCCTCGCCGGCCGCAACGAGATCGCGGATGCGCGGGTCGAAGCGCGACGTGTCGCCGACGACCTTGAAGCGGATCTGGTTGCGATGCAGCTTCGCGACCTCGGCTTCCAGTGCGCGCTTGAAGAGATCCATCAGGATCGAGACTTCGTCGGGCGGACGGCGCCAGTTCTCGCTCGAGAACGCGAAGAGCGTCAGGTACTCGATGCCCTGCTCGATCGCGGCGCGCACGACGGCGCGGACGGCTTCGACGCCCTTGCGATGGCCGGCGACGCGCGGGAGCAGACGCCGATTCGCCCAGCGACCGTTGCCGTCCATGATGATCGCGACATGCCGCGGCACGGCGCGCGACTCGGGAACGATGCGGGTGGAACTGGAGAACATCAGATCGCCATGAGGTCGGATTCTTTCTGTGCCAACAGCCGATCGACTTCGGCGACGAAGCGGTCGGTCAGCTTCTGCAGGTCGTCGTGCGCGCGGCGCTCCTCGTCTTCCGAGCACTGCTTGTCCTTCAAGAGCTTCTTGAGGTGATCGTTCGCATCGCGGCGCACGTTGCGCACGGCGACCTTCGCCGCTTCGGCTTCCTTGTGCACGACCTTGATGAGCTCCTTGCGCCGCTCCTCGGTCAGCGGGGGCATCGGCACGCGAATCATGTCCCCGGATGTCGCCGGATTCAAGCCGAGATCGGAGTCGCGGATCGCCTTCTCGACGACGGGGATCATCTTCTTCTCCCAGGGCGTCACGCCGAGGGTTCGCGGGTCGGCGAGCGTGACGTTCGCGACCTGGCTGAGCGGCATCGACGAGCCGTAGTAATCGACGTGAATGTGATCGAGGAGGCCGGTGTGCGCGCGGCCGGTGCGGACCTTCGCGAGGTCGGTCTTCAGCGTCTCGATCGACCGCGTCATCTTCTGCTCGGCGGATTTCCTGACGTCGCTGATCATCTTATCTCCGGATCACCCTCACCCGCCTTGCAGGCTCCCTCTCCCCGCACCGCGGTGAGAGGGTTGGGGGCGAGGGGCTTCAACAATGCACGAGCGTCCCCTCGTCCTCGCCCATGACGACGCGCTTGAGCGCACCGGGAACGAAGATCGAGAAGACCTTGAGCAGCATGTTCTGGTCGCGGCAGAGCGCGAGCGCCGTCGCGTCCATCACGCGCAGATTCTTGACGATCGCCTCGTCGAACGTGAGCGTCGAATAGCGCCGCGCGTTCGCGTCCTTGACGGGATCCGACGTATAGACGCCGTCGACCTTCGTCGCCTTCAGCACGATGTCGACGCCCATCTCGCGGCCGCGCAGCGCCGCCGCCGTGTCCGTGGTGAAGAAGGGGTTGCCGGTGCCCGCCGCGAAGATCACGACCTTGTGCTCCTCGAGGTGGCGCAGCGCCCGGCCGCGGATGTAGGGTTCCGCGACCTGGTCGATCCGCAGCGCCGACTGCACGCGCGATTCGACGCCGGCGCGGCGCAGCGCGTCCTGGAGCGCGAGCGCGTTCATCAGCGTCGCGAGCATGCCCATGTAATCGGCGGTCGCGCGATCCATCCCCGCGGCGCCGGGCGCAACGCCGCGGAAGATGTTGCCGCCGCCGATCACGATCGCGACCTGGACGCCGAGCCGCACGACCTCCGCGACTTCGGCGACGATCCGGTCGATCGTCTCGCGCTCGATCCCGTAGCTGTTGCTGCCCATCAGCGCTTCGCCGGACAGCTTGAGCAGGACCCGGCGGTAGGCCGGCGCCCGGGCCGGTGCCGGCGAGACGCCCGGGAGCGGCGAGATGGCCGCGGTAACCGCGCTTTCAGGTGGGCTCATCGATGACTCCGACGTGGGCCGCGGCGCGCGATGTCAGCCTCGCGCCATCGCGGCCACTTCCGCGGCGAAGTCGTCCTTGCGCTTCTCGATGCCTTCGCCGACGACATAGAGCACGAAGCCGTTCACGCGCGCGCCCTGTCCCTTCACGAGGTCGGCGACGCTCTGCTTGTCGTTCTTCACGAAAGGCTGCGGCAGCAACGTGACTTCGGCCAGGAACTTGGCGACTGCACCTTCTACCATTTTTTCGACGATGTTGGCAGGCTTGCCCGATTCGGCGGCGCGCGCGGCGGCGATCGTGCGTTCCCTGTCGACGACGTCGGCGGGAACCTGCTCGCGCGACACGGCGATCGGCTTCGTCGCGGCGACGTGCATCGCGAGGTCCTTCCCGAGCGCCTCGCTGCCCCCGGTGTAGTCGACGAGCACGCCGATCCGGCCGCCATGCACGTAGGACGCGACGCGGCCCTGCGCCGCGCGGCGCACGAAGCGGCGGATCGTCATGTTCTCGCCGATCTTCTGGACGAGCGCCACGCGCCGCGCCTCGACGGTCTCGCCCGATTCGAGCGTGCCC
>Ga0207707_10002970_pt1 | contig 15097 bp, 16 predicted proteins | sample KBSC83BmetaG_FD_184336 | JGI IMG/M metagenome (GOLD analysis project Ga0207707, IMG submission 184336) | Corn rhizosphere microbial communities from Kellogg Biological Station, Michigan, USA - KBS C8-3B metaG (SPAdes) (version 2) | ecosystem: Host-associated > Plants > Roots > Rhizosphere ...
CCAGATTGACGATGTCAGGACGCAGTTTTTCCGCTGGAAGGATATGCGCGCGATCGAGCTCCTCGCGAAGATATTCGCACACATCCACCATTGGCCCGCTCGTCAGCGACGAAAGCGCGGATAGTCTGGCAAAGTGATTCGCGTCGATCGCAATTGGCGGTCTCATTTCGGTTATGTTATCGCTATGCATGTCATACTCCTGACAATCAATCCGAGTCGCGCTGCTCCGGTCTGTCGCAGCCGACGCTAGGCAGCCCTGGGACCTTCGTCATCGGGCCCACCGGGCTCAGTGGAAACCTCAATAATCGCGCGGCGCGCTTTGAGCGGAAACAGCAGGGGCGCTCCCGCCGGAGCGACGACGCTCTCGATAATCACGAAGTGGAGTCCGCCATCGGCGCTGAGGAATTTCATGCAATTCCCCACGCGCATTCCGAGAACGGCGGCACCCAATGGCGAAAGCACTGATAGATTTATCTCAGCGCTTCGGAACTCCTCGGGGCAGACCAGGATCTTGCTTTCCGTCTGTTTGTTGCCATCAATTCTATACGTCACCCACTCGTTGAGGCGTGCAACGTCGCGCGGCATCCTGTATGCGTCGCACACGACGGCCCGACGGATCTCCGATATCAGAAACCTGCTCACCGGATGGCGTTCTCTCATCGCATTGGCGGCTAGTCGTTCGAGACGTGCATGGTCTCGCCGAGCGATGATGATGGGGGGTAGTATTCCGGTCATGTCAGTCGTCTCCCAATGATGGTCCATCGGCGTTGCACTTTTCCTCACAGAATAACGCAGGTCGGTACAACCGCCCGCGACCTGAACGGCCCTGCTGCATCCGTCGTCATTTTGCAGACAAGATCAAGGCGATTGCCAAAGCTGCAGCGCAGTACGTTCAGCTGATTTAGACAATGCGCGCTCGACAACTCCATCACTTCCGCTCCGGTCTTCGCGCCGGCAAGCTGTGCAGCGTATTCAAACGACCTCAGTGTGTTGGCGACCGATAATTTCATGCTCTTGAGATTATGATCAGCAATGGTACCGACTACCTTGCTTGCGGCGTGCATACACAGTCGACCCATCTCCATTGTCGCCATCATCGTTCATTCCCTTCAGACACAATGATCTCTATTCCACAGCCGAGGCACGGGCTCACTATCACCATTTGCAGGTGACATGCTTCCTAGTCTCAGCTTTTTTGATTGCGCTTGCTGCGGTCGTGTGGTGGCGAGTCCGCGTCTAGGACCTAAGCGCACGAATGATCGCGGAGCAAGTGCTCCGGAACATCGCAATCAAGCAGTGCTTCATTTGTATGAAAAAACCTCGGCCCGGACAGCCACAAGCGGCAGCCCGGGCTACTTGCCGATTTGCAAGAGGCCCGCGCGACAAAAATACTTCTGATCAAGCGCGAAAATAACCATGCCTCATAGTTGGCGAGATAATCCACAAAATCAAGTATTCGATCCGGGCCGTGCCGATTTGTCGCTGTTTAGCTACGCGATTCATCTTCCTCGACATCCGTAGCGCACTACTTCGGAATCGGAAGGTATCTAGGTGATCATTAAGAGGGCCGCGCGTCTGAGATGGAAACCCTCGTCCGGGCTCGAGTTTCGGTACACACAAGTATCGACTATCTCCGTTACATACTCGGTGAACCAAACGAGATCAGATCAGGCGGATCGCAACTGAAAGGAGGCCACTGCCGGCCGTCCGATTTACCAATCGGCTTTCTTTCTCGATCGCTTCCATCATCACGTCTTCTAAATCGCGGTAACTCTCTTTGATCTCGGCAGCGGCAATTCCAACCAGGCCGGCATGTCTTTGACATTCAGCAGCATATTCCCTGGACTTGGCATCGTGCCCTTCGTCAATGATGCCGTTCAGATGAACGTTGGCACTGATCCACATATGGACGAAATCAACAGCACGTTGGCTCATGGGCAGATTCTCTTGCTTTCGACCAAGCATGTTACAGTGTTGAAAGGGGCTGACGTTTGATTTAGCGCAAGGCTGACCGGCGGAATCAGACGCATCGAGGTCACGAGCCGTTCTCGTTTCGTTAATTGTGAGGTTATCATGCGCTTCTCTGCTATCTTTGAACCATGACGATCGAGATCGCCGGACCAAGGCGGCGAGAGCCGTGACGAGGCGCCATCGTGGCGCTCCTGCGTGGTGCTATCGTTGTCGCAATCGGCCTCATCTTACTGGGGAACTCAAGCGCGTGATAGCAGCTTACGGCGAGCACGTCGTGATGAAGGAGACGCTCGCCGAGGCACTATCGGCTCTCTTCATAGAGCCTGGCGCTGCGCCGGCGGCACCGACTGCGGCAACGGGAACACCCCTTGCAGGGGCTGCGGCAGATCGAGCACGGAAGGCGCTCGATCGCTACAATCAAGCAATGGAGCGCTTGAAATACGGAGACTGGAAGGGCTTTGGCACGGAGCTCGACGCGATGCGAGGACTGTTAGAGGATCAGAGCCGGCAATCGAGCGGCCACTAGGCCGCCACCGAAGCGACGTTCACGAAGTCAAAAGACATTCTCATATTATAACCGTGAGCATGCACCACGGCTTCCGCCTCTCGATCGAAATTTGCACGCCATGGTGCGCTCAACATGAAATACTCGTTATGTCAACGCAACGGATTTGAGTAAAGACTAGCGCGATCGCATCTCACTCAGTTGCAGCGTGAACACAAGAGCCGCAGCCGAACTGCTAACGGGCACCCGGTTTGTCGCGATCGAGGCCCTTGGCGGCAAGATCATCCAGATACGACTGGAACCGCTGTCCCGCATCCCGCCCGATTTCATGCAGAAACGCCCAGGAAAAGATCCCGGTCGTGTGCATGTCATCGAACCCGAGGCGTACCGCATAGTTGCCGACGGGATCGACTGAAAGGATCGTAACATTGCGCTTGCCACCGATCGTCTTGCGCTCGGATTCGGAATGACCTTGGACTTCAGCAGAGGGGCTCACCACGCGTAGTAGTTCTGCGGAGAGACCGAAGGATGCACCATCGTCGAACACAACATTCAGCGTGCGACGATCCTTCGTAAGACGGATCTCGACCGGCCAGGGTGAGGTAACGCCCATCTCAATCAAATCGCGACTCCACTTTCGACAGAGGACTCGATGACCGCTCATTATAGTGAAACCGCTGCCAGTTTCTCAGCAATGGCGTCCTTGAGGATAGCAACCTTCGTGCGGTCTGAAGTTTCGTATTGGCCATATTCTTGATGTTGGAGCACCGCCGGACACATAGTCAACGAGCGAAATTTTCGCAATCAAAGGGGGAATAATTCGCTGGAAGCAGGCAGGTACGATAATTGCCGCTATTGCTTTGCACCTTGCTTGCACTACCTTGCTGAAGATATATCACCTTCTGGAGGTAACGTCATGAAAGCTTTTATTGCGGCAGTAGTTTGCGCGGCAGCGATCGGGGTTGGGGCGTCCTATGTGCTCCACACGCAACAAGAGACGGTCGATGTCGCATTTTCAACAAGCAGCGCGCGCGTCGGCGATCCAGGACAAAATCTCGTCGGGATCAACTAGAAAAAGCGTCTTTCAGCGCAAGGTATTGCACCGACGCTCGTGAGTCGGGCCATTGGATTGTTTGTTGGGAATATTCACAGTGGAACCCTCTTGAACTGGTTTCGCAGCGAAAGCATTGGATCAGAGGCGTCGGCTTGCCGGCGCCGCTCGGCGTCCCGCCAGATCAATCGCCATCATGCGATTCTCCGATGGGTGATGGGTAAAAGAAGAGACTTCTGCCCGATGGCGCTTCTCATGTGCGATCAGTTTTTATCAAACCGAGAAGATCAACTTGTTCGGCAGATCCCTCTTCACCCTCGATCTCATGGAAGGTGAAGGCTCGCGCTTGCGGTCGCCTTTGCGGCTTCCCTCTGCGATCATTCGCCGCAGACGGCCCGGATCTGCCGCTCGTTCGAACACAAATGTGTCCGACGGGTCGAGCCTGATGGTACGCGGAAGCTTCAGCATCTTTGCCTCAAGCGAGCTTGGGACCGCGGAGGCGGCGATCATACCACGCCGCGCGTGAGAGGCCCTCGAGAAGGCTGGTCCGATCCGGCGTTCCCATATCGAGCGGCGCGTTAACGAGAAGATCGCCGTCGCCGTCGATGCCGCGGCGCTCGCCGGCTTTGTTCTTGGGCAGCCGCGCCAGATAGTTGCTGGCGATGGGGTCGAACCCGGTTTCGTTCCACAGGTCGAAGCCGATCATCAAATGTCGTGCGAAACTTCCCACGATCGCGTCAGTTTGAACCATTTCGAAGCCCTCTCCCATTAGCGATACCGCGCCCGGCATCGCGCCAGGCTCGATACTGACCAGATCGGTCGCGCGCAGCATGACACCCAGCACCAGCCAGGCCGGCACGTCGGTCTCGGCGCAGTCTCTTGGCCAGCCGAGACGCACCCCGCCCAGCAGTCCGCCATCGAAGAAAATTGAATCGGGCCACGCAAAATTGACCTCCCGCTCAGGTGGACAATGCGCCGCGATGGCGTCGGCGGTCGCGTTCATGCCGACGAATAGCGCACGCCGCGCCGATACCAGTGGCTCGGCGGGTTCCAGCACGACGGCGAATTCGACGAGGTCGTAGCGCCCGACCGAGATCAGCGTTCCGGCGCCCGCTTGCGCCGCAATCGCGAGGCCATGAGCAAACGCGTCGCCGCTCTCGCGCAACGAGACCAGAGTATAACCGGGGGGCAGGTCGAGCGCCCGTTCGGCCTCGTCGACTCGTGACATCATGCGACGCGTCCTCCTTGGCATGTATTCATCGAAAGTCGCAAACTGCTCTCCGCTCCATTGCAAAATGTCCTGTGTGCTTTATCTGGGCAGGGTATGATACTCAGGTCAAGCCGATGACGTCTCCAATTCCAGACTCATCGAAGCATGGAAGTCTGGCCATGCCGATTGCAAGAACCGGCGGCGCGGGAGGAAATGATGGGTGATACCCTACCTCATCTGATGATCTGCACCTGCGAGAAAACCATGCCACTGGACGAGCGGGCGATGGGCCGCGCCTGTACCGGGCGGATCACCCAGGCAAACCAGCTCTGTGGACTCGAGATCGACCGGTTCAAGGCGGCGCTCGCCGATGGCGTACCTATAACCGTCGCCTGTACCCAGGAAGCACCCTTGTTCCGGGAAGTGGCGGAAGACCTCGTCTCCTCCTCCGCACTCACCTTCGTCAACATCCGAGAGACCGGCGGATGGTCGAAGGATGCGGTCGCGGCTGGTCCGAAGGCCGCTGCGCTGATCGCGGCGGCAGCCGAGGATACGCCGGCCATCGCGCTGATGACGCTCGAAAGCAACGGCGTCGCCTTGATCTATGGCTGCGACGAGGTAGCGGTCGAGGTCGGTCGCCGACTCGCCGACCGTCTCGACATCACGGTGCTTCTGACCAAGCCCAGCGACGTGACCCCTCGCCACTCAAACGAGTTTCCGGTCCTGAGGGGCAGCGTGCGCAATGCGCGCGGGCATCTCGGCCAGTTTGAACTCACGATCGACGATTATGCATTTCCCGCGCCTTCGTCGCGCCGCCGGTTGGAGTTCGGAGTCCCGCGCAATGGCGCGGTCTCAACCAGTGACATCGTGCTGGATCTGAGCGGGGGCTTGCCGCTGTTTCCCGCGCACGAATTGCGGCCCGGTTATCTGCGCGCCGATCGCCGTGACCGCGCCGCAGTCGAAAAAATGATCGCGGACGCCGGCCATCTGGTCGGCACGTTCGACAAGCCGCGCTTTATCCAGCTGGACGAATCGCTCTGTGCCCATTCGCGCTCCGGAATCACCGGCTGCACGCGTTGTCTTGACCTTTGTCCGACTGGCGCGATCACGCCGAACGGCAACGCGGTGGCAATCGACCCCGCCGTCTGTGCAGGCTGTGGCTCCTGCGCCGCGGCCTGTCCGACCGGAGCGGCGGCCTATGCGCTGCCGGCCGCGGATGTGCTGATGCGACGATTACGCACGCTTGTGCAGACCTATCGCAAGGCTGGCGGCACCAATGCCGTCGTGTTGCTTCATGACGGCGACCATGGCGCGCCGCTCATCGACGCGCTGGCGCGGTTCGGCGACGGCTTGCCGGCAAATGTACTCCCGGTCCAGGTCAACGAAGTCACGCAAGTTGGACCCGAGGCGATTGCTGCGCTGTTCGCTTATGGTGCGACCGGCGTCGGTCTACTGACCCGTGCAAAACCCAAACACGATCGTCTTGGCCTGGAGCGGGTTGTTGACACGTCGGGGACTATCGTCGCATCGCTCGGCTTCGGCGAAGGGCTGGTTCGGATCATCGCGACAGACGATCCCGATCAGTTGCGCGCCATGCTTGATACAACACCGCCGGGCATTGCGACTGAAAAGCCTGCGACGTTCATCGCGCGCGGGGCGAAGCGCAGCCTGCTCGAAACTGCGTTTCGAGAACTGCATCTCGCGGCGCCGGCCCCCGTGGATATTGTGACGCTCGCGCCCGGTGCGCCATTCGGCGCGGTGCTGCTCAATGTGGAAAGCTGCACGCTCTGCCATTCCTGCGTAACCGCATGCCCGACCGGTGCGCTCTCTGATAACCCCGAGCGGGCGATGTTGCGCTTCACCGAAAGCATCTGCGTGCAATGCGGTCTGTGCGAAGCAACCTGCCCTGAAGACGCCATCACGCTCAAGCCGCAGCTCGATTTTCAGGCGTGGAATGCACCACAGCGGGTGTTGAAGGAAGAAGATCCCTTCCATTGCATCGGATGTGGCAAGCCGTTCGGTACGAAAAGCACAATCGAACGCGTGGTCGCCAAGCTTGAGGAAAAGCACTGGATGTTTACCGGTGCCAATGCTCGGCGCATCGACGTCGTGAAGATGTGCGAGGACTGCCGCGTTGAGGCCGTCGTCAACGAAAGTTTCGATCCTCATGCGGTGCCGCGCCCGCCGACCATGACCACCGAGGATTACTTGCACGCCCGTGAGGCGAGCAGGGACGATCCGATCGGGTAGTCACGAACGCCGTCAAACGCGCTGCAGCACGTCAGTCGGAAGATTCGTGTGTCCGTTACCGAGACCGAAGCGAAGGCGCGCGCGACGTCGAAGCCAGCTGGCATCCCGGGTATCAAGCATGTCGTCGCGGTCGCCTCCGGCAAGGGCGGCGTCGGAAAGTCCACGACGTCGTGCAATCTCGCGCTTGGATACGCCGCGCTCGGGCTGAAGGTCGGCATCCTCGACGCGGAAATCTACGGTCCCTCGCTTGTGCGGGCTTCACTCTTGCGATGGGACCACCGCGCCAGAAGATTCTCAGGACCGGTCGTCGTCGTTTCCTCGGTGAGGTTCGCGACGCGCCATCGCCTCCGGATCGGCGCGATCACGCTTTCGCTTGTGGAATACCGTTTCAACATGATACTGCGACACGAAAGCGGCAATGGCTTCGCGGACCGACTCCGGCATCGCAACTGCTTCGACGATCGCACTCCCCGCCTCGGTCAGGCTCTCGCCTTCCGCGGGGTCCACGGTCACGGCTGCGATCCGGTATGGCGGGTCTCCACCCGTCGCTTGCAGCGAAATCCAGACGGAGGGAATACCGGAGTTCAGGTTGTCGCGATAATTTCCGGTTTCCGATCTGTAAAGCTCGATGTCGGCCGCCCCCGCGTAGAACATTGAAGCCTCTTCGTCACTCGACAGTACTGTCCATGGAGCAGCGTCCGGGAGGCCGCTCAGCACCGCAACGGGCAGCCAACTGACATCCAGCCACTCGGACTTGGTCCTTCGTCGTTCGATGACGACACCGACCGGAATGTGCGAGAGGGGCGTAGTCATCTCAATTGACCGGTTCCGGATGCCGGATCGGCAGGCCGGTCAAGAGATTCTGGGGTTTCATATGGAGCGCTTTGTCGGGTGTCATCGCCAGGATCAGGTACACAGGCTCCGACCGGATATTTTTGGCAACCACCGTGGGGTCCTCGAACTTTAACTGATAGAGACCGACGACACTGGCCTGGCCTCTCTGGTCAAGAGAACTGCCGTTCCACAATGTATCGCCAATTTGCGCACCCACAGCGTCCAGACCCAAATACCAGTTGAAGCTGACATCACCCATTTCGGTCACCGGCTTAATCAGTTCCGCTCGCGCCAGATAACTCTTCACAAACTCATCGGTCACAAGCGGGCCGCCACCGGCATTACGATCAGTCAGGTGGTGACCGCAGGACAACCAAAACTCCTTCATAGACACACTCGGCTTTTTGCAACGCAGAAAAAAGAGAGATTTCACGAGCGGCATCGTATTCCCAAACCCCGCTCAATCGCAAACGAAGATCGCTCGCGAGACATCGAGGCTACCGACATCTGGAAAAAGCAGGGTGTTCAATATTGCACATCATCTTTGTTGTCGTCGCTACATACTTGATTGCTGTAACTGAAGCTCGGATGCGTTCGTTACATGCGACGTTGAGGATCACGATGCGCGACCAAGAAGCTAGACCAATGACCCAAACCGCCAATGGGGCTCTTGAGCCGGCCCGCAGGGTCGATCATACGCGTCCGCAGCTTTCCGATATCTTTCCTAGCGACGTCAAACCGACCCGTGCGGATAAGTCGGCAATCCAGATCCGTCCTCGTATCGACGACGTCGACATCGCACGCATGGAAGAATACGCCTTGCTCGCCGCGCTGCTGAGGCGCGCGCCAGATTCGGCGTTGCTCAAGGCGCTGTCCGGAATCCGCGGCGATTCGACGCAGCTCGGAGCCGCGCACGCGGCCCTGGCGCAAGCTGCGGAGGAAACCGACTCCGAACTCCTTGAGCGCGAGTTTTTCGAACTGTTCATCGGTGTCGGCCGAGGCGAATTGTTGCCCTACGGCTCCTACTATCTCACCGGCTTTCTGAACGAGCGTCCGTTGGCGCGACTGCGCGACGATTTGCGCATGCTCGGAATCGTGCGGGCCGAACAACAGAACGAACCGGAAGATCACGCCGCCATCCTTTGCGAAATAATGGCCGGTCTGGCCGGCGGAGGCCTTGCCGCGGCACCCGACGCGCAAAAAAGACTGTTTGAGAAACACCTTGCTCCGTGGATCGGTCGCTTTTTTGCTGATCTCGAGGGGCTTAGAAGGGCAAACTTTTACCAGCGCGTAGCAACAGTTGGACGTCTGTTCATCGACATCGAAGCGGAAGCGTTCGCCCTGCCCGCCTGAACGAGCAGCCGCGAAAACCTGGAGGAAACGAAATGGGATCGGATCACAAACTGACGCTCGGTCGTCGCGATTTCCTCCGTGTGCTCGGCGCTGGTGCTGCGGTCACGGCGGCGGCCCCGCTCGCGATCGAAGCCAAAGCTGACAGCGAGACCAACGATGAAAAGCGCAAGTCTCGTTACAAAGAAACCGACCACGTCAAAGTCTATTACCGGGTCAATCGATATCCGAGCTGAAGGAGGCGTCCGTGTTAGTCAAAAGAACAGAACGTCAATCGCGACACACCCGTCTTGCCGAATTAGCCGGTGGCGCCAATGGCGGGCTCGATCGTCGCAGCTTCCTGCGCCGCTCCGGTCTGGCCGCAGGCGGCCTCGCGGCATTGGGCACGCTGCCGCTGACCAGCGTGCGCAAGGCCGAAGCCGGTCCACCACCCGCTCCGGGCGCGGCAGTGGCGATCCGCAAGAATATTTGCACCCATTGTGCAGTCGGCTGCACGGTCACCGCTGAAGTTTCGAACGGCGTGTGGATCGGTCAAGAGCCGAGTTGGGAAAGCCCGATTAATCGGGGCTCGCATTGCGCCAAGGGCGCTTCGGTACGCGAGCTCGTGCACAGCGAGCGCCGGTTAAAATATCCGATGAAGCTCGTCAATGGCCAGTGGACTCGCATCAAGTGGGATCAGGCCATCGGTGAGATCGGCGACAAGATGCTGGAGATCCGTCAAAAATCCGGGCCAGAATCGCTCTATTGGATGGGCTCGGCGAAATTCTCCAACGAAGGCGCTTATCTTTTCCGAAAAATTGCAGCGTTCTGGGGCACTAACAACAACGACCATCAGGCGCGCATCTGTCATTCGACCACCGTCACCGGCGTGGCCAACACCTGGGGCTACGGCGCGATGACTAACAGCTTCAATGATGTCCGCAACTCCAAGACTATGGTTTTCATGGGTTGCAACCCGGCGGAAGCGCACCCGGTCTCGTTGCAACACATGCTTGAAGGCAAGGAGCTCAACAAGGCGAACTTCATCGTCATTGATCCGCGGCTGACACGCACCGCCGCACATGCGAACGAGTATGTCCGCATCCGTCCCGGTACCGACATTCCGGTACTGATGGGGATGATGTGGCACATCTTCAAGAATGGCTGGGAGGACAAGGAGTTCATCAAGCAGCGCGTCCACGGTTTCGAAGAAGCGCGCAAGGAAATAGACAAGTGGAATCCTGAAGAGGTCGAACGCGTCAGCGGGGTTCCCGGCGTGCAGCTTGAGCGGGTAGCCAAGTTGTTCGCGACCGAGAAGCCGTCAACCCTGCTTTGGTCCATGGGCCAGACTCATCACACGGTCGGTACCGCGAACGTTCGCGCCAGTTGCATGTTATTGTTGGCGACTGGCAACGTCGGCAAGCCGGGGACCGGCGCCAATATTATCCGCGGCCATGACAATGTGCAGGGCGCGACCGACATTGGCGTCGATACCGTGACGACGCCGTTTTATTACGGTCTCACCGAAGGTGCATGGAAACATTGGGGGCGTGTTTGGGAGGTCGACTACGATTACCTGGTCTCCCGCTTCGATTCCAAAAAGATGATGCAAACCCCAGGCATTCCCCTGACGCGCTGGTTCGATGCCGTTCTTCTGCCAAGGGACCAGGTTGATCAGAAGGACAACGTGCGAGGCATGTTCGTCCAAGGACACGCGAGCAATAGCATCACGCGTATCCCCGAATCAATGAAAGCGTTGCCGCAGCTTGATCTGCTGGTTGTCGCCGATCCACACCCCACCACTTGGGCCTCGCTTGCCGTGGCGGCCGGGCGCAAGGAAAACATGTACCTGCTGCCGGTTTGCACCCAGTTCGAAACCTCCGGCTCACGCGTTGCGTCCAATCGCTCGCTGCAGTGGGGCGAACCAATCGTTAAACCAAGCTTCGAGTCCAAGGACGATTATCACATTCTCTACTTGATAGCGAAGAAGCTTGGTTTCGCCGACCTCATGTTCAAGAACATCAAGGTCGAAGGTGACCGCCCGGTCCCCGAGGACGTCCTGCGCGAAATGAATCGGGGAAGCTGGAGCACCGGCTACACCGGCCAGTCGCCGGAGCGGCTGAAGGCGCACATGAGGAACCAGCACAAGTTCGATCTGGTGACGCTGCGCGCGCCGAAGGACGATCCGGAGGTTGGCGGCGACTTCTACGGTCTGCCCTGGCCTTGCTGGGGCACGCCGGAGCTCAGGCATCCCGGCTCTCCCATCCTCTACAACGCCGACGTTGCTGTGATGGACGGCGGAAATGGATTTCGTGCGCGCTTTGGAGTGGAGCGCAACGGCCAGACGTTGCTGGCCGAAGGTTCATATCTGCCGGGTTCGGAGATTAAGGACGGCTATCCTGAATTCACGATGGGTGTTTTCAAGAAGCTGGGCTGGGACAAGGATCTTACGCCCGCAGAACTTGCGACCATCGAGAAAGTCGCAGGCAGCCCTGGCAATATCGACACGGTGTCATGGTCGACGGATCTTTCCGGCGGCATACAGCGCGTTGCTATCAAACACGGCTGTTCGCCGTATGGCAACGCCAAAGCGCGGACGGTCGCCTGGAATTTGCCGGATCCTATCCCCGTGCACCGCGAGCCAATTTATTCGCCGCGCGTCGATCTGATCGCAAAATACCCGACGTTGCCCGACGCGAAGCAGTTCAGACTGCCGAATATCGGCTTCTCGGTACAGAAGGGTGCTGTCGATAGAGGCATTGCCAGGGCGTTCCCGCTGATCGTTTCGTCGGGTCGTCTTGTCGAATACGAAGGCGGTGGCGAGGAGACTCGTTCCAACAAATGGCTCGCCGAGCTGCAGCAGGACATGTTCATCGAGATCAGTCCGGCGGATGCGGCCGAGCGCGGAATCAAGGATGGCGGCTGGGTCTGGGTCACGGGAGCTGAGAACAGCGCCAAGGCGAAGATGAAAGCGCTGGTTACTGAACGTGTCGGCAAAGGTGTGACCTGGATGCCCTTCCATTTTGGTGGCTGGTTCGCCGGCGAGGATCTGCGGTCTAAATATCCACAGGGTGCCGATCCGATAGTACTCGGCGAAAGCGCCAACACCATCATGACCTACGGCTACGACCCCGCAACTGGCATGCAGGAGCCGAAGGTCAGTCTGTGTCAGATCAGCGCGGCATAAGGAGGAGACACCATGGCTCGTATGAAATTCCTCTGCGACGCCGACCGTTGCATCGAGTGCAACGCCTGCGTCACCGCCTGCAAAAATGAGCATGATGTCCCGTGGGGCATCAATCGCCGGCGCGTCGTCACCATCAACGACGGCAAGCCGGGCGAGAAGTCGATCTCGATGGCCTGCATGCATTGCACGGATGCACCGTGCCAGGCGGTGTGCCCGGTGAACTGCTTCTTCACCACTGCCGATGGCGTCGTCCTGCACTCGAAGGATCTCTGCATCGGTTGCGGCTATTGCTTCTATGCCTGTCCATTCGGCGCGCCGCAATATCCTCGCGTCGGCAACTTCGGTTCGCGCGGCAAGATGGACAAATGCACCTACTGCGCCGGAGGCCCTGAAGCGGACGGCTCGAAAGAAGAGTATGCGAAATACGGCGCCAACCGGCTGGCCGAAGGCAAGCTGCCGTTATGCGCGGAGATGTGTTCTACCAAATCGCTGCTCGCTGGCGACGGCGAGATCATCGCGCAGATCTACAAGGAACGCGTGATGAAACGTGGCTACGGGTCCGGCGCCTGGGGCTGGAAGACCGCGTATCACGAGACCATCGCATCTTGATCCGGGCGGTCAAGGTTCGACTGCGTTCGAAGCGAGCCTCACAGGAGCATGTGGCATGATGATTTTCTCCACCAAATTCCACGTCATCGTCGGAGCGCTGACGCTGCTCGTAATGGCGCTTGGTGCGCAGCCCGTGAGCGCCCAGCAGCCCACGTCGGTCAACCCTCAGACGAGCGCCGTGAAGGAAGAGCAACTCTTCCAGGAGCTGAATCGCATCTCTGGTCGCTGTACCATACCTGACCAGAAGGCCTGCACGATCGAGCAGCCCGCCGGCCGGGATTGGCGCCATTTCCACCAAGTGACGCTCCGTTGGATTGGCGGCGTCGTCATCATCGGTATTCTGGCCGTACTCATTGTCTTCTATCTCCGCCGCGGCATGGTGAAAATCGAAAGCGGACGGTCGGGTCGCACGATCGTGCGGTTCAACGGCTTCGAACGCTTCGTGCATTGGATGACGGCAACCTGCTTCATCATTCTCGCCCTTTCCGGGCTCAACATAACCTTCGGTAAGCCTCTTCTGTTGCCTCTCATAGGCCCCGAATCGTTCACGGCCTGGTCGCAATGGGCGAAATATGCCCACAACTATCTGAGCTTCCCGTTCACACTCGGTGTCATCCTTATCTTTCTGATGTGGATCGCCGGCAATATTCCAAACAAGGTGGACATTGATTGGTTCAAACGCGGAGGTGGAATGGTTGGCCATGACCACCCGCCGGCGTTCCGCTTTAACGCAGGTCAGAAAGCGATCTACTGGATCGTCGTACTGGGCGGCGGTGCCGTGGCGGTCAGCGGCTATGTCTTGATGTTCCCGTTCTATGAAACGGACATTCACAGCATGCAAATCGCTGAAGTCGTCCACGCGATTGTTGCCGTACTCTTCGTAGCCGCGATGCTGGGTCACATCTATATCGGAACTATCGGAATGGAAGGAGCCTTCGAGGCGATGGGCAGCGGCACTGTAGATGTTAACTGGGCCAGGGAGCATCACAGTCTCTGGGTCGAAGAGGAAATGGCCCGCACCGGGCGCACCGGGCCGAACAAGACGCAGAGGCAACCAACCGCGACCCCGGCGGAGTAGCTATTCCGAGATTCGCGAAAGCCACCTCGGGTCGATGATGCGGCTTGAACAGAAGCGCGAAGGTCGTAATCACTGATAGCACGCGCGAACGGCCTATGACCACCCGACCGGTGTTGGCCGGCGGTCATGCCGTAATATTCGGCGAGACCGCTGGGCCAGCGCTGGGGTGAGGCCCCCTGGCGCTGACGCGAACGTCAATCGATTCCGCTAGTTAGATCACAAAGGAGATTTGTCGTCCGCTCAAGCAGCCGTCGTCGCCGCTGCTTTTTCTATTTCCTCAATTGCGAGGACTGAATGCGCGTAAGTCCCGCCTGCTCGCATTTCAGCCGCGACCCAGATCGCCTCCATGAGCTCTTCCGGTGAGGCGCCGTGCCGTAACGCCGCTTTCGTGTGCCCCTTGATACAGTATGGGCATTGGGTAACGTGCGCCACCGCGACGGCGATGATCTGCTTGACCTTCTCAGACAACGCGCCGGCCGCGAAAACCTTCTGGCTGAATGCCTGAAAGGCGGCCTCAGTATCAGGCGACAATTCCCTGCGCTTATGGGCAAGCTCTCGCGTGTTCGACGGATATAATACGGTGTCCGGCATGTCTGCTTCCTCCTCTGGATGTTCGCGCCGCCTCCTGAGACTGTCACCCGAAGTCTCGTGGGTTTGCGCTTCTGTGATCAGCGTGACGCGCCGAATGCGGCACCGGCGACTTTCTCGCGCTCGCCATATCCTTCCTGATCGCTCGGTCGAGCTACCGTCATAACGCAGTTCACATGCGGCCTGTTCCGGAGTGCTACTACCGGCGAGGATCAGTTAGTTACCTGCATATAAGGCGAGATTGGCCAAGATGCCAGGGTTAGGGGCGGCGGCCGTGGCCACGCCTTTACGACAGCCGACATTGGTCCGACGAGACATTCTGGAACGAGCGCAGCATCGGCTTTTCGACGCTGCCCCTCGATGAAAAAATGGCATTCAAGGGGCGATCACAGTACCAGTTCGGCAATCTCGCCGCGCGGATCAACCCCTAGTCCGAGCAATTTAATTGATGTAGCAAACACTGTGCGAAACGAGCCCGCGCAAGG
>Ga0207707_10002973_pt1 | contig 15094 bp, 13 predicted proteins | sample KBSC83BmetaG_FD_184336 | JGI IMG/M metagenome (GOLD analysis project Ga0207707, IMG submission 184336) | Corn rhizosphere microbial communities from Kellogg Biological Station, Michigan, USA - KBS C8-3B metaG (SPAdes) (version 2) | ecosystem: Host-associated > Plants > Roots > Rhizosphere ...
TTTTCCAGATCCCTGCTTCGGCTGTTCTTGAGCAGCGCCAGCATGGTGGCGTCGCGGCCATAGACATCCTTGCGGATTTGCAGCTTGCCCGCCTCGTCCACAAACGCCGTCTGGTAGGTGATATTGACCGGGATCGGCGTCGGGAATTTGATGTCGATCTCGCTGTGGCCATACATGCTGCGGATCTTGTCCGGCGTGTAGCGCTCGTTTGGCATCGTGATGTTGAGCAGCGTCGCGGCGTATTGATCCGGATTCTGCACCCGCATGCAGCCGTGGCTGAACGCGCGCTCTTCCTTGGCGAACAGATTCTTGTCCGGGGTGTCGTGCTGATACACCAGGAACTTGTTCGGGAAATTGAAGCGGATGCGGCCGAGCGCATTGGCTTCGCCGGGTGGCTGCGAAATGTGAATGCTGCCGTCGCTGGCGCGCTCGAGCTTCAGTCCCATGCGCTCCAGGACCGTTGGATCCTGTTGCAGGGCCGGCAGATATTCGTTGTAGATGATCGACGGCGGCACGTTCCAGGTCGGATTGACGGTGATGAATTTCATCGTCTCCGTCAAAAGCGGCGTCGCATGAACGCCGGGTTTTCCGGTGACCACCTTGGTGGTCCAGACCGGCGCGCCGTTCTGCATCACTTTGAGCGTATAGTCGGGAATGTTGAGGATGACGTAGGCATTGCCGAGCGACGGCGCGCCGAGTTGGCGCGGCAGCCAGCGCCAGCGTTCCATGTTGACGATCACGGTGTCGATCTGTCGGTCGCGCTTCGGGCTGTTCAAGGCCTTGACGGTGCGATCGTCGAGCACGCCGGTGACTTTGAGTTCAGCGCCTTCCTGGAATTTGCGCACGGCCTCGGCGACCTTGGCGTCGTAGCGGGCGTCGTTGGCGTTTTCAGAGATGCCGAGCTTGGCACGCAATTGCGGCACGCGCGGATCTTCCGGTGCGACCGCCGCTTGCTTCCTGGTGGCCGGCTTGAACACAAGCGCCGGACCTTCCGCGATCTGAATCACCGGCCCGTCACCCTGGCCGCGCAACTGGGCGAGCTTCGCCTTCAATTCGCGATAGAGCTTTTGCGGCGGGTTATAGCTCTCAAGCGCCGCGGACGCATCCTTGGCGGTAGTGACATTCGCCAGCACTTCCGAAGGGTCGATCGGATGCTCCGGGTACTGGATGTCCGCGCTGACCTGCGACCAGTGCATCCGGCCGCTCTGCGCCTGGCGCGCGTAGTCCAGCATGCTGGCCGTCAGTTTCAGCTCGGCGTCCGCCAGTTGATCCGGCGTGGTTGCCGCGGCGAATTCAGGCACCGGATAGTCCGATGCATTCAAGCCGTCGGAAGCCGCATCCTTCAGACGCGCGATGACGCCTTTTCCGCTCTCGGTCACGGTTCCGCCTTGCGTCCACAGCGGCGCAAACTCGCGCGCGATGTAAAACTTCTCCACCGCTGTTCGTTCAGCCTTGCGGTCGAAAAAGCGCAACGATTTCGCACCCAGCATTTCGCGCAGTCTGTCGGCGACCGGCTGATCTGCGGGCGGGACGTTGCTTGCGGCCTTGACCGGCTCCTTGGCGGGTTCTGTGGCCGGCGCTGCAGCTGCCGCAGCCGGAGGCGACGCGGGCGTGGGGGTCGCGCTGTCGTTTTTGCTCGTGTCGTTTTTGCCGGTGTCGGCAGCCGGAGCGGTGACGATATCGGCCGGTTTGGTCTCGGCGGCCTTCTCCGTTGTCTTCGCCTCCGTTGTCTTCGCCGCGTCGGGCACGGACGCAGTGGCTTCGGGTTTGAAGTCGTTGACGGTCGGAGGCGGGACGTTTGCAGGTTCGGGGCGCGGGATCGCCGCGTCGATCGCGAGTTCCGCGGCGCTGGTGCGGGCCGGATCGGCCTGGGCGAGCGCCGAGGTCGCGGAAACCGTGAGGAAGGTCGCCGCGACGGCCATCAGCACGCGGTCAAATCCAGCACGGTTCTTCAAGCAGTCACGCATCATCGCACCCCTTGGGCGAAGCTGCCCGGCATGGAACAGCCCTTGGTATCGTCCGTCACTGCTTTCGCTAAAGCGCCGGCCTGATTGGTATTAAGCCCATTCAACGTCATTGGTTCACGTCGGAATGCGCTTTCTCTAAAGTTGCTACGCCTGCACGCCCCGATTCATACGCAGACGATACACAGGCCCCACTGATGCAGCCAGCTTCATGCGGGGCAACTCACGACAAACTGACTTCAAGGGACCCCCTTTGCAACGGATTGTGCGCTTTTGCCACGTGGTTTTCCCTTTGTCTGTCACCGTCAAGCAACGGTTCAAATGTTCCAGAATAGCTGACGTTGTTCAGCCTTTTGGTCTTGGACACGCGAGCGCCGCAATCGGACATTTGTCTCAGCTCGCCTCGTCTGCGCCGCCGGCGGCCGGATCGTCGGCGGCCGCTTCATCGAGCTTGCGGTAAAGCGTCGAGCGGCCGATCTTCAACCTCCGCGCGACTTCCGACATCTGCCCGCGATAATGCGAAATCGCGAACCGGATGATCTCGGTCTCCATCTCTTCGAGTGGCCGCATTTCTCCTGCGCTCGTCAGCATCGCCAAGGTCCCGGCTGACGACAGTGGAGCGATAGGTATTTCATTACCGGAAACCATCGCCGGCGCAGTCGAATGAAACGCGGGCCCGACAATGAGCGGTTCGCCGTGTTGGCTGTGCGCTTCCGAGAGAGCCAGTGATTGCGCAGCGGCGAGCGGAAAATCCGCCAGCCCAAGCTGGTCGCTCTCGCTCATGACGACGGCGCGATAAACCGCGTTCTCGAGCTGGCGGATATTGCCGGGCCACTCCAGTTGCGACAGGTGAGCCATCGCCTCGCCGCTGATGCCGGTAATGGGGCGATTTTCTTCGGCGCAGAATCTCGCCAGAAAATGCCGCAGCAGATGCGGGATATCTTCGCGGCGCATCCGCAAGGCAGGTATCGTCAGCGGCAGCACGTGAAGGCGATAGAACAGGTCTTCCCGAAACTGTCCGCCCTTGACGCGGTCGAGCAATTTGCGGTTGGTCGCGGAAATGATGCGGACGTCGACTTTCACCGGCTTGCGCCCGCCGACCGCCTCGACTGCGCCTTCCTGCAGCGCGCGAAGCAGTTTCACCTGGGCTGCCAGCGGCAATTCGCTCACCTCGTCGAGGAACAGCGTGCCGCCGGAGGCCTCGACGAATTTGCCGGTGTGGCGTTCGGTGGCGCCGGTAAAGGCGCCCTTCTCGTGGCCGAACAGGATCGACTCCACCAGATTGTCGGGGATCGCGCCGCAATTGACCGCAATGAACGGCTTCGATTTGCGCTCGCCGCTGCCATGGATGGCGCGCGCGAACAATTCCTTGCCGACGCCGGATTCTCCCTCGATCAGCACCGGGATGGTGGAGCTAGCTGCCTTTTGCGCGGTGCGCAGCACGCCCGCCATGGTTTCGCTGCGAGTGATGATATCGGCAAAGGTCAATCGGCCTTCGCGGCTGTGGCGGATGCGCTGCAGCTCGCCTTTCAGCGCGCTGGCGTTGAGCGCATTGCGCAGCGACACCTGCAGCCGCTCGATGCCGACCGGCTTCACCACGAAATCCTGGGCGCCGGCGCGCATCGCCGACACCACATTGTCGATGCCGCCATGGGCCGTCTGCACGATGACGGGGATGTTGAGGCCGGCTTCGCGGATTTTTGCCAGCACGCCCATGCCGTCGAGGCCGGGCATCACCAGATCGAGCACCATGGCATCGATCGCCTGCGCGTCCGGTGCCGTCAGCATCGCGATGGCCGCATCGCCGGAGTCGACGACGATTGTCTCATAGCCGCATTTCTGCACCATGTTTTCGACCAGACGGCGCGCTACCGCGTCGTCGTCGGCAATCAAAATGCTGGCAGCCATGGCTTTCCCCGCACGCTACAACTATCTGTCTCGAATCGGGGCACTCTCGCTGATGCCGATTAACGCCCTCTTAAACGTTGACGTCCGGCCAGCGCTCCCTCGCCGCAGCTGTTCAGGTTGAAAACGCATACACAGGCTCGAACAAGATGACCTCGCGCTCCTCATCCGCTCTCCGTAAGTCGACTGCCCAACGCAAACCGAACGCCAGGAAATCAGCGGCCAAATCCAAAACCGGCAAGTTGCCGGAATGGAACCTGGCCGATCTCTATTCCGGTATCGACGCGCCGGAAGTCACGCGCGACCTCACAAGGATGGATGCGGAATGCGTCGCGTTTGAGACCGACTACAAGGGCAAGCTCGCGGAACAAACGGCAAAGCAGGGAGGCGGCAAGTGGCTCGCCGAGGCGATAAGGCGCTACGAGGCGATCGACGATCTGGCCGGGCGTCTCGGCTCGTATGCCGGCTTGATTCACGCCGGCGACAGCGTCGATCCCGCCATCTCCAAATTCTATGGCGACGTCTCCGAGCGGCTGACCAATGCGTCTGTGCATCTGCTGTTCTTCGCGCTCGAACTCAACCGCATCGACGATGCCGCGATCGAAGGTGCGATGCAGACGCCCGAACTCGCGCATTATCGTCCGTGGGTCGAAGATCTGCGCAAGGAAAAGCCGTATCAGCTGGAGGATCGCGTCGAGCAACTGTTTCACGAAAAATCCCAGAGCGGCTATGCCGCCTGGAACCGTCTGTTCGATCAGACCATCTCGGGCCTGCGCTTCAAGGTCTCGGGGCGCGAACTGGCGATCGAGCCGACGCTGAGCTTGCTGCAGGACCGCGCGGGCGAAAAGCGCAAGGCGGCGGGGCAGGCGCTGGCGAAGACTTTCAAGGCCAACGAGCGGACCTTTGCGCTGATCACCAATACGCTCGCCAAGGACAAGGAGATTTCCGATCGCTGGCGCGGTTTCCAGGACGTTGCGGATTCCCGGCATCTCGCCAATCGGGTCGAACGCGAGGTGGTCGATGCGCTGGTCGGTTCGGTTCGCGCGGCCTATCCGCGGCTGTCGCATCGCTATTATCAGTTAAAGGCGGGCTGGTTCAAAAAGAAGAAACTCCCGCACTGGGATCGCAACGCGCCGCTGCCGTTTGCCGCCACCGGCAGTATCGCCTGGCCCGACGCAAGGAACATGGTGCTGACCGCCTACCGCGGATTCTCGCCAGAGATGGCCAGCATTGCCGAGCGATTCTTCACCGATCGCTGGATCGATGCGCCGGTGCGGCCCGGAAAGGCGCCGGGCGCATTCTCGCACCCCACCACGCCGTCGGCGCACCCTTACGTGCTGATGAATTATCAGGGCAAGCCGCGCGACGTGATGACGCTCGCCCACGAACTCGGCCACGGCGTGCACCAGGTGCTGGCGGCCAAGAACGGCGCGCTGATGGCGCCGACGCCGCTGACGCTCGCGGAAACCGCCAGCGTGTTCGGCGAAATGCTGACCTTCAAGCGGCTGCTGGCGCAGACCTCGAGCGCCAGAACGCGCCAGACGCTGCTCGCCGGCAAGGTCGAGGACATGATCAATACGGTGGTGCGGCAGATCGCGTTCTATACGTTCGAGCGCGCCATTCACACCGAGCGGCGCAACGGCGAATTGACCGCCGAGCGCATCGGCGAAATCTGGCTTGGCGTGCAAGGCGAGAGCCTCGGCCCGGGCATCGATATCCGCCCGGGCTACGAGAACTTCTGGATGTATATTCCCCACTTCATCCATTCGCCGTTCTACGTCTACGCCTATGCGTTCGGCGATTGCCTGGTGAACTCGCTCTACGCGGTCTACGAAAACGCCCAAGCCGGCTTTGCCGAGCGCTATCTGGCGATGCTCGCTGCCGGCGGCACCAAGCATTATTCCGAGCTGCTCAAGCCGTTCGGGCTGGACGCCAGGGACCCAAAGTTCTGGGACGGCGGGCTCTCGGTGATCGCGGGCATGATCGACGAACTGGAACGGATGGGCTGACGAGGTCGCCCACGCGTACGTCCAGCATAGTAGCTTCAAGGCAGCCGCGGCCAATTTCGGCCGTTATCGTACCCGATGATCGCGACCACAGGAGTGGAGTGGCCATGATCGACACCCCGACGCGACGCGCTGTACTTGGAGTGGGCGTTCTTGCCGCCGGCTCGCTGCTCAGGATCGATGGTAGTCTTGCTCAGGCTCCGCTGCTCCCCACGCCCGCATGCCGCGACGGCGACGAACTAACATTGCGGCAGACCGAGGGCCCGTTCTTCAAGCCGTCCTCGCCCGAGCGGACTGACCTGGTTGAAGTAGGTATGGCAGGGCAAACAGTCGAATTGGTCGGGTTCGTACTCTCCCGCGCCTGCAAACCGCTCACTGGCGCCCTGCTTGATTTCTGGCAGGCCGACGACAAGGGCCAGTATGACAATTCTGGGTTCCGTCTGCGCGGCCATCAGTTCTCGGACGCGGAGGGGCGCTATCGATTGCGCAGCATCGTGCCCGGCGCCTATGTTGGCCGCACACGCCACATTCATGTGAAGGCGCAACCGCGCGGCGGTCGCTTGCTGACTACCCAGCTCTATTTCCCCGGCGAGCCAAAGAATCGTTCCGATGGCCTCTTCCGTACCGGGTTGTTGATGCGCACGGCGGAGAATCCGGGATTGCTCGCCGCTCGTTTCGACTTCGTGCTCGATTAGGCGACGAAATCCTTTCGCCGATCGGATCAACTCGCCCGGCTAACGTTCCTCCCGAGCGTGTCGGGTCCGGCCACCGGTTCGTTGACGTCAACAAAACCCAGCATCGCGCCAAGGCGATCGGTTGCCGGCTTGTCGAATCCGACCGGTCCTTCGAAACTCGCCGGGTTGCGGAATGTGCCGAACAACATGTCCCAGATCGGCAGGTCACCATAATTGTAGGCGTGCACGTCACGCTGATGATGGATGCAATGGGCTTCCGGCCGCTGGATAACGACTCCGAGCCATTGCGGCGTCCGGACATTCATATGCTGGAAGTAGCCGTAGAACGCGGCGATATAGCCGGTCAGCGCCGCGGCGACCGGATCGAGGCCGAGCATGAGCGTCGTTACGATCGCGGACATCAGGAAAAACACGATGGTCTCCAGAGGATGGAACAGTGCGGCGCCGGACATGTCCACCCGCTGCGGGCTGTGATGAATTTGATGAAACAGCCGCCACATCAGCGGGAAGGTATGCGCGCTGCGGTGCCAGGCGTAACTTGCGAGCGACACCACCGCGTAGCCGAGCAGGGCGCCGCCAATCACGCCGAGGCTCTCGAGGTTCATCAGCCGGTGCGCCTGCAGCCAACGTTCGGGGATCAACAGCGGCGTCAGCGTGGCCAGCAGTCCCTGCACCGTCAGGAAACAAAAACCCTTCGAGCGCCAATAGGGAATCCGGGGAAATTGGCGCGCCGGAAACAAACTCTCGATCCCCAGCATTGCCAGATAGGTCACCGGCACCAGCAGACCGAAAAAATCGATGGCCGACATCAGAAAATCCTCCTGCCTTACACTGTAAGTTTGTTATAGGGCCTTTCGGTGTAAGGTTGCAAGCGTGCAAGAGGGTGGCGCGTGATCACAAAACCGAAATCGAAGGGTTCCCCGCAGCCATTGCGCGGCCGGGCTCGCGGCAAGAATCAAACGCGGGCGGCGCTGGCGTTGTCGCGGGACCGGATCGCCGCGGCGGCGCTAGGGCTGGTCGATCGGGAGGGGCTGTTGGCGCTCAGCACCCGCCGGCTCGGTGGCGAACTCGGCTGCGAGGCCATGAGCGTGTATCACCACTTCCCGAGCAAGGCACATCTGATGGATGCCTTGCTCGACTTGATGCTGGCGGAGGCGCGGGTCCCCGCGGCTCACGAGGGGGACTGGCTCGAGCGCCTGCGGGGGGCGGCGCACGGGTTTCGTGCGATGGCACTGAAACACCCGAAATTCTTTCCGTTCTTCGCGGTGCACCGTCTGAATACGCCGTCCGGCGTCGCCTACATCGACAGCATTATCGGCATCCTGCGTGATGCCGGGTTTTCCGATCGCGATGCCGCACGGTATTTTCGTGAGATCGGTTATTATCTGACCGGCGCTGCACTCGATGAGACGGCCGGTTATGCCGTCGGGCCGTCGGCAGCGGAGCCGGTGTCCAACGCTACCATCGTCGCGAGCTTTAGGCATCTCGCGGCGGTGGCCCCTTACTTTCAGCCGGACCATTTTCGGGCCACGTTCGAGACGGGCCTCGAAATATTGCTGGAGGGGATCAAACGAGCTCGGAACACGGGTGGATAGAGTGCGGCCGGGGGGCGGAATCCGGAACCCGTTGAGCTGACTGCGGCGTAAAACATTTGTTGAACAAGGTAGGGGATTTGTGTTATACAATTTGTATAACGTTGTATAACGGAGTTGTGCCATGAACGAAGCCACGCGCGATCTCAAGATCGAAAGCACTGCCCTTCAAATCCGCAAGATCGGCAATTCGGTTGGTGTAATCCTGCCGAAGGAGCTGCTGGCACGGCTAAATCTCAAGGAAGGGGACAAGTTCTATCCGGTCGAGCAACCGGATGGCAGCTTGCGGCTGACGCCCTTCAATCCGAAGCACGCCCGGACAATGGAAATCGCCCGCAAAATCATGCACGAATATCGTGATACGTTTGCAGCCCTTGCAAAATGAGGGAGCCGATCTGGCTCGATGTCGACGAAGTCATCGACATGCATGCCGAGCAACTGGCGAGATTCGGTGGGCCTGAAGGCGTCCGGGATCGTGGCCTTCTCGAGTCGGCGATGTCGCGGCCGGTCAACCAATGGCACTACGGACAAACTGATATGGCCGCGCTTGCGGCAGCCTATGCGTTCGGCCTCGCCCGCAATCATGCCTTTGTGGATGGTAACAAGCGCATCGCCTTCCACGCGATGATGGTCTTTCTGCGTGGCAATGCCATCGAATTCGCTCCCGAGCCCGCACATGCTACGGCCATCATCCTGTCCCTCGCTGCCGGCGAGGTCAGCGAAGAAAGCCTGACCCGCTGGATCAGGGACAATTGGCCGCCCGAACCTCCCAGATAGATGGCGGGGGCTGGTGCCCAAACGGCCCCCCGCCGTTGCCCTCCCGTCAGGATTGCGGTAATTGCACGCGAGATGAGAATATTGACCGGGGAGACCGATGGCAGAGCATAACGAAGTGGCCTACACGACCGCCGACGGCAACGATTATCCGGCCCACGAACAGACCTATGAGGGCTTCATCAAGCTGGTGAAATACGGCGTCGCCGCTGTCGTCTTCATTCTCGCCATGATGGCGATTTTCCTGACCTGATGCATCGCCGGACGCGTCGCCGCCCGGCGGCGCGATTCTAAAAAATGCACGCACTCCGGTGGCAAAACCGGTATCCATCTTTGCGGAATAAGCGCTAGTTTGCACACGCGCGAGCGCGCCCCGCGCCGCCGGAGGCTCCATGAAGATTGCCGTCGCCAAGGAAATCGATCCGTCGGAGCCGCGGGTCGCCGCTTCGCCCGACACGGTGAAAAAATTCAAGGCGCTCGGCGTCGATATCGCGGTCGAGCCGGGCGCGGGCATCAAGTCGGGCCTGCCGGATTCGGAGTTCACCGCGGCCGGCGCATCGGTCAGCGCCGATGCGCTCAAAGACGCCGACATCGTCATCAAGGTGAAGCGGCCCGAGCCTTCCGAACTTGCGAATTACAAGCGCGGTGCGCTGGTCATCGCCATCATGGATCCCTATGGCAACGACGCCGCGCTGAAGGCGATGGCGGACGCCGGCATATCGGCGTTCGCGATGGAGTTGATGCCGCGCATCACCCGCGCCCAGGTGATGGACGTGCTGTCGAGCCAGGCCAACCTCGCCGGTTACCGCGCGGTGATCGAGGCGGCGGAGGCATTCGGCCGCGCCTTTCCGATGATGATGACGGCTGCGGGCACTATCCCGGCGGCAAAGGTGTTCGTGATGGGCGTCGGCGTCGCCGGCCTGCAGGCGATCGCGACCGCGCGGCGGCTTGGCGCCGTCGTCACCGCAACCGACGTCCGCCCTGCGGTGAAAGAGCAGGTCGAAAGCCTGGGCGCCAAATTCCTCGCGGTCGAGGACGAGGAGTTCAAGCAGGCCGAGACATCAGGCGGCTACGCCAAGGAAATGTCGAAAGAGTATCAGGCCAAGCAGGCGGCGCTCACCGCCGAGCATATCAAGAAGCAGGACATCATCATCACGACCGCGCTGATTCCGGGCCGGCCCGCGCCGCGCCTCGTCACCTCGGAGATGGTGAAGTCGATGAAGCCCGGCTCGGTGCTGGTCGATCTCGCGGTCGAGCGCGGCGGCAATGTCGAGGGCGCCAGGGCCGGCGAAGTCGCCGACGTCGGCGGCATCAAGATTGTCGGCTATACCAACGTTGCGGGCCGCGTCGCGGCGTCGGCATCGAGCCTGTATGCGCGCAACCTGTTTTCCTTCATCGAGACGCTGGTCGACAAATCGACCAAAGCCTTGGCGGTGAAGTGGGACGACGAACTGGTCAAGGCTACCTTGCTGACCAGGGACGGCGCCGTCATTCATCCGAACTTCCAGCCGAAGAGCGCGTGAATGATAGGGGCGCGGACAGGATTTTTTCGTCATTCCGGGGCGCGTCGAAGACGCGAACCCGGAATCTCCATTGCAGACCAATCTCGGGATTCCGGGTCCGGCGCGCCGCGCCGTCCGGAATGACGCGTTAACAGGAGAAACGCCATGGATCATATCGCGCAGGCCGTCGATCCCTTCGTGTTCCGGCTGTCGATTTTCGTGCTCGCCGTGTTCGTCGGCTATTTCGTGGTGTGGTCGGTGACCCCGGCCTTGCATACGCCGCTGATGTCGGTGACCAACGCGATCTCCTCGGTGATCGTGGTCGGTGCGCTGCTCGCGGTCGGCGTCGCGATGGTCGGCAGCGGCGGGGGCTGGGCGCGCGGTTTCGGCTTCATCGCGCTGACGTTCGCATCCGTGAATATTTTCGGCGGCTTTCTGGTGACGCAGCGCATGCTCGCGATGTACCAGAAGAAAAAGAAGTGAGCCGAATGGTTGTTTTCCAGATGACGACGACGGGCACAATGGGGCATTTCCAATGAACGCCAATCTCGCCGCAGTGCTGTATCTCGTCGCCGGCGTCCTGTTCATCCTGTCGCTGCGAGGGCTGTCGAGCCCGGCATCGAGCCGCCGCGGCAACTTCCTCGGCATGGCCGGCATGGCGATCGCGGTGGCGACCACGCTGGCGGCGCATCCGCCGGCCGACGCCATCGCCTGGGTGCTGGTGATCCTCGGCGTCGCCATCGGCGGCTCGATCGGCGCGGTGATTGCGCGCCGGGTGCCGATGACATCGATGCCGGAACTGGTCGCGGCGTTTCACTCGCTGGTCGGCATGGCCGCGGTGCTGGTCGCGGCCGGTGCGTTCTACGCGCCCGAGGCTTTCGATATCGGCACGCCCGGCCACATCCACGGCGCAAGCCTGGTTGAAATGTCGCTCGGCGTCGCGATCGGCGCGCTGACATTCACCGGCTCGGTGATCGCGTTCGCAAAACTGTCCGGCCGCATGAGCGGCGCGCCGATCATTCTTCCCGCCCGCCATCTCATCAACATCGCGCTTGGCGTGGCACTGGTGGTGTCCATCATCGGCCTCGTAATGACGGGCAGCGCGATCGACTTCTGGCTGATCACGATCATCGCGCTGGTGCTCGGCGCGCTCCTGATCATCCCGATCGGCGGCGCCGACATGCCGGTCGTGATCTCGATGCTGAACTCGTACTCCGGCTGGGCCGCCGCCGGCATCGGCTTCACGCTGGGCAATTCGGCGCTGATCATCACCGGCGCGCTGGTGGGTTCGTCGGGCGCGATCCTGTCCTACATCATGTGCCACGCGATGAACCGATCCTTCATCTCCGTGATCCTCGGCGGATTTGGCGGCGAGACGGCCGCCGCGAGCGCAGGTGCCGGCGGCGAAGCGCGTCCCGTAAAGCTCGGGTCCGCTGATGATGCCGCCTTCATCATGAAGAACGCGCAGAAGGTCATCATCGTGCCCGGCTACGGCATGGCGGTGGCGCAGGCCCAGCATGCCTTGCGAGAAATGGCCGACCAGCTCAAAAAGGAAGGCGTCGAGGTCAAGTACGCCATCCACCCGGTGGCGGGCCGCATGCCCGGCCACATGAATGTGCTGCTCGCCGAAGCCAATGTTCCCTATGACGAGGTGTTCGAACTCGAGGACATCAACTCCGAATTCGCCCAGGCCGACGTCGCCTTCGTGATCGGCGCCAACGACGTCACCAATCCCGCCGCCGAGGACGATCCGAAATCGCCGATCTATGGCATGCCGGTGCTGCAGGTCTGGAAGGCCGGCACCGTGATGTTCATCAAGCGCTCGCTCGCCTCAGGCTATGCCGGCATCGACAATCCGCTGTTCTATCGCGACAACACCATGATGCTGCTCGGCGACGCCAAGAAGATGACCGAGAACATCGTCAAGGGGATGTGAAGCTCCGAAAAATCATGACCGTGCTGAAATGGCTCCTGATCGTCGTTTCGGTCGGCTATGTCGGCGGCCTTGCCGTCCTGTACCTGGCGCAGCGGTCTTTCCTGTTTCCGATTCCGCAAACCGTGCGCACGACGCCCGGCGCCGCCGGCTTTCCGGCCGTCGAGGAACATGTGCTGATCACGGCGGATGGCGAGAAGGTGATCGTCTGGCACGTTCCGGCCAAGCCGGGACACCCCGTCGTTCTTTATTTTCACGGCAATGGCGATTTCCTCGCCGGCTTCTTCGGCCGCTTTCGCGAGATCATCGCTGACGGCACGGGCGTCGTCGCGCTGTCGTATCGCGGCTATGCCGGCTCGAGCGGACAGCCGAGCGAACGAGGCCTGCTGCAGGATGCCGCGGCCGCTTACGCCTTCACCGCGGCGCGCTACAACGTGGACCGGATTGTCGTTTGGGGCTTCTCGCTCGGCAGCGGGGTTGCGGTGGCGCTGGCTGCCGAACAGCCGGTCGGCAAGTTGATCCTGGAAGCGTCCTACACATCGATTGCCGACGTTGCCGCGTCGGTGTTTCCGATCTTCCCGATACGCCTCGTGATGCGGGATACCTTTCGCTCCGACCAGCGCATTGGGCGCGTCAGCGCTCCGCTTCTGTTCATGCACGGCGCACGCGATGCCACCATTCCGATAGGCTTTGGCGAGCGATTGTTCGCGCTCGCCCATGAGCCGAAGCAATTCGTGCGATTTCCCGAAGGGGACCACAATAATCTGGACGATTACGCTGCGATCGAAAGGGTTCGAAATTTCATCGACGCTTCAAAGGGCTGAAGGCTATCGTTGTTTGGCGCATGGTGATTCTCGGGATTTAAGGATGTGATCATATGAGCGTGCACGGTCCGATGCCGCGATCGGCGTGGGTTTTCCCCGCGCTGGCGGTGTCATTCTTCGCAGCCGATACTGCGCTGGGTGTGCCGTTCGCGCCCTGGGTTGCGGGTCTGGCATTCGCAATCGTGCTGCTTGCGATCCTGTTCGGCACCGTGTTCGCGGCCGTCCATCATGCCGAGGCGATCGCCGAAAGGACCGGTGAGCCCTACGGCACGCTGTTATTGACGCTCGCGGTCACCATCATCGAGGTCGCGCTGATCGCGACCATCATGCTTGGCGATAAAGCTGTGCCCACCCTGGCGCGCGATACCGTCTTTGCGGTTGTGATGATCGTCTGCAACGGTTTGGTCGGTATCTGCATCCTGACCGGCGGGCTTCGATACCGCGAGCAGGATGTTCAGGTGAGCGGATCAAGCGTTTACCTCAGCGTCCTGATCGTGCTGGCGACCATCACGCTGATCCTGCCCAACTATACGTTGACCACGCCGGGGCCGACCTACTCGGCGGCCCAGCTTGGCTTCGTCAGTGTCGTCACCATCCTTCTTTATGGCGTGTTTCTCTATACCCAGACCACCCTGCATCGAAATTATTTCATCGGCGGTGCCGCCGGCAAGGCGAACGATGGGCCGCGCACTTCGAACCGGATGTTGGCCGTCAGCATCGCGCTACTCCTGGTCTCTCTGCTGGCGGTGGTGCTGCTGGCGAAAAAATTCTCGCTCGTGGTCGATCTTGTCGCCGCGTCGATCGGCGCGCCGCCGGCGTTTGCGGGTGTCCTGGTGGCGCTATTGATCCTGCTACCGGAGAGTCTCGCCGCCGTTGCCGCCGCGCACAGGAACGATCTGCAGAAGAGCATTAATCTGGCGCTTGGCTCCTCGCTTGCGACCATCGGGCTGACCGTCCCGTCGGTCGCGGTAGTCGCCTACGCGCTGGACAAGCAACTGGAGCTTGGGCTCAATGCTCAAGAGGTGGTGCTGCTGGTGTTGACGTTCATCCTGAGCATGCTCACCTTCGTCACCGGCCGCACCAATATCCTGTTCGGGCTGGTTCACCTGGTGGTATTTGCCGTATTCGTATTCCTGGTGTTCGTGCCGTGACCTGCGTGGGAGAATAGCGACAATGATGCGCGCCAAATCGGACGTTCAGGTCGACACGCCGGAAGTCCGCGTCACCGAATGGCGGCTGGCGCCGGGCAGCGCCACCGGTCATCACATCCATGAGATGGACTACGTCATCGTCCCCGTGACTTCGGGCGAGATGACTATCGTGGCGCCCAATGGGGAACGCTCCAAGGCGCAGCTCGGCCTCGGCAAATCCTATTTCCGCAAAGCGGGGGTCGAGCATGACGTGCTCAACGAAACCGCTGCCGAAATCGTGTTCCTGGAAGTCGAATTGAAACCATAACCGCGCCATTGGCCGAATTGCCATCGATCTGTCGCACTTGATCCCTCAATGCGCCTCAAAGTTCCCCCATCAAAACCGGCGCGGGGAGTGGCCGGTCATGCTGAAATACGTCTCGAAATTTGCTTTGGACATATTGCCGTCGGTGGTCGCCACCATCATCGGGGCCTACATCGTAAATCATTACATCGTTACCAAGCCCGGCGCAGACGCCCCGGTCGCCGCCGCGGTTTCGACCACCGAGCCGAAAGCCGACGCCAAGGGTGCGCCTGAGACTGCGACGGCATCGGAAACCTCCTCTGGCGTCGCCAACATCCCCGAGCCAGGCGTCAAGGCGAAGGGCATCTCGGAAAAGGCCATCCTCGAGAAATCGGCAGCCGAAAAGCCCGCGGAGAAATCCGCTGACAAACCGACGGAGACCGCCAGCATTCCCGTGGAAACGCG
>Ga0207707_10002976_pt1 | contig 15080 bp, 16 predicted proteins | sample KBSC83BmetaG_FD_184336 | JGI IMG/M metagenome (GOLD analysis project Ga0207707, IMG submission 184336) | Corn rhizosphere microbial communities from Kellogg Biological Station, Michigan, USA - KBS C8-3B metaG (SPAdes) (version 2) | ecosystem: Host-associated > Plants > Roots > Rhizosphere ...
CTACCTCTGGTTCCTGGCGCTCTACGACGCGATCTTCGCCGTCTTCGCCTGGGGCACCTTCGAGTACGTCATCGCAGAAGCAGCCTAGGACTACCATTCAGGCGTGAAACTGCCGGCCCTGACGACACTCGCGTTCGGCGCGGCGGTCGCCCTCATCTTCTTCTACGCGCCGACCGACGCCGACCAGGGCTTCTCGCAGCGCATCTTCTACTTCCACGTGCCGATCGCGCTCACGTCGTACGCGTGCTTCGGCTGGGGCGCCTGGAAGGCGCTCCGCTACCTGCGCACGCGCGACGAGCGCGCCGACCTCGAGAGCTACGTCGCGATCCACCAGGGCGTGATCTTCGGCGCGCTGACGCTCGTCACCGGCTCGATCTGGGCGCGGGCGTCATGGGGCGTGTGGTGGTCGTGGAGCGAGAACCAGCTCGTCCTGTTCCTCGTGCTCTTCCTCTTCTACTGCGCGTACTTCATGCTGCGCTACTCGGTCGACGCGGGGCCTGCGCGGATGAACATGAGCGCGGTGTACGCGCTCTTCGGCGTTGTGCTGATCCCGGTGTCGTTCCTCGCCATCCGGCTGTCGCAGCGCTTCATCCACCCGGTCGTGTTCGACTCGCACGCGCCGAGCAACATGACCGGCGCGCAGTGGCTGTCGTTCCTCGTCTCGTTCGTGGCGATGCTGCTGCTGTTCGCGACGCTGTACAACGTCGAGCTCGCAGGGAAGCGCATCGACGCCCACCTACGCGAGCTGCGGGAGATCCTCACGTGAAAGGCATCCCGTCCGAGTGGCAGTACGTGGCGGCGGCGTACCTCGTCGTGTTCGTCACCGTGCTGGCGTGGGTTGGGATCATCGCGGCGAAGTTCCAGCGGCTGAACAGGCAACTCGCCGAGCTCGTCGAGAAGGCGCGCGAGCGTGGTTGAGGCGCTCTTCTGGCCTGCGCTGCTCGCCTACGGCGAGGCGGCCCTCGCGTACAGCTCGCCGCGCACCACGCGTGCCGCGACGTGGGGCGTACGCATCGGCTGGCTCGCGCAGACGGCGCTGCTCGTCGTGCAGGCGGCGCGCGCAGACGGCTTCCCGTGGTCGAGCTGGGCCGGCTCGCTCAATCTCTTCGTGTGGCTCGTCGTCAGCGCGTACCTGATCTGGGGCTGCCGCCCGCGCTTCCGGCTGCTCGGCCTCACGGTGATGCCGCTCGCCGCTGCGCTCTTCCTCGTCGCGAAGCTCGGCGGCGGCATCCGCGGCGGCTCGGGCTCCGGCTACGGCAACGTGTTCCTCGTGCTCCACGTCGGCCTCGTCCTCGCCGCGTTCGCGGGCTTCACGCTCGCGGCCGCGCTCGCGGCGCTGTACCTCTGGCAGGAGGGCCGGCTCAAGTCGCGCGCACCCGACATCCTCAGCCTGCGTCTGCCGCCGCTCGCGTCGCTGGAGCGGCTCACGTGGCGCACCGTGCTCGTCTCGCTGCCGCTGCTGACGCTCGGGCTTGCCGCCGGGATCGTGCGCTCGCGGCAGGACCGGGCCGGCTTCGACGCGCTCGAGGCGGTGACGCTCCTCACCTGGGCGGTGTACGGCGTGTTCATCGGCCTGCACCCGACCGGGCGGCGCGCCGCGTACCTCGCACTCGGCGGGTTCGCGCTCGTGATCGTCGCGCGGCTCGCCCTCGCCGGGAGCCACTTCGCATGACGTTTTCTCTCGTCGGCCTGTCGCACCACGTTGCGCCGGTTGAGCTGCGCGAGCGGGTGACGCTCGATGCGGCTGCCGCGGCGGAGCTGGCGCACAGCCTCGGCGACGCCGTGTGCCTCTCGACGTGCAACCGCACGGAGCTCTACCTCGCGTCCGTCGACGAGGAGCGCGCCGTCGCTGCGCTCGAGGAGCTTGCGGGTGAGCCGCTCGACGGCGTGCTCTACCGGCTGCGTGAGGACGAGGCGGCGGTCCATCTGTTCCGCGTCGCCGCCGGCCTCGACTCGCTCGTGCCGGGCGAGGGCGAGATCCTCGGCCAGGTACGCGACGCCTACGAGGCGGTGACGCCCGGACCGACGCTCGACCGCGTGTTCCGCCAGGCGCTCGGCGTGGGCAAGCGCGTCCGCACCGAGACGGCGATCGGCGAGAGCCCCGCTTCGGTGTCGTCGGCCGCGGCGGCACTCGCGGCGCAGGTGTTCGGCGACCTGAAGGGGCGGCGCGTGCTGCTCGTCGGCGCGGGCCGCATCGGCGAGCTCGCCGCGTTGAACCTCGCCTCGCGGGGAGCGGAGATCGCCTTCGTCGCGAATCGCACGGTCGAGACCGCGCGCGAGCTCGCGCACCGGTTCGGCGGCGCGGCGATCGGGCTCGACGAAGTCGGCAAGACGTTGAGCGAGGTCGACGTCGTTCTCTCGTCGACGTCATCGCCCGACACGGTCGTGCGGGCGGCGGACGTGCCGGCGAAGCGCCAGGCGCCGCTCTTCTTCATCGACATCGCCGTCCCGCGCGACCTCGATCCGGACATCGCGACCCTGGCCGGCTGCTTCCTCTACGACATCGACGACCTCGAGGCGGTCGTCGCCGAGACGCTGACCGGGCGGCGCGCGGAGGCGCAGCGCGCCGAGCAGCTCGTCGCCGAGGAGGCCGAGCGGTTCCGTGCGTGGCACGCGTCGCTCGACGTCGTGCCCGCGATCGCGTCGCTGCGCGCGCACGCCGAGGAGATCCGGAGCGCCGAGCTCGCGAAGGTGCGAGTCAGCGACGACGAGCGGCGAACGCTCGAATCGGTGACGGCGCAGATCTTGAACAAGCTGCTCCATCTGCCGACGGTGCGGATGAAGGAGGCCGCGGTGAGCGCCGACGGGGCTGTGTACGCGGATGCCGTAAAGCACCTGTTCGGACTGGAAGGCGTAGGCTCGACGGAGCCGCGAAAGAGCGGAGGTACCGGCTTTGCCGGTACCGGGAGCGGGGACCGATGAGCGAAGACCCTAAGCGCATCGAGCGGCCGCTCCCGGCGGTCGCTCCGTCGGCGTTCCTGCGCGTCCGGCTCGCGTTCCCGTCGTGTGGACGCGCGAGGCGCGTCCGGAGGTCGAGCTGTGCTCGTTCGCATCGGGTCTCGCGGCTCTAGGCTCGCGCTCACCCAGGCCGAGCAGGCGGCGGAGGCGCTCCGGCGGCCCGGCGTGGAGATCGCGTTCGTCCCGATCACCACCGCGGGCGATCGCGACCGCACGCGGCCGTTCGGCCAGATCGGCGAGCGCGGCGTCTTCGTGAAGGAGATCGAAGAGGCACTGCTCGCCGGGCGCATCGACGTCGCGGTGCACTCGGCCAAGGACATGACGTCGACCGATAGCGACGGCCTCGTCGTCGGCGCGTACCTCGAGCGGGACGATCCACGCGATGCGCTCGTCGGCGCCGCGTCGATCGAGGCAGGGATGCGGATCGGTACCGCGTCCGCGCGGCGAAAGGCACAGCTGCTCGCGCTCGAGCCGACGCTCTCGATCGAGCCGCTGCGCGGCAACGTCGACACACGTCTGCGCAAGCAGCGTGAGCGCGGCCTCGACGCGATCGTCCTCGCGGCGTGCGGGCTCGACCGGCTCGGCCTCTCGGCGGAGATCGGGGCGCGGCTCGATCCCGGCGTGATGCTCCCCGAGGCCGCGCAGGGGGCGCTCGCCCTGCAGGTGCGGGCGGGCGAGGAAGAGCTCGTGGCGCACGCCGATCACGCGCCGACGCGCGCACGGGTCGAGCCGGAGCGGCTGTGCGTCGCCACGATCGGCGCAGGCTGTCTCGCCCCGGTCGCCGCGCACCACGACGGAGCGACCCTGCAGGCGCTGATCGCCGACGAGGACGGGGCCTGGATCGAGCGGCGCAGCGGCGACGACCCCGTCGCGCTCGCGCACGAGCTCCTCGCGTTCGCGAAGTGAGGGTGATCGTCACCCGCCCGCGTGCGCAGGCGAAGCCGCTCGTCGAGGCGCTCGAGCGTGCCGCTGTCGACGTCGTCGAGTGCCCGCTGATCGAGATCGAGCGGACGTCCGACGAGCCGATCGACGCCTCCGGCTACGACTGGCTGATCGTCACGAGCCCGAACGGCGCCGAGGAGCTCGTGCGCCGCGGCCGCAACCTGCCGCGCATCGCCGCGGTCGGGCCCGGCACGGCGGAGACGCTCCGCGCGCACGGCCTCGAGCCCGCGTTCGTGCCGGGCGAGTCGTCGCAGGAGGGCCTGCTGCGCGAGTTCCCGCGTCCCGCCGGCCGCGTGCTGTTCGCTGCGGCCGAAGGCGCGCGGCGACGGCCGATCGACGAGCTCCAGGCCGACTTCGTGCCGCTGTATCGCACGCGGCTCCTCCGACCCGACCCGCCGGCCGGGGACGTCGTCGTGCTCGCCTCCGGCTCGGCAGCGCGTGCCTATGCGGGAATCGGCGGCACGGCTCCTGCGGTGACGATCGGGCCGGAGACGACGCGCGTCGCGCGCTCGGTCGGGCTCGAGGTCGTGGCCGAGGCGGCGACGCACGATCTCGACGGCCTCGTCGCCGCGGTCCGCGATGTGATGGACTCGTCACCCACATGAGCGTCGTCACCTTCCTGACCGACTTCGGGCTGCAGGACGACTTCGTCGGGACGTGCCACGGTGTGATCGCGCGCGTCGCGCCGGATGTGCGGGTGATCGACGTGACGCACGGCATCGAGCCGCAGGCGGTGCTGCAGGGCGCGATCGTGTTGCGCAACACCGTCCCGTACCTTCCCGCCGGCGTGCACCTCGCCGTCGTCGATCCGGGTGTCGGCGGGACGCGCCGCGCGGTCGCGGTGCGGACGCGCGACGGACGCGCGTTCGTCGGCCCCGACAACGGCCTGCTGATGCTCGCAGCCGACGCCGCCGGCGTCGAGGCGGCGCACGAGCTCGCCGACCCGCGGTTCCGCCTGGCGGATGTGTCGCACACCTTCCACGCGCGCGACATCTTCGCGCCTGCCGCCGCGCACCTCGCGAGCGGCGTCGACCTCGCGGAGCTCGGCCCGGCGGTCGACGCGGTCGATCTCGTCCGGATCGACGTGCCGGAGCCTGTCGTCGGCCGCACGCAGATCTCCACGACGGTGCTGGTCGTCGACCGGTTCGGGAACGTCGCGACGAACGCGACGCGCGAGCACATCGCGGCACTCGGGGTCGCAGCGGGTGACCGCGTCGAGATCCGGCTGACGCTGGACCGCTACTACGCCGTCCTGGCCGAGACGTTCGCCGACGCTGGGCCGGGTGAGCTGCTCCTCTACGAGGACTCGTACGGGTTGATCACGCTCGCGATCAGCGGCGGCGACGCAGCCGGCCTCACCGGCGTCAAGGCCGGCAGCGAAATCCGCATCGCAGTCACATGACGGCCGGCCAGCGCTTCGTCCGCTTCGTGACCGATGTCGTCGTGCGCGTGCCGTTCGCGTGGCGGCTCTTCCGCGGGGCGATGACGCGGTCGTTCGACAAGCTCGCTCCGACGTGGGAGGGACGCATCTCCGACGAGCGGCTCGCGCCGCTGAAGGTCGCGCTCGGCGCGCTCGCCGAGCCGCCCGCGACGGTGCTCGACCTCGGGACGGGCACCGGGCGGGTCGCACGCATCGTCGCCGAGGCGTGGCCGCAGGCAAAGGTCGTCGGCGCCGACCTCTCACCCGGCATGATCGACGAGGCGCGCCGGCTCGGCGGCGACGTGCACTACGACGTGGCCGATGCGAATGCGCTTCCCTACGACGACGGCGCGTTCGAGCTCGTCACGCTGAGCAACATGATCCCGTTCTTCGACGAGCTCGCACGCGTGACGGCGCCGGGAGGGAGCGTGATCATCGCGTACACGATGGGTGACCACACGCCGATCTACGTCCCGTTCACGCGGGTGCGCAGCGAGCTCGAGCGGCGCGGGTTCTCGCACGTAGCGGACTTCGACGCGGGCACCGGCACAGCGCTCCTTGCGAAGAAGAGCGATCGGCCGTAACCTGCCGGGCACGGAGACGTTCGCGACGCGGTAGCACCGGTCCGGACGTCTCTTTTTTGGTTGGATCGCCCGGGTGGCGACCATTGCGTTCTTCCCCGAGGGCGCGTACGGGCCGACCAACAACTGCGTCGGCATCGGCGACGTGCTCCGCCGCCGAAGACACCGCGTCGTGTTCATCGTCGAGGAGTCGTTCGCGGGAACGCTCGAGGCGCAGGGCTTCGAAGAGCGGCTGATGCGGCTCACGCCGCCGCCGCTCGAGGACGAGGTGCCCGGGCAGTTCTGGAAGGACTTCATCCGCGACACGGCGCCCGTGTTCCGGCAGCCGACGATCGAGCAGCTCGCGCGCTTCATCGCACCGACGTTCCAGGCGCTCGCCGACGGCTCGAAGTACGTCGACGCCCGGTTGCACGAGATCATCGGCGAGGTCGACCCCGACGTGATCGTCGAGGACAACGTCGTCGGCTTCGCCGCGCTGCCGGCGTCCGGGCGGCCGTGGGCGCGCATCGTCTCGTGCAACCCGACGGAGATCCGGGACCCGGACGTCCCGCCGGTGTTCTCCGGCTACTCCGCCGACGACCGCTCGCAGTGGAGCGCGTACTGGGACGCTTATCGCGACGCGCACGCGGAGCTGCACGCGGACTTCTCCGCGTTCTGTGAGGAGCGTGGAGCGCCGCCGTTGCCCGAGCTCGAGTTCATGTTCGCGAGCCCGTGGCTGAACATGACCATCTATCCCGACGAGGTCGACTATCCGCGCGCGCGGCCGCTGCCCGCGACGTGGCACAACCTGCAGGCGAGCGTGCGCGCGACCGACGCGCCGTACGAGCTGCCGGATTCGTTGCGCGGTGAGGGGCCGCTGCTGTACCTCAGTCTCGGCTCGCTCGGGTCGGCGGACGTCGAGCTGATGCGAACGCTGGTCGCCGAGCTCGCGGACGGCCCGTACCGCGTGATCGTCTCCAAAGGCCCGCAGCACGACCTGTTCGGGCTCGCACCGAACATGACGGGCGCCGAGTTCCTGCCGCAGACGTCGGTCCTGCCGCAGGTCGATCTGGTGATCACGCACGGCGGCAACAACACCGTCACCGAGTCGCTCTTCTTCGGCAAGCCGATGGTCGTCCTGCCGCTGTTCTGGGACCAGTACGACAACGCGCAGCGTGTGCACGACACCGGCTTCGGCGTGCGGCTCGACACGTACGGGCACACCCGCGAGCAGCTGACCGCGGCGATCGACAGGCTGCTGGCCGACGAGCGGTTGCGAGCCCGACTGGCGGCGACCTCAGCACGCCTCCAGGCGGCGCCGGGCACGGAGCGGGCCGCTGCCTTGATCGAGCAGCTCGCGAGTGGCGAGGGCCGGACTTGAACCGGCGACACCACGGTTTTCAGCCGTGTGCTCTACCAACTGAGCTACCTCGCCGCGCCGCGCCAGTGTATCGACGCGCCGCATAGGCTCTAGCCATGCCCGGCATCGCCGATCCGACGCTCGCGCCCGAAGGGCGGCGGCGCATCGACTGGGCGCGCCGGCACATGCCCGTGCTCCACCGGCTGCTCGAAGAGCGGCTCCAGGACGGCGCGCTCAGCGGACGCCGCGTCGCGGTCGTCGTCCACCTCGAGGCGAAGACCGCCTGCCTCGTGCTCGCGCTCCGCGCCGCCGGCGCGGACGTCGTGGCCGCCGGCTCGAACCCGCTTTCGACGCAGGACGCCGTCTGCGCCGCGCTCGCCGAGCAGGGGGTCGAGGTACACGCGCGTCACGGGGTGCCGCAGGACGAGTTCACCGCCGACCTGCTCGCGGTCGCGGAGAGCGGCGCGGAGCTCGTGATCGACGACGGCGCCGAGTTGACGAGACGGATGGCACAGCACCGGCCAGAGCTCTACGCGCAGCTCGCCGGCGTCAGCGAGGAGACGACCACCGGTGTCGCGCGGCTGCGTGCACTCGAGCAGGAGGGGCTCCTGCGCGTCCCCGCGATCGCGGCGAACGACGCGCGCTGCAAGCACATGTTCGACAACCCGTACGGCACCGGCCAGACGACGCTCACCGCGCTGCTCGCGTTGACGAACGTGCTCGCCGCCGGCCGCGAGTTCTGCGTCGTCGGGTACGGCTGGGTCGGCAAGGGCGTCGCGCGCGCGGCGGACGGGCTCGGCGCGCGCGTCACCGTCGTCGAGCTCGACCCCGTTCGCGCGTTGACCGCGCACATGGACGGCTATCGCGTCGCCCCGCTCGCCGACGCGCTGCCGACCGCGGACGTCGTGGTCACGGCGACCGGGCTGACGAAGGTCGTCGGCGCCGAGGCGTTCGGCCTGCTCAAGGACGGCGCGCTGCTCGCCAACGCCGGCCACCACGATCGCGAGATCGACGTGCCGGCTCTCGCCGAAGCAGCGGACGAGATCGTCGACGCGCGCGCGAACGTGAAGACGTACGTCCTCGGCGACCGCCGCGTGCACGCGCTCGTCGACGGCGCGCTCGTCAACATCGCCGGCCTCGACGGCAACCCGATCGAGATCATGGACCTCTCGTTCTCGGTGCAGGCGCTTTCGATCCACCACCTCGCATCGGGCGGCGTGCCCGCCGGCGTGAACGGCTTCCCCGACGAGCTCGACGACCTGATCGCGCGGACGAAGCTGCGCACGCTCGGCATCGAGCTCGACCGGCCGAGCGCCGAGCAACTCGCGTTCCGCGCGTCCTGGAGCGTCTAGCTCTAGAGTCCCCGACCGTGAGCAGCCCGGAGACGCAGCCGGCCGTCGCCGTGATCGGCGCCGGCCTCGACCTCGGCGCCGGCCGCCGCGGCGTCGACATGGGGCCGTCCGCGATCAGGTACGCGGAGCTCGCGACCCGCATCCGGAGCCTCGGCCGGCACGTGATCGACCAGGGGGACGTCCGCGCACCCGTCGCCGAGGCGATCGAAGAAGGGGACACGAGCCACCGCTACCTCGGGCCGATCATGCAGGTCTGCGCCCGGCTCGCCGAGCTCGTCGACGACGCGGCCGGCCAGGGGCAGGTGCCGCTCGTCCTCGGCGGGGATCACGCGATCGCGATGGGCTCGCTCGGCGGCATGGCACGGCGGCACGGCCCGGGCGCCGTGCTCTGGATCGACGCACACGGCGATCTCAACCGGCCGGGCACGTCGCCGAGCGGCAACGTCCACGGCATGCCGCTCGCAGCGGCGCTCGGCGCGGCGGGCGATGCGTTCGTCACGGACGCCTTCCCGACACCGTCGGTCACGCGCGCCGTGCTCATCGGCGTCCGTTCCCTCGACCCCGGCGAGCGCGAGCTCATCGGCGAGCTCGGGATCCGCGTCTTCACGATGACCGAGATCGACCGGCGCGGTGTCGAGCCCGTGCTCGAGGACGCGCTCAGCGAGGTCGCGGGCGCGAGCTTCGTGCACGTCAGCGTCGACCTCGACGTCGTCGACCCGATGTTCGCGCCCGGCGTCGGCACGCCCGTCCCGGGCGGCCTGTCCTACCGCGAGGCGCACCTCGCGCTCGAGCTGCTTGCCGAGTCCGGCGAGATCGACTCGCTCGACGTCGTCGAGGTGAACCCGATCCTCGACCGCGAGAACCAGACCGCGAAGCTCGCCGTCGACCTCGTGGCAAGCGCGCTCGGAAAACGAATCTTGTACTAGCCGTCTTCGTAGAAGACGGCCCCCTTCAGCTCGTCGGGAAGGCAGTCGACCTCGAAGCCGCGCGGATCGTCGTGCGGATAGACGTAGCCCTTGCCGCGCCCGAGCTTTGCCGCGCCGCGGTAGTTCGCGGACCGAAGCGCAGCCGGCGGCATCAGGTGACCGCGCTCGCGCACGGCATCCGTCGCCTTCTGCAGTGCGGCGTACTCGCGGTTCGCCTTCGGCGCCTTGGCGAGGTAGACCGCCGCCTGGACCAGGTTGAGTCGCGCCTCCGGCAGGCCCACGTGCTCGACCGCGTGCGCTGCGGCGACGGCGACGAGGAGCGCCTGCGGGTCGGCGTTCCCGATGTCCTCGGAGGCGAACACGATCATGCGGCGCGCGATGAAGCGTGCGTCCTCGCCGCCTTCGATCATCGCCGCCAGGTAGTAGACGGACGCCTGCACGTCGCTCGCGCGCGTCGACTTGATCCACGCCGAGATGAAGTCGTAGTGCCGGTCGCCGCCCTTGTCGTACGCGAGCGGCCGTTTGCGCGCCGCGTCGTCGACGTGCCGCACCTCGAGAGGAACGCCTTCGGCCTGTGCGGTCTCGAACGACAGCTGGAGGATCGTCAGCGCGTTGCGCGCGTCGCCGCCGGCGCGGGTCGCGATCAGCTCCTCGACGTCCTCGGGCACGGTCGCGTCGAGCGCGGCCGCACCGCGGCGGATCACGCCGCGCAGCGTCTCGATGTCGTGCGGCTCGAGCTCGTAGATCTGCGTGCGCGAGAGCAGCGCGGAGTTGACTTCGAAGTACGGGTTCTCCGTTGTCGCGCCGATCAGCGTCACGAGCCCGGCCTCGACGCCCGGTAGCAGCGCGTCCTGCTGCGCCTTGTTGAAGCGGTGGATCTCGTCCAGGAACAGGATCGTCCGCGTCCCGCTCGTGCCCAGCCGCTCGCGCGCTCGCGCGAGCACGTCGCGCACGTTCGAGACGGTCGCCTGCACCGCCGACAGCTCCTCGAACTCGGCACCTGTCGTCTGCGCCACGATCCGCGCCAGGGTCGTCTTGCCGGAGCCCGGCGGTCCGTAGAGGATCAGCGACGGCACGCGGTCCTGCTCGATCGCGAGCCGCAGCGCGCGGCCCTTCCCGATCACGTGCTCCTGGCCCGCGAAGTCGTCCAGCGACGTCGGCCGCAGGCGCTGCGCGAGCGGCGCCGTCGCGTCGAGCCGGCGCCCCGCGGCCTCGCTGAAGAGGTCACCCACGCCGAAAGTATGCTCTTGGACATGTCGGATGCCTGGGGTGCGCGCACCTACGAGCGGCTCTCCGCCAACTTCGCCGCCGTCCAGGACCAGCTCGTCGGGCTGACGCGCATCGGGGACGGCGACTGCGTCCTCGACCTCGCGAGCGGCACCGGCGAGGTGGCCGTGCGGGCCGCAGCGCGCGGCGCCCAGGTGACGGGGATCGATCTCTCCGAGCCGATGCTGCTCAAGGCGCGCGAGGTGGCGGCCTCGGCGGGCGCGGACATCACCTTCGATCTCGGCGACGTCGAGTACCTGCCGTACGAGGACGCCCGCTTCGACGCGATCCTGTCGAACTTCGGCCTGATCTTCGCTCCCGACCACGCGAACGTCGCGTCCGAGCTCGCGCGGGTCGCGCGCCCCGGCGCGCGGCTCGGGTTCACGGCGTGGAAGCCGAACCCGAAGCTGGGCGAGCTCTACCGCCGCTTCACCGAGGAGCCGATCGACGGCCGGGAGGCCTACGAGTGGGGTCGCGAAGATCACGTCGAGGACATGCTCGGCGAGGACTTCGAGCTCGAGTTCGAGGACGGCACGGTCTGGCTCGAGGCCGACTCGGCCGAGGAGATCTGGGAGCTGTTCTCCGAGTCGGCGCCGCCCGTGATCGCGCTCGTCAAGCGGCTCGACGAGCAGGGCGCCGACCAGCTCCACCAGGCGTTCGTCGAGCTCTACGAGACCTACCGCACGCCCGAGGGCGGCATTCGCGCCCCGCGCCGCTACCTGCTCGTCCTGGGCACGCGGAAGTGACTGAGGTCGTCGAGCTGCTCCAGCGGCTCATTCGCGTCGACACCACGAATCCGCCGGGGAACGAGACCGCGGCCGCCGAGCTGCTGCGCGACTACCTCGAGCAGGCCGGCGTCGAGTGCGAGCTCTTTGCGCGTCTCCCCGAGCGCGCCAATCTCGTCGCGCGGATCCGCGGCACCGGCGACGGTCCCTCGCTCGCGTTCCTGTCGCATACCGACGTCGTGCTCGCCGACCCCGCCGAATGGGAACGTCACCCGTTCGACGGCGCGCTGGTCGACGGTGAGGTATGGGGCCGCGGCGCGCTCGACATGAAGTGCGAGGTGGCTGCGTCGGCGGTCGCGATGGCGACGCTCGCCCGCGAGGGCTGGCGCGGCGCCGGCGACCTGGTCTTTATCGCCGCCGCAGACGAGGAGGTCGGCGCCGGCTTCGGTCTCGAGTGGCTCGTCGAGGCGCATCCGGATGCCGTGCGCACCGACTACTCGGTGAACGAGGGGGCGGGCGACCGCGTCGTGCTCGGCGACCGCGTCGTCTACCTGTGCGCGACGGCCGAGAAGATGACGGCGCCGTTCCTGCTGCGCGTGCTCGGGCGGAGCGGGCATGCGTCGATGCCGTCGATCGCCGACAACGCGCTCGTGAAGGCGGCGCCGCTGATCGAGCGCCTCGGCCGTTTCACGGTCGAGCCGCGCCTGGTGCCCGAGGTGGAGGCGTTCTTCCAGGCGGCGCTCGGCTCCGTGCCCGCGCCGGCGGACGCGCTCGCGGCTGCGCAGGGCCTGTCGCCCCTCGCCGGCGAGCTCGTCGAGCCGCTGCTCGGGATGACCGTCTCGCCGACCGTCGTGCGTGCCTCCGAGAAGCGCAACGTCATCCCGGCGGTATGTGAGGTGACGATCGACGTACGGCTCCTGCCGGGCCAGTCGCCCGCCGAGGCCGAGGCCGAGCTGCGCGCGTGCCTCGGCAAGGGCGACTACGAGCTCGTCGGGCTCGCCCAGAGCGGCGGCACGCGCTCGGCGATCGGCGGGCCGCTCTGGGACGCCGCGGCGTCGTTCGTCGCCGCGGAGGAGCCCGGAGCCGCGCTCGCGCCGGTGTGCGTCGCGGGCTTCACCGACTCGCACTGGGTCCGCGACGCGTTCGGCACGGTCGCGTACGGCTTCTTCCCCGCGCGCACGATGGCTCCGGAGGTCGCGGCGCGGTTGATCCACTCGGCGAACGAGCGCGTCCCCGTCGACGATGTCGAGCTCGGCCTGCGCTGGCTGCTCCAGGCCGCGCGCACAGTCTGTGGTTGAGCTCGCGAGCTTCGAGGAGCTCGAGGCGTTCGTCGCCGGGCGAGACGCCGACGTGTTCATCGCGTACGGCGCGAACACACCGCGGAAGGACGAGCCGTGCCCGCTGCCTCGCATCGTTGCTGTGCCTCCCGGAGCCCGTGGTGGTTCGACCCGAAACGGTTTCCGGGTCGGGGAGTGGTCACGCACCTGGAGCGACGAGGACTACGCGAGGGCCGTCGAGCGCGTGCGCGCCGCGATCGAGCGCGGCGACGTCTACCAGGTCAACCTCGTGCAGCATCTGTCCGCGCCCTTTTCCGGCGACCCAAGGGCGCTCACGCACGCGCTCGGGCCGTTGCACACCCGCACCCTCGCCACCGTCGACTGGACGATCGTCTCGGCGACGCCCGAGCTGTTCCTGGCCAGGCGCGGCGACCGGCTCTGGACGAAGCCGATCAAGGGCACGCGGCCGCTCGGCGAGGATGTCGACGACGACAAGGACGCCGCCGAGCACGTGATGATCGTCGACCTCGAGCGGAACGATCTCTCCCGCGTCTGCGTGCCGGGCAGCGTGCGCTGGCCGGAGCTGATGTCGCAACAGGAGCTCGCCGGGGTGACGCACCTCGTCTCCACGGTCGAGGGACGGCTCAGGCCCGGTGTAGGGCTCGCCGAGATCCTGCACGCCACGTTCCCCGGCGGCTCGATCACCGGGGCCCCGAAGCTCGCGGCGATCGAGCACATCGCGCGCTTCGAGCCGGTCGGCCGCGGTGCGTCGATGGGGGCGATCGGCCGCATCTTCGCGGACGGCGACTTCGAGCTCGCGCTGACGATCCGCACGTTCGCGATCGCCGACGGCTGGATCCACCTGTGGGTCGGCGGCGGAATCGTCTGGGACTCCAACCCGGAGGCGGAGATCGAGGAGTCGTGGGTCAAGGCACGGCCGCTGCTCGCAGCGGTCGGCGGCCTCGTGCCCGCATGACGGCGCTCCTCGCCGTTGCGGTCGCCGGCCGCGGGCTCGTGGATCCGGCCGAGCCGGTCTTCCACGCCGACGACGACGCGCTGCTTCGCGGCGGCGCCGCGTTCGAGACGATTCGCGTGTATGCCGGCCGGCCGTTCCTGCTCGCCGACCACCTGACGCGCTTCCGCTTCTCCGCGACGGCGCTCGCGCTGCCCGAGCCCGACGACGTCGAGGATCTCGTCGACCTCGTTGTCGGCGCGGCGCCGCCCGACCACGTGCTGCGGCTCTACCGCACCGCACAGACCGTCGTCGCGACTGCAGCCCCGCTGCCCGACAACCTCGACCACGTGCGTGCGCACGGCCTGGCTCTGAAGACCTTCGAACTGGGGCGGCCCACCTCGCTGCTCGCCGGCGCGAAGACGACGAGCTACGACGTCTCGTTCGCCGCCCGCCGCGAGGCGGAACGCGCAGGTGCCGACGACGCGCTGCTCGTCGCCGAGGGCCGTGTGCTCGAGGGAGCGACCGCGAACGTGTGGTGGCGGCGCGGCGAGTCGCTGTTCACGCCGGCCGTGCGGCCGGGCGTGCTGCCGGGAGTCACGCGCGCATTCGTGCTCTCGGTCGAGCCGGCGCGCGAGGGCCAGTTCGACGTCGCCGACCTGCTCGAGGCGGACGAGGCGTTCCTGACGTCCTCGATCCGGGAGGTGATGCCGGTCGTGGCCGTCGACGGCTCGGCGATCGGCGACGGCCGTCCGGGGCCCGTCGCCGCGCGGCTGCAGGCCGCGCTCCGGCTACGCTCCGCGGCGTGAGCGGCACCGTTCGCCTGGGTGGCATGGCGCTCGCCAACGGCGTGCTCGTGCACGGCCCGACGGCCTGGGCCTGCGCCGTCCGCACCGAAGACGGCGTGAAGGTCATCGCGCGCCGCAAGCGGTTCCGCGCGGCCACGGTGTCCAACCCACTCCTCCGCGGGCCCGCCCGGCTGGCGGAGGCGTTCTCGCTCCTGCCGCAGGTCAAGCACGCGCTCCCCGAGGCGGAACTGCCCATGCAGCGCCCGCGCGTCCTCGCGTCGCTTGCGGGCTCGGCGGTCGTGCTCCACGCCGTCAAGCGGAGCTCGCTGCGCCCGGCGGCGCGCGAGCTCGTCACGGCGGTGCTGTCGATCACACCCGCGGCCTTCGCGCTCGGCGGCGGCGAGCTCGCGGGCTACCACGGAGCCGAGCACGTCTCGATCGGCTCATACGAGCACGGCGAGTCGCGGCCGAAGGAGCACGAGCGGTGCGGCTCGCACCTCGTCGGGCCGATGCTGCTGGCGACCGCGCTCGGCAACATCGCGGCGGAGCGCGCG
>Ga0207707_10002978_pt1 | contig 15071 bp, 10 predicted proteins | sample KBSC83BmetaG_FD_184336 | JGI IMG/M metagenome (GOLD analysis project Ga0207707, IMG submission 184336) | Corn rhizosphere microbial communities from Kellogg Biological Station, Michigan, USA - KBS C8-3B metaG (SPAdes) (version 2) | ecosystem: Host-associated > Plants > Roots > Rhizosphere ...
CGTCGCCGGCAACTCGCCAATGCGCACGGTCGAGTTTCGCATTCGTGGAACACTGCCCGAAGGCCGCTTCCGAATCACCGCCGCGGCCGAGAGCGAAGGCCGTCGATACGCGACCGGATACACGCTCGTCGATTACGACCACATTCGTCCGCAGCGGCTCTATCGAGACGCGACGATCGAGCTGAGCGCCGTGAACGTCCAGGTCGCATCGGGACTGAACGTCGCGTACATCCCCGGCGTCGGCGATAACGTCGCGCCAATGCTCGCACAGCTCGGCGTTCCGATCACGATCGTCGAGCCGGACAAGGTCGCGGCGATGGATCTGTCGCGGTTCACGACGGTTGTCGTCGGCCCGCGGGCGTACGAGTCGAGCCCCGCGCTCGTCGCCGCGAACCCCAAGCTGCTCGACTTCGCCCGTCGCGGGCGCACGCTGGTCGTGCAGTACGGCCAGTTCGAGATGGCCAGCCCCGGGATGATGCCGTTCCCCATCTCCATCGCTCGACCAGGCGACCGCGTGACCGAGGAGAACGCGGCGGTGCGAGTCACTGACCCGTCGTCGCCGATCCTCAACGGACCCAATCGGATCGGGTCCGCCGACTGGGAAGGGTGGGTGCAGGAGCGCTCGCTCTACATGCCCCGAACGCACGACGCGCGCTACCGCACGATGCTGTCGATGAACGATACGGGCGAGCAGCCGAACGACGGTGCGATACTCGTCGCGCCGTTAGGCACCGGCACTTACGTCTACACGACGCTCGCGCTCTTCCGGCAGCTGCCGGCGGGCGTGCCCGGTGGTGCACGCCTGTTCGTGAATCTGCTGAGCGCCGATCAGCGGTCGGCGGGAACGCCGGCACCAAACCCGAAGCCGTGACGCCTCATCTCGTTCGCTCCGCTCTCCTGGCCACGCTCATCGGCGTGGCCGTCTCGTGTGCCGGCGGTGACAAGCGCACGCCACTCATCATCTACTCACCGCACGGCAAGGATCTGCTGCAGTACTACGAGCAGGAATTCGAGAAGACCCATCCCGCAGTCGACGTCCAGTGGGTGGACATGGGCTCGCAGGACGTTCTCGACCGTCTTCGCTCCGAGCGCGCGAATCCGCAGGCCGACGTCTGGTTCGGCGCGCCGTCGGAGACGTTCGCCCGCGCGGCCAACGAAGGGCTTCTCGAGCCGTATCGGCCGTCGTGGGCGGCGCAGATGGCTGACGACGAGCACGACGCCAAGGATCGCTGGTACGGCACGTACCTCACGCCCGAAGTCATCGCGTACAACTCGGAAACTGTACCAGCCGCCGACGTACCAAAGGATTGGGACGACGTCCTCGATCCCAAGTGGAAGGGCAAGATCATCATCCGCGATCCGATCCCGAGCGGCTCGATGCGCGCGATCTTTGGGGCGATCATCATACGTGAGCTCAAGCGCACGGGATCGACCAAGGCCGGCTTCGACTGGCTCCGGCGGCTCGACGCGAACACCAAGGAATACGTCATCAGCCCGACGATGCTCTACCAGAAGCTGGGGCAGCGTGAAGGGGTGCTGAGTCTGTACGACATGCCCGACATCGAGACGCTGCGGCAGACGACGAAGTATCCGATCGCGTCGCGCATTCCGTCCTCGGGCACGCCGCTTCTCGTCGAGGGGATCGCCATCGTGCGCGGAACGAAGCACGCCGCGGCAGCGAAGGAGTTTTACGAGTTCGTAACGACGCCTCAGGCGCTCGTGACGGCGGCCCAACGGTTCGTTCGCATGCCGGCCCGAAGCGACGTTCCGAGCGATTCGCTTCCGGCGTGGATTCGCGACGCCCGCGCGCAGATCAAGCCGATGGCGCTCGACCGACAACTCCTCGCCGACAGCCTCGACAGCTGGATGAAGTACTGGGACGCGCACGTGCGCAACTGCTGCCGCGCGCGGTGACGCTCGCGATCCACAATCTGACCCGTCACTTCGCCGGCGCCGATCGCGCCGCCGTTGATGACGTCTCGTTCACAGTCAAACCAAGCGAAGTACTCGCGCTCGTCGGCGCGTCCGGCTCGGGCAAGACGACGACGCTGCGCATGATCGCGGGGTACGAACAGCCGGACGCGGGGCGTATCGTGCTCGACGGCGCCCGCGGCGAATCGCGGGAGATCACCGCCGAGCCGCCGCAGCGACGCGGCTTCGGGATGGTCTTCCAGCATTACGCGCTCTTCCCGCACATGAGTGTGGCAGAGAACATCGCCTTCGGACTCGAAGCGCGCGGCGTTCAGAAGCGCGAGCGCCTCGACCGCGCTCGTCAGGCGCTCGGCCGCGTCGGTCTCGATGACGCGGGACCCCGGCCTATCCAGTCGCTCTCCGGGGGCGAGCAGCAGCGCGTGGCGCTAGCGCGGGCGATCATCATCGATCCCCCGGTGCTTCTGCTCGACGAGCCGCTGTCGAACCTCGATCCCGCGCGTCGCCAGGAGACGCGTGAGTGGTTGCGGCTCAAGCTCCACGAGCTGAAATCGATCGCGATCTTCGTGACGCACGATCAGGAAGACGCGTTCGCAATCGCCGACCGCATGGCGGTGATGCACGAGGGCAAGCTGCTCCAGATTGGCACTCCAGACGAGCTCTATCACCGCCCGACCAGCGTGCGGGTGGCCGAGTTCGTGGGGCGGTCGACGCTCGTTGGCGCGCGACGTGACGGCGAGCGCGCAGCGATCGAGCTCGGCGGCGTCACGCAGTACGCACCCGTCGCGTCGACGGCGACCGGCGGTTCTACGGGCCAGCGCCTAACGGCTGTGATCCGCCCGGAGATGCTGGCCCTCGCGCCGGCCAGCGCAGCGGAGGGCTGGCGCGGGCATGTCGAGTCACGCCGCTACGCCGGCGCGCACTACGTCTATCGGGTCGTCGTTCCTGCCTCGGCGCCGAGCTCGGATAGGGCAGCGTTCGAGATTGCCTGCGACGAAGGGGGCTACGCCGAGGGAAGTGAGGTCGGGGTGAAGCTCCTCGGCCGACCTGTCGCGCTGCTCGCGCCATGAGACGCCGCTTCGTCGTCGCGACGCTCATCGTCCTCGTGCTCCTGGCGTGGAGCGTCGTTCTGCCTAACGTGTCGGTGATCGTCGGCAGCTTCGCGCGCGGCCTCGAGGATTGGCGTGCGTTCGTGGCGAGCCCCGCCGACCGTGAGGCGCTCTGGAGCACGCTCGTGATCTCGGTCGGCTCGGTCATCGCGGCGCTCGCGATTGGGCTCCCGCTCGCGTTCCTGCTCGGCCGGTTCGACTTTCGCGGACGGCGCGTGTTGGGAGCGGTCGCCACGCTCCCCGCGGCGCTACCGCCGCTCGTCGGCGTGATCGCCTTTCTCTTTCTCTATGGCGAGAGCGGGGTCGTCACACGAGTGGTGCAGCGAGCGCTGCATCTCGATCATGCGCCGTGGTCGTTGACGGGGTTATCGGCGATCATCTTCGTGCACGCGTACACGATGTACGTGTACGTCTTTCTCTTCGTCGCGGCGGGCCTCGATCGCTATGACACGACGCTCGACGACGCAGCCGCCGGACTCGGTGCGTCGCGGGGACGCACGCTACGGCGGATCACGCTGCCACTACTGACGCCATCGATCGCGGGCGCGATGCTTCTCGTCTTCATGAGCTCACTCGGCTCGTTCAGCGCGCCGTACATCTTCGGCGGCGGGCAGCGTGTGCTCGCGACGCAGATCCTCGTCTCGAAGCTCAATGGGTCGATGGGGCTGGCGTACGTCGAGACGACCGTGCTCGCGCTCGCCGCTGTCGCGGCATTGCTGGCTCTCCGCTGGCTCGAGCGACGTCGTCGTTATGCGCTCAGCGGCAAGGGAAAGGGGACGCGCGTCGTAGTCCGCTCGCGCGCGGCACGCACGATTGCGCCGATCGTCGCGATTGTCGTCGTGACCTTCCTCGTGCTGCCGCACGCGATGGTAGTGCTCGTCTCGTTCGCTCGCGACGGCGCGTGGACGACGCAGATTCTTCCGCCCGAGTATACCCTCGACAACTTTCGGCGGCTCGCGAGCGATCCCGAGCTCTGGCGGCCAATCACGAACAGCGTCTGGATGTCGGCGATCGCGACGATCGCGAACGTCGTCGTCTGCTTCGTCGCCGCGTATCTCATTGTACTGACGCGAGCACCGGGTCGCCGACTGCTGCAGCTCCTCGTCGTGCTGCCGTGGGCGATTCCGGCGACGGCGATCGCGCTTGGTCTCGCGGCGACGTTCGACGTCAATCAGCCGTGGACAGGACGCGTTCTTCTCGTCGGGACCTTCTGGATCCTGCCGCTCGCGTATTTCGTCCGCAATGTGCCCGTGCTGACGAGCGCCGTCGAAGGCTCGCTCCGACAGATGGATCCGTCGCTCGAGGATGCGGCACGCGGCCTCGGCGCATCGTGGCTCCTCGCGATGCGTCGCGTCGTGATTCCCGCTGCCAGGCCAGGGCTGGTCGCGGGCACCATGCTGGCCGCGATCGCGGCTGTCGGCGAGTTCGTCGCCAGCGTCGTACTGTACACGCACTCCAATCGCCCGATCTCGATCGAGATTCTCGCGCAGCTGCGGAATCTCTCGTTCGGTACCGCGGCAGCCTACTCGGTGCTGCTCATCGGCCTCGTGCTCGCCATCACGTTAGGCGCGCGACTGGCCGAGGGCCGAGTCGAGCGTATCTGATGCGAGGCATCGTTCATGAGTGATGCGACGGCGGGACGAGTCCGTTTTCCGCGCGTGCTCATCATCGGCGCCGGTTTCGGCGGACTCTATGCGGCGCGTGTCTTTCGCGACACGCTCACCCAGGTCACGGTCGTTGATCGATCCAATCACCATACCTTTCAGCCACTGCTCTACCAGGTGGCGACGGCGGTGCTCGCACCATCGGACATCGCGGCCCCGATTCGCTGGCTGTTGCGCAAGCAGCGCAATACGGAAGTTCTCATGGGCGAGGTCGAGCGCGTCGATCCCGATCGCCGGGTGGCCATCCTCGACAATGGAACCGAGCTGCCGTACGACTATCTCATCCTCGCCGCTGGCGCGCGTCACTCGTACTTCGCGCATCCGGAATGGGAAGCGGTTGCGCCCGGCCTCAAGAGTATCGACGACGCGATCGAGATTCGCCGGCGCTTTCTCAAGGCATTCGAAGAGGCAGAGCGCGAGAGCGACTCTGCGGTGCGCGAGGCGCTCCTCACCTTCGTGATCATCGGTGGCGGCCCCACCGGGGTCGAGCTCGCGGGTATGCTGCCAACGATCGCGCGTCATACGCTGCGCGGTGACTTTCGACGCATCGACACCGCTTCGGCGCGCGTGATTCTCCTCGAGGGCGGACCGCGGCTTCTCCCGACCTTTCCCGAGGACCTCGCCGCCCACGCCGAACGCGATCTCCAGGAGCTCGGCGTCGACGTGCGCACGCGCTCGGTAGTGACCTCGGTCGAGCCTAACGCAGTATGCGTGGGCGACGAGCGCATCGTCGCGCGCACGGTGTTCTGGGCGGCGGGCAACACGGCGTCGCCACTTGGCCGCCTGCTTGGCCCGACGGTGCCGGTGGACCGCATTGGACGCGTGCTCGTGAGCCCGGACCTCAGTGTCCCCGATTATCCTGAGGTGTTCGTCGTCGGCGACCTCGCGGTGATGTCGACCAACGGCAGGGCCGTGCCCGGCGTGGCCCAGGGGGCGATCCAGAGCGGACGCGCCGCCGCGCGCAACGTTCTGCACTCGATTCGCGGCGAGGGCCGCGCGGACTTCCACTACCGGAACAAGGGTGATATGGCGACGATCGGCCGATACAAAGCGATCGGCGACTTCGGCCATGGAATTCACGTTGCCGGACATCCAGCGTGGTGGTTCTGGCTCTTCCTGCACATCCTCTATCTCGCGGGCTTCCGCAATCGCTTGAGCGTGCTCCTCGAGTGGGGCTACGCGTTTTTCAGGTACGGGCTTGGGGCGAGGCTGATAACTCGGAGACACTAGACGGTTGACGGTGGACGGTTGTCGGTGACTGACTCCACCGTTCACCGTCAACCGTCAACCGGTAACCACCGTCATTGACGCCCGCCGGGCCGCTCCCCATCGTGCGTTAGCCCCCAACCACTGCTGCTGTGTCGCCTCATTCATCACGCGCCGACCTCGATCTCAGTCAGGGCATGACCCAGGAGCTCGCCCGTCTGGAGCTCCTCTTCGAGGCCATTCCCTTGGCCTTCGCCACGTTCGACGCCGACCTCAAGATGGTGAGCGCGAACAATCGCTATCGGGAGCTCACCGGCCTCGATTCCGCGAGCTCGGCGCATCGGCCGATCTATGACGCGTTCCCCAACGCGCTCGCGGATCTCACCGACCAGATCGACAGTGCGCTGGACGGAGTGCCCGTGGTCGCGGCGCGAATTCCGTTTCAGACACGCGCCGGGCGACGCCTCATCGAAGTCACCTTCACGCCGCTCACTGAGCGGCCGCGTCGAGGCGCGGCGGCACGCACGGGACGCGGCCTCCTCTTCGCCGGCATCGACGTCACCGAACGGGAAGATCTGCGAGAGGACCTCGCGCGCAGCGTCGCGCAGCTCGAGTCGATCTTCGACGTCATACCGGATTCCGTGCGAGTGGTCGATACTGAAGGACGCACCGTGCGATCGAATGCGCAGGCGCTTCACGATCATCCCACGGGCCAACCCTCGACACTGCGTGAGCTCTGGCAACTCGATCGCCCACGGACGATCGACGGGACCAGTCTCTTCATGCACGAGCATCCGACCGCGCGCGCCTTGCGCGGCGAGCGCGTACGCGGCGAAACGCTCGCGGTGAAACGGGGTCCAGATGGCAAGCAAGTCATCATCGAAGTGAACTCGAATCCGCTGTACGACGAGCATGGAAAGATCCGCGGCGCCGTCACCGTCGAGCGCGACGTGACCGTGAAGACACAACTCGCGCGGCAGCTCGAGGAGGAGGCGCGTCGCACCGCCGAGCTCTACGATCGCGTATCGACTGAAGCGGAGCGACTCGAGAAGATGGTGCAGGAGCGTACGGCCGAAGTGCTCGCGCTCCAGGAAGCCCGCGCCCGTGAGCGTCGTCTCGCCGCGGTCGGCCAGCTTGCCGCCGGCGTCATGCACGACGTGAACAACGCGCTGAATCCGATCATGGCTGCTGCCTATCTCCTGCAGGCGAGCGCCAACAATCCAGACAAGGTTCGCGACTACGCCGATCGGATCGCCAAAGCAGCCGAGACGGGCGCCGCGACCGCGGCGCGCGTCGGACGGTTCATTCGCCAGGAGCCGCTGCAGGGCGAGCGTGAGGAGCTCGTCGACCTCTCGCAAGTGTGCGACGAGGTGGTCGCGATGACACGTCCGCTCTGGGCGGAGCGCGCAAAGGGCGGCGTCATTCAATTCGACCGCGATCTGGCGGCGGGCGTCATGGTTCGCGGTATCGCGGGCGAGCTGCGTGAGGCCTTGCTCAACCTCGTCCAGAATGCGCTCGATGCGATGGCTGGAGGCGGCGTCCTCTCGATTCGGACGTATTCGACGAACGGTGAAGTCTGCGTCGAGGTACGAGACACCGGCATCGGCATGTCGGCAGAAGTGCGCGAGCGGGCATTCGAGCCGTTCTTTACGACGAAAGGCAAGGCGGGTACCGGCCTCGGACTGGCAGAAGTGTACGGCATCGTGAAGCGCCATCGCGGCCACGCCGAGATCGAATCGATGCCGGGCGTCGGCACGACCGTGAGGCTCGTATTCCCATTTGCGGTGATCGGCGGAACGAGCGTGGCTGTGGACCATCAGCCGCGCACGCGCGCGCCGCGCCATGTGCTCCTCGTCGAGGATCACACGGACAGTCGGGAGTTCATGCAAGCGCTACTGGAGAGCGACGGGCATACGGTCGATACTGTGACATGTGTGCGCGATGCCACTGCCAAGCTGGAGTCGGCAGCGAAGAATGGAGGCACAGCGTATCACGTCATGGTGACGGACATCGGTCTACCTGACGGAAGTGGTTGGGATCTCATCGCCGTCGTTCGGGAACGCTGGCCGCATCTTCGAATCGGCGTGGTGACGGGATGGGAGCCGCGTGCGAGCGCGGGTGCGGATGGGGATTTCGTACTCCGAAAACCAGTGCGTACGTCGGAGCTGCTGGCGCAAGTTGCCGGCGCTTGAACAATTGAAAAAATCATGGCGCCGCAGTAGAGCGTCCGCGCGCAGGCTGGCGCTCTACTCCGTGCCCACACAGATTCCCGCCAGATGAGTGAAACCGCCAAGATTCGCGTCTTGATCGCCGAGGACGACGACAATGCGCGCTCTTTGCTCGTGGAGCTGCTGGCGACGCTCGGCCACACTGTTGTCGCCGAGGTCGCAACCGGCCGCGAAGCATACGAGAGCGCACGTGACGTCGTCCCCGACGTCGTGCTTCTCGACGTGCACATGCCCGACGGCTCGGGCATCGAGGCCGCGGAGCGCATAACGCAGAACATCCCTGGCGTCGCGGTCGTGCTGTTCAGCGGCGATCAATCGCTGACGCTCAGCGACCGTGACGTAACCGCGACCGCCGCGATTGCCTTCCTTCCGAAGCCGGCGCCGCCACGCGTGCTCGACTCGACGATCCGTCTCGCCGCCACGCGTGCGAAGGAGCTCATGAACGCGCGGAAGGACGCCGAGGTGGCGAAGCAGGCGCTCGAGAACCGAAAGACCATCGAGCGGGCGAAAGGAATTCTGATGCGCCGCACGGGGTCATCGGAGCAGGAGGCCTATCGCATCCTGCAGCGCACGAGTCAGGACCGCTCGGTGCCGATGGTGGAGATCGCGAAAGCGGTCCTCGCGAGTGAGCCCGGGTTGCATGACACGGCGAAAGGCTAGGTGCTAGGTGGTAGGATGCGAAGAGCCCCGCGAAGACCTTTTCGCGGGGCTCTTCATTTTCACCTACCACCTAACACCTAGCACCTACCCCACCACCTACTTCAGCCGCACCAGTGACATCGCAATCCCGTTCGACTGCGTGCTCCACTTCACCGAACCCACCTGTCCCGCCGCAATGCTGAAGCGCACGTAGGCGGAGGTGCCACCCTTCAGACTGACGCTCAATGGCGAGTTGTCGCCGACAGTCACGGTCGCGAGCGGATAGGAGTGAATGCTCGGGATGTAGGTGAATACCGACCGAAAATTCCAGCTCGGCTGCTGCCACTGGTCCGCTACACCCGGAAGGTCATCCGCGATCACGGCCACGGACCAATCCCGGAAGATCGACATCAGCCCAGCGCCGAAGACGTCCTGAAGGTTCGGCAGTCCCGTCTTCGATGAGTTGACGAGCTTGAACCACGTGTCCCCGTCGTTGGCGCCGCGATGGTCCGCCGCATAACGAAGGAAAGACCATGTCGCGCCGCGCGTTTCGAGCGAATCGTTGGGCGCGTAGGGCGAGTTTGCAGACGGTTTGGCAAGGTAGAGGAGGTAGCGGCCGAAATTGCTCTGCTGGTTGTAGTTGTACGAGTCGACGTTCGTCTGGTTGCCCTTGAAGTCGAGGCTGTCGACGTCCTGGCGTGGCGTGAGGCCGTTGCTCTGACGATAGAAAAGCAGCTCCTCGGCGATGTGGCTCAGACCCTCGTTCAGCCAGACAACCTCGAAGTCGGTCGCCGTGGTGTTGATGTACAACCGGCGCGACGCGTTGATCAGATGCTGAAATTCGTGCGCCGTCGTCGACAGGGTCAGATGCGAGATGAACGCCTTCGTGAACGTCGTGTTGCCGTTCACCAGCGCGTTCGGGTCCGGCACGGCGAGATAGAACATCTCGGAGACGTTGCTCGTCGCGCAGCCCGAGCCAGGGCCGAGCACCGGCGAGTCCTGCTTCGGAAAGAGGTCGCGGCCGTAGAAGAACCCACCAACCACGGACCCGCTTCCCTTCGGCGTCATCTCGTTCACGGCACGCGTGAAGAACATGACGATCTTGCCATTCGTGTCGATGTCCGTCGGGTCTCCGAAAGCGGCCACGTCCATCGCGTAGACGTCGTCGAACTGCTGGCCGACCGTCAGGTACTCGGCGTCGGTATATCCACCCGTCGGGTTTGCCGTGTCGGCAATGACGATCGCGTGGTTCGAGATCGCAACGACGCGGCCGGTGCGGTTGTCGGGCACCTGACACGCGTCGGACAGGGTTACACCCGTCTTCGTGTTCAACGTGACGAGGTCACCGACGGTCGGAGCAGCCGCCACCGTCGAGAACGACGGGCGCAGACCAGCACCGCTCTGCGAGTTGTACCGGTTCCGGTACCAGCTTCGCGCGGCGGGAATGAGAGGAGTCAGAACGCGGCGCTCGCTGTTTCGCAGCCGGAGCTCGAAACCGCTCGAGGACCCGACCAGCGCCGCAGCGTCGGCGTCCGGAGTAAGCGAGAACGAGGGCGCGCTCGCGAATGTTCGGTTCGCCAGCGGGGTCGTTACCGCGGCGACGCCCTCTGACGTGAACGAAATCGGCGCGATGTGCGCGAAAACGGTGTCGGCGTTGAACGGCACCAGCGCGAATTCGCCGCCGGAGGTTCCCCCCGAGACGAAGACGCAAGGGTCCGAGATCGGCGTCTGGACCTGACCGGCATTCAATGAAAGCGGATTCGCAGCGTCGCAGAGATTCTTCTTCGGCTCGGTGCCGTTCGAGCACGCCGAGGCGAAAGCGAGCAGCGCGAGAGTTACGGGAACGAACGCTCCGCGAGTGCGGGGAGCGAGCATTGGCTTACTCCTGGTGCTGGGGACTCACGCCCGACGATCGAAGCGCGCGTCTCGTAAATGGGAAATCGAGCTGTTCAGTGCCCCTGGCCACACTTGATGGCTGAGGGAGCACAGTTCGTACCCGATACCGCCCTCGGAGATCACTCCCCTGGCGGCAAAGAATCTATCTGGAATATGAGGTGAGAGTTCTCGGCGCCTCTGTGCCGCGGTGACTTGCCAATCGTGAGAAAGCTCACATCACCCAATTAGTCCGTATCGATGGATCGATCTGTCCACCACCGAGGGAGACACGCGGCGGCGAGGTTACACCTATGCGGCGGGCGCGGCCTCGGTGGTTGGCTTGGGATGAATGTTCTGCTCTATGCCCAGTCCCAGATAGATCGTTCCCGCGACCAGACCGGCCGAAACGAGGAAGGGAAGCTCCACAAACCGATCGAAGGCGATGCCGGCGAGAATGGGGAAAAGAGATCGCGCCGTCCCGCCGAAGGTCTGCTGTACCCCCATGTAGAGGCCCCGCTCATTGCTCGGAATCACTCGCGACAACAGTGCAGTGACGCACGGAAAGGTGAAGGCCGTGCCCAGCGGCAGCAGCGCCACCGCAATGGCCAACGGCAGATACGGCAGTATCCCGACGAACGAGACGGACAGTCGAAGGGTGTGCGCCAGCGCTGCCGGATCCTTCAATGGATACATGAACGCGATCGCCGCCAAACCGACCGCCAGCAATGCGGAGCCGAATCGCGAGAGCCGCGCTTCACCGTACTTGTCGACAGCCCAGCCAAGGATGACGGCGCGAGTGAGCACTGACATCGTCCCGATGTAGGCGTAGAAGAAGCCGATCGTGTTCTCGGTGACGCCAAATCGCACGGAGAGAAACAGCGCGAGCATGGAGTTCGCGCCAGTGAAAGCTCCCATGGCGATGGCGTAGATCCAGATCAGTCGGGAAGGCGTCTCCGCCGAGTGGGTGACGACGCGGAGCACCGCATCGCGCGATCGGATCTGCCGCCTTCCGATCGCCTTCGCCTCGACCATGTCGCGTGACTCGGAGAGGAAGAAGAAGGCGAACACGATGTTGCAGACGCACAGCGCGGCGGCGATGAGTCCTGGCCCGCTACGCTGCCAATGACTCGCGAAAGAGCCGAACAGCGGTCCCAATGCCACGCCGGCATTGGTCGCGGCCGAGAGCCAGCCAAGTCCTTTCGCGCGATCCTCGGGTCGAAGTGCGTCGGCGACGTACGCCTGGATGACACTCACGGTACCGCCGCCGGCGCCCTGCACGAGACGCGAGAGGAACAACAGCCAGAGTACGTTGGCGTAGGCGAACACGACGTAAGCAATTGCCGACGCGCTCAACCCGACGAGCAGCGCCGGCCGCCGACCGTAACGATCTGAAAATCGCCCCCATATCGGCGCGGTGATCAGCTGCGCGATGGCGAACGACGAGACCAGCACGCCGACGACGAATCCGTTGGCGCCGAGATGCTTGGCGTAGAAGGGCAGGAGTGGGATGATCATCAACAGCCCCACCATGTCCACGAACGCCGTGATCATCAAAACGACGAGCTTGCCCATGCAGATAACTAACCTTGCCCGGGTCGACCCGGCTGGGACGACTCACGTGAGCTTACGGAATGCTGACAGCCCTACTCGGGCGCTCTTCCCAACGCTGCCGGGGGCACGGCCCGGCCGACGACGCCCGCGAGCGCGATGATGGTCAGCAGATACGGGATCATCTCCACGAACTGAGATGGAACGAGCTGCGCTCCCTGGAGCTGGATCTGCAACGTCTCCGCGGCGGCGAAGAGCAGGCACGCCAGCCCCACGCGTAACGGATCCCATCGCCCGAAGATTGTTGCCGCGAGGGCAATGAAGCCTCGCCCGGCGGTCATCTGATCAGTGAACTGGTGCTGATCGAGCACGAGATAGACGCCGCCGAGTCCAGCGAGCACGCCCGAGAGTATGACGGCGGTGTATCGCACCCGCGTGACAGGCACGCCAACTGACGTTGCCGCCGCTGGATGCTCGCCCACGGCGCGCAGTCGCAGACCGAACGGCGTTCGATACAGCATCCATGCGACGAGCGGAATCGCGATGATGCCGAGCCAGATCATCGGGTTCGCGATGAGCGCGCTGAATCCGCTCCCCGCCTGCTCGCCGCCGAAGCCCGGGACGCGCGGCGAGTTGGACGAGCTGCCGAAGGCGAGGCGCAGGAAGAAGCGCGTCACACCAATCGCGAGGAGATTGATGGCGATCCCGACTACCACCTGGTCGGCGCGGAAGCGAATCGCGCTCACACCGTACAGGAGGCCAAGGAGTGCGCCACCGAGCACGCCCGCGAGCACGCCCGCCCACGCGCTGTGGCCGTAATAGCTCCCGAGCGCCGCGGCGAACGCGCCGCCCAACATGTACCCCTCGAGGGTAAGCCCGATGAGGCCCACGCGCTCCGACACCACGCCGCCGGCGGCAGCGAACAGATACGGAATGGCGATGCGCAGCGTCTGCGCGAGAAAGAGGAGTACCGCCATCAGGCGCTCCTCCGCCGCACGCGCAACAATCGCCGCACCTCGGGGACCGACACGGCCACCGCGATGATGACGACGGCCTGCAACACCTCGACGAACTGCTTCGGGACGAGCGCGTTCACGGCGAGCCCACCTTGCGAGATCGTCGCGAAGAGCAGCGCGGCGAGCGCGACGCCTAACGGGTGCGTGCCGCCGACGAGCGCGACGGCGATGCCAAGAAAGCCCGCGCCGCCGGCGAAGCCTTCCTCGTAGTAATGCTTGTAGCCGAGTACGAAGTTCAGTCCGCCAAGGCCAGCGATTGCACCGGAGATGGCCATCGCGCGCGTCCACACCGCGCCCGGTCGAACGCCGGCGTACTCCGCGGCGTCGGGCTGCAATCCAACGGCGCGCAACTCGAACCCTCGACGCGTCCGAAAGAGATACCACCACGCGATCGCGCAGCTGAGCGCGGCGACGACGATCACGAGATTCGCCGCCGAGCCATGAAACGGCTCCAGGAAATCGGCGAGACGCGGAACGGCGCCGCTCCGAATCTCGGTCGTGTGGAGGGTCTCCGGTACCTTGAGATACGTCGACGTCAGATAGCTCAGCAGCGCGAGGACGATGAAGTTGAGCATGATCGTCGTGATCACCTCGTGCGCGCCGAAGCGCGACTTCAGCTCGCCCGCGATCCCTCCGACGATCCCTCCGCCTAACGCGGCAGCGGCGACGTAAACCGGCAGCATGACGATCCAGGGCAGCCCTGGCGGCAGCGACAGGCCAACCACCGCCGCGGCGAAGCCGCCCGCCGCGAGCTGACTCTCCGCGCCGATGTTGAACAGCCCGGCGCGCAGCGCGAAGGCGATCGCGAGGCCCGTGAAAGTGAGCGTGGTCGCCTTGTACAGCACCTGGCCAAAGCCGTAGCTGTTCCCCCACGTGCCGTCGAGCAGGAGGCGGAAGACCGCCGCCGGCGCCTGACCGAACGACACGATCAGTGCGTCTCCCACGATGGCGGCAACGAGCAGCGCGACCAGCGATGGGAGCAGCGCTTCCTCGAGCCCAGCGCGCGCGCCGCCGCCTGTGGAAGAGATTTCCGGTGATGCCATCGTCAGGCGGCGTGCTCCGCGCCGGTCATGTACGGACCAAGCACCTCTTCCGTCGCTCGCGCTCGCGGGAGTACGACGACGAAGCGGCCGCCATACATCACTGCGACCCGATCGGAGAGCGCGAGCACCTCCGAGAGATCCGCCGAGACGAGGAGAATGGCTTTGCCCGCGGCGCGCGCGGCACGGAGCTGTCCGTGAATGAACTCGATCGCGCCGACGTCGACGCCGCGCGTCGGCTGGGCGGCGAGGAGCACCCGGAAGTCGCGGCCCATCTCGCGGGCGACGACGATCTTCTGCTGATTCCCGCCCGACAGCGCGCGTGCCGGCAGCGCCGCGTCGGCGGGGCGAATGTCGAACGCCGCGATCTGTCGTCGCGCGTTGTTCGCGATGCGCGCGATGTCGAGCGTGTTGAGGAATCCCCCACGCGCAAAATGATGTTGCTGGCCGAGGATGAGATTGTCGGCGATCGAGTAATCCAGCACGAGACCACGTGCGTGGCGATCCTCGGGGATGTGCGACAGCCCCGCGTCGCCGCGGGCGCGGACGCTCGCGCTGGTCATGTCGAGATGATCGAGCAGGATCGAGCCGGAGTGTACGCGACGGAGTCCGGCGATTGCCTCGACCAGCTCTGTCTGCCCATTTCCCTCGACCCCGGCGATGCCGAGAATCTCTCCGGGCGAGAGGCTGAAGCTCACGTCTCGCACGGCATCGGCGCGGCGCGCATTGGCGACGACTAGGCCCTTTACCTCGAGCGCCGGCAGGGGAAAGGCCGAGCTGCCTAACGAGCCGGCAGTGGCCGTCGCTCCGCTCGCCG
>Ga0207707_10002985_pt1 | contig 15047 bp, 12 predicted proteins | sample KBSC83BmetaG_FD_184336 | JGI IMG/M metagenome (GOLD analysis project Ga0207707, IMG submission 184336) | Corn rhizosphere microbial communities from Kellogg Biological Station, Michigan, USA - KBS C8-3B metaG (SPAdes) (version 2) | ecosystem: Host-associated > Plants > Roots > Rhizosphere ...
TGCGGTGGAGCGGATGCGTGCCGGGCAGGTGCCAGTGCTCTTCGTGCGCGGCGCCAATCCGGTGTTCACGAGCCCCAAGGCCGCGCGTGTTGCCGAAGCGATCGCGAAGGTTCCGCTCAAGGTGTCGTTCTCGAGCTATCCGGACGAGACCACCGAGCTGTGCGACCTCGTGCTTCCCGATCACCACGCGATCGAATCGTGGGGCGACGCGCAGCCGCTCCCCGGCGTGATCTCGCTGCAGCAGCCGGGGATGGATCCCGTGTACGACACGCGCGCCACGGCGGACGTGCTGCTCGCGCTCGCGAAGACGAATCCGAAGCTCGCCGCCACGCACACCGCGCCGAACTACAGGGAGTGGTTGATCTCGCGCTATCCCGGTGGAACGACAGCGTTTACGTCGGCTCTGATAAAGGGGATTGGCAACGGCACGATCGGCGCCGAACGTCCGCGCCGCGCCGTCGCGCCCACCACGCGCTCGGCGGCGAACGTCGACGGGACCTCAGGTGATTTCTACCTCGTCGTGTACCCGTCGCCGCTGCTCGAGGATGGGAGCGGCGCGAACAAGCCGTGGCTGCAGGAAATTCCCGATCCCGTCACCAAGATCTGCTGGCAGTCGTGGATCGAGGTGAGCACGGTGGCGGCGGAGCGGCTATCGATCGATTCGGGCGACATCCTCAAGCTCGAGACGGGATCGGGCACGATCACCGCGCCGGCGTTCGTCTATCCGGGGCTGCGCGCCGACACCATCGCGGTCGCCTTCGGCCGCGGCCACACGGCGTACGGACGCTACGCGAAGGACGTCGGCGTCAATCCCGGCGACGTGTTGCCGGTGGCGTTCGACGCCCGCTCCGGAGCGATGGCCTGGACGTCCACGAAGGCGAAGATCACCAAGACGGGCGACTTTACGCCGCTCGTGAGCACCGAGGGATCGGCGCGGCAGCACGGTCGTGGCGTCGCGCGAGCGGTGGACGTGCGCGATCTCGGCCTCACGCCGCTGCCGCGGGACACCGTGGCGGCGGGACGCGAGCCGGAGGAGATGCCCGGCGATGCGTCCCACGAGTTTCTCCCCGGGCTTCGCGCCCCGGTGGCGCAGGACGCGCAGGGAAATCTCCCGAGTGACGACAATCTCAAGGGGATGTACGATCCGAAGCACTGGAGCGGGATGGCGAATCGCCGCTGGGCGATGACCATCGACCTCGCGCGGTGCACCGGATGCTCGGCGTGCGTGACCGCGTGCTATGCCGAGAACAACATCGCGACGGTTGGCGCGCGACATCAGTCCACCGCCACGGCGGGACTCGAGGGGCAGCCGGGTGCGAACATCCTCCGCGGCCGCGAGATGGCGTGGCTGCGGCTGGAGCGGTTCTACGAGGGTGGCGAGACGCCCGGTTCCGAGTTCGAAGCGCGCTTCGTGCCAATGCTCTGCCAGCAGTGCGGCAACGCGCCGTGCGAGCCGGTGTGCCCGGTGTACGCGACGTACCACTCGCCGGACGGGCTCAACGTGCAGGTCTACAATCGCTGCGTGGGCACGCGCTACTGCTCGAACAACTGCCCGTACAAGGTGCGCTACTTCAACTGGTTCGGATACGGTGAGCCGAAGCGTCCGCAGTACGCGTGGCCGGAGCAGATGAGCTGGCAGCTCAACCCGGACGTCACGGTGCGCGGAAAGGGCGTGATGGAGAAGTGCACGTTTTGCGTCCAGCGCATTCGCGAGGCGGAGCATCGCGCGAAGATGGAGGGACGCGCCGTCCAGGCGGACGAGTTCACGACGTCGTGCGCGCAGGCGTGCCCGTCGAACGCGATCACCTTCGGCGACGCCGCGGATCCGGAATGGTCGGTGACGAAGATGATCGAGGACAAGCGCGCATACCACGTGTTCGAGGAGCTCAACACGTTCACCGCGGTGGTGTACTTGAAGAAGGTCAATCATTCGGCGCAGCCTGCGCCGGCGGGACGGTGAGCCGATGACCACCATGGCTCCTCCCGACCGCACCGCGCTGCGCCCGGACAACACGGCCACGGCCGATGTGCAGCTCCCGGCCATCACGAGCTACACGCAGGCGACCGACGACATCCTCGATACGCTGCGCGTCACCAAGGCGTGGTTCGCGTCGCTCGGCGTCGCGGTGCTCTGCCTGCTCATCGGCGGACTCTCGTGGGGCTACCAGATCTACATGGGACTCGGCGTCGCGGGCTATCGGCCGCCGGTGATGTGGGGCGTCTACATCATCACGTTCGTGTTCTGGATCGGTATCGGCCACGCGGGCACGCTGATCTCGGCCATTCTCTACCTGTTCCGCGCCGGATTCCGCACCACGATCTATCGGTGCGCCGAGGCCATGACGGTGTTCGCGGTGATGACCGCCGGACTCTTTCCGATTTTGCACCTCGGTCGTCCGTGGAAGTTCTTCTGGCTGATCCCGTATCCGCACTGGCGCCTCATCTGGCCTCAGTTCAAGAGCCCGCTGGTGTGGGACGTCTTTGCCGTGCTCACCTACCTCACGGTGTCCGCGACGTTCCTGTTCATCGGGCTGATCCCCGATCTCGCGGTCCTGCGAGATCGTGAGACCAATCCGGTGCGCAAGCAGATCTACGGCGTGCTGTCGTTCGGATGGCGGAACTCGGACCGTGAGTGGCGGCACTTCGCGCGCGCGTATCTGTTCCTCGCGGCGTTCTCCACCCCGCTCGTGCTGTCGGTGCACTCCGTCGTGTCGTTCGACTTCGCGATGGCCAACCTCCCCGGGTGGCACACCACGATCTTCCCGCCGTACTTCGTGGCCGGCGCCATTTTCTCCGGCATGGGGATGGTCTTCACGATCATCATTCCGGTGCGGCGCTGGTTCAACCTCAAGCGCTACGTCACGATCAACGTCCTCGACGCGGGCGCGAAGCTCTGCCTGTTCACGTCGCTGGTGGTGGGCTGCGCCTACCTCACCGAGTTCTTCGTTGCGTGGTACAGCGGCAGCGAGATCGAGCAGAGCTACTTCTGGAACCGCGTGTTCGGGCAGTGGTGGTGGGCCGCGTGGATCATGCTCACGTGCAACGCGATCCTGCCGCTCTCGCTGTTCTCGCAGCGGCTGCGCCGCAATACGACGTTCCTGTTCATCCTCTCGTTGTGGATCAACCTCGGCATGTGGTACGAGCGGTTCGTGATCATCGTGCCGTCGATGTCGCACGAATTCGAGCCGTGGAAGTGGGGACCGTACTCGCCGACGTTCGTCGACTGGGGGATTCTCCTCGGCAGCTTCGGCTGGTTCTCGATGTGGTTCCTGCTCTTCGTCAAGCAGCTGCCGGTGCTCGCGATCGCCGAGGTGAAGGAGATCGTGCCGCCGAAGATGCGCTACCCGCACCACGAGCCTGATCCGGAGGGGCATTCGATCTCGCCGGGCCTCATCGGCTCGTACGAGGTGCGCTAATGCGAGGCATCGTCGGCGTCTTCCCCGAGCTGGACACCACGGTGAACGCCATCGAGGAGCTCAAGAAGCTCCGCGTGGGCGACATGACCGTGTACACGCCCACGCCGCGGCACGAGCTGGACGACGTGCTGAAGCACGGGCCGAGCGTGGTGCGGCGGTACACGCTCATCGGCGCGCTGCTCGGCTGCACTTTCGGCTACTGGATCCCGATCTGGGTGTCGGACTACTGGCCGCTGGTCGTGGGCGGCAAGCCGATCGCCTCGTGGGTGCCGTACACGATCATCAGCTTCGAGCTCATGGTGCTGATCGGATCGCTCGCGACCGTTCTCGGTCTCTTCGTCAACGCGAGAATCCCTCGCATCACGCACACGGTGGGCTACGATTCGCGCTTCAGCTACGGGAGCTTCGGCATCTGGGTGGAGTGCCGGCCGGATGAGCAGGAGACGGTCCGCCGCGTGCTGCGCGACAAGGGAGCGACGGAGGTGTCGAGTGATCGCTAGCCGACTCGCGCGCCTCGCGCGCCTCGCGGTGCTCGTGCCAGCCGTGCTCTCGCTGGGCGCGTGCCAGTTCGTGGAGAACGTCTTCTCGGACTTCAAGAACCAGCCTCGCATCGAGCCGTGGGAGGCCGAGTACGCGGGGAACGACACGACGCCGTTTCGTCCGGGTGGGTCGGACACGTCGTTCGTCCACTACTCGGTGCCGATCACGGGGAACACGGTGCCGGGGTACGTGGTGTCGTACGGCGGGAGCATGACGTCGCGTCCCGGCGCTGTGCCGAATCCGCTGGTGGTGGACTCGATGGCGAACGTGCCGAATCCGCACGCGCCCACGGCCGCGTCGCTCGACAACGGGCGCAAGTACTATCAGATCAACTGCGCTGTGTGCCACGGCGTGGCGGGAATGGGCAACGGCGCCGCGGTACGCTTCGGCGTGCCGGCGCCGAACCTGCTCGGCCCCGCGACGAAGGCGCGCACGGACGGCTACATCTACGGCATGATCCGCAACGGCCGCGGGTTGATGCCCAACTACGTGCGCATCGAGGACGACGACCGGTGGGACGTGGTGAACTACGTGCGTGCGCTGCAGGGCGCGCTGCCCGGGGTGGTCGCGGACACGTCGCCCGCGGGCTACCCAGGTGAGAACGGACGGATGGTGCCCGGCTACACGCGCACGGCGCCGACGCGTCCCGCACCCTATCGACCTCAGGACATGGACGATCGCCTCAAGGATCCAGCGGCGCGCGCGTCCGCGACGCCGGCCGATTCCACCGCGAAGGGCGCGCAGGCGGGCGCCGGACCGGTGCACCAGTGAGCGCGCACGACGCATTCGCCCCGCGGCGCGACGAGGTCATTCGCGCCACCGACCGCCCGCTTCCGCGCTCGCTGTTCGTCGCGTGCCTCGCGATGGCGGCCATCGGCATTCTGGTGTTCCTCATCGGGGCCTTCACGGAATCGGGGCACGATCGCGTGTGGCAGGCGCTGCACGTGAACTGGCTCTTCTTCGCGACGGTGTCGCAGGCCGGCGTGATCTTCGTGGCGGTGCAGCGCATCACCACGGCGCGCTGGTCGCGGCCGATCGTGCGGTTCCTCGAGGGATATGTAGCATTTCTACCTATCGCGTTCCTGCTCCTGATCATCGACTTCCTCGGCGCCAAGCACATCTATCCGTGGGCGACGCACGAGCTGATCGAGCCGGAGAAGCGGTTCTATCTCAATCCGGCGTTTCTGATCACGCGCGACCTGCTGATCTTCGGCGGGATGTCGCTCATGAGCCTCTGGTACGTCTACCGGTCGGTGCGGCTGGACGTGGGCGTGGTGCCGGAGGCCGGCGCCGCGTGGGCGAAGGGGATTCGCGAGCGCATGCGCCGCAACTTTCGCGATGAGCGGCGCGAGATCCACTCCACGCACTCGATGCAGGGCAAGCTCGCGGTGTGGATGTGCCTCGGATTCGGCTATCTGTACTCGGTGCTCGGCTGGGATCTGTCGATGTCGCTCGACCTCCACTACACGAGCACGCTGTATTCGTGGTGGTGGTTCATGGGGGCGTGGCTCGGCGCGTTGATGAGCTGGTCGCTGCTCTGCATGTGGTGGCGCCGCTATCTCAACGTCTACGATTTGATCAAGGAAGTGAAGTTCCACGATCTCGGGAAGCTGTGCTTCGCGTTCACCGCGTTCTGGGGCTACTTCACGTTCGGGCAGTACCTCGTGAACTGGTACGGGAACCTCGGCGAGGAGACGCACTGGCAGCGGCTGCGGCTCATCCAGCCGTATCTCGGCTTCGCGCTCGGCGTGGTGTTCCTGATGTTCGTGCTGCCGTTCTTCGGACTCGTGTCGCGCGCCGCGAAGGTGTATCTGCCCACGTTCATCGGCTTCGCGCTGTGCAGCATCGTGGGCCTCTGGCTCCTGCGCTATCTCGAGGTCTACCCGCCGTTGCACGGCGTGACGCCGTCGCTGCCGTTCGGCGTGTGGGAGGTGGGCGTGACGGTGGGATTCCTGGGCATGTGGGGCGCGAGCTACGCGGCGTTCATGAACGCCTTCCCGCGCATGCGCGTGACGCTCATGACGAGCAAGTATCGCGACGAGGTGCAGGTGCCGGTGAATGCGGAGACGATGGAGCCGCTGCCGGCGCACGAGTGACGCCAGGGGGAGTGGGTCCGGGAATCCACTCCCCAGTCGTGCCCGGGCCGCCTATCTTTCTGCGCGCGGGGCGTTAGCTCAGTTGGGAGAGCATTCGGTTTGCAACCGAAAGGTCGCGAGTTCGAGCCTCGCACGCTCCATTCCTTTCCCCGTGGCGCAGCGATGGTGGTAGCCGCCTCGCTCGCCGATTCGGCGAGCGCCTTCGGACTCGAGTCGCCGGCGTACGTCGCGATTCGATCCCTCATGTATCTCGGCGCGCTCGCGATCATCGGCGCGTGCGCGCTGGTCCTCCTCATCGCGACGCGCGTGTCGCACCTCGCCGCGGGCGGCGTGCAGCCGGCCGGGGTCGCACCGGCGGCGCGCCGGCTCGCCCTGGTCGCGACGCTCGTGCTGGCGCTCGCGATGGTCGCGCGCCTATTCGCGCAGGCGATGATGGTGGGGGAGGGACAGTCGCTCCCGATCGAGCCCATGCTGCGCGCCACGATGTGGGGGTGGGGATGGCTCCTCGGCGCCGCCGCCACGCTGCTCATCGCGGGCGCGCTCGCCGCGGCGCGCACGAGCCGGCTCATGTGGCGCACGGCGGCCGTGGGGACGATGGCGCTCGCGCTCTCGTTCTCGCTCACCGGGCACGCGGCGTCGGTGGAGCACAACACGTCGCTGCACGTCGCGCTCGACGCGATTCACGTGATGGCCGCGGGCGGCTGGCTCGGGACGCTGCTCGCCGTGGTGCTCGTGGGCATCCCCGCCGCGCTCGATCTCCCCACCGACGTCCGCGCGCGCGCCACCGCGCAGCTCGTGAACGCCTTCTCCACGTTCGCGCTGGCCTGCGTGTCGACGCTGGTGGTCACCGGCGTGGTGGCGGCGTGGACGCAGCTGCCGACGCTCGCGTCGCTCTGGCAATCGTCGTACGGGCTGGCGCTCTGCCGCAAGCTGATCGTGCTCGGCGGCGCGGCCATCGTGGGCGCGTACAACTGGCGCGTGATCCGTCCGCAGCTCGAGCATGCGGGCACGGTGAAGCTCCTGCGCCGCAGCGCCGCGATCGAGCTCACGCTCGGCCTGGTGATCGTGGTCCTCACCGCGGTACTCGTGGCCACGTCGCCGCCAGACATGGACGACATGCCGATGACGTCGGGCGCGGTTCCGATCCGCGGCGCGTCATCACCACTGGCTTGATGATACGGATTGAACGGAGTGAACGGACGTGAACGGAGACAATCGAGAGCTGAATCGAGGAGGGATCGATCAGAGTGTCGAAGTCCTCTGCGTCCTCTGCGTCCTCTGCGTCCTCTGCGTCCTCTGCGTCCTCTGCGGTAAAGCAGCTCAGAGGGCAAAGAGGCGGAGGAACGCAGAAAAAAAGCAAAGCCTGGTACGCAGACACAACAGCTCACCCACGCCGCGAGCGGCTCATGGGCGTACACCGCCGCCGCGGCGAGTCTTGCTGCCCCGATGGGCGACTTCTACCTTCCGGCACACCACACCCATGAGCCTGTCCCAATGACCGCTGCCGCCGCCACCTCGTCGCCCGTCGCCGGTGATCGCGCTCCTGATTTCACGGCGGATTCCACCAGCGGCACGCCCGTCACCCTCTCGTCGTATCGGGGCAAGAAGCGCGTGCTGCTCGCCTTCTTTCCGCTCGCGTTCACATCGACGTGCACGAGCGAGCTGTGCGACTTCTCCGCGGACTTCGATCAGTTCACGAGCCGCGACGTGGAAGTGCTCCCGATCAGCGTCGACTCCGTGCCCACGCTGCGCGAGTTCAAGGCGAAGCACGCCATGCGGGTCGATCTGCTGAGCGACTTCAAGCGCGACATCTCGCGCGCCTACGGCGTGCTGCTCGCCGACAAGTTCTACTCGGCGCGGGCGTACTTTCTCGTGGGGCTGGACGGCACGATCGAGTGGGCGCACGTCGAGGCGAACGCCGGACAGAAGCGCTCGAACGCGGAGATCATGCAGCAGATCGCGGCGTCTTCGCACTGACGCGGCTCGCGGCCGCGTCATGAGCGATCCCCTCGCGCTGCTGGGCCGGGCGGACAAGTGGTTTCTCTCCGCCACCGATGGCATCGCGTTCGCACCACCGTTCCCGCGGTGGCTGGACGCTCCCGGATTCTGGGACGAGGCCACGCTGCACCACTATTCGTTCGCACCGCTGTTCACCGTGAGCGCCATCGACGACGAGGGGCGCGTGCTCTCGATGCGGCCGGTGGCGCGACGGTGGACGCCGGCCGAATTGACGGTGGATTACCGGCTGCCCAACGGCATGATGGCAAGCGAGGTCCGCACCGTGCAGCCGGGCGGCGTCTTCGCATCGGAGTGGTTGGTGCAGGGGCTGCGGGATGCGCCGCTCCATCTCATCGCGTGGACCGCGCGAGCGGCCGCGGACATCGAGCGCGCGTCGGTGGCGTACGACGGCGCGTTCGCGTTCGAGACGGCGGTGCACGACGATCACGGCGAGTCGTTGCCGATACGTGCGGAGCTGGCGTGCTACGGCGCGACCGCGAGCTGGGGAGCGTATCTCACGGCGCCCGTACCACTCGAGCCGCGATGGGAGCTCACGCCGTTCGCCGAGAAGTGGGGGGGCGACGGGCTTCCTCGCGAGATTCGCCTCGACGGCGACACCGGGCGCGCGATCCTCTTCGGCGCCGTGCATCGCATGCTCGCGGTCACGACGGACGGTGCGTGGAGCACCTTCGCGATGCGTCTCACGCCGCTCCAGCTTCCGCGCAATCACGCGGCGGCGCCGAGCGAGGCGCCTCGCATCGTCGTGCCTCCGGGCGGAGCGAGCATCCCCGCGCACGCCGCTACACTGGGCGGTGCGAGCCGGCGCCGCTGGTCCGAGCGGTTCGCCCGGGTCCCGCGCTTTCGCTGCTCGGACCCGTATCTCGAGCGCGCATACTGGTATCGCTGGTACGGGCTGTGGCTGAACACGATCGAGCACGGAGCGGGCGCCATCACGGCGCCCGCCATCTGCGAAGGGATCGCGGGCCTGCACACGCCCAGTGCGTGCGCGGCGCCCGGCCACGTCCGTGAGCTCAGGTGGCGCGCGTCGCCGGAGCTGGCGCGCGGAGTCATCCGATCGTTCTTCGCGCACCAGCGCGAGGACGGTAGCGTGCCTGCACGGCTCTATGCCGATCATCGCGACAATGTCGGCGTGTCGCAGGCAGACTGGGGCGACGCGATTCTGGCGCTCGATGCGGTGTGGCCCGACGATGCGTTCCTGCGCGAGATGTACGCGCCGCTCTCCAGCTACGCGGACTGGCTCATGGCCGCGCGCGACGCGGAGGGCTCGGGGATGATCGACATCGCATCGCCACGCGAGATCGGCGAGCGGCACTCGTCGCGATTCGAGTCGGTGGACCCCGGCGGCGCGACGCACGCACGCGCGGCCAGCGCCCGGCTCAAGGGCATCGACGCGACGACGAACGCATTCACCCTCGCGCACGCGCTCGAGACGATGGCGCAGCGCGCGGGGCATCCGCCGGATGCGCGGCGGTGGCGGGTGATCCGCGAGCGCATCGAGCTCGCGGTGCACGAGCGCATGTGGGATTCGGCCGACGAACTGTTCTCGGACGTCGATCCGAATGCCGGAGGCCGAACCGGCGTGAAGACTGCGCACGCCTTCTATCCGTACGCGACCGCGCTCGCCACGGCCGCGGAGCTGTCGGGGCTCGAGCGGCATCTGCTCGATCCCGCGGAGTTCTGGACGCCGTTCCCCGTGCCGACGACGTCCGTGGACGATCCGTTGTTCAGCGCCTACGGCGAATGGAAGGGACAGCGGCAGGATGAGCCCTGGAACGGGCGCGTTCGTCCCGCCGTCAACAGCCGCGTGCTGGATGCGCTGGGCACCGTCGCGCGATTCGGCGAGCCGCACCTGCGCGAGGCGACCGCGCTCTTTCTCCGTCGCTACGTGCGCATGATGTTCCACGAGGGAGATCTCGATCGGCCGAACTCCTTCGAGCACTACAATCCGCTCGCGGGCCAGGCGTCGGCGTATCGCGGGCTCGACGACGTGCAGCACTCGTGGATCGCCGACCACATCGTATCGTACGTGATGGGGGTGCGGGCGCACGATCGCGGCATCACGATCGATCCCTACCCGTTCGAGCTCGAGCGCGCGGAGATAGACGGGGTTCGCGTACGCGGGCGCACGATCGACGTGCGCATCCTCGGCCAGCGCGTGAGCGTCAGCGTGGACGGGAGGTCAGTCGAGACCAGTCTCGGGGTACCGCTCGAGATCGGAGACTGACGCGTCGCCGCCGCCGGCGTGAACGGCGGAGGTGATTCGAGGGGACGCAGTCAGGGTCGGACCGTCCTCGCCGTCGCCAGCAGGGCCGCCAACTCGTCGTTCGCGAGTGATCGCCAGTTTGCGGGGAAGTGATCGAGCTGCCTGGTTTGATCGTCGCGATTGAACACGAGGGTCAGCTCCACGGCTGGCAGCGCGAGCGACGTGCCCCACACCGCGCCTCTGCTGAATCGCTGCTCGAAGACGTCCCAGGCGAAGCCCGAGTCGTCCACGATGCGTCGATGCGTCGCGACCCAGCTGCGGGCAGTCTCGCCGTTCGAAATCGCGACGGTGGTCGTCGCGGGACCCCGCAATCCCATGTCACTCAGCTTCTCGGCGACGACCGGATTCGGGGCCGTCGCTGCGTTGTCCGCGGTGAGCTCCAGGTCGCGCATCCCGGGCGCGATGGTCAACGGCATGTTCCACTTGTAGTCCCTGCCTCCGGCGCTCACCCAATCGAGCGTCAGCAAGCGGTAGACGCCGCGCCGAACGTACGCGTGGGTGGCGCCGGCGGCGTCCGTGGTGAGCTGCACCGTGTCGTTTGCGGCGGACACCAGCAGCACGCGCACGCCTTGAACGGGGGACGGAGGCGCCAGCGCATCGCCCACGCCTATGTAGACCTTCGTGTAGATCGACTTGTCGGATCCCACGCTCCCCGCCGGCCAGGCCTGCGCGCGCAGCGCGGCCACGGAGCCCACGATCATTGCAAGGACGAGCAGTGGCGTGCGGTGCAGAGTCATGGTAGGCGATCCGGCGAAGAATGACGTGTCGCTGTGCGCGCCGGCGATCGGATCGCGAGGTGCCATCAACCGATCGTGTGCGCGACGCTAGGTCTGACGGTTGGTGCTCGCAACGGGCGTGCGCGTGCGCAGAGGGCGCTGACAGGCGCGCGCGTCTGCACTTGCGGTACTCGTGCCACACGATGTAGGCGGAAGGTCAGCGGATAGCGATTGTCTCACATAGTGCGATAGGCGGTAGTCGGTTGCGCGGCCGCGTGCACCCTCTGATGCGATTCGGAGCAATACGACCGCGTGCGAGGACTTGGCCCCAGGGATGTTCGGAGATCGGACACGCCGACTCCAGTTGTAACGAATTGTTTAAGCCGAGCGACGATTCTGACTCGATTGGTGTGACATCGAACGTCGGTTCCGTTGCGGTGCCGCAACGCAATCGCATGCCAGCGTGTCGTCGATTAGCGAACGCGCGAGACTGCGCGTGCCGCGGCTCCCAACGATACCGCGCGCCGCCGTTACGAAATCTTCGCACGCAAGAGCCTGCTGTGCTTGCTCTTGCCTGAGCTCTCGGAAAACTCTCGCACTCCACCGAATCACCGCAGGCAATCACCGGCACGCCAGCCCTGGGTCTCGTGCCCCGAGACTTGCTCCCGTCCGTTTCGAACGATCCCCATGAACAGATCGCGCAGGGGACTCGCGGATGCACTGGATCATTTTGATTCACCGCCTGATGCGGGATGACGATGCGCTACGATGGTCGGAGATGCATCGACGCGCGCTACTGATAGCGCTCGTCACGTTGTCGCCGTGATGTCGAGTAGCAAGGCGATGGATAGGCCCTTTCGCTCCATGATGGACCAGATCACCCCGTGACTCACGCGTTCGTTCGTTGCTGACTGACATGCGATCCGAATACCGGCCCCACACGGTCGGTGTTGTACCCCCCGCTCCCCACATTCTCAGGAGGGACAGATGAACCGTTTCAAGATGCTGGTGCACCGCTTCGTGAAGGACGACGAGGCCGCAACGATGGTCGAGTATGCGCTGATGCTGTCGCTCATTGCCGTCGTGTGCCTCATTGCCGTTGGGCTCATCGGCACGAATGCGAACAACATTTTCAACGCTATCGCGGCCGCGCTTCCGGCCTGAGCGCCGGGACCAGAATCTCTGGGTCGAGTGCGATGGGCGTGACGTGGCCATCGCATTCGACGCTCGGACTCTGAGCTGAACTCGCTCACCGCCGTGTTCACGCGATTCGGGATCGACCTGATTTTCGGCATCGCGTTCACCGTGCTCCTGGCAATAGCGGCCGGGTTGGACGTGCGATACCGAAGGATTCCGAACGGGCTCGTGCTGGTGATCCTGGTCCTCGGCGCCGTGTTCGCGCAGGGATTGGCGACGCCGCGCGAGGCAGCGATTCGGGTAGTCGAGGGCGCAGGCGTCGGATTGTTGGTGTGGCTCCCGTTCTGGGCGATCGGAAAGCTGGGTGCGGGCGATGTCAAGCTGTTCGCAGCCGCGTGTGTGTGGCTGGGTCCGCGCCTGGCGCTGGACGCGGCATTGATGTCCGCGCTGATCGGAGGAGTGCTCGCGCTGCTCTGGCTGTCGATCGCCAGGACGAAACGCGCGGTCGCTCCGGAGAGCGATGGCGATGTCGCGGTTCTGCACAACGATTCAGACGATGCGAGGGATGGCGAGCAAGACGCGGCGAAGAAAACCGAAACGGTTCCGTACGGTGTGGCGATGGCGGCGGGGTTGGCGATCACGGCATGGTTCCCCCATCTGATTCATTAGCGGGAGGCGTTGCAATGAGAATCCGGACGTTCGCTCGTTCCGACAACGCGGCCGCACTCGTGGAGTTCGCCATCGTGCTCCCGATCCTGTTGCTCTTCGTATTCGGCATTGTCGATTTTGGCCGGGCGCTGTTCACGGCGAACAATCTGACCGCCGCCGTTCGTGAAGGCGCCCGACTGGCGTCGACCCAGATCAGTCCCGATCCCACCACGGGCGCGTCGACAGCGGCGGTACAGACCGCGGTGACGTCCTACGTGGTGTCATTCGGCGGAGGTGGAGGGCCGCCAGTGGTGAACGAGACATTCAGCGGCGCACCGCCCGCGATGCAGTCCATCACCGTGCAGATCGTGAACTATCCGTTTGTTCCAATCACGCCAATCGCGGGCCTCATCGGGCTCGGGACGATTCGCATGTCGCCCTCGGCGACCTTTCGATGGGAAGGGGCCCCGTAGCGGACACGCGGACGCGTCGGTTCACGATTCACTTTCGCACTATCCCTCGATCTTCGGCGGATTCCAATGGCTGAGCGGCGTTACTCCACGGTCTTCTTCGCAGCCGTTCTCACCGCACTCGCGGCGACGTACGGCGTCTACCGATACCTGCGTCAGGCGAAGGAGAGCAATCAGGTGCCCATGAAGTCCGTGGTCATCGCGGCTCGCGACATGTCCGAGGGCGAGAAGCTCGAGCGGCTCTCGCTCTCCCTTGCGCAGTGGCCCGCAGCGACCGTTCCCGAGAGCGCCTTCGCCAACATCGATTCGGCGGTGGGACGGGTGGTGCGGATCTCGGTCTTCCGGGGAGAGCCTATCGTCCCTGGACGGCTGGCGCCCGCCGGTACGGGTCCCGGGCTCGAAGTGAAGATCGCGCCGGGCAAGCGCGCGATGGCCGTGAAGATCAATGATGTGGCTGGCCTGAGTGGTCTGATCCAGCCGAACAGCCGCGTCGATGTATTGGTGACGCTGCAGGCGAACCAACAGCAGAATACGAAGGAACAGGCGAAGCTGTTCATGAACAACATGCGCGTGCTGTCGGTCGGCACGCAGGTCGAGCGAGGTGACGACGGCAAGCCGATCCAGGCGACCACCGCCACGCTCGAGGTCACGCCACAACAGGCGGAACAGCTCGCGGTTGCCGTGAATCAGGGAACCATCCAGCTCGTGCTGCGCGGCTACGGTGATCCGGACTCGGTGACGACGTCCGGCGCTACATCAGCCGATGTTCTCGCGCAGCTGCGCTCGCGCCCAGTCACGACGGAGGCGAGTCCGCGTCCGGAGCCCCGGCGCACGCACGCGCGGCCGGCCCCGATGCCCGCGCCGAGTCCCGTTGCAGTTCGGGCCGTGCTCTCGGATCCGAAACCGGATTCGGCAGTGGTGAGAGTGTATCGCGGCGACAAACTCTCACAACAGAAGTTCGAGAAGGATTCGACATGAGCGCGTCGCGACACGAGCACCACGCATCGAGAGATCGTGCTTGCGCGCCCGGCGTGCGCCGGAGCGATGCTCTTTCCACCTGGGGGGCCAACACGTTGAACTGCCACGGTAGGATCACGCGCACGTCCGCGCTGATGTCGTTGTGCTGCGTGGCCATGCTGTGGGTCGGCACTGTGCGCGCACAAGTCACCGACACGTCCGTGTTGCGCGTCGACCTTCCCACCGGACGTTCGTACCCCATCACTACGCAGTCCAACATCACCCAGGTGTCGGTGGCGAGTCCGGACATCGCGGATGTGGTGGTACTCGGCACGCGCGATGTGGTGATCAACGGCCACGGACCGGGCGAGTCGGACGTCATTCTCTGGATGGCCGACGCCCCGCTGCGCCACTATCGCGTTGCCGTGCATTCGCCCGCAGACCGGCAGCAGGTGGTGCTGGCGGTGAAGTTCGCGGAGGTCAGGCGTGATTTCCTGCGCACCATCGGGGCGTCGGGCCTCTATCGGGATCAGCACACGCGCGTCGGAACCAATCAGTTCAACACCGACAACGCGATCGATCGCGTCACCGGCGTCATCACCGTTCCCACGACGATCGGTTTCGGCACCGTCCTCTCGGACTTTGGAACCGACAGACTCCTGGGGTTGCTGAACGCGGACGAGCAGAAAGGCACGGCGCGAATTCTGGCCGAGCCGACGCTCATGGCGGGAAACAAGGATTCGGCCAGCTTCCTGGCTGGCGGCGAGATTCCGATCCCGGGCGCG
>Ga0207707_10002986_pt1 | contig 15042 bp, 17 predicted proteins | sample KBSC83BmetaG_FD_184336 | JGI IMG/M metagenome (GOLD analysis project Ga0207707, IMG submission 184336) | Corn rhizosphere microbial communities from Kellogg Biological Station, Michigan, USA - KBS C8-3B metaG (SPAdes) (version 2) | ecosystem: Host-associated > Plants > Roots > Rhizosphere ...
TCCGATCACGCCCGTGGCACCGGCGATCGCCAACGCGATTGAAGACGCGGTGGGAGTGAGGATCAAAGAGCTGCCGATCACGGCGGAGAAGATTTATCGGGCGCTGCGGGAGAAATAAGAGAAGACCCTTTGTGGTCCTGCTTGGCGTTCTTTGCGCCTTTGCGCGATGTCATTCTTAAAGAGTTACTCGCGCCAAGACGCCAAGGCTGCAAAGAAAATCTTTTTCTAGGAGGTTGTCGGAGGACAAATCCAATGGCTTTTGAGTCATTAAGTGATTTCATCAAAGCAGCGGATGCGGTTGGCGAGGTGCAATTCGTCGACGGCGCCGATTTGGAATTGGACGTCGGCGGACTCACGGAATTGACCGCCGAACGCAACGGGCCGATGCTCGTGTTCGACAAGTTTGCCGGTTATCCGGCGGGACACCGAGTTTGCGCCAACGCAAACCGAACACTGCGGCGTTTTGCTCTGGCGATGGATTTGCCGCTCGACATTCATCCTCTCGATTTGCTGCGCCGCTGGCGCGACAAGCGCGCCGGCGCCGTGCCGATGGCTGCGAAAGTTGTAAAGGACGGAGCGGTCCTCGCCAACGTTCAGCAGGACGATGACGTCAACATCGAAAGCTTCCCCGCGCCGCGCTGGCATCCGGGCGATGGCGGACGCTACATCGGCACGCAGGACATGGTAATCGTGCGCGACCCCGAGCAAGGTTGGGTGAACATGGGTTGTTACCGCGCGATGATTCAGCGGCGCGATCGCATCAGCCTATGGATCAATCCGCAGAAGCACGGCCGCATTCTCGCGCAAAAATATTGGCGCGACGGCAAAGCGGCGCCGGTGGCTGTCGTGTTCGGCTGTGAGCCCGTGACCTGGATGACCGCGTCGATGTCGCCGCCGTTTGGCACTTCGGAATACGAGCTGGCCGGCGCGTATCGCGGCAGCCCGGTGGAAGTTGTCGAATTGCCGCTCACGAAATTGCCCGTGCCTGCGCATGCGGAGATCGTCGTTGAAGGCGTGATTCCGCCGGAGAGCGAAGAGACCGCGATCGAGGGTCCGTTCGGCGAGTGGCCGGGTTATTACACGCATCAAGGTCCGGAAGCGGTGGTGCGCATTCAACGCATTTATTATCGTGACAAGCCGATCATCGCCGGCGCGCCGCCGCTGCGTCCGATCAACTGGAGTAACTTCACCAACTATGTGCATCTATGGGAACACCTCGAACGTGCCGGCATCACCGATGTCGCTGGGGTCTGGGGCTTCTATAACGGCTTGCTCACCGTGGTGTCGCTCAAGCAGCGCTACGCCGGCCACGCCAAACAGGCGCTGATTACCGCCGCCGGTTTTCGCCACGGCGACATGAAAACCTATTACGTCACCGTCGACGACGATATCGATCCGACCCATCAGGAAGAAGTGCTGTGGGCGATGTGCACGCGCGTCGATCCGACCACGGCAGTCGACGTGGTCCGCGACGCCTGGACGGCGGACCTCGACCCGCGCGTCTCGCCGGCGCGGCGCGCCGCGGGTGATTTAACCGTCGGGCGCATGTTGATCAACGCGTGCAAGCCATTTGCCTGGCGCGAGCAGTTCGCCAAGACCAACGTGTTCAACGCCGATGATCGGATGAAGCTGCAAGCAAAGTGGGGTGAGCTACTGGAGAAGATGCGGAAAGGATAAAGGCGGAAGGATGAAGGATAGATTCGGCAGACCGGGGAGTGAGAAAAAGGACACCATCAAGTAGCCCGAGAAGGTTCTTTCAAGGAGGAGCGATGGAAATTCGACATAAGCTGATCAGCGCCGACTCGCATGCGGGATTCGATCGGACGGATTTTACCGAGCGCATGTCGGCGTCGAAGTGGGGCGATCGGACTCCCCACGTGATCGAGCTCAACGAGAATGGCAAACGCATCGATCGTTGGGCGGTGTACGGCAAGCCGCGGCATAACGACGTGGCCAATTGCCCGGCGTTGATGGGAGAACCGTTTCCGACCTATCCGAAGTTGTGGGAAGAAATTCCGGCAGCAGCTTACAAGCCGTTGGAGCGTTTGAAAGCTTTGGACGCCGACGGTGTCGACGCCGAAGTGCTGTTTCCCAATCCGCCCGGTGGGACTTTTTTTGAATTTGGCGACGCCGACTTCGAATTGGACGTGGTGCGCGCCTACAATGACGCGCTGAGCGAATGGTATCGCGCCAGCGACCGCTATGTGCCGCTGGCAATTCTGCCGTACTTGAGTCCGCCGGAAATCATCAAGCGTGAAGTCGAGCGCGCCGCGGCTGCGGGGCATCGCGGCGTCAATCTGCTTGGTGAAATGCCCGATGGATTGCCGCACATCACCGATCGCTATTGGGATCCGCTGTGGGATGTCTGCCAGCAACTCGAGCTGCCGATTCATTTTCACGGCTCGGCGGGTTTGAGCGCGGGTTCTTCGGTGCGCAAGTGGAGCGGCTACTCGCCGCGCCAAGCACATTCTGCGCAGACCGCTACGTCGGCCGTGACGCCTGCGCAAATCGTGCCACAATTTATTTTCTCCGGCATCACGGAAAGATTCCCCGGCTTGAAAAGTGTTTTCCCCGAGGCCGGCGTCGGCAGCCTGAATTATGTGATCGCTTCTTGTGATCACGAGTGGGAGAGCCGCCACCTGTGGACCGAGGGGATCACCACGCGGCCGAGCGAGATCGTGCACCGGCAGATGTACGTAAACTTTTGGTTTGAAGCTGAAGGTATCAAGCTGAGAAACGATATCGGCGTCGACAATATCATGTGGGAATCGGACTTTCCCCACGTGGCATCCTACTATCCGCACTCCTGGCGCGAAGTCGAGCGCGTGCTCGAAGGCGTGCCGCAATCGGACCGGCGCAAAATGCAGTATGAAAATGCCGTGCGAGTGTACAGGATCGACGCCGAGTTGTCGGCGTGAGCACGTCACCTCACCACGTTTACGCATTCTTCTGATAGGGGCGAAAAGGTTTTTGCTGTACGGCTTTCACGGGAGGAAAGTGTGCATGAATCTGAAATATGGCTTCATCAGCGTCGACGATCATGTTCAGGAGGTGCCCAATCTGTGGACCGATCGCGTCGAGAAAAAGTTTCGCGACCGAGCGCCGCGCTTGGAAGCAACGAAAGATGGCAGCGAGCAGTGGATCTTGGACGGCGAGGTGCTTCTCGACGGGCGCGCCGCTCGCGCCGGCGCTTTGATGGCGGACCGCAATGAAGATCCCAAGCGTTGGGCTGAGGTGCCGCCGCCGGCATTCACGCCGGCGGAGCGGTTGAAAGCGATGGACTCGGCGGGCGTCGACTATTCGGTGCTTTATCCGACCGTGGCTGGTTTGGCCGGTGAGACCTTCGGTCGGTTGAATGATTCGGATCTCGAGATCGCCTGTGTGCGCGCCTACAACGATTGGCTCATCGATGAATGGTCGCGCGCAAGCGATCGCTTTATCCCGCAGTGTCTGGTGCCGATCTGGCCGGTGGAAGCGGCGATCAGCGAAGTTCAGCGCGCCGTCGGCAGAGGCCATCGAGGCGTGATCTTTCCGTCGTTGCCGATGCATCTGCGCCAGGTCCCGCACGTGAGCGGACCGGAGTACGATCCGTTCTGGTCGGCGTGCGAAGAGTTGAACGTTCCGGTTTGTCTGCACGCCGGCGCGTCGCCGGAGTTGCAGTCGCCGTTGCCGCCGCGTCTGAATCCGGCATTGGCGGCGGCCATCGATGCTGCGACCAAGCCGGTTTCGAGCGTGTTCGTTCTCTCGCTTTACTCGTTTTCGCGGGTTTTGCTCCGCCACCCGACGCTGCGCCTGGTGCTGGCTGAAAGCGCGCTCAGTTGGGGCATGCTTTATTTGGAATGGGCCGATCATCAGTTCGAACACGACGGCCTTGCGCGCGAAGGTTACGATCTCACGCCATCGCAGATGTTCAAGCGCCAGTGTTTTTTCAATTCTTGGTACGATCCAATTGCGCCGTTCACCGACTACATTGGCGCCGATCACATTCTCTGGTCGGCCAATCTCCCCTGCACAAACTCCACGTGGCCGCGCATCCGCGAGACGATCGATCATTGTTTCAAAGAAGTATCCGCCGAGGCGCGTGAGAGAGTGCTGTGGAAAAACGCGGCGGAGCTGTATCGACTTTAAAGCAGCGGGCGAGCCCGACTGTCCAGGTGGAGGTAAACTTCCTATGAAAATCGACGGCGCATGCCATTGCGGCAATATCACCTACTTCGCGGAAATCGATCCCGACAAGGCCGGAATATGTCATTGTACGGATTGTCAGACCTTATCAGGCTCCGCCTTCCGCACCAGCGTCCCCGCGGCAAAAGAAAAGTTTGCTTTAAGCGGACAACCAAAAATCTACGTCAAGACCGCCGAAAGCGGCGCCAGGCGCGCCCAGGCATTTTGCCCCGAGTGCGGCACGCCGATCTATTCGTCGGCGGTAAACGACCCTCAGATATTCAATATCCGGCTGGGCACCGCGCACCAGCGAGCCGAGCTGCGGCCAAAGTCACAAGGATGGTGTCGATCCGCGCGCGACTGGGTTATGGATATCAGTTCGATAAAACAGTTTCCTAAGCAGCGCAACGGATAAACGGTCTTTTGGCGCAGAGGTCCGATAAGGACATTAATCATCTCTAACGTCATACCGGCGGAGGCCGGTATCCAGACGTTTTCGAAATTCTAGCTTGCACGTTCGTTTGACAGGTAGAATACGGAGATATAATGACCCTGCCAGGATAACCATGTATCGTAGGAGGACCGATCGATGGAAAATACGAAGAGCGATCCGATTGTTATCGAGCAAGCGGGAATGCGCATGACCGTCGCGCACCGAAAAGGTCTCGGCGGCAGCGATGAAGGATTGACGTTCGACATCACGACCGCTGACCGGGAGAGCGAAGGCAAAAGAATTCTCCGCTTCGATTGTTTTTATAAGAATCCGCATTATCACGTCGGTGTCTCTGACGATCGTTCGACTCACAAAATGAAGGACGAGGGAGTCGAAGACTCCGTCCGCTGGACATTGGAACAGCTCAAGACCCGGTTCCCCGCGATGGTCAAACAAGCCGGCTACGAGGAAATCGCCGAGCGAATTGACCAGCAAGAAATTGCCGATCAGCTTACGCGGTTGGAGAGGGAAATACTCGCGAAATACTAATCTGTGATGCATTTTAATCCCAATTCGCCACAATATTTAGCCCCATACACATCACCTCATAGTTCTTTGGCGTTTTTTCCGTAACTTGACTGGCTCCGAACTCTGGAGATAAATCCCATACTCTTAGAATGGAGCCGACGATGAAGCTGGGGAAAGTTTATTGCCTGGAAAATAGATTTCCCGGGCTATGGCACCGCTTGTATCGCCATCAATGTGTTTCGCGAGAGCGGCATGGCGGTCCAGGCGGACTCCTGGGTGAGCACGGGACCGAACATGGGCATCTCGCCGAACCAACTTCAGGAGGCTCCCGGCTCTTCGACCATCGGGCAGATCGCGTCGCAGTTGGGCGTTTCGCGATGCCATCGCCGAAGGACTGGACGCGCGCTGACCCGGAGTGTAGGGCGCTCAGCAAGTCTTTTGATCCTATGTAAGCGGGTTCGTTTACGACTCGGCGAGCCCGACGCGGATTCATCGGTTGCCCGCTAATTTTGAACATGGAAAGTCCCCGCGCTGTCCGCCGGTGTCCCTGGGTCGATTTGAGCAAGCCGGACTATGTCCGCTACCATGACGAGGAGTGGGGTGTGCCGGTGCACGATGACCGCGCCATCTTCGAATTCCTTATTCTCGAGGGCGCGCAGGCGGGACTGAGCTGGTACACGGTGCTGCGCAAGCGCGCTGCCTATCGCAAAGCGTTCGGTGGCTTCGATCCTCAAAAGGTCGCGCGTTTCGGCAAGCGGCAGATGGAAGCGCTGCTGAAAAACGACGGCATCATTCGCAATCGAGCGAAGATTACCGCCGCGATCAACAACGCCAGGAAATTTCTCGCGGTCCAAGAAGAATTCGGCAGCTTCGATTCCTATATCTGGCGTTTCGTCGGCGGCAAGCCGGTGCTGCATCATCTGCGCTCTTTGAAAGACTATCCCGCCACGAGTCCGGAGTCGGACTCGTTGAGCAAGGATCTTAAGCAGCGCGGCTTCAAGTTCGTCGGCTCGACCATCTGCTATGCGCATATGCAGGCGACCGGCATGATCAATGATCATGTAGTCGGTTGCTTTCAGCGGGAAGCCATCACCAGGACTTATCGAAAGATGTCAAAAACCGAAGTTCGCAAAGGGAAAATCGTGGCATGAAGTTTCTACCCCATCTGTTCGACAACAATCGCAAGTGGGCAGCCCAGATTAAACGGAAGGATCCGGAGTATTTCGAGCGCCTGAGTCGGATTCAAAAACCAGAGTATCTATGGATCGGTTGCGCCGACAGCCGCGTGCCGGCCAATGAAATCGTCGGTCTCGCGCCGGGCGAGCTTTTCGTGCATCGCAACATCGCCAATATCGTGCCGCCGTTTGACACCAACGTGCATTCGGTCATGCAATATGCGGTTGAGACGCTTCAGGTCAAGCACATCATCGTTTGCGGCCACTATGGCTGTGGCGGCGTGCTCGCGGCGCTACGCGAATGGTCCGGCCTACCGCTGGAGAATTGGCTCGCGCACGTGCGCGCCGTTTACCGCGCCCATAAAGACGAGCTCGACGCCGCTCCCAATGAAGAACTTCGCTGGCGCCGGCTCTGCGAATTGAACGTGATGGTCCAGGTGGATTTCGTGCGCGAAGCTGAAGTTCTCAAACAAGCTTGGAGGACCGACCATCCGGTGATGGTGCACGGCTGGATCTATGATCTGCAAGAAGGGCTGCTGCGCGATTTGGATATGAATCGATAGCGAAAAAACCTGCCATGAAACTCGCTTGGCTGGCGGTTTATTTTACCGGCCTGGTTTGGTCGGCCATCAATCCGCACGATTATTTCACCTGGTTTCTAGAAGCCCTCCCGGCGCTGATCGGATTTGCGGTTATTATCGCTACCTATAGTAAATTTCCTTTGACACCGATCGCTTCTATGTTGATTCTTTTGCATTGCCTGATCCTGTTTTTAGGTGCGCATTATAGTTATGCCGAGGTCGACACTTTCAAGTTCGTGCGCGCCCTTTTCGGCTGGCAGAGAAACAACTATGACAAGCTCGGCCATTTCGCTCAAGGCTTCGTGCCGGCGATCATCGCGCGGGAAATCCTGATTCGCAACTCGGTCGTGAACGGGCGCGGCTGGCTCAACCTGTTCGTGATCTCGGTCTGCCTGGCTTTCAGCGCTCTTTACGAATTGTTCGAATGGGGTGTCGCCGTCATGACCGGCGATTCGGCCGAGAGTTTTCTCGGCACCCAGGGCTACATGTGGGACACGCAATCGGATATGGCGATGGCGCTGCTCGGCGCGCTGCTGGCGCTGGCGCTTTTGGGCAGGGTTCACGATTGGCAGATGGCGCGGCTGCGTTCCTAGCCGAGAAATTTCCCGCTTTCGATCAATTCCCCGAATTCCGCATTCATTGATTTCCAGCGGTTAGGATATTCATACTTGATACCTGAAACTATTTTCAGTATCAGGTGTTCATGTCTCTCTACGTTCCGCTCTGGTGCAAGAGTAATTATTCTTTTCTCGAGGGCGCAAGCCATCCCGACGAACTGGTCGATGAAGCGCAGCGGCTCGGTTTGCCGGCTTTGGCGCTAACCGATCGCGACGGTGTTTACGGCGTCGTGCGCGCGCACGTGCGGGCCCGGGAGATTGGCCTCAAGCTCATCGTCGGTTCGGAAATCACTGTGAGCGGCGGCTCGACCATCGTGCTGCTGGCGCAGGATCGCGCCGGCTATGCCAACCTCTGTCGGCTCGTAACCAAGGGACGGTTGCGCTCGGCAAAAGGAGAAAGCGCGGTCACGTGGGACGAAGTTTGCGCGCACGCGCTGGGGCTCATTGCGCTGTGGAGCGGAGAAAAGACGAACCCGGATTCCGGTCTTCGCCGGAATGACGGTAAAGAGAAAAAAGATCCGGCGGTAGTCGATATCGATGAGGTTTTTGGTAAACTCCGCGATGCGTTCGTCGATCGGCTTTACGGCTTGATGGCGCGGCATCGGTGCGAAGAGGAAATTGTCCAGGAAACACGATTGCGCGCTCTGAGGGGCCGTTTGAGCATTCCTCTGGTCGCGGCCAATGAAGTGCTCTATCACACGCCGGAGCGCCGGCGCGCGCAGGACGTGCTGACGGCGATTCGCCACGGCGTTCCGCTGGCGTCCTGCGGCCGGCGGCTCAAGCCCAACGCCGAGTACGCTTTGAAACCGCCGCAGGCTTTTGCGCGCCTTTTCGAAGACGATCCGACGAGCGTCGCGCGCACCATCGAGATCGCCGAGCGCTGCGGTTTTTCACTCGGCGAAATCCGCTACCGCTATCCGTCGGAGCAGTTGCCCAACGGCATGACCTCGCTCGACTGGCTGCGGCGGCAGACCTTCGACGGCGCGCGCCGGCGTTATGAAAAAGGAATCCCCGCCGGGATCGTCGCGCAGATCGACAAGGAACTGGAAATCATCGCGGATCTCGACTACGCCGGCTATTTTCTGACCATGCGGGAGATCGTCGAATTTTGCCGCGCCAACGACATCCTCTGCCAGGGCCGAGGCTCGGCGGCCAACTCCGTGGTGTGCTACTGTCTGGGCATCACTGCCGTCGGCCCGGAGCTGATCAGCGGGCTGTTCGAGCGGTTTATTTCGCGCGAGCGCGCCGAGCCGCCGGACATCGATCTCGACATCGAGCACGATCGGCGCGAGGAAGTAATCCAGCATGTCTATGAGAAATACGGCCGCGATCGCGCTGCGATGGTCGCCAACGTCGTGCGCTACCGGTCCCGTTCGGCGCTGCGTGACGTGGGCAAGGCTCTGGGCTTTTCCGAGACCGCGCTCGATCGCGCGGCCAAACTGCTTTCTTCGTACGAGCCGGTTCGCCCCGACGCGCTCCGCCGGATGGGCATCGATGGATCGGGCAAACTGCTCGATCATCTGCTCGATCTCACCAACGAGATTTTGGATTTCCCGCGCCATCTATCGATCCACCCCGGCGGCTTTTTGCTGGGCCATGAACCGGTGCATGACCTGGTGCCGATCGAAAACGCGACCATGCCCGAGCGCACGGTGATTCAGTGGGATAAAGTCGATGTCGAAGATCTCGGTTTGTTCAAGATCGATCTGCTCGGTCTCGGCGGCCTCACGCAACTCGACCTTTGCTTCCAACTTTTGCGCAACTATCGCGGCGTCGAGCACTCGATGGCGACGATTCCATCGGGCGATAAACCGACTTTCGATATGATCTGCAAAAGCGACACGATCGGCGTGTTTCAGATTGAGAGCCGCGCCCAGATGGCGATGCTGCCGCGGCTCAAACCGAGGGAATTTTACGATCTGGTAATTCAGATCAGCATCGTTCGGCCCGGGCCGATCACCGGCGGCATGGTGCATCCGTATCTGCGCCGGCGGCAGAAAAAAGAGCCTGTGACCTATCCGCATGATTTATTGAAGCCGGTGCTGGAGAAAACCCTCGGCGTGCCACTTTTTCAAGAGCAGGTGATGAAGCTCGCCATGGTCGTGGCGGATTACACGCCGGGAGAAGCGGATCAATTGCGCCGCGACATGGCGGCGTGGCACCGCACCGGGCGGATGGAGCGCCATCGCGAGCGGCTGATTACGCGCATGCGAGCCAAGGGCATCGCCGCAGAGTTCGCCGAGCGCGTCTTTGAACAGATCCGCGGCTTCGGTGAATATGGTTTTCCGGAAAGCCACGCGGCGAGCTTCGCGCAGATCGCTTACGCGACGGCATGGCTCAAGTGCCACTACCCGGCGGAGTTCGCCTGTTCGCTGCTGAACGCCCAGCCCATGGGATTCTATGCGCCCGCCACCATCGTCGAGGATGCCAAGCGCCATGCCGTCGTGGTGCATCCGATCGATGCACAGCTCAGCGAATGGGATTGCACGCTGGAGCCGTGCGCGCGAAGCCGCGGCGGTTTCGCCGTGCGCATGGGACTGCGTTACGTCAAAGGCCTGAGCGAACGCGAGAAAATCCTTGGCGCGTGCGCGACCGCGCCATTCGCCTCGCTCCAGGATTTTGTCCGGCGCACGGGTCTTGATAAAAGCTCGCTTGCCGGTCTCGCGGAAGCGGGAGCTTTCGACAGTCTCGAGGTCGATCGGCGCACTGCGCTATGGGACATTCGCCGGCTGGCTCGGACTCAACAAGAGACTTTGTCGGCGCCGCTGCGTGAGCGCACGCCGGTATTTTCGCCGTTGAGCGATTTCGAAGAAGTGAACTGGGATTACCGGCGCACAGCGCACAGCGTGCGGCGTCATCCGCTCGAACCGATGCGCGCCGAATTGGTGCGGCACGGTTTGCCGGACGCGCGCGCGGTTGCAAAAATGGAGAACGGCGCCAAGGCGCGCTATGCCGGCCTGGTGATTTGCCGGCAGCGGCCGGGTACGGCCCGCGGCGTGGTGTTTATGACGCTGGAAGATGAAACCGGGTTCGTCAACGTGGTGATCTGGGAAAGCGTGTTCGCGCGCTATGCAGTACTGGCAAAGACCGTGAGCTTTCTGGGTATCAGCGGCACTATTCAGTCTCAAGATGGCGTGGTGCATCTGGTGGCGGAGGAGCTTTGGGAGCCCAGGGTGAAATTGAAACCGGCTCGCGCGCGCAGCCGAGATTTCCACTGAAAAAACCAGTTAGAGAAAAGCTGTCCGAGTTTGTAGAAATCGCGATTAGTCTTTGCTATTTTAGTGAGGCTCTTGGGCGCAGAGCTTGATTTTCTTCCGCCGCTTGTTTTTCGGCGGAGCGGCTGGCGCGATACAAATCTAAATTCAGATTCTCTCATGCGCCCGTAGCTCAATTGGACAGAGCACCAGACTACGGATCTGGGGGTTGGGGGTTCGAATCCCTCCGGGCGCGCCAACAAATTCAATGGCTTACGCATTCCCAGTCTAATCTTCTGTCGAATTGTTTCCACTTTTTGTTTCCAACTCGCTTTTCAGGCGGTCTTTTTTGCTGCCACGGGCACTTGGTTGTCGTCGAGCTTGTCCACGGCCGCTCGGTTACCACCCGGTACGAGGTGCCCGTAGATGTCGACCGTCACATTGATCGAGCTGTGCCCCATCTGTTCCTTCACGTAGGTCAGCGATTCGCCGTTCTGGAGAAGCAGCGATGCAAAGCTGTGCCGGAGATCGTGAAACCTCACCCGGCGCAATTTGGCATCCGCTAGCACTCGATTGAACAGCTTGCGGAGATTGCTCGGATTGAGCTGCGTCCCGCCGCGCGGCTTCACTCCTCCGGCGCGCCTGCGTTTTCCCGCTTCCGATAGCGCTACCGTTTCCGGTGTCTGAAACAACCACGACTCCATCACCTCGTTGACGATCACCGCCGCCTCCCGCCGCTCCTCCGCCGGCCGCTCCATCTCCCGCCGCAGGGCTTCTGCCCGCCGTCGCGATATCAGATCGCTCAAGACTTCGGAGAGCTGAGCGGACATGTCTACTTTTCGATCCTTGCCGTTTTTCGTTACGCTGATTTTGGATCGTGACAGGTTTCTCTGGACGTGAATGAAGCGGCTTTTGAAATCGAGATCGATGCCCTTGAGCGATAGCAATTCACCTTGGCGCAGACCGGTCCGCGCGGCGGTCAGGAATAGGGGATAATACACCGGGCACTTTTCAGCCGCCGTTTTGAGCATGGTCTGAATCTCTTCTCGGGTAAGCGGGTCGATCTTCTTTTTCGGATCGTCCTTGGCGCGTTTGTTCATTTTTCCGATCCGCGCGGCGGGATTCCAATAAGCGCTACCGTCATCGATGGCTTGGGAGAAGATGCCGCGCACCGGCGCGATGATGTTCCTGATCGTCGACTGCGACAGTCCGGCTTTCTTTTTGCTGGTGACTAACTCCCGGATCATCGCCCGATCGATCTTAACGAACGGCTTGGCGCCAAAAAGGGGATAAACGTGAACCCTCAAGGCACGCTCGTACTCATCGTGCGTGCTGGCTTTGATTGCGGGCTTGGCGACGTTTTCCAGCCACCAGTCCCCGTATTCTTTGAAAGTGAGCCGCTTGCTCGCCGGCGCCTTGCCGCTTTTGATTACCTCGGCCAAGCGCTTTTCTGCGGCGCCTTTGTCACTGGCTGCCTCGATGAAGCGCTTTCCGCTGGGATCGCGCCAGTCGACGACCCAAGAGCCGCGATATTTCCTAACGCATGCCATGTCAGTCACCGCCTTTCTTCGCCCGCTTCAAATGCTCGGCGATGAGCTCTTCCAACACGTCGTTGGCGTCGCACTTTCGCTTGATGCACTCGATCTGCAGGGCTTGCCACAGATCGGCGCGCAAGGTGGTTGTTACTTTGGTTCGCATAGGCTTTTCCCCCTTCGGTTTTTTTGTTGCCATGCGTCCATAAGTACAGCCTTATTTAATCCTCGTCAAGGGGGACATGGATTCTTTTTTCTTCTGGCTTTCCAAGACCTCGGTTAAATCGAATCGAATGTAGCGGCCGATCCTGTGGGTCGGAATAGCCCCGTGGCGGCTCTGCTCGTAGACCCAGGAGATTGGCACCTTGAGCCGCTCGGCCAACTCCTCGGGCTCCAACAGCTCCGCGGCGCCGTTGCCTTTGGCTGTCATCGCTTCGCGTACGGCGTCTCTGACAATCGCGGTGAGCTCCTGGCGGATGGCATCGCCGAGCAGGGAAGGGGACCGTTCGCTCATGATTCTCTCCTCGCGCCGATCACCCGCTCGAACATCTCAACGAGGCTCGGTCGTTTCCGCCGCTTCGGTTTTCGCTGAGACAGGAAGATCTCCGCGCATCGGGAACAGATGCATCCGGAGCTGGCGTGATAGGCATGGCAGGCGGGGTCCATGCAGTCGCAGCGCTGGGCGCAGTCGGTACAGGTCGCCATTGGCTTCAACTCAAGTGCCCTCGGGAGAGCCGAGTTTCCCCGACTCCCCGCAGGCTGCCGCGATGTGCCGCCCCGCCGGCCGGTGCCTCGGCCTTGTGTCGGTGACAACCGCGGAACTGACCACATATGTGCTCATATGAGCCCAGAAGACAGAAGACAGAAGACAATGCAGTGGCACTGTAGATGGCAAAACAGACACACACCACGGCGCGCAGCGCCCAGACCCCAGATGCACGGCAGAGCCGCCCAGCAGATGCATGGGGCTTTAGTCCTCTCCCGATCTTGAGGTTTGAAAAAAGCGGCGCCGGAGTCACTGCAAGTCCTCCCGCGAAATGATCTCGTGAATGCGAAGGTAGTCGCGGTCGGGCTTTTCAATTAGGGCGAGATCGTCAGACGATCGGCCTCCGCCGCCGGCGCGCTCTGACTTGCGGTAGCCAACGAAGACAACGAAACGACGGCCGGCGAAAAATTCACAGGGCCGGTCCATCGGATCTCCGTCCTGGAGTGCGCGACCAAGTGCGAGCTGGCAAACCCGTGCATACTTACCGATCGGTGAGACAAAGCCGCCGGCATCGACAGCGCCATCAATCCACATTCGCAGCGCAACGCCATCGTGCTTGCCGTCGACGATTCGGAATTGCAGCGCTGCACGCTGCCCTTTGCCGCGGAGTGGCTCAAGCCACGCGTTCTCGCAGCTCACAAGATACTTGCCGGGCTCCATGCCCTCGGTCGGAAGTGTCCCACCGAGACGCACAGCCGGCGCCGTTTTCACAACCCGAAGAATTGCCGTGGATTCTGACCTTGACGCGGCGCCAGCCCTGTTATATTTTGATCCCATCGCGTTCCCTTCCTCTGTCGTCCTTACCGAGACGACGGACACACTAGATTGCAAAAAAGCCCGAGGTTGAACGTCTCGGGCTTTTTTTATTTCTCCCCAATCGTGATTCGAGTGACGGGCACCGCCTGCATTGGCAAGGTGCTTTTCCGAAGCTGCTCCACGTCATTCTTGCAAAAGAGTCGAACCCCTGAGGAGGTGCGCAGCGCCCGGAGCTTTCCTCTGCGCTCGTAACTTCGAACTGTCGTGTCCGAAACCCCGAGGATCTTGGCCGCGGCATTGACGGTTAAGAATTCATAATTTAGCTCGTACATGTCTTCCTCCTCATCTTCGATGATGCTGAGGATAGACGCCCAGGGCGGGAGAATCGAACCGGTCAATTTTTTGTTCTAGAAAATTGACCGTCTTGACAGGAGGTCCTACTGATCTCTGGAGCGCGTGGGGATGGGGACGAGACCTACGGCGATCAAGAGCTGTTCATCGTAATCGCCGTGATGATTGCCCGCGTTCCGTAGCCGATCGCGAACTTCGGTCATCCATGGCTTCACTCGACGTCCCGCACGGGAGGAACGTACAGGTAAAGGCTGTCCGGATTCATCGCGCGGTATGTAGTTCAGAACCGCATCATCTTTGATTACAGCTTCGATCACACTGAGCAAATCAACCACTCGCGAATTGCGTGAAGTGCCTTCCAAAACACGCGTCGGATAAGGCGACGTTTCAATAAACTCCTTGAGCGTTTTTGCCGCCTGGCGGTAGCTTTCCAAGCAGCTCGCACGGTCTTCGATGAATTTGCGCCGAGCATCGATCCCGCGTTGTGACCGTGCGTCGTTCTGCTCCTGCCTTCTTGCCCAAACCAGAGAATTATAGATTTCTTGGAAATCTATCGATTGGAACTGGAGGTCGTCGAGTGTAGACTCCAGCAGTTCTTCCCTCCTCTCGTAAGATTCGGCGTCCTCCCGGAGCTCTTGGCGATGGAATAGCTCTGGGTCTTTCTCCAAGAGTGCCTGATTGCCGCAATCGTTCCTGAACTCGTCGTCGAGAACAATTCCACCGCGGGTGACTAGGAGATCGCGGAATTTTTTTCGTAGCTCTTTGGTGAGATTAGACTTCATGCGTCATCTCTCCTTGACGCGCTCTCGTGATGTATTGGGGTCTACCATTGGAATTTAGCAGGTAGCAGGATTTAAAAGAATCCTGTAAAGAAATTCTTGACGAGGGTGTGGCTCTTGGGGTCAGTGGCCTGTTCATTCAGGCTCGCAACGGCTTGAAATGCCG
>Ga0207707_10002987_pt1 | contig 15041 bp, 13 predicted proteins | sample KBSC83BmetaG_FD_184336 | JGI IMG/M metagenome (GOLD analysis project Ga0207707, IMG submission 184336) | Corn rhizosphere microbial communities from Kellogg Biological Station, Michigan, USA - KBS C8-3B metaG (SPAdes) (version 2) | ecosystem: Host-associated > Plants > Roots > Rhizosphere ...
GCCCCATCGGGTTCGACGCGCCGGAACGCGGTCAGGGAGCAGTTTCCGACTCCGCGACCATGTACCTCGCACGGTGGGTGCCGCCTGGAGACACCGTCCGCCTTGAGCGCGACGTGTCGCTCACCGATCGGTACGGCCGGCGGCTGGCCTGGGTCTGGCGGGCCGATACCCTGGTCAATGAACGCATGGTGGCCAGCGGCTGGGCGCAGCTCTATACAGTGCCACCGGACGTGCGCTATGTCGAGCGGTTGCAGGTGGCGGAGCGGCGTGCGCGGGCCGCTGGTCTTGGCCTGTGGGGGGTACCAGGCTTCACCTGTGCGCCGTCGGAATTCCGGAGGAAACATTGTCGATGAAACGCGGGCGGCACCTGCTTGGCACCACACTCCTGGCCGTGGCGCTGGGGGTGGCGCTCTTCGTCATGCGGGACGCCGCTCCCGCGGGTCCGGTGGGCCTGCCCGCTCCCGCCAGCACAGCACCGGCGCCTAGCACTACGGCTCCGAGTGCCGGCACAACGGCCACCAGCTCATCGCGCGGCTTCCGCACCGAGGAGCTGTTCCGGCAGCACTTCGCAAAGCACGGCAGGGAATTCGGGAGCATCACCGCGGATGAATACCTGCGGCGGGCGCAAGCGCTGCGGGACGCGCCGCTCTCGGCGACGGTCCTGGAAATCAGGCGTCAGGACGGAGTGGTCTCGCGGTTTGACAAGGGCTCGGGCAGCTTCATCGCGTTCAACGCCGATGGTACCATCCGGACCTTCTTCCGCCCCGTAGACGGGGAGAACTACTTCCGGCGCCAGGCCGGAACCCGTCATTGATCAGGTTCTTGTCCCGTTGCCGCAAGACTGCTCCGCCTGCCGGTGAAGCGCGCATCCTTGCGCCATGTCGTGCGGAGCGACAGTGTACCAGCAGGGGGGACCCACCCTTGGGGCCAATGCACCACACCAGCCGGGGTGCCGGGAGCCCAGCGGGGCGCTGGCGGGCGCCGTCGGCGGGGATCGTCTGTTCGGGGAGGCACTGATGTCAGCGAAGCAGTCGGATCCGGTGCGCGATTGGCTGCGCTCCCGCGGGGTTCCGGCACACATTGTCCGGGCCGGTGTTCCCGGGCTGCTGGGGCGCTGGCAGGAGATCGTCCAGTCGCTGGAGGAGAGCTACCCCTATACCCTCGACGACTATCTCAATGACCTGGATACCCGCACGCTGCTGGCGGGAGTGGCAAGCCATCTGCCCAAGGATGAAGCCCGCCAGCTGCGGGAAGCCACTCATGAGAGCGACCGCCGGTTCCGGCTCCTCACCGAGTCGCTGGAACATTGCCTCTGGGGCGATGATGTTGCACGGGACGAGAGCTGGGAGCCGGAGCGGGAGTGGTGGTACTGGCGGCGGCCGCGCAATCCGGGTCCCGATCTCGAAGCCGACCTGGCGAAGCTGGAAGACGGCGTGTAGGGGCCGCCCGCAGGCGGCCCCTGCCGCGTCACCGCCTGCGGGCGGCCCCTACCGCGTCACGGCCCTCCGCACCAGCACCAGGTCGGTGATGTTGTCCTTGGTCAGCAGTCCGATGAGGCGGCCGTTTTCGATGACCGGCAGCGCGCTCCGCCCGCTGGACTGCAGCGTGGAAAGTGCCGCTTCGAACGACAGGGACGCCGGGACCGGAGGTGAGCTGCCCGAAAGCGCGCTGCGGGCCGGCGCATCCGCTCCCTTCTGCGACAGTCCCTTGACCAGATCGTCCCTGCTCAGAATGCCCTCGACTTCGCCCGTGTTATCCACGATCGGGAACTCCCGCTGATCGCTCGCCACCAGCAGCTCCGCTGCATCTCGCAACGTGGCCCACGATGGCAGGGTCCTGAAATCGGTCACCATCATCTCGCGCACGGTCAGGCCGCGTCCCGCCGCCCGGGTCTCTACCGCAGCCGCCTCGGTACCCGCGCCGAGAAAGACAAAGAACGCGATCAGCAGCAGCAGCATGTTGCCGCTCATGAGCGCGGCAAAGCCCAGGCCGAATGCCAGTATCTGGCCGACACTCGCGGCGATGCGCGTGGCTTTGGGCAACCCCTGGCGCGAGGCCAGGATCGCACGCAGCACCCGTCCGCCGTCCATGGGAAAGGCGGGGATCAGGTTGAACAGCAGCAGCAGGACGTTGATGCGGTAAAGGTCGCTGAGCAGCGAATCGCCCGCGACCATGAGATTTGGCAGGAGTGGCGGCGTGCTGCCGCCGGCGCGCAGCACCAGGTAGAAGATCGCGGCCAGTGCCAGCGTCACCGCCGGGCCGGCCAGCGCGATGAGCAGTTCCTGCTTTGGCTCCTCCGGCATCCGCTCCAGCCGCGCGAGCCCGCCGATGGGGAGCAGTATGACATCCGGCGTATTGACGCCAAAGCGCTTGGCCATGGCGACGTGGCCGAACTCGTGCAGCACCACGCACGCAAATATGGCAAGGATCATGATGACGGCGGTGACGCCGCCGGCAACCAGGAAGACGCCGAGCAGCAGCAGAAAGGTCACATGGACCTTTACAACCGTGCCGGCAATCCGCGCGATGGGGAATGACCAGGTCATGCCTGAATCTTATCCCCATCGGCGGAACGGCGGGCGTGTCAGCCGGTGGCGCGCAACCCCAGCATGGTCAACGGCGCCAGGCGGCGCTGCCGAGGTTCCTCGATCGCGGGCATCTCGGCGGTCACCTGGATGTCCATGTCCGCCAGCCGCGCCATGGCGCGCTGGAACACCACCTGCGCCGCGGTATTGGACAGGTCGAACGCCCTGATGTAGTGCATCACGGATTCGTCCACTGGAAGCGCGGAACCCAGAACATGCGCGGTTTCCAGCGCCATGTGGACGTGGCTTTCGGTTACGGTTTCATCGGCAGCCGCCGAGGCCAGCCGCAATGCCAGGGTGGTCTCTTCCACGAACCGGGTGCGCCGGCGGACAGCACCGACGATCTGGTCCGGCCGCATGAGGCTCCAGCTCTCGCTGCCGTCATCGCCGACACGGCGCCGCTCCTCAGGCGTCAATGCCAGCAGCGCCGCGGTGCGTACCGCCTCGCGCATCTGCAAGGGAACTGCGACCTCACGGAAATAGCGTTGCAATGCTGCTTCCGTGCCGATCCTCGGGCTCATCCGCCGGACAAAGGTCACGGCGGCGCTCTCGTGCGACTGGGTGAGCGCCTGCCAGGCACGCGCTATGACGACATCAAAATCCACGCGAACGGTCTCGGGTACCCGGCGTCCGGTCAACATACCAGGTGCGACCATAGAATCGTTTCTCTCCGTCTACAGGAAGTCGCGACTGCAATTGTGTTCATGCGGTCGCCTTGGCGGCCTCTGCCCGCCGACGGTGCAATATGCGAGCTTCATGCCGCCCGTGGCATGCCTCGCTGGCAGCCCGCTAATCTTCTTTCGTCTAACGAGTTAGATGCCGGATGGTGGGCTGGAAACAGGTGCCACTTCGCCGCCGGGAAGCCGCTGGCCGGCGGACGTGGCGTCCGCGCATCGGTGGGGACGCCATACTACACTTCGGACGGCGTTGCGGCAGGCAACGACCGCGCATTGTCTTTCATCCACGCAGGCGCACTGTTACGTTTTTCGCCCATCACGTTTCCGAGGAACGAACCATCGCCACCACCGCCGCGACACCCGCCACCTGGACGCCGAAGGACGCTGAGAAGCTGTACAACATGACCGGCTGGGGGCTCGGGTACTTCCGGGTCAGCGGCGAAGGCAATGTCACGGTTCATCCGGACGCAAACAAGGAACGCGGCCTGGACCTCTACCGGCTGGCCATGGACCTGCAGGCGCAGGGTGTGGGGCTCCCGTTGCTGGTCCGCTTCTCGGAAATCCTCAAGAGCAGGATCGCCACGCTTGCCACCAAGTTTGCCAGCGCCATCCAGGAGTTCGGCTACGAGGGTTCCTACACCACCGTCTACCCGATCAAGGTCAACCAGCAGCGCCATGTAGTGCAGGAGATTGTCGAATTCGGTGCGCCGTACGGGGTGGGGCTCGAGTGCGGCAGCAAGCCGGAGCTGATGGCCGTGCTGGGCCTCAACGAAAGCACCCGGCACGTGATCGTCTGCAACGGTTACAAGGACGAGGAGTTCATGCGGCTGGCCCTGATGGGCCAGAAGCTGGGGCATTCGGTCTTCGTGGTGATCGAACAGCTGCACGAGCTGGATGTCCTGCTGCGGGTCGCCGCGGAAATGAAGATTCAGCCCACCATCGGCGTGCGCATCAAGCTGGCGACCGAGGGTTCGGGCCGGTGGGCCAAGAGCGGCGGCGAGAAGTCCAAGTTCGGGCTCAATGCCGTGGAGCTGATCCGGCTGCTCGACCGCCTGGCCCGTGACGGCCAGCAGCACCTGCTCCGGCTGGTGCACTTTCATCTGGGCAGCCAGATCACCGACATCCGCTATGTCAAGGCGGGCCTCGCGGAGATCGCCCGCATCTACGCCGAGCTGCACGGCATGGGGTTCCCGGTGAGCCACGTGGACGTCGGTGGTGGCCTCGGCGTTGACTACGATGGGTCCCGGTCCACCCGCACGGCCAGCGTGAATTACACCATGCGGGAATACGCCAACGATGTGGTATATACCATCGGACTCATGTGCCGGGAGCATGAGCTCCCGATGCCCCATCTCATCTCCGAGTCGGGCCGGGCGCTGACGGCGCACCACTCGCTCCTCCTGGTCAATGTGATTGACGTGGAGTCGCAGCTGGCGCCGGTGGCGCCGGAGCTGTCGGAGGATCCGCATCCGCTGCTCCGGGAACTCAAGGACAACCTGGAGACCCTGACCCTCGACCGGGTGGACGAAGCCTTTCACGATGCCCTCTTCGCGAAGGAGCGCACCAACGAGTATTTCGCGAGCGGCGCCTTCTCCCTGCGCGAAAAGGCCGACGCCGAGCAGCTCTATCACTGCACGCTGACGGCCATTCAGGACCTGCTGGGCGAGGATCGGGCGTCATATCCGGAAATCGTGGCGCACATTGATGCCACGCTGGTGGATCGTTACTTCTGCAATTTCTCGGTGTTCCAGTCGCTTCCCGACAACTGGGCCATTGACCAACTGTTCCCGATCATGCCCATTCACCGCCTGAACGAGCGGCCTACCCGGCGTGCCACCCTCCAGGACGTCACCTGCGACTCGGACGGCGTGATTGACCGCTTCACTGGCGGACGGAAGGGCAAGCCCTCACTGGAACTCCATGCCCCGGTGGAGGACGAGCCCTATATCCTGGGCATCTTCCTCACCGGCGCCTACCAGGAGATTCTGGGCGACCTGCACAACCTGTTCGGGGACACCAACGCCGTGCACGTGTCACTCACGCCCGAAGGTGCGTACGAGATCACCGACCTGGTGCACGGCGACACGGTGACGGAGGTGCTGAATTACGTGCAGTTCCAGGCGGGCGACCTGCTGACCACCTTCCGGCGGAAGGTGGGTGCGGCGCAGGATCTGACGCGGGAAGAGGCCAACGGTTTCATTGCGGACTACGTGGCGGGGCTGGAAGGGTATACGTATTTGGAGGGAGCGTGAGGCACAGGGGTTGGGGGTTAGGGGGCAAGGGCATCAGAGGTGGGTTCCATCCGTCCTGCGCCGCTTGCCCTAACCCCTAGTCCCTAGCCCCTAGCCCCTATTTCCACAAAGTCCCGCTTGTCCGCCCCCACGTACACCTGCCGCGGCCGCGCGATCTTCTGTTCCTTGTCCGACAGCATCTCCTCCCACTGGGCCAGCCACCCCGGCATCCGCCCCAGGGCAAAGAGCACCGTGAAGTAGTCGGTGGGATAGCCCATGGCCTGATAGATGAGGCCGGAGTAGAAGTCCACGTTGGGATAGAGCTTCCGCTTGATGAAGTATTCGTCCGACAGCGCTATCCGCTCCAGTTCCAGCGCCAGTTCCAGCATGGGATTGAGGCCGGTCTCGGCGAACACTTCGTCGGCCACCCGCTTGATGAGCTTGGCGCGCGGATCATAGGACTTGTACACCCGGTGCCCGAACCCCATCAGGCGGCCTTCGCCGCTCTTCACCTTGTCAATGAATGCCGGGATGTTCTTCTTGTCGCCGATCTCGGCCAGCATGCGGAGCACCGCCTCGTTGGCGCCGCCATGGAGCGGCCCGTAGAGCGCGGCGATGCCGGCCGACATGGCGCTGAACGGATCCACGCCGGACGAGCCCACCGCGCGCACCGCGCTGGTGGAGCAGTTCTGCTCGTGGTCCGCGTGCAGGATGAGCAGGATCTCCAGCGCGCGCTGCAGCACCTTGTTCGGCTTGTGCTGGCCGCCGATGCTGAAGGTCATGTTGACGTAGTTGCCGATGTAATCGAGGTCGTTCCGCGGAAACTCATAGGGCAGCCCGCGCGAATGGCGGAAGACGAAGGCCGCCAGCGTCGGCATCTTGGCCATGAGCCGCACCCGCTGGATATAGCGGTTGTCGGAGTCGTGGATGTTCTTGGCATCGGGATAGAACGTGCTCAATGCACCCACCGCGCCCAGCAGCATCCCCATCGGGTGGGCGTCGTAGCGGAACCCGTCCATGAAGCGGATGATGTTGGTATGGACGTACGTATGAAAGCGGATGTCCTCGGTCCATTTGTCCAGCTGCGCCTGGGTGGGAAGCTCCCCCTCCGCCAGGAGGTAGGCCACCTCGAGGAACGATGCGCGATCAGCCAGCTCCTCGATGGGATACCCGCGGTAGCGCAGGATGCTCTTGTCACCGTCAATGAAGGTGATGGCGCTGCGACAGGACGCGGTGTTCATGTAGGCTGGATCATACGTCATCAGTCCGAAGTCATCGTCGGACACCTTGATCTGGCGCAGGTCCATCGCCTTGATGGTGCCGTCAGCGACGGCGAGTTCGTAGGACTTTCCAGTGCGGTTGTCAGTGACGGACAGGGTATCTTTGGGCACGTCGCAATCCTCTAAGTCTCTCATCGGCTGGCAGATATGTTGGCTGCGGCAAAGATAGTCGGAGGCGGGTGATGGTCAAATCGCCGCTTACGCTCCAGTCTCGCGCGCGCGGCGCGCTGCTCGGGCACGCCTGCGGCAACGCGCTCGGCGTGCCCACCGAATTCCTGGGTTCACCCGAGCGTATCGCTGACGTATTTCCCGGCGGCGTTCGGGATATTGTCCGGCACGACACGCCGGGCTCACCATTCGACGATGACGTGGCCATGGCGATGATCCTGGGCGAGTGGGTCACCGACGGCGCCCGGAACCCGCAGGATCTGCTTACCCGCTGGCTCCGCTGGGCCCGCGCTGACGGGCGCGGTATTGGCGTCTGGACCCGCGAAGCGCTCGATATTTTCGCGGCGGAGCGACGGCCTCCCACCCGCGCGGAAGCCGGTGGCCGGGCAGGCAATGGCGCGGTCATGCGGTGCCTGCCTATCGCGCTTGCCACCCTGGCTTCACCCCGGAACCTTCTCAGTGCCACGTTGCACACCGCCGAGCTCACCCACCCGGAGCCGGAGGCGTCATGGCCGGCGGTGGCGGTGAACATTGCCGCTCATTGCCTGCTGCACGGCCAGCGTGACTTTCTTCCCGAGGTCATTGCCGCGCTCGAGATGCAGGTGGACGTGCCGCTGGAAGTGCTCGAGGCGGTGCGGCGGGTGCCATACGGGCGGCGCGAGGACCTTCCCATCACCGGGCCGGCCAGCGGTTACGCGGTGCACTGCATGGAAATCGCCCTGTGGTGTACGCATCATGAACCCAGCCTGGAACGGGGTGTCGTGTGGCTCGCCGGGGCGGGCGGTGACACCGACACCAATGCCGCGGTCGCGGGCGGGCTGATGGGCGCACGCGACGGGGACGGGGCCATCCCGGCTCGCTGGCTGGGAGCGCTGCCTCAGCGGGAACGCATAGCGGCGCTGGCCGAGCGCCTGGTCGGCGGGGCCTCCCCTTCAACGCGCGAGCCGCCCCGCGCGTAGATTGGGGCTGGACCCCCTCCAATCACCGGAGATACCTGCCTCATGCGCATACCTGTCCTGTTTGCTGCCAGCCTGGTCCTGACGCTTCCCCTCAACGCACAATCGGTAGACACCGCCGGGTCCGGCGCCATCATCGCGCAGGCGATGGATCACTCGCAGGTCATGAAAACTGCAGAATACCTCACCGACGTCATCGGTCCCCGGCTTACCAGCTCGCCTGCGATGAAGCGGGCCAACGACTGGACGCTGCAGCAGTTCAAGGGCTGGGGGCTGACGGGCCAGCTCGAGCCCTGGACATTCGGCGTGGCCTGGGAGCGCGGACCGGTCACCGCCCGCATCCTGGCCCCGTTCAACCGGCTGGTGACCGCCCACAGCTGGGCCTGGACCGCCGGTACCGGTGGCCGGGCACTGAGCGGACCGGTGGTCAGAGTGGACGCTTCGAGTGCCCAGGAGCTCGCCGCGCTCGCCGGCAAGGTCAAGGGCGCCTGGGTGATGCTGAACGATCCGTCGTCCATCTGGAATCCCGATGGCCCGGCCATGACGGCCAGCGATTCGGCGGCGCTTCAGGCGGAGCGCGACGCCAGGCGTCGCGAATTCCAGAACGCGGACACGTCGCAGGCCGCGGCCGAAGCCCGCCGCCAGTTCCGGGTGGACCTGCCCTACCTGCTCAAGAAGTACGGCGCGCTGGGGCAGTTGACCGACGGTGGCAAGGAATTCGGCCTGATGACGATGAGCGGCTCGCCTTACAGCGTGTCACCCTTCCCGCACCTGGTGATCTCGCACGAGGATTACGCGACCTTCTTCCGGCTGATCAAGCGGGGCGAAGTACCGCGCTTCGAGGCGCGGATTGACAATTCGCTGGGGACCACGCCCGTCACCCAGTACAATACCGTGGCAGAAATCCGGGGCACCGAGCATCCGGATGAAGTGGTGATCCTTGGTGGCCACCTGGACAGCTGGGACCTGGGCACCGGTGCCACCGACAACGGCGCCGGCTCCGTGGTGGTGATGGAAGCGGCGCGCGCGCTGCAGCAGTCGGGGCTCAAACCCAAGCGCACCATCCGCTTCATCCTGTTCAGCGGTGAGGAGGAAGGCTTGCTCGGCTCCGCCGCCTATGCCGCCGCACATGCGGGGGAGATGGACAAGATCCAGGCAGTTCTCGTCCTCGACAACGGCACCGGCATGATCGTGGGACAGGCGCTGCAGGGACGGAACCAGGATGCGCAGCTCTGGAAGGACCTGCTGGCCCCGGTCGCCGCGATCGGCGCGGAGCGGGTGCGCGAGGGCAACAAGGGCGGCACCGACCACCTGTCGTTCATTCCCTATGGCGTGCCGGCCTGGAATTTTGACCAGGAGAGCCGGGGATACGGCCACACCCATCACTCGCAGGTGGATACTTACGATCATCTGGTCGAGGGAGATCTGAAGCAGGCGTCCGCGGTGATGGCCGTGACCGCCTACGAACTGGCCAACCTCCCGGCGCTCCTGCCGCGCGGCGAGAAGCGGGACGTGACGCCGAGGACGGTAGCCAAGCCGTCAGCCGGACTGACTGGGAAGTAGCGGACTTACCTGTGGAGGTGTTCGATGAGCGCGTTCGACAAGCTGAATGAAACGATCGGCGGCGGGGGCCAGATGGGCCTGTTCGGCCATATCATGAAGTGGGTGGAGGATCCCCAGCATGGCGGCCTCCGTGGCCTGGTCGGGGACTTTGAGAAGAGTGGCCTCGGCGCCAAGGTGGGCAGCTGGGTGAGCAGCGGAATGAACCAGGCCATCTCACCGGCCGAGATGCAGAAGGTGCTGGGCCCGGACCGGCTGCAGAAGCTGTCGACGATCACCGGCCTGTCGCCCGATCAGATGTCGGCCAAGCTGGCCACGATCCTGCCGGAGGTAATTGACAAGATGACGCCGGCTGGCAGCATGCCGGGCGGAGCGGCACCACCCATTCCGGGCGGGCCGGCTCCAGCGGCCAGCTGAGTCGGCGATCAGCCGCAATCCGGAATGAACAACGGGGAGCCGCGTGCGGCTCCCCGTCTGTTCGAATGCGTGCCGCTGGTCAGAGCGTGACGCTGCAGGTGGTCTCGAATCCACCGCGCACGTTGTACACCGTCGTGACGGTCAATCGCTGCGCCTGGAGGAGTTTCTGCAGGTCCTCTGCCAGGCGCGCCGTGGCATGTTCCTGGTAGATCCCGACATTGCGGTAGCTGGTGATGTAATACTTGAGACTCTTGAGTTCGATGCATCGCTCGGACGGGACGTAGGCCAGCCGCAGCAGGGCATAGTCGGGCAGGCCGCTGTAAGGACAGACGGCGCTGAACTCGCGCGTTTCGGTGACGATCTCCTGCTCCGGCCCGTCGTAGGGAAAGGTCTCCAGCACCGAGGCATCAATGGCCTCGGGTCCGGTGAACGGGATGGAGCGGCCTTCGGCGGTGGGCATCAGTTCGTCTCCTTCACAATTCCGCGTTCCAGCCACGCGTGGTCGCCGGCCAGTACCCGCTGGGCGGCGCTGTAGGTCCGGGTATCGTCGTTGAAGAACACATCTTCGAACAGGTCATGAATCCGGCGGCGGGCCTGGTGGCAGAACAGGTCCGCCAGCTCCACGGGCTTCTCGCCGTTGCCGCCGCGCGCCAGATCCTGCCTGGCCTTGGCGCAGACCGCGCTCATTGCCAGCAATTCCGCACCGATGTCCACCAGCCGGCCCAGCACCATCTGGCGCTTTTCCAGCTTGGGTCCGAAGCGGACCATGCTGTGGAAGAGCGTCCGGGCCAGCTTGCGTGACCGTCGCTCGCAGAAGCGGATGTGGGGGGCAAGCTTTCCCCAGCCGGAATAGCCGAACCAGCCCGCCACGCCGAACCAGAGCCTGGGGTACCAGACCGTGTAGAACCCGGCGGCTCGCAGCAGCGCCCGCAATTTCTGTTTCGTCGAGGTCCGTGGGTCAATCAGGTCACCGGCAACCTTGAGGTGGGTATCCACCGCCTCGCGGGCGATGAACAACCGCATGATCTCGCTGGAACCCTCGAAGATCAGGTTGATCCGCATGTCGCGCATGATGCGCTCCACCGGATCGGGCCGTTCTCCGCGGCTCCGCAGACTGTCGGCGGTCTCGTATCCGCGGCCGCCCCGGATCTGCAGCGTATCATCCACGATTCGCCATGCAGTCTGGGTGTTCCAGAGCTTGGCCATCGCGGCCTCGAGACGGATGTCGTAGCCGCCCCGGTCCGCCATCCCGCTGGCGAGGTCGCTCACCGCTTCCATGGCGTACACATCGGCGGCCATGCGACCGAGCTTGTTGGCAATGGCCTCATGCTTGCCGATGGGCGCGCCCCATTGTATCCGCTCCGCCGCCCAGCGGCGGGAAATTTCCAGGCACCGCTTGCCGGCCGTCTGGCAGGAGGCGGGCAGCGTGAGGCGGCCGGTATTGAGAGTGATCAGGGCCAGCTTGAGTCCCTTGCCCTCTCCCCAGAGGATGTTCTCCACCGGCACCTTGACGTTGGTGAACCGGATGACGCCGTTCTCCAGCGCCTTGAGGCCCATGAAGTGGAGCCGGCGCACCACCTCGACGCCGGGCCAGTCAGCTTCCACGATGAACGCGGTGATGGCCTTGGGGCCGGTGCGCGCCATGACGACGAACAGCTCCGCGATGGTTCCGTTGGTGCACCACAGCTTTTCGCCATTGAGCACCCAGTGCTTGCCGTCCTCGGATAGCTCGGCGTGACTGGCCACGCCGGCCGGGTCGGAGCCGACCTCACGCTCGGTCAGCGCGAACGCGCTCACTGCGCCCTTGGCCAGCCGCGGAAAGTACCTGGCCTTCTGGTCGTCGGTACCGAACAGCTTGAGCGGTTGCGGCAGCCCGATGCTCTGGTGGGCGGAGAGCAGTGCGGTGATGCTGCCGTCCTGGCTGGTGACCAGCCCCACCGCCCGGGTGTAGCCCGTCTGGCTGAGTCCGAGCCCACCATATTTCTCGGGAATCTTGATGCCGAATGCGCCCATCTCCTTCAGCCGCTGGAGATTCTCCGGCGGGATCTTCCCTTCGCGGTCAATGCGATCGCTGTCCACCTCCTCGCGCATGAAGCGCTCCAGCTCCTGCATGAACGGCTCGGCGCGCTGCAGCTCGGCGGCATCCACTTCGGGAAAGGGGTGAACCAGCCCGGCTCGGTAGTCGCCCTCGAACATGGTGCGGACGAAGCTGGGTGCCTTCCACTCGGTTTCGCGAGCCGCTTCGGCGACGTCCCGGGCTTCCTGCTCGGTGGCCAGGCCGGAGGCGGGCGCCGCGGGGGCGGACTTGGTATCGGGCATGATTCAATTCTCCCGGGAATGCGCGCCGGCCACCGGGGCCGACAGACCGCGGAGGCCATGCAGGACAAGGGTGGTGACGTGGCGGCGCCGCAGCTCCAGCGCCGCGGGACTCGTCAGCGTCACGCCGATCGCCGGAGCGACCGTCCGCTCATGGATAACGGGGAACCAGCAGAGGGAAATGATGCTCAGCAGGAGTTGCGATGCGTCGCTGCCCGGGGTGGCGTCGAGCCCGACTTCATCGGCGATGGCCGCCACCGCTTCCTGCCCGGCACGCACTGCCGGCTGCAGCTCGTCAGGCAGCGACTCGCCACCAAGGGCCGCCCGCTCGATCAGTCGCACGAACACCGGATGCGAGTGGAGGTAGTCGAAGTATTCTCCCACGGCGCCGGCCAGGATCTCCTCCGGCGTGCGTCCGCTGTTGCGGGCCCGGACCCGGCCCGAGTGGATGGCCGCGCGCACCTCGTCCACCGCCCGCTCGATGACGGCGCGATAGAGCGCCGCCTTGCTGCCGAAGCAATAGCCGGGCGCTCCACGCGAGACTCCGGCCTGCGCGCCTACATCAGCGAGGCTGGTCGCGTTGTAGCCCCGGCTCGCAAACAACTCGGCTGCCGCACCAAGGATGGCGTCGCGCGTGCGATGGGGGTTACGTTGGCGTTCGGGGTAAGGCACGTGGGCTCGCTTGCTTGCTGTCCAGCAAGTATGGTCGGCCCAGCCACCAGCGTCAAGTTTGGCCAGCGCTTGGCGCGTCGGACAGCCCTTGACGGCAGGATTCAGACAGCGACTATTGAAGGGCCCTCAACGCCTAGATGCACCCTGATGATTCGGAGATGGACGTGGCCAATCGCGTCCTCCTTGCCGATACGGTGATCAACCTCCTCTGTCCGCAGTGCCAGGCGTCCGTGCCAGGCGACGCCGTGGTGTGTCCGCATTGCGGCCGCACCATGCCCGATGCCGAGGGTGTGCCGGACATTGTCCGGCGGTTGCGGCTCGCCCTGGGCGCGCAATTCGAGGTCATCCGGCTGGTGGGGCGGGGCGGGTTTGCGGAAGTCTACGAAGTGCACGATACCGAGCTGCGCCGCCGGCTCGCGGTGAAGGTGCTGCGCACCGATATCGAGTGGAGTCCCGACATGGCCACGCGCTTCAAGCAGGAAGCGCGCGCCATCGCCCAGCTGAGCCATCCTCACACCGTCCCCATCCATTTCGTCGGCGAAGGCGAAGGTCTCGTCTTCTACGTCATGCCGTTCATCGAGGGCCTGACGCTGGCGGACATCCTGCGAGCCGACGGCCCGCTCGAGCCCAGGCTCGCTGCCGGCGTGGCGGTGCCCATTCTCGACGCGCTCGAGCACGCGCACCGGCTCGGGATCGTGCACCGGGACATCAAGCCGGACAACATCCTGGTGGACGGGTTGTCGGGCCGGCCCTTGCTGGTGGACTTCGGCATCTCCACCATGCGGGGCATCGAAAGCCGGCCAGAGGATCTGGTGCTGGGCACGCCCCTGTACATGAGTCCGGAGCAGGCGCTGGGCGAGCGCGACGTTGATGCCCGGGCCGATATCTACGCGATGGGTGCCGTGCTGCTGCAGATGGTGACTGGACGGCCGCCCTTTGAGGGCGCCACCTCCGGCGAAATCCTGGCCAAGCACATTGCCGATCCGCTGGACCTGCCGGACGACGACATGGTGCTCCCCGACTGGCTCCGGCGCGTGATTGAACGGGCGTTGCAGAAACGGCGGGAGGACCGCTACGAGAGCGCCGGTGCCATGCTTGCGGCCGTGCGTGAGGGGCTGCCTGACGCGGCCCAGTCGCTGATGACCGGCACCCACGCCATCCGGAGGATCAGCCGGGAAGATCCGACGGTGCAACTGCACCTTACGGCGCGGGCCCGCCGCCTGTGGCCTCGCCGGCGTGTGACACGCATCCTGGTTGCCGCCACCATCGGCGTCAGCCTCGCCGCAATCGGCTACAGTGCCTGGAGCGTGTTCCTGGACACTGCACCGCGATTCGTGGTGCGCAACAGCCTGCTCGCCCCGGTGGCGGTGTCGGTCAATGGAGGCGGCGAGCGCCAGCTCGCACCGGGCGATTCCATGCAGGTGCCGCTGAAACGGGGCGATGCCCTGGCCGCGCGGTGGCGGCTGGTGGGCCCACGCTCGTCGGATGGCGATCTTCGGGGTGAGTCGCTGGGAGGGACCATCGCCGACTCGGCGCCTCGCGGCAACCTGCGCAGCGACATTGCCGCGGCGACCGTGGCGCGGGCCTACCTGGCGCCGAGGGTGATGAACTCGACCGACGACACATTGCGGGTCGTGTTGCGCGACTCGGCCCGCGCGCAACTGCCGTGCGATTGTCAGGTACCTCCCGGTGGCAACCTGCTGCTGGGCTATCGCCGTGCCGACCGGCTGCGGTCGGTGGACGTCGTGAATCGTGCCGGGCGCACGCTCATTTTCGAATCGCTGATTCAGCGGAAGAACGGGGCCACCGGCGAAGTGGCGCTGTCCATCCGGCCGGCGGATTTCGATCCGCCCCGCACGATCGCGCCACCCGCGGCGTCGTCACCCGTGACGGATCGCCTGCTGGTCCCCTTGCCGGAAATCCGCTTCGAAGAACCGGAGTTGATCTCCGATTCGGCGGCCGCCAGTGATACCACGCGGAAGAGCGCGCCACCGGCCCGCACGCGGGATCCACTGGGGTCGATTTTTCAGAACAGGTGAGTGGTGGGTGGGAAGTCGACTGTCGACTGTCGACTGTCGTCCCGAGTCCCGAGTCCCACGACTTACGACTTGCGCTTGAACTCCACCAGCCGTCCCGGCGTCACCGCATCAAACCCGAATCTCTCCCGCACCTGGTCCAC
>Ga0207707_10002990_pt1 | contig 15037 bp, 14 predicted proteins | sample KBSC83BmetaG_FD_184336 | JGI IMG/M metagenome (GOLD analysis project Ga0207707, IMG submission 184336) | Corn rhizosphere microbial communities from Kellogg Biological Station, Michigan, USA - KBS C8-3B metaG (SPAdes) (version 2) | ecosystem: Host-associated > Plants > Roots > Rhizosphere ...
AAGTCCAGAACTTATCTTGTGGATGCTGCTGCTGGTTGAAGATGAACGTGCTCATCGCTTTGTCCTTCTTGTCCTTGCGGAGCAACCCCATCCCATAGGCATAGACTGAGTAGGCGTCGGTTCCGGACAAATGCAGTGCTTTCTGCATCAAGGTGTCCGCCTCGGATTCGCGTCCCAGGGCGTCCAGCACGGCGGCTTTGGTGGAAAGCGTGGAAAAATCTTCGTGCCCGATTGTGGCCCCGCGGAAGGGTCCGTCGATCGCCTTATCGGCCCAGTTTAGCGCTTCCTCGAGATTGATCTTGTTGTCAGCGCAGAACTGGGCGGCGCTCTGCCAATCCTGGTAGTTGAACCCCGCCCACGACTGGAGATCCTGACGCATCTTCGCGACATAGAGCCCATTTACATTCGGGATTGCAATCCTGAAGGGTATACGCTTCTTTTCCCACTGCAGGTAAGCCACCGCAGAATCAGGACGGCGCTCGTCGAAGCCGTAGGTCAAGAATTCGGTGAAGGGTGCTTCCTGCGGCGTCACCGGTACGCGCAGAGCTTCATCCTGGGGATCGTATTGATAGCTCCCCCAGCCCAAGTGATTGGAAAAAATCCACTGCCAGGGCCCGTTCTTTTCGACGTCGAGGAAGAGCGCGTAGGTGCCAGCTTTCAGGTCTTTGCCTTCGACCTTGACGTCGCTTGAGAAGGTGATGGCGGTGCTCTCGTTGGCCCCGGCACGCCACGGCGCACCTTTCGTTGGCCCGAAGCCCTCGTCCAAGAAGCCGTAGTGAACCAATTCACCCCAGATGTGTCCACTGCGATCGTTGTTGTCCGGGTTGTGAACCTTGGGACTGTGATAGTCGATGGAAATTTTGACGGGGCCGATCCATTGCGAGACTTCTGCATGCTCGTTGTCCCCGTTGGGGGGTGTGGATAGCTCTGACGTTTCCTGGCCAGCAACGGTTATAGAAAACATCAAGAACCCAAGTGCGACGAGTGCAGATTTCACGATGGTCTCCTGGAGATATGTCGGGAGCATCAAGCACAGCGATGGAGCTTGCCTTGAGCTTCGAGCGGTAGTTTAGACTGCCGTGAAAAGGAAGTGTTAGCGGTTAATGTGGAACAACGTACTCGGGGAGGGGCGCCTGAAGCGTAATCTCATTGAACAGAATGATTGCCGCTATGCGTCTCCTTAAAAACGTGGCCTTCATCCATCAGGCACTCCGATATCGTAACCACTCCGGAGAGATTTTATAAAATGCCATAGGGCGATCCACTTCCATCCACGGCTTCGGTCACGAAACACCATCGGCCAATCGGACGGTTGACTTTCAGGTCCTATTCTCCTTTTTATGTGGACGCAACCCAAAGACGAAGATCAAAGTAACCTCACATTAGATAACTGTTTCAAACCGCAATTGGATATCATCAAAGCGATGCGGTTGTAAGGCGTCAGGAAAAAGGCAGAATGGCGCGGTGCGCCGGTCGCGTTCGCGACTGGCGTCCACGAGCATCGTGGGGCGATCCGACTCAGAACGGATCCAGATCGAGACTCTGTTCTGCCGCATCTGCCACTCTGCCTTTCACTCGGCCTCTCACTGCAGCGCGCCTGGGCAGGTTGTAAGCAACACATTCCGCCAAGGAGAGACAATGGAAAAGCGCAAGTTAGGAAAAAGTAATCTCGCAGTCTCGGCTCTCGGATTTGGGTGTATGGGGCTGAGCTTCGGGTATGGTCCGGCCGTTGACAAGCAGCACGGCATCGCGGTCATCCGCGCCGCCGTGGAGCGCGGGGTGACGTTCTTCGATACAGCCGAAGTCTATGGACCGTTCACGAACGAAGAACTGGTAGGGGAAGCGCTCGCGCCAATTCGCGATCAGGTGGCGATTGCCACGAAATTCGGTTTCAAGATCGAAAATGGAAAGCAGGCGGGGTTGGACAGTCGCCCCGAGCACATCAAAAAAGTCGCCGAGCAATCGCTGAAGCGGCTCCAGACGGATCGCATTGACCTCTTCTATCAGCATCGTGTCGATGCGGAGGTTCCCATCGAAGACGTCGCCGGAGCAGTGAAGGACCTCATCGAAGCAGGCAAGGTGAAGCACTTCGGGCTCTCGGAAGCGGGGGCGCAGACGATCCGGCGAGCGCACAAGGTGCAGCCGGTAACGGCGTTGCAAAGCGAATACTCACTCTGGTGGAGGGAGCCGGAGCGAGAGATTATGCCGACTCTGGAAGAACTCGGCATCGGTTTCGTGCCATTCAGCCCGCTGGGGAAGGGCTTTCTCACCGGAGCAATCAGCAAAGACACGCAGTTCGATACTAGTGATTTCCGCAATGTCGTACCGCGTTTTTCGAAAGAGAATCGCGATGCGAATCAGGCGGTGGTCGATGTGATCGCCGAATTCGCAAAACAGAAGAAGGCTACGCCGGCTCAGATCGCCCTCGCCTGGCTGCTGGCACAGAAGTCGTGGATTGTGCCGATCCCGGGGACGACGAAACTGCACCGGCTCGAGGAAAACCTGGGAGCCGTGAATGTCGAACTTTCGCGCGAGGATCTTCGCGCGCTTGAAACGGCCGCGTCCAAGATTCCGGTGCAGGGCGCGCGTTATCCGGAGAGTCTGCAGAAGTTGGTAGGGCGGTAACAATGACAAACGTCCTGGCGCCGGGCGCGAAGCGCAATCGCCCGTTTCGTGGCCGACCGTTTTCTGATTCGAGGCATTCGGGTACGGAGAAGGGCTCTCCGGCTGCTAATCAACAGAGTCAAGCCACGATCGTGGCGCAGTTTTGGATCAAAGCGACTCTGCCCCGATAGTTCGGAGCACCAGTCATCGTCTCTCTTCAGGGGTAAACCAGAGCTTCGGCGAGCAGACCTTTGTTGTTCTTATACTTCGACTTCCAGTTGCGCTGATGCGGAGTAGCGTTGGAGCGATTGGCTGCGGTACGTGATCTGCCGAACAGCGTGGGTAATTCCTAAGAGCCCTGGCTTCATGAAGCAGCGGCGACCCGCCGCGGAATGGCACTGAGGACATTCGACCGATAGTTCTGGGTGCCCAAGGCGCATTCCTTTGCGGGCCTGACCGGAAGTGATCTGAGGCTGATTTATTTTCGCAATCATGGTCAGCGATCTCCTTGTAAGTGCTACTTGTTCCGAGCCATGCGCCCCGACGGGTGGGTGGCCTGAGCATCGGCACCGGAAGCGTAACCGTGGATGCGAATCTCATCCAGGGTAACCAGGCTGGTGGCGGACATGGCGGCGGCATCCGTCTGCAGAACGTTAACGGGGCAGATGTAAGCCGGCAGAACCGCAGCGGCATGTGGAATGTTCAGATCACGAACAATATGATCGTGAACAACGTTGCTGGATGGGCGGGAGGCGGACTCTCGCTCTCCGATGTTTCGCGCAGCTCGATCTTCAACAACACGATCGAGAACAATGACAGCACGGCTACCGTGGGCGCTGTATTTACCTCGAGCCCGACGCAGTCATCGTTCCAGCCCGCGGGCATCAGCTCCGAGTTACACAGCCCCGGTTTGGCGGCAGCGACGAATCAGCAATTCTCCAACCCGACGTTGGCTAACAACATCATCTGGCACAACCGGTCCTTCTACTTCCAAGCGGGAGCGACCGACGCCACGGGAGCAACGTCTACCACGCTCATTCCAACGCTCACCAGCCAGGCTGGTTATGCCTGCCCGGCGGGCGCCAATTACTGGGATCTGGGTGTTCTAGGACAACCACAGGCGAGCCCGGCTCTGCGACTCAACCCGGTTCACTCGATTTTGAGCGACACAACCGGCTACGCCGCGTCGAACCTCAATACGTTCGGGCCGACCTCAGTGGTAAGGGAGTACTGCAATGGTCCGCGCGTGAATCCGGGGGCGAACGATACCACTCCGTCTGCTCCGCCAGTGCAGTTTGCGATGCAGCCGGCGGCTGCTGAAGATGAGGGTGGCAACTGGATCGACCTGCGGTTTGGTCCGTTGTCGCTCAGCGATTCCTCTATCAGCAGCGGCAATGCCGGGTACGGAGCATTGGTTGGCGACTATCACTTGGCTGCTGGTTCGCAGGCTATTAATCAGGTGGCCTGCAACCAGTCTTCTAACACCCGGATTAGCCATGATTTCGATGGTGACGCCCGGCCACAGCCAACCTGCTCGATTCCGTTGGTCTCGACTGAAACGTTCTACGATATAGGCGCAGACGAAGTGAGCGCAGCACAAGGCACGGTTACTTTCGCACCGTCGCCGGCCAACTTCGAGACGATCACCGTGGGGACAACCAAGGATCTCGCGATCGTTGGTACCGTTGCGGGTGCGTCTGTAACCTTCAACTCTGCTGTTTTGAGTGGCTCGACGACGTTCTCCATCGTGTCCGACGGCTGCTCAGGAACCACCGTAAGCGCGGGTTCGACATGCACGATCACGGTGCGGTTCACGCCTGGTACCAGCACCCTGGCCCGAACCGGCACTCTGACCGTCAACGACAACGGGGCGAGCAATCCCCAAACCGTCGCGCTTACGGGACAGGGTGCACGTGGAAGAGTGTCGGTGAATCCGAACCCGGTGGCGTTTAATGCACAACCGGTTGGAACACCGGTCCCGCTGGCGGTAACCGTGAGCAATTCCGGAGCAGCAGCGCTAACCATCAACAGCGACGCTGTGACCGGAACCAACTTCAGCAAGGGAACAGACGGTTGTGCAGGTATAACTTTGCAACCGGCTGACACCTGTACGGTGAATGTGATTTTCACTCCCACGATAGGCAATGCGAGTACGGGAAGCAGCAACCGCTTTGGCACGCTGGCGATCATCAGCAACGCCAGCAACGCGCTTGCCTTGTTCAACATCACCGGCACTGCGGTGCAGGCGGTGGTGGGCATCTCCGCGCCGAGTCCGTTGATGAACACCGGTGGTACAAACGTCAAAAACGCTACGATTACGGTGAGCAACACCGGAGGGGCGGCTCTCAATGTAACCGGAGCGAATGTCGCCAAGACGGCGGGGCCTGTCGCCGGCGTATTCAGCGTGACTGGCGGCAGTTGTCTTCCGACTGCGAATGTGCAGCCGGGGCAGTCCTGCACGGTGGGGGTAAGTTATAACCCCAACAGCACGACCACTTCGTCAACCGGCCACCTGGTGCTCACTGATACTGGAGCTGCCACAACTAGTCAAAATGGAACCAACTTCAACGCTAACTAGTTCGGAGAGAGGGGCGATCGAAAGATCGCCCCATCATTATGATGTGGCGTGACGGGGATCATGATTCTGCATATGAATTGGAAACGAGTTTTCAGCCAGCGACGGGATTCTAAGGCGACGCTGCTCGCGGGATTTCTTGCGAGCAGCGTTCTGTTTTCTATGGCTTCTGCCCAAGCTGCTCCACAGAATGCCCCGGAGCAAAAGCCGGCCGCCTCAGCCCAATCCAAACCGTCCTCGGGGAACGGTGTCTCGCGCCGGCTGCCAAAGGTGGGCATGCCAGCAAGCGCGAGGCAGTATTACCAACTCACTTTTGGCGTTGACAATCTGAGTATCAAATCTGTCGAATCTGGTTCGATGCTTAGATTCAGTTACCACGTTCTGAATGCTGCGAAGGCACAGGCGCTGAACGACAAGAAGGCTACACCCTATCTTTACGACCTGAAAAGCCGAGCACGGCTCGAGGTCCCCTCTATGGAAAAGGTAGGACAGTTACGCCAGAGTTCTCCGGTTCAGGAAGGTCGGACGTACTGGATGGTCTTCGCGAACCAGCAAAGACTGGTGAAACCCGGTGCGCGCGTCGACGTGGTGATCGGTCCTTTTCGCGCACAGGGACTGCTCGTAGAGTAAGACACATCTTCTTTCCTCCCCCTGAAGACAGAACCGCTCGTGATCTCGTGTTGCGTACGTGCTTGCCGCGTAAGCCATTTGATCCCATTGCACCGGCGTAGCTGCGTTCGCAGGATCGTCACGCGACCTCCCCAGTGACGTGATTACCCTCGATCCGGCCGCATAGATCGTTAGCCTTGGATATGAGCTCCAGAGGCCGAATCGTCTCTGAAGACAATCGCGTCATTTCAGAGATCACAAGCTCTGAAGATCTGAACTGAAAAGAATTGTGCCCTTTGCCTTTATTTCAACGTTGACGAGGTAACGCCGGATCGCTTCCGTACTAATTTCAATTCCCAGGCCGGGCGAATCTGGTAAATGCACGTAGCCGTTTGTGTCACGCTGCAGGTGGTTCAAGGTCAATTCGCGGGCTAGCGGCTTTGGGGCGAAGGGATATTCACATATCTCATGAGCGCGCAAACCCGCGTAGGGCTGCAACGAGGCGCTCAGAGCGAGATGAGAGGTGAAGGTGTGATTCACGAAGGTTACACCTTTTGCTACAGCATAGTCGGCGGTGCTTTTGGCGGGGCCAATGCCACCGATTCGTCCCGTATCGATTTGAAGGAAGCCGACTTTCCCGTAATCGATAAGATGCCGAGCCATATATAAATTGTGAGCTCCCTCGCCTCCGGCCAGCTTGATGTTGCTTTGAGCCGCCAGAGCCGCGTAGGCCTGGAGCGCGCTGGTGTGAAAAGGCTCTTCGAGCCACAGTGCCCCAACCTGCTGGAGCATCGGGAGGCGAGCGGCCGCTACATCCACATTCTCGGCGAATATCTGGCCGACGTCGACCATCAGCAGCGCATCTTTGCCAAGGCCTTCGCGGGCCGCGTGAAAATGATCGTTGTCGGTCTGCAGATCGCCGCGGCCGATCGGGCCCCAGCCGAACTTCACCGCGCGGAAGCTCTGGGCGCGCGCTTCGCTTGCAAGTTGGTACGTCTGGGCGGGAGTGTCCCCGAACAGCTGCGAGGCATAGGGAAGCTTGGGATAGCTCTGACTGTAGCCTAACAATTTCCAGACTGGTTCCTGCCGGACTTTGCCCAGCAAATCCCAGAGCGCGATTTCGATGCCCGACCAGGTGTGAGGCGCTTGCAGCAGGTCCATGCTGTCGAGCTCAATTTGGGCGGCGATGCGCCGAATATCGTCCGGGCCATCGATAGGCTGTCCGAGAACAGACATCGATACTGGGCGGCAGGCTCCGTGAGACATGGGGCAAACAAAGGCGGCGATCGAGACCAGAGGCGAGGCTTCGCACTCTCCCCACCCTGAGTGGGCGCCGGCGGCAACCCGCACCAATAGCGCATCCTGACTGCCATCGCCTTCGGTGGTCACCTCGGGCATGGAGAGATAAAAGAAATCCACCGCCTCAATTTTCACGCGGACTCCGATGTCAGTTCGTGCTGAAGATCAATGCCATCTTCTATACCTTGTTTACACCAGCGCGCGACTGCCAACCCGGTTAAAAAGATCATTAAACCGATGTTTCGGGCGGCGTGAGTGCCGTATACTCCGGGACCATGCGAGCATTGGTCTACACCGCCCCGGGTCAGGTTGAGATGCAGGAGCAGCCGCGTCCCTCCGCCCTGGCTGGGGACGAAGAGATTGCCATCCAGGTTGCCGGGGTCTGCGGGTCAGATATTTCAGGATTTCTGGGACACAGCGCACTGAGAAAGCCGCCGCTGGTTCTCGGGCACGAGCTAGTGGGGCGTCGCCGCAACGGGCGCCGCGTGGTCGCGAATCCGCTGGTCAGTTGCGGGCACTGCAACGCCTGCATCTCCGGTGCGCAGAACCTGTGTGACTCCTGGAAGTTGCTGGGCCTGGGAACGACTCCTGGAACGTTCGCGGAATACGTCGCGCTCCCGTCGGCGCAGGTGTATGAAGTGCCTGATTCGCTCACTTCCGAACAGGCGATCCTGGCTGAGCCGTTGGCGAATATCGTTCACATGCTCCGCATCGTGGCGCCCCCTCCCTTCTTCCGCTTCGCGATCGTGGGCGCGGGCACCATGGGCGCACTGGCCTTGCTCGCGTCGCTGCGGATTGGCGCCCGCGACGTGTTGGCCGTGGATGTCAATGACGAGCGCCTGGCGATCATGCGTCAGCTGGGAGCCTCTGCAGTGGTGAACGTGAGCGGCGCCGAGCAGGCCGAGCAAGCGAAAAGTGCTGCCGGGCGTGGATACGATGTCGTGCTGGATGCGAGCGGAAGCGCCGCGGCGCGGCAGATGGCTTTCGATCTTTGCCGGCCCGGGGGACAGGTGGTCCTGCTCGGCATGGGTACCCAGCGCAGCGAAGTGAATTTCGTAACCAGCATTCGCAAAGAGCATCGCGTTGTGATGTCTTTCGCCTATACTCCGGCGGATTTCCGGCGTTCGCTCGATCTGCTGATCGCTGGTGAAATCAACCTGACCCCGTGGACGGTGCGAATGCCGCTGGAGCGTGGGCAGGAAGCGATGGAGCGAATGAGCCACAATCCCGGAGTTGCGCTGAAGATGATGCTGCAAGTGGCGAGCTAAGCGAGCGATGCCCGAGACCGCTACTCCATCGCGAGCGTCCATGCCGAGCATCCTGGGCATGCCAAGGTGGCTCGCGTTTTCGCTGCTCACCATCCTGGTCTGGGGCGCATGGGGTGCGGTTTCGAAAATTGCCTCCGAAGGCGTTGACGCCAATACCAATCAGGTTTTCTTCACGTTTGGCCTGCTGCCACTCATTGCCCTGGTGTGGCGATCGTCGCGGAAGCGAGGCGGAGGCGCCGGACGGCGCGTCGGAATCGGCTGGGCTTTTGTCACGGGAATTCTCGGGGGCACGGGAAATATTGCTTTCTTTCGAGCGCTGATCATGGGCGGCAAGGCTTCCATTGTTTCTCCTGTGACCGCACTATTTCCGCTGGTAACCGTCATTCTTGCCGTCACGCTTTTGCACGAACGCGTCGGAACCGCGCAGAAAGCCGGGCTGGCTCTGGCGCTGGTGGCGATCTATCTTTTGAGCATGTAGCGCAACTGTATGCACGCTTTTCCTGCATGGCTGTGGTTCGCGGCGATTGCCCTGGTTTTCTGGGGCATCACCGGAGTCACGCAAAAATTAGCGACGAACAAGATTTCGAGCGAACTCTCGTTCATCTGGTTTGCTTATGCGATGATCGCCATCTCGGCGACTCTGGCCGTACTGGTCCCGATTCATTGGCACGTGCGGCCGCTGATTTTCTGGGCTGCGGTGGCCGGAGGAACTCTGAATGGGCTGGGCGCCCTGACGAGTTTCACCGCGCTCGAGTCGGGAGGCAAGGCGTCCGTGGTGATCTCATTGATCTCGCTATACCCGCTGGTCACCGTAGCATTCGCCGTCGCGGTCTTGCACGAGCGGTTGACCTCCGCCCAAGCTGTAGGAGTGGGGCTGGCTATTATTGCCGCGATCCTGCTTTCGCTCGAGCCCAAAGCGCCCGACGTGAAACCGTAATTTACTGTCCTTCACTCATGTGTCCTGATGCGTCGATCGATCCTACACAGGGCAGTCCCTCCTGCACGAGAAAACGAACCTCGGTGCGCAAGGACTCTCCCGGCGCGAGCGTTCGGTGCCGGCCTGCCGCCTTCATGGCATCGAAGTTCAGCGGATATCCGGTGCATGGTTCCAAGACTGCCACATTGTAGTTCCGCCAGCCGCCATACGTTGCAAACAACCAGCAGCAAGTGAATACCTGGGGATCAAACTGCAGAGCGCAGGCGAGTCCAGTGGAGGAGTTTGTCAGAGCGCACCAATTGCCCTTCATTTCGGTTCCGTAGAAGAAGTACAAGTGGCGGGCGCTCTCGGGAGTGACCCGGCGCAGATCGACGGTGCTGTTCGAACTCTTAATCATCGGCCAGTCCCCGGGATCCGATGCGCCGGCCAGAGTGCCCGGGAATGCCGGTTCCAGGCGGACCTTCATTGCCGGAAAATCAATTCGATGTTGAGGCGAGACGGCCATCGCGGGATGTAACTTCCAGAGGAAAGGGAAGTCGGTTTTGCCACGGTTGGTGAAGCGATGTTCGAATTCGATGCAAGCCTCGTCGTTTCGTAATCGAATTTTCTTTTCCACTTCTACCGAACTGATGGGGGTAAGAAATTTCAGGTGTACACCAGCGAGACTGGGCTCGGAGAAAGGCTGCGCAGTCCAACTGCCAGTCCACAATTCACCGTGGTCGGGGTAAGCTTCGCCCTCGATCACGGCAGCTTCGTCACAGGGGAACAGTTCGTCCCAGCCTCCGCTCCAGACATCGTCGTACCGCGAACCGAACGGCAGCGGGGTGGGAGGGATTCTTGGATTATTCCAGAGCAAGTCGGCGTTGAGGGGCTTGTAGGTGATTTGCCAGACTTTGCCTCCGCACTGCGGCAGAACCACGACGCGCATCATCCTGTTTTCAAGTACGACGGCGTCGAGCCCGCGATACGACCAGTCAGTGCAGACGCGCGCTTGCATATCAGCGTTCCTTTCGTGATTTCTCAGCCGGCAGCGCAGGCTCGGTGCTCACTGTTGCGGCATCCATCTGGCGGATGTATGTGGGCGATATTAAAGGATCGCGGACTATCACTGTGGAGTTTCCGCCGGCGACGATGCCGCAGTCGAACTTCACGTGATGAAAAGAAGCGTGGCTGTGATCCCCGAGCCGAACCTGGCTGGTCGCAAGGTCGGGGCGCTGCGCTGCCAGGCGCTGCGCGCCGACGGTAGAGTCTTCCACGCTGAGCCGGGCATCGCCGGCAAAGGACAGCCAATCAGCATAGAGCTCGGAGTCGCGCACGGAAATCTTGGCGTGGCCATCCGCGGTCAGTTCGTCTATGACGCTGTTCTTGAAGGTGAGGTCGGCGTCTCCTCCAGCGTAGACGTCCCAAGTGTCGGCATTCACATCTGCCAACTGAAAGCGGAACGGGCAATCGGGGGCGCTGGCATCGGGAATGATAACCGGAGATGCCGATGTACCGAGCTGGCCCCGAGGCAGGCTCAAAGTCCCCCGACAACGGGGAAAGATGGCCAGTTGAGCACGCGCGATGCGATTGAGTATCACCTGGGTTTTGCCGTGCACATACAGCAGGAACAGTTGAGCCGACGTGTCGGTCAGGTCAGCCTGCGCCAGCGATCCCATGCGCAATTTTCGCGAAAACGGCTGATCGGCCGGGATGTCTGAGAACTCGAGGCGCTCGTCGTCGCCCGTATGAGTGGAAAGGAAAACCAGCCGCAGGTGTTTTCCCACTACAGCGCTCACATGCGAGACTTCAAGCTCGAAAATGGAGAAGTCAGTCAGGCGCGCCTGTACATGGTCGAGATGAAACTCCGAGTTTACGGTCTGGAAATCGTCGACGGTCACAGTTCCTTTTAGAGACCAGATCGGGTGAGCGCTGTCGATTGCGGCCATCTTCGAATGGCGAATCGTGATGGTCGCTGGACCTTCACAGCGCAACCCGCTAGTGCCGTTTGCGGAGTGCGGAGGATCGGAGACGTTGATTCGGACATTCTCGAATTCGAGATTGGCGCCGGCGGCTACCGTGATGGGTCCTCGGAGGTCGAGATCGATGTTTTGCAGTTTTACGTGCCCATCGATATGGAGTGCTCCATCGTGCCGGTACGAGCCTTTGTCGGTTATGACGGTGCCGTCCTTCAGCGTGGGAAGCGGGTTCTGCGCCAGGATTGGCACGGAGAGCAGGAGAACCAAAGGAGCGAATTGGACACAAGAACCGGCCACCATTTGCGCGCAAGAGTAATCGATCCGTGGTCTCGAAGCCGAATGTTTTTCGAATATTCCTTGCCAGATTTGGCTTAGTCCGGCACTCGCCGCGGATTTTCCGGGTATCCTGAGGATATCCGCATGGCAAGGGCACCGGGCAGTCTGGTCAAGGTTCTCAGAGCGAGATCTGGAGCGTCGCTCCGGGTGATCGTCTGGATCGCTGTCCTCGCTGCGGGATGTAATGCGTTCGCTCAAAACCAATTCAAAACCTTAGTTCAGAAAGCCTTTGAACTGCATCAACAGGGGCAATTTGCAGCCGCACTTCCCTTGCTGCATCGCGCCTACGGCCTGCAACCGGAGGATTATTTTGTCAATCTGCTCCTGGGTATAGATTCGCTCAGGACGGGAGATGCTAAGGGTTCGGTTTCTTTTCTAAGAAAAGCATCGCGATTGCGACCCAAAGAGGAATACCCGCAGGCGTATTTGGGCGAAGCCTATGCCCGCCAGACGCTCTTTGCCGAGGCGGCGTTTGCTTACCTGAAAGCAGTTGAGGTTGCCCCGGGCTCGTCAGAGTCATCGGTGGCCTTTGTAGATTTTGCGCTGGCGCGCTTTGGCGAGATCTCCGCTTTGCTGAGAAGTTCGAACCAGGGCCTGGCTGCGGAATACCGGTTGCGAGCGCTGGCTCTGGCGCCGGGCGAAGGCAGCCGCATGTCGGTTCTGCAACGAGCGGCGGATCTCGATCCAAGCGCTCCCGGTATCTGGTCCGACTTGGCCAGCGCAGCACTCGAGGCAGGCGATACGCGTGCTGCTGCCGAAGACTGCCGGCATGCCTTGGAGCTGAATCCAAACGATCTCGCCGCCTGGATCGTGGATGCACAATTAGCTGCACAAACGGCAGACTGGAAGCGAGTCAATCAGCGACTTAATGCGGTTGCGCAGCGCTCGCCGCTGACGTTGTCGCGGGAGGCGGAGACCTGGCCCAGGCAATTGCAGCCGCCCGACAATGTGGTTTCAGGAGCGGCCGCGAAGTTCTTCGCTTGCGTACGAGCTGGTAGTAGTCAATGCCAATTTGCGATTGGACCCGTCGCAGGCACCCGGCTCGATACGCTTTTTGTGGAGCAAAGATGGGAACAAATAACGAAACTGCCCCCTCCAAATCTTCTGAAAAAGCAGGCGTGGTTGCGGCGAGGTATCGCGTTCGCGAAGCTGGGCGATTGCGGACGCGGGATTCCTGCTCTGGAACGCGGCGTCGCGGGCTCGTCTCCTGATTCCTACGGGCTCTTTCAGCTTTCGCGGTGCTACTCTCAGCAGGCTGGCCGGGCGGCGCAGCAGGTGCAGCAGTCGGCTGAGAACCAGACAGCGCTGCACGTCATGCGGGGCGACATCTTTTTGCGCTTGCAGGCTAAGCCAGAGGCGGCCATCAGCGAATACGAGCAGGCACTTCGCGAGAACGGCAACGATCCTTCAGTGATCGAAAGGCTCGCGGAGGCGCAGTTCAGCGCGGGTAAAGCCGATGCCGCCCGGGCAAGCGCAGAGTCTGCCCTGAAAATCGATCCGCGCCAGATGGGAGCGAAGCGCACTTTGGCGCGGATTGCGATGCAGGATCGCGATTATTCCCGCGCGCTGCCTTATCTGAGGGAACTCGCGGCCCGCAATCCCGGCGACGTCACTGGACAAGTGGAACTGGCGAAGGCGTGCGCCCAAACCGGAGCCCTGGACGAGGCATGGCAGAATCTGTCACCTGCCCTTCAGCACGGGTATCCCGACGAGAAGGGCACTCTGCATTATCTTCTCGGAACGGTTTTGAAGAAAATGGGGCGGACAACCGAGGCGGAGCGAGCCTTTGCGGAAGCGACCCAGCTTTCGGATGACTTTCAGCACAAATCTTATCGGGACCAGGATGACCAGCGGTAAAACTCGAATAACACGACGCGAGTTCGCCCGCGCACTGGGTGCGGCCGGCATTGCGTGCACTATGCCTCGCGCCTTTGCCGCACCGACCAGCGGTCCCATCCGGTTTGAAAACACGGCGCCAGCGAACGGACTCGATTTCGTATTGCGCAACGATGCCAGCGGGCGCAAGTACCAGGTGGAAACTGTCCTGGGTGGCCTAGGGGTGATCGACTTCGATCGCGACGGCTGGCCCGACCTCTATTGCGTCAATGGCTGCGCGCTGCCCTCGCTGCAGAAAACGGATCCCAAGTTTTTCAACCGCCTGTACCGCAACAACCGCGACGGCACATTCACGGATGTCACGCGGAAAGCCGGAGTACAGGGCCATGGCTATGAAATGGGAGTGGCCGTTGGGGACTACAACAATGACGGCTTCGAGGATCTCTATGTTCTGGGAGTGCACGGGAACATTCTGTATCGCAACAACGGAGACGGGACCTTTACCGACGTCACGCAGGCAGCGGGCGTGAACGGGGCGACGGCCAAGGGACACAAGCTGTGGTCCGTGGCCGCAGCCTGGGTGGACTATGACAATGATGGCCGTCTCGACTTGGTCGTCTCCAATTACTGCGATTGGTCGCCGGGGGAAGATCCGGTTTGCGGTGGGCTGAATCCAGCAGATCGTGCCTACTGCCATCCGGATAAGTACCGAGCTGAACCGGTGCTGCTCTATCACAACAACGGCGACGGAACGTTCACCGAGATGTCAGAGAAGGCGGGCATCGGGAACTTGTTGGGGAAGGGAATGGGGATCGCGATTGCCGATTACGACGGGGACGGACGGCCAGACATTTTCATCGCCAACGACAACGACCGGAATCTGCTCATCCACAACCTGGGAGGAGGAAAACTCAAGGAAGTGGGCATGCAGGCCGGAATTGCCTATAACGGGGATGGACGGCAGATTTCCGGGATGGGAGCGGATTTCCGCGATTTCGATGGCGACGGCTTGCCCGACATCGTGATGACGGGCCTGCGAAACGAAACTTTCGAATTATTTCGCAACAACGGAAAGGGCGGCTTCGACGACGCCAGCGCCGGCAGCGGATTGCTCGCGCTAAGCAGGTCTTGGAGCGGATGGAGTTGCGGCTTCGCCGATTTTGATAACGACGGGCGCCTAGATATCTTCGTCGCTTGCGGGGGATTGGAAATGAACGAGCCCCAAGCCAACCGTGTCCTGCAAAACGCCGGAGCGAAATTTGTCGACGTTTCTTCCGGGGCGGGGAATGACTTTCAGGTCGCGCGGGTGCACCGTGGCGCAGCTTTTGCAGATTTTGATAATGACGGTCGAATCGACATAGCCGTGAACTCGATCAATGGCCCGGTGGAATTGTGGATGAACCGCAGTCCGATGCAGCATTGGCTGCAATTGAAGCTTCAAGGAACGCGCAGCAATGCATCCGGACTGGGCGCGAAGATCGTGTGCCGCGGGTCCCAGCGCACGCAAACCTGTCTGGTCTCGAACAGCGTAGGTTACGGATGCAGCAGTGATTCGCGCGTGCACTTCGGTCTGGGAGAGGAGCGCACGGTCTCTTTGGATATTCACTGGCCTTCC
>Ga0207707_10002992_pt1 | contig 15033 bp, 8 predicted proteins | sample KBSC83BmetaG_FD_184336 | JGI IMG/M metagenome (GOLD analysis project Ga0207707, IMG submission 184336) | Corn rhizosphere microbial communities from Kellogg Biological Station, Michigan, USA - KBS C8-3B metaG (SPAdes) (version 2) | ecosystem: Host-associated > Plants > Roots > Rhizosphere ...
GCGCTGGATGATTCGCAGTTATCCATTCGCCATGGTGTTCACCGTCACGCGGATGATTATTCCCATCCCGCCCATTTTTCGGCTAGGGGTCGTTGGCATCGAGACCGTTGTCTGGACGGTGATTGCAATGGCCGCCATCTTGCCTAACGTTGTTCTGGAGTGGCAGGCGATCACAGCGCGTCCCATGCGACGGGCAGTAGCTGCCGATTGACTGAAAATTAATGCCCCTACGCCTCCGGGGAGGAGCGTAGGGGCACCCGGGTAACGTTTAGGCGAGGGGTCTCAATCCCGCCCAACATCTGATCAGAGATACGCAGCTGAACCATGGAAAGTTCCAACGCTGGCTTTGTCTACTTAGACCCTGCGAACCTTGAAAAGGTTAGCCAGTAAGGTAATAGGAAACGGTAGAGAGAACACACAAGTGAGTCAGCACAAACGTTCAGCGCCCTGACCCCGGATCCCTGACCACTAGCCCCTGACTTTGAAAGCCCCCTCAGAATGCTGATGCGGAGTACTAAGAGCTGAAAACTGGCAACTGCCCTTGCTACTGTGGGTTCTGTTTCGGCCGCTCGTACGCCTTCTGCATGTATTTCCGCGCTTCTTCCAGCGCCCCAAACGTGTTGTCGTTGGTCTGCAGAGCCTGCCGATATTCGTTCACCGCGCGCTCGCGCTGCCCGGTGATATCGAAAATCTTTCCCAGTTGAATGCGGCTCCAGACTTCGGTCCACCGCGGCTCGCCGTCGCCATTGATCGCCTCGCGATAGGCATTGGCTGAAGATTGATAGTTCCTTTGCAGGAAGAAGACCTCCGCAATCCGGTAGTGGGCCAGGGAGCTGTTTTTGTTCAGGTCCAATGCCTTGTTGAATTCGGTAAGAGCCGCTGACAAATCTCCCTGCTGCTGCAACGCCTGTCCCCGAAGAATGGACGCGCGCAGTCTCACGTCACTGGAATTAGTTAGAACGTGGTGATCCGGATCCACCGAAATCCGCCGTGGACGCCCGAATGTTTCAATCGTGAAAGGCGAGTTCGTGCCCACCACCTCAATGCGCTTGTTTTCGGTCTTTCCGTCGGTATCGATTCTGAGATCGACGGGCATGCGGAATAGATCAAGGTCCTGCGAGATTTCTCCCGTCACCCGGAAGCCGGGGGTCTTTTCCTCTTTCGGATTCTGCGCCGCCACCGCCCCACCCAGGCGGTAGGTCGTGTATTTCACCTTGAATTCGGGAGCTCCCGTCGAGTCCAGCCACTGCGAGAAGAACCAGGTCAGCTGGCTCCCATAATTCTTCTCCGCAATTTCGCGGAAGTCATCGGTGGTCGCCGATTTCCCCGCGTACTGCGCAGCGAACTCCCGCATGGTCTTGTTGAACTTGTCCTCGCCCAGAACCCAGCGCAACATGTGCAGGATCATCGCGCCTTTGTCCGTCACCAGCGACTGGAACTCGGTCGAAAAAATATCCAGCTTGCTCGCGCTGGACAGCGGAACCGTGTCATAGGCCAGCGCGCCCACTGACATATCCTTCACCGCTTCTTCCAACCCGCCTGCGCCGGCGGCGTTCTCCACGTACAGAGCTTCGGAATAGCGCGCGAAGCCATCGCTCAGCCACCAGTCGTCCTTATTCGCCGGACTCACCGAAACTCCCCACCACTGGTGCGCAATCCCATCCGCCAGCAGGCGATAGTTGGTCTTTTCCGTGATCGACGGCCCCGCCATACCGACCAGCTCCGGAGCCCACGTATACGGCAGTGTGTCGCCCGGCAATTCGACCAGGTTCAGCTTCTGCGATTGCGGTAACCCGAACAGGGTGATGAAGTACGTGAACTCCTGCACCGCCGTCGTCGTATACGCCGGAGCGATGCTTTGGTGGGTCGGCTTGAAATAAACGTGCAGGTCCAGTCCCGCTTCATCGCTCTTATATTCCTGGAAAACGCCGGCCACGATCGTTCCCGGAAAACTCGGCTTGTCCGAGACGAAGGTAAACGTCTTGGTCGGCAGCACGCTCTCCGCGCCTTTCTTGGGCGGCGCCGTATCCGAGACCGTCATCTTGCCGCTCCCAATCACCAGCATGTGCGCCGGTACGTTGATGCTGATGGACGAAGTAAATCGGTTAAGACCGTACCCATTCACCGGAAACCAGCGTCCGGCATAAAGCAAATAGCTGGTATCGTCTCCGATGTAGGCGAGGTTTAGCCCCGGTACGGGACTGTTATCGGCGTTCTCCAGCTGCCCTTCGTATTCGAAGGTCAACGTCATCGAACTATCCTTGGAGAGTCCACTGGGGAGCGGCACGCGGATCGTAGAGTCCTGCGTGACTCGTTCGGCCGACAGTTGCTGCTTCTTCTCGTCCGTTACCTTGGTCACCCGCAGATCGTTGTGCAGTTCAAAAACCGCCACACTGAGATCCTGCAGGGCCGTGAACTTCACCTTGGCCGAGGCCGTCATCTGATGCAGATGCGGTTGCAGGACGACATTGATCTGGTAATCGTCCACGCGCAGCCGGGTCTTCTCCGCGGCGCCATGGGCAGGTAAACCCTGCAAAAGGAATAAGAAGGCGAACAACGTCGGTAAGACGCCGCGTACGCGTCGGAGGTTATTGGACATTCAGGAGAATCTCCAGGAAATGTAACTCATTTCCTATGATGAAGATTCTGACCCAAAAGATGTAGGGAACACAAGCGCGGTTAGGTCTCAGCCTTGCGCCGGGACAACCCCTTGGGCTGTCCGCTGGAGCAAAATTCCCCGACCCTGTGCCAGTCGAAGAATGAGTTTCGCCGCCCGATCCGCAGCCTGCTGCCCGCCTGGTTCACATGTTCCCCGGAGTTTTTCCTTGACCTTGGCTAAACCGGCGAGCATCCGGGCTCGAGGCGCACCGTCTGGAATTATTTCTCTCACCCGCGCCACTACATTCGCGGCCGTGAAATTGTGCTGTACCAGTTCGGGGACGACTTCCTCCTCCGCGATCAGGTTCACCATGGCAAATCGCGGTACCTTCACCCGCGGCTTGCCTAGCAAATATGTCAGCGCGGAAACGCGATAAACCATCACGAACGGTAAATTCATCATTGCGGCCTCCACTGTGGCCGTGCCGCTTGCCACAATCCCCGCCCGCGAGTGGAACAGTGCGGGAAGCGATTCTGGAACCAGCGTGATCTTATTTCGCCCAATTAACTGCTGCAGAAAATTCCGGTCGAGGGTGGGTGCCACGGGAAGAACATATTCATACTCCGGCCCGAGCAGCCCCGCTGATTCCAGAATCGTCGGCAGATTCATGCGAACTTCCTTGACCCGGCTCCCCGGCATCAAGGCGATCCACTGTTTGCCGGGATCAAGATTGAACTCTTTCGCGTAATCCGCACGTGCGATCGATGGGTAAGGTAGTTCCGCTAGAGGGTGCCCGACAAAAGTCGCATCCACCCCGCGTTCCCGGTAGAACTTCTCTTCAAAGGGGAAAATGACCAGCGCCTTATCGATGTAGTCCCGAATCAGCCGTACTCGCCCCTGCCGCCACGCCCAGAACTGCGGCGCGACGTAGTACACGGTAGGAATCCCGCGCCGTCTCATCTGCCGCGCCACCCTCCAGTTGAACGCCGGAGAATCGATGACGATCGCGAGATCAGGCTTGCGTCGGTCCGCCTCGGCAATCAGGTGTTTGTAGAGCCCAAGAATTTTCGGCAGGTGGTTGAGAATCTCAGTGATACCGACGACAGCAAGATATTTGGCATCGATGACGGTGTCGCATCCCGCAGCGCGCATGCGCTCCCCGCCAACCCCAAAAAATTCGAGGGTTTGTGTAGGGATGGTTTCTGTAGGGACAGCCGCCATCGGCTGTCCAGCGGAGCGAAGCTCCGCAGGCTTTTTGCTCACTTCGAAAACCGCAGGGCTACGCCCTGCCGGACCGCCGATGGCGGCTGTCCCTACACGGGCGCAGGCGCGCCGCAAAGCCTCGATCAGCTGCGCACCATACATTTCTCCGGATGCTTCTCCGGCAGAGATGAGAATGAGCACACAGCATTGTAAAGCGCCCGGCCCAAGCCGGCGCGGCACCCGCGTCAATCGTCTGCGCTGACGCTCGACTCTGAGGCTTGCGGAATGACTGGAACTTCCTGGTCCTTGTACTGCAGTTGATAAAGCTTGTAATAAATCCCGCGGTTCGCCAGCAACTCCTGGTGCGTGCCCATCTCGCGCACCTGGCCTTTGTGCATGACGATGATCTTGTCCGCGCGTTGAATCGTCGACAGCCGGTGCGCAATGATCAGCGACGTCCGCCCCTCCACCATGCGGGCCAGTGCATCGCGCACGCGGAACTCCGTCTCCGTATCCACGCTGGAAGTGGCTTCGTCCAGAATCAGAATCTTGGGTTCGTGCGCCAGGGCCCGCGCAAACGAGATCAGCTGCTTCTGGCCCGTAGACAGGGTGGAGCCGCGCTCGCGCACTTCCTCGTCAAACCCCTTCGGCAACTCTCGGATGAACTCGGCCAGGTTGACGTCCTCTGCCGCCTGCTGCACGTGCGCGTCCTGAATGCGCTCGGTGCCCAGCCGGATGTTCCCCCCGATCGTTCCCGTAAACAGAAACGGATCCTGCAGCACCACCCCGAAGCGCCCGCGCAGATCAGCCAGATCCATCTCCTTTACATCCACGCCATCGATGCGGATCGCTCCCTTTTGCACATCGTAAAAGCGCATGAGCAGCGAGATGAGCGTAGTCTTGCCCGCCCCCGTGTGACCAACCACCGCTACGGTCTCTCCAGGCTCAATGACGAAGCTGACGTCTCTCAGAACCCAGTCAGGCTGTCCGCTCGCGGGCGCTGCACTTTTGCTGATTTTCCATGATTGAGTTGACTCCGTCCCCCCATGCCCATTACTGCCTTCCGGCTCTTTGCTTTCTGCCATGTCGCGGTACGCGAACCACACATGATCGAATTCGATCCGTCCGGGACCTTGCGGCTTCCTGGTTACCGCCGGCGAGACTACCTCCACCCTCGCATCCAGCAACTTGAAAATCCGTTCGCTTGCCGCCATCGCCGACTGCAGGATGTTGTACTTCTCGCTGAAATCCATGATCGGCCGGAAAAAGCGCATGGAGTATTGCGTGAACGCGATCAGAACGCCCAGCGACGCCGCCGTCGCGACGAAGTGAAACGAAATCAGGTGCTGGGGATCGAACTGGATGCTCACGCTCTTGGAAACGATCGCCCGCATCACATCCTGTCCGCCGTACCAGATCACGCAAGCAATTGCGATCGCCGAAAAGAAATCCACCGCGGGATAGTACAGCGCGTACGCCAGGATCGCGTCTTTGTACGCGTCCATGTGGCTGCGGTTAATTTCGGAGAACCTCTGGTGCGCCTTGCGTTCCCGGTTGAACAGTTGCAGCACCACCATGCCACTGACATGTTCCTGCAGATAAGAGTTGATGCGCGCAATGGCGACGCGAATTCGCCGGTAGGAGTCTCGCACCTTGTCGCGAAAGATTTTCGTCGCCACCACAATCAACGGCAGCACGGCAAACGTGATCAGCGCCAGCTTCCAATTCATACAAAGCATGATGGCGACAATTCCCGCCAGAACGAAGAAATCTTCAAAGATCGACACCACGCCGGAGGTGAACATCTCGTTCAACGCGTCGACGTCGGTGGTCACGCGCGTGACCAACCGCCCCACGGGATTCTTGTCATAAAATCCCACGTGCATGCGCTGCAGGTGACGAAAAATCTGGCTGCGCAGATCGAACATGACCTTCTGTCCCGTCCACTGCATGAAGTAGGTCTGCAGGAATTCAAGAACGAAGGTAAAGATCAGCAGCCCGAAATAAATACCCGAAATCTGCGCGATACCCTTGAGAGGCCGCGGATCCAGCCAGTTCCACAAGCCCGACATCGCCCCCGGCGTCGGCGCCAGGTAACGGTCCACAGCCACTTTCACCAGGTAGGGCCCCAGCACATCGGCAAACGACTTCAAAATGATGGCGGTAAGCGCGATCCCGACCTGCCATCCATACGGACGCAGGTATGTCAGCAGCCGCCGCATCAGGCGGCTGTCATACGCTTTACCTAATACTTCCTCTTCCTGGGCCATGAGCTAAGAATTACGCGGGAGGCTACGAGACGCCTTCCCACAGGGTACCTCAAATAGATGGCCTAGACGGCGCCGGGGATGGAAAGACTTTCCGATGGGATAATGAGAAGAGTGCCTCTGGGCGTATACATTTCGGTCCCTTTCTGCCGCACCAAGTGCACTTACTGCAACTTCGCCTCGGATGTGTTTTCCCGTGCCGTCTTCGAACGCTATGTAGATCGAGTGTGTTCGGACATTGCCAGCGCGGAGCGCGACGCCGCCGACATGGGCGGAAAGTTCGAAAGGGAAGTGGACTCCATCTACCTTGGCGGAGGCACGCCGACGGTACTCGAACCTGCCCAGCTTCAGCGCCTGTTCGACGCAGTGCGCGCGCAATTCCAAGTTACGCCGGACGCCGAAGTGACCGTCGAGTGCGCTCCGGGAACGCTCTCTTCGCAGCTCGTCGGCAGTCTCCTCCATTACGGGGTGAATCGTGTCAGCCTCGGCGTTCAGTCCTTCATCGACCTCGAGGCCGCGGCGGTCGGCCGCCTCCACAAGCGCGCCACGGTGCTCGAGGATATTGCTCACCTGAAGGCAGCCGGAATTGCCAACATCAATATCGACCTGATCGCGGGACTGCCCCATCAGACCGCACAGAGCTGGCAGGAATCTCTGCAACAACTCATTGCCACCGAAGTACCGCACGCCAGTATCTACATGCTAGAAGTCGATGACGACTCCCGCCTCGGTCGCGAACTGATCGCGGGCGGCACCCGCTATCACGCGCATTTCGTTCCCGACGACGACGCCACTGCAGACTTCTACCTCGCTGCCTGTGAGACGTTGAGCGCGGCGAGCGTCTCCCAATACGAGATCTCCAACTTTTCCCGCCCTGGATTCGAGTCCCGGCACAACCTCAAGTACTGGACGCGCCAGCCGTATCTAGGCTTCGGCGTGGACGCCCATTCCATGCTGCTTGCAGCGCGCCCCGCCAGTAATGCAGTGCGCTTCGCCACCGCCGATGTGCTGGAAAAATATGTGAGCGGTTCTCCCCTTCAGCGAACGCTGGTATCAACCGACGCCGCTCTGGAAGAAACATTCTTTCTGGGATTACGCCTGAACCGGGGAGTGGACCTGGCCCGTATTGCAGAAGAATTCGCCCCGGCTGCACTAGTTGCACTGCAGCCCATAATCGCTGACCTCGAAAAACAAGAATTGCTGGAGCGATCCGAAAATTTCATTCGCCTGACCAAACGAGGCCGCCTGCTATCCAACGAAGTCTTCCAGCATTTCCTGACCCCTGATCCCCGATCCCTGGCCCCTGCTCTTGTAACTCCAAGCGTATAATGCAACTAGCGCTGGTCAGAGAAGAGCGCGAATTCCCAGACCATCCGGTCGGTTGGGTGGCATCGCGAAGTACGCAGAATCGCCAGTGTTCATGCGCCTTCCACCATCCTCTTCCTTTCTCCTCCGGACGTAACTTCTTCCCTCTGCCGCGCCATGTTCTAATCAAAAATTCGGGGCATAAGCCTCATTGAAGCGGGCCTGCCGGTCGCAGCGCCCGAGTTGTCCGGAGGAAGCGTGGATTTCCTACTGAACGAAGAGCAGCAGCAACTGAAAAAGAGCGTTCGCGAATTCGCCGAGCGCGAAATCCGGCCGCACGTCATGGAGTGGGACGAAGTCGGAGAATTCCCCCTCGTCACCGTGAAAGAGTTGGGCAAGATGGGCTTGATGGGCGTGGTCTTCCCGCCGGAGTACGGCGGCGCTGGCATGGGCTATGTCGAATACGTCACCGCCATCCAGGAGCTCTCGCGGGTCGATGGCTCGGTCGGCATCATCGTCGCCGCCCATACCTCACTCTGCTCCAATCACATTTTTCTTGCCGGCAACGAAGCGCAGAAAAAAAAGTACGTCAGCAAACTGGCCACCGGAGAATTCATCGGCGCCTGGGGCCTCACCGAGCCCTCTTCCGGATCCGACGCCGGCAGCGCCCGCATGACCGCCGTTCGCAAGGGCAACAACTGGGTCCTGAACGGCACCAAGACTTTCTGTACCAATGGCCATTATGCGGATGTAATCGTCGTACTAGCTGTAACCGATCGCACAGCCCATACTCACGGGATTTCAGCGTTTGTAGTCGAGAAAGACACCAGGGGATTCCGCCCCGGCAAAAAAGAAAACAAGTTAGGCCTGCGCGCCAGCGACACCGCGGAATTAATCTTCGAAGATTGCATAATCCCCGCCGAGAACCTGCTGGGCGCGGAAGGCCAAGGATTCCCCGATGCCATGCGCGTTCTCGATGGTGGCCGCATCTCCATTGCCGCTCTGTCCCTGGGCATGGCCGAGGGCGCCTACGAAGCCGCCCTCAAGTATTCCAAGCAACGCAAGCAGTTCGGCAAAGCCATCAGCGATTTCCAGGCAATCCAATGGAAGCTGGCGGACATGGCCACCGAAATCGAAGCCGCCACGCTGCTTACGCTAAAGGCCGCGTCCATGAAGGATGCCGGCATGAAAACCACCCAGGAGTCTTCGATGGCGAAGCTTTACGCCAGCGAAGTCGCCGTAAGGTGCGCCAATGAAGGAGTCCAGATTCATGGCGGCTACGGCTTCATCAAAGATTATCCCGCCGAAAAGTTTTATCGTGACGTAAAGCTCTGCACCATCGGCGAAGGTACCAGCGAAATCCAGCGCCTGGTAATCGCCCGGCAGTTGCTCAAAGATTAGCGTTCGATTATTCGTAGCGCGACGCACCATGGGATCAACCTTCGTAGCCCGGTGCGCGGGAATATAGCAGGCCAACAAGGCGACGCCGACCAGCACCACCGATACGATCGCATAAGTAATCGGGTCCGTTGGTTTCACCTCGACCAGAAAGCGAGCACCTTCACTCGTACCGCAGTGGTGGCAAGCATAACTGAGGTCTCTTGTTTGATGTTCTTCATGATACCCTCACTAGCCTGAAGTCAATGATTCCGCCGAGTAGCTTATCAACCGAAAACCAAGCGTACGATTGAATGTGTCTCAACTAAGAAAGCACTCTGAGCCTTGATGCTGATTTCGAACTTAAGCGGGACAAGCCAAGAATTATGCTTTCGCTTCCAACACCTACCGATACTCGCAAAACCACAGAGCACAACACTGCCACGCCAATCTTTTACTTCATCGTCTACAGCTTCATTGCCTGCTTTGGTCTTTGGACTATCCTGTGCAATGCGGCGTATGTTTTCAGCCTAAAGTTTCGCACGCTATCTTCCCTTTTACCGATTGTCTTAATTGCTGGAATTTTATGTGGCTTATGGCTCGTGAAAGGTACAGCAAATCAGGGGTCTCAGCAAAACGCAACTAAGGAGACTATCCCCAAGGCATCACGACTAACAGAAGCATACTTGGTCGCAGCAGTACTCATAGTGAGCGTACGAGCTTTTTACCATAATGCTTACACTGCCTTTTGGGTCCTATCCGTTATCTTCCTTGTTGCCGTGTTAATTGCACTCCGGCATGGGTGGCAGGCCACGAATTTTGTTGCGCCGCCAGTAACTCGTGCTGGGCTTATGATTCTGATGGCATTGGCAGGGATTTCAGCAGCGATCACCTTTGCAGCACATCGGGCCGACTGGGATGACTCTATGTACGTCGGCCTCGTTGCTGATGCTGTAGCTCATCCCGACCTTCCCGTCCTCCGCCATGATCCCCTCTATGGGACAGGGCGTTTTGGGCTGGTCATGCCAACATATGCAATAGATTCGATAGAGCTTTTTACCGCGACATTAGCGCGTTTTTTTGGCGGTCCTCCTTTGGTATGGGCGCATACCCTGGTCGCCACGTTCTTTGCCCTGATCCTGCCGTTCGCGTGGGCCTTGTTCATGCGCTCCGTTACCCACCGCTGGATTGCCGGCACTGCACTGGTCATGCTGCTCCTTATTTTGCTTGGGGAGGACAACTACAGCCTTGGCAATTTTGCTTTTGTTCGGCTTTTTCAAGGCAAATCCGTCCTCGTCAACATAGCCATTCCCTTGCTCTTTGCCTGCGCGTGGAGATTTGCCGCTGTCGGAGGGCTCAGGGCTTGGACGATTCTTCTTCTGAGCACATTGACAGCGGTCGGTTGCTCTTCTTCTTCGCTGTTCATAGTTCCGATGGCGCTGGGCATCTGTGCCGTGACCACATGGCGGCCGAACGCCTTCTGGCGCACCTTCGCCACAATCGCGCCCGCTCTTTATCCCATTGCGGCCGGCTTGGCATTCCGGCGAGCCTTTTCTTCCGTCCTTACTACACTCATCGTCCTTATCCCGTCCACCGATGCAGTAGTCCGTGCCGTGCTCGGGCGCCATGGCCAATTCATCATTCTCCCGGGACTTCTTCTGTCACCGCTGCTGGTGCGCTCTGCGCGGGTGGGTTGGCAACTCGCAACCGCTTCATTGACCATTTTTCTTCTAATACTGAATCCCTTCTTGTTCGCGGCTTTCGCACGGCTGGTAACATCAGAAGTAGTTTGGCGCCTGCTCTGGGCCGCTCCTGTAGTAGGTTTTGCGAGCATCATGTTGATCGGCTTGACCGAGTTTGCGGAATCTCGTGCAAGCCTTCCCGGGCTCGTAGCATCTGTGCTGGCCACACTGAGCGTGTTTGTGGTTTTGACGCGCACCTCAACCCTCCGAACAGCGAATCGCGTTTCCTTTTCCCTGCAACTCACTAAAGTCCGTCCCGACATCGAGGATCTTGCTCGCACCGCCGCCGCGGCGGCTCCGGACGGCACAGCGGTACTTGCGCCGGATGCAGTTGCCTGCTGGATTCCAACCTTTCTGAAACGTCCACCGCTAGTCAGCGTGCGGGCCGTATATGACCGGCAGATGGTGCCGCAAATGTCCCCAGCAGAAGCTAGCGAACGACGTCGCTTGCGTGAATTAGTATCGGGAAAACCCACGGGGGCAGAGACGCCTGCGCAATTCCTCGACCTGCTCAGCCGCTATCATGTCGGGGTCGTAGTCACTACAGAAGCCGCTGCTTCTAGCTTGCAAGACGAATTGCTCAAGGCAGGATTCTCGCTTTCGCAACGGCGCGACGGCTATGTACTTTTTGCTCTCAAGAAAAATACCACCGCTGGTCGTCCGTAAAGCTCGCGCGATTAGATGCGTAAGTCACGAACTCCACACTCCAAAGCCATCAATCCGCTGGATGAAAACGAAAAGGCATACGCCCATTTAGACGCCTTGATAAACCTGTGATCAAATTCGCAGGGTTTTGTCTGTGCCGCGCAGGGCAGAGTTGAGGAATCGATAACGCAACCAATTTCTTGTGCTCGCCCATTGTCGACTCTCCTCGATTGCTACAACTACATCCACGTATGCGAAACAGACCAGTGAAAAGTCATGAGGCCAATATTGTTAAGGCTCTCGATTCAAGGTACTTCCGATGCTTTGAGGTTGTTGGACCGCCCCACCCGTGTGTGTGGGGATTGACAACTCTCGGAATGATGCTTCTGCACGGCTGATCTGTTCTTTTGTCATCAGCTTCGACAGAACTCTGAGTCTTTCGATTGCACGCTGCTCTCCTCCGGACCCTGCCTTTTCGTACCAAATGTAGGCATTAATATAGTTAAGCGGTAGGCCCTTACCTTGCTCGTAGAGACATCCCAAGTCCATTTGTGCACGAGCATCCCCCTTGTTCGCGGCCAATTGCAGCCACTTCGCTGCGACTCCGTAGTCCTGAGGTAGACCGGTTCCCTTGAAATACATCCATGCAAGGATCTGTTGAGCAGGCGCATATCCGCTTTCGGCCGCCTTGCGAAACCATTCAGCGGCCTGTGCATAGTTTCGAGGAATGCGTCTTCCCCGAAAATACAATGTGCCCAGGTTGCACTGCGCAACAACATTCCCACCTTCGGCAGCGCGCAGGAGCCAAATCACCGCCTGTTGAATATCCTTGTGCACTCCATGGCCGTATTCGTACAAGACGCCGAGATTGTTGGCGGCGGTAAGGTCCCCGCGATTGGCGGCAGCGGCGTAATAGTCAAATGCTCTCCGATAATCACGCGGCACACCTGTGCCGCTTTCGTATAGATAACCCAGAAGCACTTCAGCATCGACCAATCCTTGTTCGGCGGCCAACCGCAGGTATGTTGCAGCTTCTGCGTAGTTTGATGAAGCGCCTGTGCCGCTCAGGTACAACCGCCCAAGTTGGTATTGAGCTATTGCATCTCCCCGGCCAGCCTGATCGCGAAGCTTAGGTACTTCGGATCCGATTTTGTCCAAGTGAGGAAATGGTTCTCCAGTGTCCTGCTGAGCGTTGGCGCCAATCAGGAAGAATGACAACCAAAGCACAGACAGACATGCAATTGTAAAGAACGGTCGCGAATACATGTAGGTCCCCTTCGAGCTTCTCGCGCTGGCTTGTTCCTGCTAGCCGGATTCCCCTGTGCAGCGGTGGTGCGCACCTTGACCCAAGACCATGGTGGGGATCAATGCTTTGACTGTGGTTTGTTTGTTCCGCGACAAGATGCTGATTCAAAAGGACGTGTTTTGCGATTGTTCGCGCGGTCCCAAGCAGGAGGGTGCAGACCGATTTCAAACCCGTGATAAACTACGCGCCTCTTCTTCGTTGGGGGGAAGATGAGCCGTACACCCACCCACGCCCGCATCCTGAAGTTCGCCACATATGAAGTGGACCGTGATTCTGGCGAACTTTATAAGTCGGGAGTGCGCCAGAAACTCACCGGTCAGCCGTTTGAAGTCTTGTGCCTACTACTCGAACGCCCCAACCAGATAGTGACGCGGGAAGAATTCCGTGAGCGTATTTGGTCAAAAGATACGTTTGTCGACTACGATCTGGCCCTGAGGAAAGCAATTACGCGCCTTCGTGAATCGCTTGGCGATTCTGCCGAAAATCCGCGTTTTATCGAAACCATTCCACGCAAGGGCTATCGCTTCCTCGGTACCGTGGAGCCAGGCGGACAAGTTGCCGCCGGCAAGATTTCGTCTGCAGCATTGGAACAGGTCCCCCACTCGGAGAATCCAATCCACCATGAACTGGACGACTTCGGCACCGCAACGGACGGTCGCTCAAGCGAACCAATCATTTCGCGGAAGCTACTGTATCGGTTCGCCGCGTTTGCGGCGATTTTGCTATTCATTTCACTGATCAGCCTGTGGTTCCGACACCAGCATCCCGCACGCCAGCGCGCCCTTACACGATTGACGTTCGACGCCGGCCTGCAGATGGGGGCGACTTGGTCACCGGACGGCAGATTCATCGCTTATAGCTCGAATCGTGGCGGAAAGTTTGACATCTGGGTGCAGCCGGTAAGCGGGGGCGACGCGGTGGAGATCACGCACGAACCCGGCCAGAACTGGCAACCAGAGTGGTCGCCCGACGGCAAGTACATTGCCTATCGCTCGGAAAACGGTGCGGGTGGTCTCTACATAGTGCCGGCACTCGGAGGCGCACGCCGTAAGGTCGCTGACTTTGGCTATTATCCCCGCTGGTCGCCTGATAGTTCGCGCATCCTGTTTCTACCTACAACCTTTGGCGGAGTGAAATCTCTGTACGTGGTTTCACTTGATGGTGGTAAGCCTTACCTGGTGTTGAATGGGGAGTTCTTTGCCAAGCATCCTTATACCGGCAGATCTGCGGCCTGGCATCCGGATGGCAAACGAATCTCGGTTTGTATCTGGGATTATGAAACCATGGCCCCGGTATTTTGGACGGTTCCGCTGAATGGCGGTGAAGCCCTCAAGTCGGAAGTCGATCCCGAAGTGCTGAAGCAGTCGGGCGATTCGACCGCTGCCAGATTTGTCGCCGATGCAAGTTTCTCGTGGGCTCCTTCCGGAGAAGCGATTTATTTTGAGCGTACCTTCAATGGAGCGACAAACCTGTGGAAGATGACGGTTGACCCGAGAACATTGCGAGGCACCGGGATCGAGCGACTGACTACGGCTCCCGGGAACGATACCGGGCTCGCTATTACCTCCGACGGAAAGAAGCTTGCATTCAGCGCTGAGTCCAGACAGATTCAGATCTGGTCGGCTCCGTTCGATCCTCGATCCGGCAAGTTGACTGGTATGGGCGAAGCGGTCACTTCGCCAGGACTAGAGGCTTGGGTCCCGACTTTGACGCCGGATGGTAAGAAGCTCGTATTCAGCGGCGAGCGGGGTGGCAGTTGGGAAATTTGGCAACGGTCGATGGTTTCTGGCGAAGTGACCTCAATCGCCACTAATGATGGCTACGCCCGCGCTTACCCCATCTGGTCACCGGATGGAACACGTCTTGCTTATGCGCGGTATAAGAAGCGTGGGAACGAAAATAGGATTGTCGTCTGGTCCAGCACCTCCAACGAAGAGCAAGTGATTGCCGATGGGGGTGGCTATGACCTTTGCGGCTGGTCGCCTGATGGTTCTGACCTTGTGGTGTCCAAGTGGAATAAAGAGACAGACAAGGCGGAAGTTTGGCTGCTCTCCCTTTCCACGGGCTCATCTACCGGGAAAATTGCGGCCAGTCCGGATTACTACCTCTTTCAGGGTCAATTCTCTCCTGATGGCCACTGGGTTGCTTTCGAGGCGGTGCGGGACGTTTCCAACGGACGAGAATCCAGCATCTTTGTCGTCCCCGCGCACGGCGGCAAGTGGATTCGAATCACGGATGGCCGACAATGGGACGACAAGCCCAGATGGTCCCCCGATGGGAAGAGCATCTACTTTATATCGGCCCGCCGGGGTTTTTATAACGTCTGGGGAAACCGCATTGACCCAGTGGATGGCAGAGCAGTCGGAAACCCGTTTCAAGTTACCGAGTTCGACAATCCGGCACTCATGGTTCCACCTTACATTCCGGATGTCGGTTTGTCGATCGCTCGAGGGCGTTTGGCAGTGACCGTCTCGCAATCCTCCGGCAGCATTTGGGTGCTGAATAATGTAGACGAATGAGTGAGACGTTGAACCAGAAACCGTGTCTGCTGGTGGCCCTGTAAGAGGGTCTAGGTCGCGCCTTGGTATC
>Ga0207707_10002993_pt1 | contig 15032 bp, 13 predicted proteins | sample KBSC83BmetaG_FD_184336 | JGI IMG/M metagenome (GOLD analysis project Ga0207707, IMG submission 184336) | Corn rhizosphere microbial communities from Kellogg Biological Station, Michigan, USA - KBS C8-3B metaG (SPAdes) (version 2) | ecosystem: Host-associated > Plants > Roots > Rhizosphere ...
CTCGACCAGCTTCGCGAGCTTGGCCGGCGTGTAGCGCGCCATCTTCTTCGCATCGAAGCCGTCGTAGACTTTGCGATAGTGCTCGCGCTTGCGCAGCACCGTGATCCACGACAGGCCGGCCTGGCACCCCTCGAGCGTCAGCAGCTCGAACAATGCCTGGTCGTCCTTGAGCGGCTTGCCCCACTCGGTGTCGTGGTACCTCTCATAGAGCGGATCGGCCGACGCCCAGCCGCATCGCGGCTTGCCGTCGGTGCCTGTCACGGTGTTGTGCTTCCAAACCATGCGCGAACCGTACTTAACTGCCGCGACGGAGGAAACAACTGATGGCCAAGGATCTTTCGGACCTCAAGGTCTGCATCTTCGACGTGTTCGGCACGGTCGTGGACTGGCGCGGCAGCCTGATCGCCGACCTGCCCAAGCTGGGCAAGAAATACGGTCTGGAGACCGACTGGACCAGCTTCGCCGACGACTGGCGCGGTCTCTACCAGCCGCAGATGGCGCGCGTGCGCAAGGGCGAGCTGCCGTGGACGCGCATCGACGACCTCCACAAGGAAGCCTTCGAGATGCTGCTGAAGAAGCGCGGCTTGAAGCATCCCGGCGAGGAAGGGTCGTGGGAGTTCACCCATCTCTGGCACAAGCTCAGGCCGTGGCCCGACTCGGTCGAGGGCATCGGCATGATGAAGAAGAAGTACGTCACGGCCACCTTGAGCAACGGCAACGTGGCGCTGCTGATCAACATGGGCAAGAACGCCGGCATCCCGTGGGATCACTGCTTCTCGGGCGAGACCTTCCATCACTACAAACCCGACCCCGAGGCCTATCTCGGCGTGGCCGACAGCATGTATGTGAAGCCGCACCAGGTGATGCTGGTCGCCGCGCACAACGGCGACCTGGCGGCGGCGCAGAAGTGCGGCCTGTCGACCGGTTTCGTGCTGCGTCCGGGCGAGCACGGCCCGGGCCAGAAGCGCGACCTCAAGGCCGAAGGCGACTGGGACGCCGTCGGCAATTCGATCATCGAGGTCGCCAGGAAGATCGGCTGCTAGCCGCCGCTCAGTGTTCGTCGAGCAGATGTGAGAGGATGGCGCCGGGTTCCTTCGCCAGCATCGTCTCGAACGGCTGGTCGAAGAGCGCGAACAGCGTCAGGCAGAAGGTGAACGCGACGGTGAACAGGCCGACGGTCACCCGCAGCGCCCGCCGGTTGCCGATGTGGACCAGCAGGATGGAGATCTGTGCGAGCACGCCGAAGAAGGCGATCGACGCCCATTTGATCGGCGCTGTCTGGTCGTCGGCAATGGTGAGCCTGCGGTCGCGCGCGCGCCGCAGATCCATCGCGGTCGACAGGAACGTGGTCCGCAGGGGCGGATCGAGGTCGCGGACGGCGGCGACCGTCGTGAGCAGCGCCTCGAAGGCCTCGTCGGTGTCGGTGCGGGCCGACGCGTGCGCCTTCGAATAGGGATTCTCGGCACCCGCCGCTTTCACGTAGCTCTGGATCGCCGGAAGGACCGCGGCGCGGCTGTCGGTGATGTTGGCGAGATAGAGCAGCGCCCGCAGCGCGTCGTCTTCCATCTGGACGACCTGCCGGGCGGCGTTCTCCTTTTCCCACACGTCGTTCATCATGCGGGCGGTGAACAGGGCGAATATGATGGTGAGGGCCGCGATGTAGGGCGGGACGATGCCGATCGTCTTCTTCAGGGCTCCCGCCAGCGGCCCGCGCGTCTCCAGCAGGCAGAGCACGAAGGCGGCGGTCGGCGGGACCAGCAGCGACACGACGAACTCCCAGTCGAGGACGCTCGCCCAACTCATGAGTGCGTGGTGACCTTCAATCGGGAAGCGAACGTCATCACGTTCTAGCCGCCGAACATTTCCTTGACCTTGGAGAAGAAGCCCTCGGACTCGGGGCTGGTCTTGCTGCCGGCCTTCTCGAACTCCTTGAGAAGGTCCTTCTGCCTGGACGTCAGGTTGACCGGCGTCTCGACCATGATCTCGATGTACATGTCGCCCTTCTGGGACGACCGCACGATCGGCATGCCCTTGCCGCGCAGGCGGAACTGGTGGCCACCCTGCGCACCGGCCGGGATGTTGATGCGCGCCATCTTGGCGTCGAGCGTCGGCACCTCGATGCTGCCGCCGAGCGTGGCCTGCACCATCGAGATCGGCACCTTGCAGTGGACGTCGGGTCCCTCGCGCTCGAACAGCTGGTGGCGGCGCACCGAGAGGAACACGTAGAGGTCGCCCGCCGGGCCGCCGCGCGCGCCGGCCTCGCCCTCGCCGGTGAGGCGGATGCGCGTGCCGTCCTCGACGCCGGACGGGATGTTGACCTTGAGCGTCTTGTCGCGCCGCACGCGGCCCTGGCCGGCGCAGGCGCGGCACGGCTTGTCGATCACCTGGCCCGCGCCATGGCAGGTCGGGCAGGCGCGCTCTACGGTGAAGAAGCCCTGCTGGGCGCGCACGCGGCCGCGGCCGTGGCAGGTCGTGCACTGGTGCGGCTTGGAGCCGGGCTCGGCGCCCGATCCGTGGCAGCTCTCGCACGACACCGAACTGGGCACGCGGACCGTGGCCTCGGTGCCGGAATAGGCCTGCTCGAGCGTGATCTCGAGGTTGAAGCGCAGGTCCTGGCCGCGCATGTCGGCGCGTCCGCCGCGCCCACCGCGTCCGCCCGCGCCGCCGAACATCTCGTCGAAGATGTCGCCGAACACCGAGCCGAAATCGAAACCCTGGCCGCCCTGGAAGCCGCCGGGTCCGCCCGGACCCATGCCGCCGTTCTCGAAGGCCGCCGCGCCGTAGCGGTCGTAGGCGGCGCGCTTGTCGGGATCCTTCAGGATGTCGTAGGCGTGGTTCAGTTCCTTGAATTTCTTCTCGGCATCCTTGTCGCCCTGATTGCGATCGGGATGGTGCTGCATGGCAAGCTTGCGGAATGCCTTCTTGATGTCGTCGGCGCTCGACGTGCGGCTGCAGCCCAACAGCTCGTAATAGTCCTGCGACATGTCGTTCTACGCAGCCCCCGCCGCTTGCTTCTTGCAGGACGGCCTCCCGTTCGCACGGGAGGCCGCTCTTTGTCGCTCGTGGTCCCGGCCTAGTTGCCGGAGCCCGTCTTCTTGTTCTTGTCGGTGACGTCCTCGAATTCGGCGTCGACGACCTTCTCGCCTTTCGCCTCGTTCGCGGCATCGCCGCCGGCGGCCGCGCCTGCCGCGGCGCCCGCCTGCGCCTCGGCCTGCTGGGCCTTGTACATCGCCTCGCCGAGCTTCATCGCCGCCTGGGTCAGCGCATTGGTCTTGTTCTTGATGTCCTCGACATCCTCGGCCTGCAGCGAGGTCTTGAGCGCCTCGAGCGCCCCCTCGATCTCGGCCTTCTCCGCCGGGTTCACCTTGTCGCCGTACTCCTTCAGGTGGTTGGTGGTCGAGTGGACCAGCCCCTCAGCCTGGTTGCGGGCGTCGATCAGCTCGCGCTTCTTCTTGTCTTCCTCGGCGTGGAGCTCGGCGTCCTTCACCATCTTCTGGATGTCGGCCTCGCTGAGGCCGCCCGAAGCCTGGATGCGGATCTGCTGCTCCTTGCCGGTGGCCTTGTCCTTGGCCGAGACCTGCACGATGCCGTTGGCGTCGATGTCGAAGGTCACTTCGACCTGCGGCACGCCGCGCGGCGCCGGCGGAATGCCCATCAGGTCGAACTGGCCCAGCATCTTGTTCTGGGAAGCGATCTCGCGCTCGCCCTGGAACACGCGGATGGTGACCGCGGTCTGGTTGTCGTCGGCCGTCGAGAAGGTCTGGCTCTTCTTCGTCGGGATCGTCGTGTTGCGCTCGATCAGGCGGGTGAACACGCCACCCAGCGTCTCGATGCCCAGCGACAGCGGCGTGACGTCGAGCAGCAGGACGTCCTTGACCTCGCCCTTCAGCACGGCGGCCTGGACGGCCGCGCCGACCGCGACGACTTCGTCGGGATTGACGTTGCGGGCCGGCTCCTTGCCGAAGAACTGCTTCACGACCTCGATGACCTTCGGCATGCGCGTCATGCCGCCGACGAGGATGACCTCATCGATCTGGCCGGCCTGCAGGCCGGCGTCCTTGAGCGCCGCCTTGCACGGCTCGAGCGTGCGCTGGACGAGGTCGTCGACCAGCGACTCGAGCTTGGCGCGCGACAGCTTCAGCACGAGATGCTTGGGGCCGCTGGCGTCCGCCGTGATGAACGGCAGGTTGATCTCGGTCTCCTTGGAGTTGGAGAGTTCGATCTTGGCCTTCTCGGCGGCTTCCTTGAGGCGCTGCAGGGCGAGCTTGTCCTGGCGCAGGTCGATGCCCTGTTCCCTTTTGAACTCGTCCGCGAGGTAGCTGATGATGCGCTGGTCGAAGTCCTCGCCGCCCAGGAACGTGTCGCCGTTGGTGGCCTTGACCTCGAACACGCCGTCACCGATCTCGAGCACCGACACGTCGAACGTGCCGCCGCCCAGGTCGTAGACCGCGATCGTGCCGGCCTTGCGCTTGTCCATGCCGTAGGCGAGGGCAGCGGCGGTCGGCTCGTTGATGATGCGCAGCACTTCGAGGCCGGCGATGCGGCCGGCGTCCTTGGTCGCCTGGCGCTGGGCGTCGTTGAAGTACGCGGGAACGGTGATGACCGCCTGGTCGACCTTCTCGCCGAGATAGGCCTCCGCGGTCTCCTTCATCTTGCCGAGGATGAACGCCGAGATCTGGCTCGGGCTGTACTGCTGGCCGTCGACGTTGACCCAGGCGTCGCCGCTCGGAGCCTTCTCGATGGCAAACGGGACCAGGCCCTTTTCCTTCGCGACCATCGGGTCGTCGAAGCGGCGGCCGATCAGGCGCTTGACCGAATAGAGGGTCTTCAGCGGATTGGTGACGGCCTGGCGCTTGGCGGACTGGCCGACGAGCCGCTCACCGCCGTCGGTGAAGGCAACCATCGACGGCGTGGTGCGCGCGCCTTCGGAATTCTCGATGACCTTGGTATCGCCGCCTTCCATGACAGCAACGCACGAATTGGTCGTGCCGAGGTCGATGCCAATGACTTTCGCCATGATGTTCTACTCTTTCTCCCAGCAGGTCTGCCCGGCCCCGAAAGGCGCCCGGCGGACCCCCGATAATGATGTTACCTGCCGGAAAGACCGGGTCAGGACAGGGGCTATATAGGTCCTATGGGGCGGCCTGCAATGGTGCCGTCTCATTGGACCCGCGAATTTCGCCCCGCGCAGCACTACATAGGCATTGAGCGGCCTGAAATCGAGCTTTTATGACCTTTTTGAGCCATCTCCCCGGAACGCCATGCGCCTGCTTCCCGGCCACCTGACCCTCGACCGCCAACGCGGCCTTTTGGCCGAGATCCGGCAGGTCGTGGCGCGGGCCCCGCTGTTCAGCCCGGTGATGCCGCGCTCGGGCAGTCCCTATTCGGTGCGGATGTCGAACTGCGGCCCGCAGGGTTGGCTGTCCGATCGCGGCGGCTATCGCTACACGCCCGCCCACCCGCTGACCGGCGAGGCGTGGCCCGCCATTCCCGCGTCCGTGCTCGAGCTGTGGCACGCCGCGACCGGCGTCGCCTACCCGCCCGAGGCCTGCCTGATCAACTACTACGGGCCCGAGGCCAGACTCGGCCTGCATCGCGACGAGGACGAGGCGGCCCGCGAGGCACCGATCCTGTCGATCTCGCTGGGAGATACCGCGCTGTTCCGCCTGGGCGGCCCCGCGCGCAAGAGCCCGACGCGCTCGGTGCGCCTGTCGAGCGGCGACCTGGTGGTGCTGGAAGGGCCGTCGCGCAACTGGTTCCACGGCGTCGACCGTATCCTGCCCGGCACCAGCACACTGCTGCCCGAGGGCGGGCGCTTCAACCTCACGCTGCGGCGGGTGACGCAGCCCTAGTTTTCGTTGCTGGCTTCGGGCCTGGCATCCGGCTTGCGCTGCGGGCCGCCCTTGGAAACGCCGACCATCGCCGCGCGCAGCAGGCGGCCGGCCAGCAGATAGCCCGGGATCAGCTCCTGCAGGACAGTGCCCGCAGGCACCGACGGATCCTCGATCTCCATCATGGCCTGATGGAACTCGGCATTGAACGGCTTGCCCCTGGCCTCGATGCGCGTGATGCCATGGCGCTCCAGGATCGACAGCAGCTCGCGCTCGGTCGCCTGCACGCCGGTGATGACGTTGCGCAGCGCCGGGTCGAGCGACTCGAGATCGGCCGGCAATGCGCCGAGCGCACGGCCGAGATTGTCGGCCACCGACAGCACGTCGCGGGCGAAGCGCTCGACGCCGAACTTGTTGGCCTTCTCGACGTCCTGCTGGGCGCGGCGCTTGATGTTGTGCTGCTCCGCCACCGCCCGCAGATACTTGTCGTTCAGATCGGCATTCTCGGCCTGCAGGCCTTCGACGACGCGCTGCAGGGTTTCGAGGGTCATTTCGGGGCTGTCGACCGGCATGTCATCCGGGGCGCCGCCCGCGGGTGAATCGCTGGCCATAGGTTGTCCCTAGTAAAAGTGGTTTCTTTCGAGGGCCTTCACTTAGGGACGGCGAAGCCCGGGGTCAACCCTGTCCGAGAGGCGTTCAGACCGCTTTGAGGGGGGCGTGGAGTTGGGTGCCGCGCACGATGATGCCGCCGCGGTCGCCAATCGCCACCGAACCGTAGCGCTGGGCGTAGGCCGCGGGCAGCGGCCGGGCCCGGTCGGCGGCGAGCCACAGTCGCAACAGGTGGCGCTTGCGCTCGGGCTCGGGCCAGTCGACGAAGCCGGTGCGGTCGTGCAGCAAGGTGTGATTGTGCACGAGCTGCACGTCGCCCGGCTTGAACTCCATGAACATGTTGAGCTTGGGATCGTTGGTCAGCGCGTCGAACATGTCGAGCGCCTCGACGAGCTGGGGCGACATCCGCGGCGCCTCGGGGAAGCGCTGGGCGGAGTCGATGTACTGGCGCTGGTAGATCGCGCTCAGGTAGCCCTTGTGCCAGTTGAACGGCGGCAGCAGGAAATAGGGCTTCTGGCCTTCCGGCACCTCGCCGCGCCGGTCGGTGGCGAGCGGCTCGAACAGCAGCTTCAGGAGGTCGGGCCGGCGGCGGCGCATCTCGTTGAAGATGGTGGTCGAGCTGACCAGCGCCGACAGGCCGCCGCTCTGCGCCGTCTTGAGGCAGAGCAGGCCGACGATGTCGCAGGAATCCGTGTGGAAGGTCTGGCGCTCGTGCGTCTGGTAGATGCGGACGTTGGGATCGTCCGAGGCCAGCCCGAGATCCTGGACGTGGCCCAGCACGTGGCCCTTGCCGTTCTGCGAGCGCGCACTGCCGAGATGGACGCCGAGGCCGAAGAAGGCGGTCGCCGCCTCGCGGATCGTCCAGCGCCCGACCGGCAGGCCGCGCATCAGCAGGAAGCCGCGGCCGTTCAGCACCTCTTCCTCGACCCGCGCCTTCAGCTTGCGGCCGAGCATCGGCAGCGGGAAATCCGACGGCTTGATGGCGGCGATGTCGACGTCGCGCGCCACCAGTTTCTTTGCCGCGCTGTCGACCTCGGCGATCTCCGCGGCGCTGAGCGGCATCAGCCACTCGGTGCTGCGCGACATCTCGGGGCCGTACCAGGCGGCCGGGCCGGTCTGTTCCGGCGGCAGTTCGGGCGACGTGATGTTCGTGTCCATGATACTTCCGATGTCAGGCTTCCCAGGGAAAGCGCGGTGCAAAGAGATCGTCGTCGGCGATCGACAGGCGATAGTTCTCGGTGGCGTTGACCAGCGCGGCGCGAATGCCGGGCTCGAGCGCGCTGTGGCCGGCGTCGGCGACGACGACGAAGCGCGCCTCGGGCCACGCGCGGGACAGGGCCTCTGCCGTCACCGGCGGACAGACGATGTCGTAGCGGCCCTGCACGATCGTGCAGGGATGCTGGCGCACGCGGTCGATGTCGGCCCACGGCCAGCCCTCCGGCAGGAAGGTGCCGTGGGCAAAGTAGTGCGCTTCGATGCGCGACAGCGCGAGCGCGAAGCCGCCGTGATCCGATTCGAACGGCGCGCGCGCCGTCGGATAGAGCGTCGAGCATGCCGCCTCGTAGCGGCTCCAGGCGCGCGCCGCGGGACGGTGGATGTCGGGATTGCGGTCGGTCAGGCGGCGATAGTAGTTGGCCAGCAGATCGCCGCGCTCGCCCTCCGGCAGCGTGCCCACGAAGTCGCGCCACGCCTCGGGGAAGATCGTGCGCATGCCGTGGAGGAACCACTCGATCTCCGGCCGCGTGCCGAGGAAGATGCCGCGCAGGATGAAGCCCGCCGTGCGCTCCGGATGCTTCAGCCCGTAGGCCAGCGCCAGCGTGCTGCCCCACGAGCCGCCGAACAGCAGCCAGCGGCCGATGCCGAGATGGGCGCGCAGCTTCTCCATGTCGGCCACGAGATGGGCGGTGGTGTTGTCGGTGAGGTCGCCCAGCGGCATCGACCGGCCGCAGCCGCGCTGGTCGAAGACGACGATGCGATAGAACTGCGGGTCGAAGAAGCGGCGGTGCACCGGCGCCGAGCCGGCGCCCGGCCCGCCGTGCAGGAAGACGACCGGCACGCCCTCGGGGTTGCCGCTCTGCTCCCAATAGATCGTATGGCGCCCGTCGACGGCCAGCATTCCGCTGGCGTAGGGCGAGATCTCCGGGAAGAGGTCCGAGCGAAGAGGGGTTTCCGAACGCGGCATGCGACGATCCTGTTCATTCACTGCCATAGCGGCGGGCCCGGGGCCAGTCTCGCCGCATTGCCGGGGCGCCGCGACAGCGTCTAAGGTCCTGCCCGGTCGTGCGGGCATGACGAGGAGGAAGCGTGGTTTTCCGGCGTATTCTGCTGCTTGTCGCGCTGCTGGCCGGTGTCGTTGCCTGCACTCCGGGGAACAATCCGCCGCAGACGATGGCGTCCTCGGCGACGGCTGCGCGCTCGCCGCCGTTGCCCGACGCCATCGCCAAGGAGGTCGGGCCGACCTATGCGTCGCCGGCGCTGCAGGCCCTGGTCGATCGCGTCGGCCAGAAGCTCGTCGCCGACGCCAGGATCGACGGCCATTTCCGCTTCTACATCCTCGACCGGCCGCAGCCCAATGCGCACGCGCTCGGCAACAACTACGTCTTCGTCACGCGCGGCCTGCTGGCGCTGATCGACGACGAGGCCGAACTGGCGGCCGCACTCGGCCATGAGATCGGCCACATCACCCTGCACCACGCCACGCAGCGCGCCCGCGAACGGCGCGAGGTGATGGACGCCGCGATCAAGGCCGCGGCAACCAGCGGCTCGGTCACGGTCGGCCGGTCGGTGGCGCGCGACGGGATGTTGGTGCTCCGGCGCTATTCGCGCGACCAGGAGCTCGCGGCCGACCGGGCCGGCCTCGGCTTCATCGTCAAGGCGGGCTACCGCGGCGACGCGATGGTCACCTTGATCGAGAAGCTGCGCCGCGAGTCGCGCCTGCAGGACCGCATCCTGGGGCCGGCCTTCGCGTCGGACGGTCCGGCCGACGCCATGTCGACGCATCCCGCGGCCGACGACCGGCTGGCCGCCCTCGCCGGCATGGACCTCGCGCGCACGCCCGGCACCTCGGGCCGGCCCGAATACCTGGCGCTGCTCGACGGCATGTCGATCGACGACCGGCCCGACGAGGGCTTCGTGCGCGGGCCGGCCTTCATGCACCCGGTCATGAAGCTCGCCTTCCGTGCACCCGCCGATTTCGTGCTGTTCAACGATCGTGACGGCGTGCTGGGCGTCGGCCACGACCGCTCGGTGCTGTATTTCTCCTGCACCGACGAGCGCATCCCCGGGCGGCTCGACGACTGGATGCGCAACAAGCTCACGCCCACGCCGACCGACATCCAGGAAACGTCGATCGGCGGCATCGAGGCCGCCATCGGCGCCAAACCGCGCGGCGCCGACACCGGCCTGTCGCAGATCCGCCACGTCCTGGTACGCAACGGCCAGGGTATCTGCTTCTTCAACCTGCTGGCCGACGGACCCGACCGCGATCGCCGGATCGACACGCTGGTCGGCGCCGCGCGCAGCTTCCGGCTGCTGTCGGATGCCGAGGCCGCCGCGCTCGAGCCCTACCGCGTGCGTGTGATCCCGCGCGGCAATGCGTCGGCGTCGGCGCTGGCGGCGCGCCTGCCCTATGCCGACTTCCGGCTCGAGCGCCTGCTGGCGTTGAACGGCGTCGACGACGCAGCCGAGTTCGCCAGGCGCGCCAACGTGAAGATCGTCGAGCCCTGAGATGGCGATGTTCACTGACGCCGGACAATAAAAAAGGGCGGTCTTGCGACCGCCCTTTTCGAATTCGGAGGAGGTGGCTTTATGCCACCTTCTGCAGGACGCTGTTCAGTTTCTGCGTCGCCAGTTCCTTGTCGATGCGCTCGACGGCGGCGAGCTCGCGCGCCAGGCGGTCGAGGGCGGCCTCGTAGATCTGCCGCTCGCTGTAGGACTGGTCCGGCTGGCCGGCGTTGCGGTGCAGGTCGCGCACGACCTCCGCGATCGACACCGGGTCGCCCGAGTTGATCTTCGCTTCATATTCCTGGGCGCGGCGATTCCACATGGCGCGGCTGACGCGGCTGCGGCCCTTCAGGGTGACCAGCGCGTTTTCCATGATCTTGCGCGAACTCAGCTTGCGCAGGCCCGACAGCTTCGCCTTCATCACGGGGACGCGCAGCATCATGCGCTCCTGCTCGAAGGAGATGACGAACAGCTCGAGCTTGTGGCCGGCGATTTCCTTCGCCTCGATGTCCACCACCTTGCCCACGCCATGGGTCGGATAGACGACGAAGTCGCCCTTATCGAACGCAAAATCCTTTACCGCCTTCACAGGCGGCTTCTTAACCGGCTTGGCCATGTCCAATCCCTTCACTCTAAGCCCCGCTTTCAGCGATACCGCGACCCACCGCGCACACTCCCCTGTGTGCCCGTTCGGCTACCGCATCGGTAAGTTGCTTTCGGATACCGACAGGCGACCGAACTAGCGGCAGACCGGACCCCGGACTGCTTCCAGCCCGAGCGTTATATCAGAGTTTGGGCTTGGAGTCGCGCGTGATGTTGCATTTCGGCAACGCTTGGGCCATGCGAAGGCTGCATGGCATCGCAAAGATGGCGTGAAAAGACTGAGAAAGCGCTAAATCTAGCGCCCGGCCTAGCGCTTGCCCGGCTCTTTGCTGAAATACTTCTTAAACTTGTCTTTTTCGTCCTTGAAGGCTTCGGCGTCGGCCGGCGCCTCGCCCTTGCGGGTGATGTTCGGCCACTCCGCAGACAGGCTGCGGTTGAGCTCCAGCCACTGCTCCATGCCCTTTTCGGTATCGGGCACGATGGCGGCGGGTGGGCACTCGGGCTCGCAGACGCCGCAGTCGATGCATTCGTCGGGGTTGATGACCAGCATGTTGTCGCCCTCGTAGAAGCAGTCCACGGGGCAGACTTCGACACAGTCCATGTACTTGCACTTGATGCAAGCCTCGGTCACGACGTAGGTCATCAAACGCTCCTAAATCGCCGGCGTGTTAACGCGCGGGCGCGGTTGGCGCAAGGCTTCCGAAGCGCACATCCGCGCTCAAACAGGCCCACGCGGCGTGGGGTCAATCTCCTCATACAACGCCCTGGCCTCGGTCGCCGGCCCGCGCCGCTCGCCCAGGGCCACCACCTTGACCACCCGGACCTTCGGACCGAGGGCGAATGTGAGCACGATGCCGGGTGTCACGACGGTGTGGGGCTTGTCGGTCACGCGGCCGTCGACGCGGCAGCGCGACTTCTCGATGTAACGGGTGGCGAGCGAACGGGTCTTGAAGAAGCGGGCGTGCCAAAGCCACTTGTCGAGCCGCATTGGCGCCGTGGGCTATTTCTTCCCGCCGAGCTTCAGCTCGAGCAGCTTGGCGAATGGCGAATTGGCCTCGGCGTCGCCCTTCTTTTCCGTCGTCGCATAGAGGCGCAGGGCCGGCCCGCCCGAATCGCGGCGTGGCGGCCGCGAGTCGCGGCGGTCGCCGCGCGGCGGACCGTCGCCTCTCGGCTTGCCGCCGCCGGGCTTGCCCTCGGAGCGCGGCCCGTCCTGGCGCGGGCGGTCGGGACGCTGGCCGTCCCGCTTGGGTGCGTCGGCGAAGAACTGACGCTCGTTCGGTTTCTCCGGACGCTCGCGGCGACGCTGGTCGCGGCGCTCCTTCTCCTGCAGGCGCTGGCGCTCGCGCTGCTCCTCGCGCTCGCGCACGAAGCGCGGCTTCACCGAAAAGGCGAACAGCGGGCCGTTCTCGTCCGACGGCGGATGCACGCGATAGCCCAGTCCGCGCAGCACGTCGGCCATCTCGGGCTCCGAGCAGCCGACCAGCGACATCATCTGCGGCGTGGCGCGGAACCAGCCCGGCGGCAGCGGCCGCTGCGCGATCTTCTTCGGCTCTTCGGCTTTGGTCTCTTCCGGCGTGGCGGCGTCTGCCTTTGCCTCGTCGCTCTTTGACTCGTCGGCAGGCGGCCGCGCGACCGTCATGTCGATGGCCGGCACGGACTCCTCGGCCTTCGCTTCGACGACAGGTTCCGGCGCGGCTTCGACGACAGGCTCGGGCGCCGGCGCGGAAACTTCCGGCACGGGTTCGTTCTCGCCGAACGCGGCGGCAACGATGGCCCATTCGCTGATCTCGCCGTCGGTGGGGGCGGACGGAATCGCCGGCGCGTCGCCCTGGGTGGCGCCCGTCGTATCGGCCGGGGCGTCGTCCCTGGCCTCGGCCTTCTTTTCCTGCTGCTGGGCGCGGCGCGCGGTCTCGCGGCTGTCGCGCACGGCGGCGCGCGCCATCGCGGCCAGGCGCTCGACCATATCGGCGCGGATCGCGTGGTTGCCGAGCGGGATGTAGCCGATGGTGGCGTAGAAATCGCGCTCGGCGCCGGGCTGCAGGTCCATCGACGTGCGCCCCTCGGCCGGCAGGGTCGGGATGGTGTCGCGGTTCTTGGCGATCATCCAGAGGCCGGCGCGCAGGCGGATCGGCACCGGCTTCAGCATGCTGGGGAAGTAGAGCGTGAACACGCCGACCCGCACGCCGAGCTTGGCCAGCGCCTTGCGGTCTTCCTCGGCCAGTTCGGTGAGCTGCTGCTCGATCGGCTTGCGCTCGATCACGCCCAGGCCCTCGCAGAGCTGGAAGACGATGCCACGCGCGCCGGCGGGGATCTGCTCCGACGCGGCGCGGGCGTCCATCAACTCGCTGAGGCCGAGGCGAATGCGGGTCTCGACCCAGGTGGCGGCGCGCTTGCGCACGTCCTCGCGCGCCGGCCCGTCGAGCAGATCCGACGGCAGCGCCTCGACCTTGGGCGCCAGCACGTCGCCGCTCGGCAGCAGGCGGGCGACCGGTCCGCCGCCCCAGCACACGCGGAGCTGCGAATCGAACACCAGCGCGCCGTCGGCCGCGCCGGTGAAGGCGGCCAGGCGCGTCGGCAGGTTCTCGCGCAGCGCACGCAGCGCGGCGCTCAGCACCGCCTTCTGGTCGGTCTGCTCTTCGGTCTTCTCGGGAACGAAGCGGAAGCCCTCGATGCGTCCGAGATGTTCGCCCTCGACAATGACCTCGCCGGCCTCGGCGACTGACGTCGTCATTTCACCCTCATCGCGCAATCTTCTTACAAGCATCGCCGCCCGTCTATCGACAAACCTTTGGGTCAGTCGCTGGTGCAGCACGTCGGACAGCCTGTCCTCTATAGCGCGGGCGCGCTCCTGCCAATGCACCGCCCGCTGAATCCAGTCGGCGCGGTGCGAAATATAGGTCCAGGTCCGAACGTGCGCGATGCGTGCCATCAATGTGTCGATGTCGCCGTCGAAGCGCTCCAGCCGTTTGACGTGGCTTTCGATCCAGTCCTCGGGCAGGCGCTCGCCGCCCTGGCTGAGGTGCATGAAGAGCTGGCCGAGCAGCGCGGTGTGCTCCTCGGTCATGGTCTTGCGGAAGTCCGGGACCTGGCAGACCTCCCAGAGCAGCTTGACCCGCGCCGGCGCATGGAGCCGCGGCAGGAATTCGGAGTGCTGGGACAGGGTCTGGAAGGCGAACTGATCGTCTTGTTCGCGAACCCTCTGCAGGACCTCGTGCGGCGGCTGGCGGTTCAGCGACGCCAGCAGCGCCGGCGCCGAGCGGAAGTCGAGCGTCGCGTTGCGCCACTGCAGGTCGCGCAGCGGGTCGAAGCGATGGTTCTCGATCGCCTCGACCGTCTCCTCGTCGAGGCCGCCGACGTCGATCGTCGTGCCGAACGTGCCGTCGTTCATGTAGCGCCCGGCGCGGCCGGCGATCTGCGCCAGCTCGACGGCGCGCAGCTGCCGCGACATGCGGCCGTCGTACTTGCGCAAGCTCGCGAACCAGACGTGGTTTACGTCCATGTTGAGACCCATGCCGATCGCGTCGGTGGCGACCAGGTAGTCGACCTCGCCCGACTGGAACATCTCGACCTGGGCGTTGCGCGTGCGCGGGCTGAGCGCGCCCATCACGATCGCCGTGCCGCCGCGATGGCGCCGGATCAGCTCGGCGATGGCGTAGACCTCGTTGGCCGAGAAGCCGACCACGGCCGAGCGCGGCGGCAGGCGCGTCGCCTTCTTCGGCCCGACGTAGGACAGCTTCGAGAAGCGCGGCCGCGCCACGATGTCGATGTTGGGCAGCAGCTTGTTGAGCACCGGACGGATCGTGTCGGCGCCCAGCAGCATGGTCTCGTTGAGCCCGCGCGAATGCAGGATGCGGTCGGTGAAGAAATGGCCGCGTTCGAGATCGGCCGCCATCTGCACTTCGTCGACGGCAAGGAAGGAGACCGGCCGGTCGAGCGGCATCGATTCGACGGTGCAGATGAAATAGCGCGCGCCCGGCGGGACGATCTTCTCCTCGCCGGTGATCAGCGCCACCTTGCCCGCGCCCTTGATCCTGACCACGCGGTCGTAGTTCTCGCGCGCCAGCAGGCGCAGCGGGAAGCCGATCATGCCCGACTCGTGGCCGAGCATGCGTTCGATCGCGAGGTAGGTCTTGCCGGTGTTGGTGGGACCGAGGACGGCCGTCAGGCGGCCGGGCTCGCTGGCGAACGACATTGGCCGACCTTCGCGCGCCGGCGCGGCGGAAGCAAGGCGGCGGGGCTCTAGCCCGTGACGTTCGGCTCGAGCTT
>Ga0207707_10002998_pt1 | contig 15019 bp, 13 predicted proteins | sample KBSC83BmetaG_FD_184336 | JGI IMG/M metagenome (GOLD analysis project Ga0207707, IMG submission 184336) | Corn rhizosphere microbial communities from Kellogg Biological Station, Michigan, USA - KBS C8-3B metaG (SPAdes) (version 2) | ecosystem: Host-associated > Plants > Roots > Rhizosphere ...
TACCAGCGGCCGTCGCTCTCGCGGGCCACGATCACCGACGCCGGGTCCAGGGCGGTCACGTCTATGCCCGGCCACGACCACGTGAAGCGGAGCGGGGCGGCCGTCTTGGCCAGCTTCAGCACCCCGCCGCGGAAGGTGAACGCCGACCGGGTGTAGTGGGCCGACTGGCGGCTGTCGCGGTTCTTGAACCGCGGGTAGCGGGCGCGCTTGTCGAAGAACGCGGCGAACGCGGCGTGCTGGTGCCGCAGCGCCTGCTGGAGCGGGACCGACGACACCGCGTTCAGGAACGCGAGCTCCGGGGTCTTCTTCATCGCGGTCAGCGCCCGGTCGGTCTCGGCGTAGGAGGTGCCCCTGCCTTCGGCCGTGTAGCGGGCGTGCCGGACGGCGAGGGTCCGGTTCCACACGACCCGGACGCAGCCGAACGTGCGCAGCAGCGTCTGCTGCTGCGCCTCGTCGGGGTAGGCCCGGCACCGGTACGCCGTCCTCACCCTCACAGGATACGAGGGGCCTGTGTAAAATATCCGCGGCACGCCGCGCCGCGCCGGTTTCCTCCCCGGCCTGAAGGCCGGGGTCCCCACCGGAGGCCAAGGTGATCCCGGTGGGGCGAGTGCGGTACGGCTTGGGCCTTCGGCGGCTGCGTCCGGCTTGCCGACCCTGTGAGTGCGGGCGTGCCCGGCGCAGATGAGGTGCGTGGCCAGGCGCTGGGGGTGGCCCGGGGCTGGTCGCCTCCCGGCGCGCCGCGGTCGTGGCGGCTGACGGCCGCGTTGTTCGAGGCGATCGCGGCTGATGACGATCTTCTGGGCCGGCTGGCCGAGCTCCCGGCGGACCGGCTGCCGGCGCTGCTTGGCAGCGCCGCTATCTCGTTCCTGGTACGGCGCGACCGGCCGGTCCCGCTGGCGGGGTACTTCCCCGAACCCGGCACGGCCCAGCCACGGTTCGACGAGGCGTTCTTCCCGGCGTTCCGTGCGTTCTGCGCGACGCGCCTGGACCACATCGCCGGGCTGTGCCAGGGGCGCCGGTACCAGATGAACGAGGTGGCCCGCTGCGCCCAGATCGTCTTGGGTATCGCGGCGGCCAGCACCACCGGATCCGGCGGCCCGGTGGCCCTGGTCGATCTGGGCACCGGGGCCGGGCTCGGACTGCAGCTGGACCGCTACCGGTACCGGATCGGGACCGGGACCTACGGCCCGGCCGGAGCCGGCCTGACCCTTGCCTGCGAGGTCCGCGGCCCGGTCGCACCGCCGCTGGCCGGCCTGCCGCCGGTCGCCACCAGGATCGGGGTGGACCTTGACCCGGTCGACCTGGCTGACCCCGCGGCCCGGGCGTGGCTGGTGGCCTGCGCGCCGCCGGAGGCATCGGCCCTGTCCCGGCTGGCGGCGGCCGTTGACATCGCCCGGCGACATCCGGCCACGATCATCGCCGGGGACGTCGTCGACGTGCTTCCCCGCGTGCTGGCCGGCATCCCACCGCAGCAGCGCATCATTGTCACCGACGCATACACCGCGGTGTTCCTCCCGGCGCAGCGGCGCGCCGAGCTGGCCGGCATCCTCGCCCGGACCGGCCGACGGTGCCCGGTGACCTGGCTGTCCCTCGATCCGCTGGTTCCGCTGGGGCCGGCGGGCCGAGACAGCGTGCAGGGCCTGCCGCTTCCCCCCGCACTGGTCGGCGGCTACCAGCACGGCGGGGTCTTCGCCGTGCTGGGAGCCCGCACTTTCGACGAGGCCGGCGACCGCGGCCGCCTGCTCGCCCGCGCCCACCCGTCGGGCCAGTGGATCGAATGGCTCGGCCCGTGACCGCCCGCCTCACGCCACGCGCCCAGCGGCGGCGGTGAAGGCGATGGTCTGCGTCCATCACGCCGGTATCGGCGCGGTTATCGGCGGCGGGATTCGCGCGTAGGTCACGCTCGTCGAGGGCAGTGCGCCTGCGCATGGGCGCGCGGTACGCAACGTCGCTGCCTTGTGGTGGTCATAGTCGGGCTTCGAGGATCAGGTTAAGGGGGGTCTCGGCCGCGCGCCGGAATCGGCCGAAGCCGGCTTGGGTGAACACCTCCCGCAGTTGCGCTTCCCCCGCCTGGGCGCCGAGGCCGAGGCCGACCTCCTGGGAGAGCGAGTTCGGGGTGCAGATGACCGATGACGCGGTGTAGAGCAGGGCAGCCATGGGGTTGGACGCGAGGTTGTCGGCCCGGGCGTCGAGTGCGAAGGGCTCGACGAGCAGTACCGTCCCGTCCGGGTCGAGGTGTTCACGCGCGTGCCGGGCGGCGCCAACTGGGTCGCCCATGTCATGCAGGCAGTCGAAGAAGCAGATCAGGTCGTAGGTGCCGGGGTAGTCCTTGGCGGCGGCCACTTCGAACCTGACCCGCCCGTCGACGCCGGCTTCCCTGGCCCGCTGCCGTGCGGCCACGATGGACGGCTCATGGTAATCGAACCCGGCGAACTGCGAACGGGGGTACGCCTCGGCCATGACTACCACGGAGGCCCCGTGCCCGCAGCCGACGTCGGCCACGCTGGCCCCCGCCGCGAGTTTGGCATCGACCCCGTCGAGCGCGGGGATCCAGTCGCCGGGCAGGTACGCCCGGTACCCGGTGCGGAAGAACCACTCGGTTCCCTTGAACAGGCACGGGTCGTGATCGGCCCAGCCGAGCGCGCCGTCGCCGAGGAATGCGGCTTTGATCTTGTCAATGTCGTTGAACATCGACCCGAAGGTGTTCATGCCCCTGGCGGTGAACACCGGCGAGGTGTCATCGGCTAGCGCCATGGCCGCCTCCGGGCTGAGTGAATAGGTGTCCGCGGCCGCGTCGTAATCGACAAGGCCGCTGGCGGCCTGTCCGTCGAGCCACTCGCGCACCAGCCGAGGATGGCATGCCGCCCTGGCGGCCACGGCCTGCGCGCTCGACGGCCCCGCGTCCGCCAGCGCCCGGTAGAGGCCGAGCTCGTCACCAAGCCAGATGGCAAAGCACGCCGCGCCGCCGGTCATGTAACCGACCATCCGGCTCATGAACTCGCCCAGCTTGGCCTCGTCGACTGCTGCCATCGTGCCTCCCCCTCGTTGATGTCCGCGGCCGCGCCCCGAGTTCAGACAGACCGGCTCAGGGCACGCAGCGGGTCACGGCCCCTTCCAGGCCCCCCTCGGGCCGGCCCGGTTCGAAGCCGCCCGAGGAGAACGCCCAGGCCACCGCGAAGTACACCGCACCCCTGACAACCCCTGGCACCTCGTGATCGCGATCTTCGCCGACGGCAGGTGAACTCGGATGCCGTTGACAATCCTGCCCTGACCCAGATCAACCAATCTGTACGGCCGGCATCTTGATCGGCGTCATCCCGTCGACTGCGCAGGTCGGCGGGTAGGCGGGCCCTTGCGAGGCCGGGTCCGGTCGCTGGGGTTGGTCTTTGGATGCGAGATATCGTTGACCTGCTCCTGGGCCTCGGTACGGTGGGTGATTCCTGGGCCGCGCGCCTGTCTGACGTCGGAAGTACCCTTGGCTGGTGTTCTCACCCCGGGGCCCGTCACTGCGTGAGCTGGCGGTGCAGGCGCTGTCCTCGGTCGAGGGCGGCTATGACCTGCTTGCTCCGAAGTTCGACCGCACGCCTTTCCGCACCCCTGACGGCGTGCTTGACGCGACCGCGGGCGCGTTGCGGCCGCTCGGCCCGTTCGGCCGGGGACTGGACGTGTGCTGCGGTACCGGCGCGGGCATGCGGGTCCTCGCGTCCCTGTGCCAGGGACCGGTCACGGGCGTCGACTTCAGCGCCGGCATGCTCGCGCAGGCGCGCAGCGCGCACCCGGACGCCAGGTGGGTACGAGCCGACGTGCGGGCCCTGCCCTTCGTTGAGGCCTTCGACCTGGCGGTCAGTTTCGGGGCGCTCGGGCACTTCCTGCCCGCCGAGCGGCCCGTGCTGTTCGCCGGCGTGTACCGCGCGCTGCGCCCTGGCGGGGTCTTCGCTTTCCCGGTCGGTGCGCCGCTGCCCGTCACCACGGGCCGCTACTGGGCGCTGCTCGGGTTCGACCTGGCCATGCGGATCCGCAATACTGTGCGGCACCCCCCGTTCGTCATGTACTACCGCACATTTCCGCTGCCCGCTGTCCGCGGCGACCTTACCGCGTCCGGATTCACCGTGACGGCAGTCCCCTTGACGGCCCTGGATCCGCGCGGGGACGGCAGCCCGCGGGGCTGGCTTGTCCTCGCGCGCAAACCCGGCACCCTCTGACTGCCGCGCACGCCGACCCGGCCCGCGGGCGTGCAGCGCCCAAGGACAAGGTGCCCGCGCCGACATAGGCTTTGCCAATGGAGCGCCGCGGCCGCAACAGCAAAGGCCCTGTCATGGCAGACGCCGGTGAGGAAGGATCCGGCGAGCGCCGCCGGGCCGGCGCTGTGCAGGCCCTGGACGTCACCCTGCGCGAGGCCATCGGCGAGGGGTGCTGCAGCGTCTGGCAGGGCGGGGCGCGGGAGACGTGACCGTCTTCCGGCCCGCTTGCCCGGTTGCCTATCACTACCGGTCCGAAGACCTGGCCGGGCCGCCCGCGTTCACCTGCACGACCCTCTACGTCGCCGGGGGGATGTACGGCAACCCCTACGCGCTCGACGCTATCCAGGCCCGTGCGAGCGCCGAGCCCAGCCCGCCCGAGATCGTCTTCAACGGCGACTTCCACTACCTCGATGCCGGCGCCGCGGTCTTCCGGGCTGTCGACGACCGGGTGCGCGCCTGCCACGCCACCCAGGGCAACATCGAGTACGCGCTGGCCGTCGCCGACGAGGCCCTCGGCTGCGGCTGCGACTACCCCGGCTACGTGCCGGACACCGTCGTCGCCGACTCCGACGCCATCGTCGCCCGGCTCCGCACCGCTGCCGCGGCGCCGGAGAACTACCCCTGGCTCGCCGCGCTCCCGCGCTACCTGACCGTCGCCGTCGGCGGGCACCGCGCCGGCATCGTGCACGGCGACCCCGAGAACCTCGCCGGTTGGCGGCTGGCACTGGAGGCCGTCGAACCCCAGCGGCCGCACATCCGCGACCGCACCGGCTTTACGGGGACCCCTACCACCGCCGGACAGGTACTTGACTGGTTCCGGCGCGCCGATGTCGAGGTGCTGTGCTGCACCCACACCGGCCTGCCTTACGCCCAGGACTTCCAGCATCCCGCGGGCCGGTACCTGGTCGCGAACAACGGGTGCGCCGGCCTGCCCGGCTTCGCGGGCCGCCGCCACGGGGTACTTACCCGGCTCTCGGTGCTCCCCGACGTGCCCGGCGACAGCCTCTACGGCCTCACGACGCCGGGTCTGCGCTTCGACGCCTTGCCAGTCGAATACGACCACAGCCGCTGGATCACTCACTTCCTCGACACCTGGCCACCCGGATCGCCGGGCCGCCGCAGCTACCAGCACCGCATCGAACACGGCACCTGGCTTACCCCCGGCGACGCCGCCCGCGGCACCGTCACCGGTTCCGCCGGAGGGCGCGCGTTACCAACTCGGTGCGGCCGGCCCCGGGAGACACCTAGGCGGCGCCTCCCGGCAGCGCGTGGAGGGGGCGTGCCCGGCGCCGGTTGCCACCTGGTGTGCCTCGATCGCGCTAGCGGCCAGGCCGGTCATCGGACGCGAATCCTGCCGGGTGTCAGTGGGGATTGGCGGCGAGCAGCTCGCTGAGCAGGTCGTCCAGGCTGATGACGCCGGCGAATGCTTCCCTGGGGGTGGTGATGACGGCCAGCTGGGCGCGGGCGCCGCGCATCACGGTGAGGGCGTCCAGGACCGTGGTGCCGGGGGCGAGGGCGGGCACCGGGTAGGCCATGGAGGCCACTGACCTCGTGGCGGTGCTGGTGATGGCGTCGCGGGCGTGGACGACGCCGCCGATGGTGCCGTCGCCGGCGCGGACGAGGAGGCGGGTGTGGCCGCTGGCCGCGGCGGCGGCGCGGACCTGGCTGCTGGTGGCGCTGGCCGGGATGGTGGTGACGCGGCTGGCGGGGGTGATAAGGGGACCGATGGTGGCGTGGTGCATGGTCAGGGCGCGGCTGAGGAGGTCGTGCTGGACGGGGCCGAGCAGCCCGAGACGGCGGGAGCGGGTGATGAGGCGGGCCAGGTGCTGCGGGCCGGGGAGGTCGCTGCCGTCGGCGCTGGGACGGATGCCGGCGGCGCGGACCAGCAGCGCGGCGGCGGCGTTGAGCACTGCCAGGACGGGACGGGTCGCCTGGGTGAAGACGCGGAACGGCAGCGCGACGGCGAGCGCAGCGCGCTCGGGGCCGGTGATGGCCCAGGATTTGGGGGTCATTTCGCCGGCGACCATGTGCGCGAACGTGACCGCGGCCAGCGCGGCGGCCAGTGCGATGGCCTCCGCCATGGCTTCCGGCGCGCCGATGGCGTGCAGTGGCGGGGCCAGGAGGTGCTCGACGGCTGGCTCGGTGACGGCGCCGAGGCCGAGCGAGCACATGGTGACCCCTAGCTGAGCGCCGGCCAGCATCAAAGGGAGCTCGGCGGATGCCACAGCGGCGGCCCTGGCGGCGCGGCTGCCGCGGGCCGCGGCCCGCTCCAGCCGGGGTCGCCGCGCGGTGACCAAGGCGAACTCGGCGATAACGAAGAACGCGTTCCCGGCCAGCAGCGCCACCGTGGCCGCGACTGCGGCCAGCGGGCTCACGGCCGCCCCCGGCGGCCCGGCCGCCCGCTGCGGGGAGCGGCGGCTAGACGGATGCGAACCCGGCGGGCCACGTGACGGCGCACCGCGGTGACCTCGATTTCGGCCTCGCCCGGCAGCCCGGCCTGTGCGTCCAGGTCCACTTCGACGCGGTCCCCGGGCCGGGGGAGCCGACCGAGCCGGGCCAAGACCAGGCCACTGACCGTGTCGTAGCCAGGGACGGTGGGCAGCGCGAGCCCGGTCACCTCCCGTGCCCGGCTGATCCGGGTGGCCGCGTCCAGTTCCCACGCCCCGTCCGCGCCGCGGGCCGGGGAAGGCGGGACGGGGTCGTTCTCGTCGGCGATCGGGCCGGTGAGTTCCTCGGCGATGTCCTCGAACGTCACGATCCCGGCCAGCCCGCCGTACTCGTCAGCCACGCAGGCGAACTCCTCGCTGGCCTCCCGCATCCGCGCTACCACTGCCTGCAGCGGCAACGTGCCTGGCACCAGCAGCACCGGGCGCATGATCCGTGCCACGGGCCTGTCCATGTCATCGCAGGCGGCGAGTTCGCGGACTCCGGCGATCCCGGTCACGTCGTCAGGGTCAGAGTCCCAGACTGGGAAACTGGTATGACCGGTCGCTGCGACCAGCCCGGTCAGCTCACCGGCGGTCGCGACGTCCGGCACGGTGGTCACGTGCGGGCGTGGCACCATGACCTCGGCGGCGGTCCGGTCCCCGAAGCCCAGTGCGCGCACCAGCAGACCCGGCAGGTCACCGGGCAGCCGCCCGGCCCGGGCGGAAGAGCCGATCAGGTCGGCCAGGTCCGCCGCCGTCACCCCGGAGGCCAGCTGCTCGGCCGGCTCCACGCCCACGCCGCGTAGCAGTCGGGCCGCCGCGCCGTCGAACAAGCGGATTACCGGCCCGGCGACCGTCAGGTAGACAAGCGTGCTCGGCGCTAGCCACTTGGCCAGGCGCCCGGCGCGGGCCAGCGCCAGGTTCTTCGGCGCCAGCTCACCGCCTACCATCTGAACCCCGGTGGCGATCACGAACCCGGCCGCCACCGCGATCGCGTGCGCCGCTCCGGCCGGTATCCCCGCGGCCGTGAGTGCCGGCGCGGCCAGCGTAGCGACCGCCGGACTGGCGATCAGCCCAGTCACCAGCGCAGTCACCGTGATCCCCAGCTGCGCGCCCGACAGCATGAACGACAGCCGGCCCGTCACCGCCAGCGCCCGCCGCGCCCGCGCATCCCCCGCTGCGGCCTCTTCCTCCAGCACGGCCTGGTCAGCGACCGTGAACGCGAACTCCTGCGCCACGAAGTACCCTGTCGCGACCGTCAGCACCAGCACCCCCGCGATCCCGGCCAGCGCGCTCACCATGGCCGACCCCAGGGGCAGGGACTATGACTGGAAGGATCACCGGACAACGCCGACATCACCCGCTTCCGCACGACCTGATACTGCACCAACGCCGCCGCCACCCGCAGCGTTCCCATGTGCCGCCCGCGTTAGGCTGCCGGGCTCGGTCACCGCGCCGGGCAGGCAAGGTCTGCCTGCGCGGTCGCATCCGTCCAGGTCGTTTCGTCCACGCCACCGACGCTGCCCGCATACGTCCAGTGCCGCCGGGCCGCGCTGGGTCAGGTATGCGCCGTCTGGTTGGCGATGAGCTGCTGGATGGCGGCGAAGGCGGGCTTGGGCGTGTAGTCGTCGCGGAGGACTCCGAAGCGCGCGGTCCACGTGCCCGTGGTGAGCCCGTCGCGCAGGCTGAACCATTTGTAGGCTTGCACGCCGGTGCCGCTGGCGAGCATGAGACGCTGCACCCCACCAGTGCGGGCGCGGGCGCACTGGCCGAACGCGTCGAAGCCGAGGTGCGTGGCGGCGACCTCACGGGCGGTCCGTCCTCCGTGGCCGCGCTCGCCTACCTGTCGATCATGCCCCCCAGGCGCGCGGCCCAGGCCCTGCGGGCGCGCGCGACCGCGATCGGCGACGAGGCCCGGCAGCTCCAGGAAGCGCTCGACGGAGCAGGAACCGCCGAGATCCACATGATCGAGGTGCACTACCTCCTCAGTCGGCTACAGCACGACATGCAGTGGCTGACCGGCACCGCGCACCGGATCGAAACCGGAGAACTCACGTGGCCCCTAACCCGCCGCTTACCCGCTTCTCACCGCGGGCCGGCGCCTGAACGGGACGGGATGGCCGCGCTGATGTCATCCCGCCCGCGCCTACCGGCGGCTGTCGAGAACGGGCAGCAAGATGATCAGTTGGCCGGAGCACACAGGCGTGCACAGATAACCCAGTTCGGGCGTCCCTACTTCGTGCCGACGATGCAGCGGGCCACGCCCGGAATCCTTACCTTGCCGTCTTGCTCGTAGGTGCTGGCCTTGGCGATGACGGCTTCCGCGATCCGCTTCCGCGCCGGCTCGTCGGCCTGCCGGAGCGCCGCGACTGCGAGCGAGACGTGCTCGCTGATCATCTCCCAGTACTGCGCGGGCGATCGCGTGACGAGTTCGACGCCGACGTCCCACTCGGCAACCTCGCGCAGCCCCGCGGCCTCATACAGGGCACTGACATATCCCGGGGCGGCGATGCCGAGACGCTCGATAATCGCCGTGCCGACCGGGCCCAGCTGATCCATGATGACCGGGTCCCACTTCTCCCAGCCCACAGAAAGCCCGGCCCACGTCGCTCGCTGAACGTCTCGGATCTCATCGCCGCTCGGCATCGGCCCTCCCCGTTATGGAATGCATCCACGGGGCACGAAGGCACTCCTTGGCCAGAGTACATAGTGCCCGATATGGACGCTTTTAGCGGCCGGTTGATGTTGGCTGCTGGCAGGAACCGAATGGCTGTCTGCGTGCCGGGCAGGGACTGCGTGCTCTGCCGCGTCCGCGTTGGCCGTTCCAGGGACTGCTCTAGGTGGCGCCTGGAGTACGGCACAGGCCGCCGGTACGGTAGGGGCCATGGTCAGCGGCTACGGGAGCCGGATTCGCATGCCGGCGGCGGCACTCGGGGCCGGGGGACCGGTGGTCTCCCGGGTCGGGCTGGGGCTGGCCGCTTTGGGCCGCCCGGCGTACATCACCAGCGGCCGTGAACAGGACCTGCCCGACCGCAGCGTGGCCGGCCTGCGGGCCCGGGCCTTCTCGGTACTGGACGCTGCCTACGCGGCCGGGGTCAGGTACGTGGACGCGGCCCGTTCCTACGGCCGGGCGGAGGAGTTCCTGGCCGGCTGGCTGGCCGGGCGCGGCCATGCGAACGTGATCGTCGGCTCGAAGTGGGGGTACCGCTATACCGGCGGCTGGCGGCTGGACGCTCCTCAGCAGGAGGTCAAGGAGCATTCGCTGGCCATGTTCACGACCCAGCTGGCGCAAAGCCGGGCGCTGCTCGGTGACCGGCTCACCCTGTACCAGGTACATTCGCTGACCCTTGATTCCGGATTGTTCACCGACGCTCCGCTGCTGGCCGCGCTGTCCCGGCTGCGCGCCGGGGGCGTGATCATCGGGCTGAGCACGAGCGGCCCGCATCAGGCGGAAGCGATCCGCCGGGCGCTGTCGCTGACCGTTGACGGGCGGCAGCTGTTCACGGCGGCGCAGGTGACATGGAACCTCCTCGAGCCGTCCGCAGGCCCGGCCGCGGCCGAAGCCGCCGCGGCCGGGTGGGCGGTCCTGGTCAAGGAGGCGGTCGCCAACGGGCGGCTGACTGCGGCGGGTGGGCCGCCGGCGCCGCTGACCGCGCTGGCGGCGGCGCGTGGTGTCAGCGAAGACGCGATCGCGCTGGCCGCCGCGCTGGCCCAGCCGTGGGCATCGGTTGTGCTGTCCGGCGCCGTCACCCGCGCGCAACTGGATGAGAACCTGGCCGCGCTGTCCGTCGGCCAGCTTCCGGCGCTCGGCCTCGCCGAAGCCCCCGGCGCCTACTGGGCGCAGCGGGCGGCCAGGCCATGGCACTGAGCTGTTCCTTAGCCCGCCGTCCGGCGCCGTGACCGCCGGCCGTACGGGACGGGCGGCACCGGGGCCCGCCCGGCCCTGCCCCGAGAACGTCCGCATACGCCGCGGAATCCTGTCAGTTACGGACGGAGGCTAACAGGAAGCCATCACGAAGAGCAGCCCGAGGCTTTGACGCGAGCGTGCAATACCGCTGGCGGTGATCTGGCCGACGAGACCTGCCTGCTCGGCGTACCACATGGCATCGTCTGGGCCGCGGGTGATGCCGCTGAGCCCGGCGTAGGGGGTACCGGGAACAGGCGGAGGCTGCCGCCGGGAGGCAGCTCGCCGATCTGTCCGGTGCCGAAGTCGGTGAACCAGATCGACCCGCCGGAGCCTGCCGTGAGGCGTCGATGTCGCTGAGCTCGCCTGGCAGCATCAGCGCGGCGGCCAAGGCGCTCGGGTAGCCCGAGCGACCGTGCCCGCACGCTGGCAGCGGGCCCGGGTGTTTCCGCCCGAGCAGCCTGACTCGCCATGCCAGCAGGGAGATTTGCCCTCCATGGCACTCCGCTGGCTGGATGAATCGGGCCCGGTACCGTCCGCCAGGCGCTTTCCATCCAGCCTGCACCACGTCGGCACACGGGCACCATGCCCGCGGCCCTTACTTGGTGATGTGCTGGACGAAGGAAGAAACGTGCCAAGAGCGACCTCCGCCGGCCTGGCGATCACCGCTGACCGCAGGCATGGTGCTGAGCCTGCCGTCTCGACGACCGGGGCGAAATTCGCCGGGGCGGCACCGCTCTGGTGACTCGGCGCTGAGCGAACCGGGCGCGATGCGGCAGTACGGGATCATTCTCGGCGCAGAGTTCGGTGTGGCGGCGGCAGGAGTCGTCACGGCGGTGCGCCGGAACCCGGACCGGGGAGACCACCGGGCCCGATCGACGATCGACCGAGGAGGGTTATCGTGAGCAGTCCCGACGGCCTGCACATCGTGGTGGGCTATGACGGCTCGCTTGCGGCGGGCGCCGCGATCGACGCCGGAGCCCGGCTGGTGCCGCGGGCGCGGGCCTCGGTGGTCTCCCTGTGGACGCCGCCGTTTTTCAGCGACGATCTCCGGAAGCGGCTGTGGGACGGGACCCGCGATATCGAGGCGTTCCAGGCCGCGGTCGAGCGCGAGGGACGCCGGGAAGCCGAACAGATCGCCGTGGCAGGCGCCAGCCTGGCCCGCGCCGCGGGCTGGACCGCCGAATCGCGCACCGAGCGCTCCCTCGGTGGCGAGGGTCTGCAATTTGCCCAGGTCGCTGACCAGGCCGGCGCCGACCTGCTGCTGGTCGGGTCCCGCGGGCTGGGCGGGGCCCGCGCGGTGCTGGGCAGCTTTTCCGACATGGTCGTGCACTACAGCCCGCGCCCGGTGCTGGTGGTTCCGCACCCGCTGCTGTCCGGTGAGCACGCCGCACTCGCCGCCGGGCCGGTGGTGGTGGGATGGGACGGATCGCCCGGCGCGCAGGCCGCCTACGTCGCGGCCCGTGCCCTGCTCCCCGGCCGGAAGTTTGTCCTGGTGTCCGTCGACGGCGCCGCTGGGAGCGAGCCCTCGCCGGGCGCGGACGACGCGCCGCAGCTGGCCACCGGTTAAGCTTCCCGGAGGTAGCGGCGGTCTGCGTGCTCGTCGCCGAGCCGGCGTCGGGGTACGTGCGGCGGAGTGCGCCTGCGGTCTCCTCAAGCGCGTACTGCACGTGGCCTTCCCCTCCGAGCCGCTCTGCCGCGGCGCTGAGTTCCGCGGCAAGATGGTCGGCGGGCCGCACGGTGGCCGTGCTGGCCGCTGCGTCCCCGGCATTTTCCCGGTGGCCGTGCTCGCCGCCCGGGCAGCGGCGCCCTCCCTCTGCCTTACTCCTGCACATGCGTTTTCCTCCACCGTCGTGCTTTCGCCGCGCTGCGGCATGCCCGCAGGCTCGCAGGCTCGCAGGCGAAAGTTGCACGGACGGTGACACCCGCCGCCCGGCTGCCGCCGGAGATGTAATCCCGGCGCCGCAGGTCCTCCAGCACGGCCCGGCCGACGCGTCCGTAGCCGCAGGTCACGTAGTGCCCGCTGAGACGGCTGATGCTTCTGGCCGCCTGGTTCATCCGCAACCACCTCCCAAGCTCCCCGGAGGCAACGACTTCGGTTCCCACGCCGATGGCGGTGGACAGGGCCACGACGCCGAACAGGATCACCGAGACGGTGAAGACCTTCCCGCCCGGATCCGGCGGCGGGCCCGCCTCCACCCCGAGTGTGTTCAGCGCGAGCACGATGGCGTAGAACGCGTCGAGCACGTTCTTGCCTTCAACCAGCCAGTCCCGACCGTCCCGTAACCGATCGCCAGCATCACGACAAGGACCGGGAGACCGGATCGCGCGAGTATCCGGTTGCGGAGCGCGGCCGAAGGCACGCGAGCCGTGTCCCGGCGGCCGGTCCCGCCTGAACTCATCCTGCGTGCCAGCCGCACACTCACCTCCGCACAATACTTCCCGGCCCGTCACGCCCGGAGGACGAGACGGCACTGCCTACCTAGCAGTCTGGCTGCAGCAGGCGAAGCCCACGGGGGCCGTTGGCCCCCCGGCCCGGGCGAGATGTACTTGCTTCCCGGACGGGAGCAGCGGTGACACGCTGACTCTGGTCGTGTGCATGCTGGAGAACACCATCGCGGTGGGCCAGCGGTTCGGTCATGGCAGCGGCGCATTGGTGGCCAGGTTGGTCGCCGTGGCAGTGGCGTCTCCGCCCGGGAAGCGTGAGGCCGGGACCTTCGGCTGGCGACCGAGGACGTACGGCGGCGGGCGACCTACAGCGCGCCCGCGGAGCCTGTTTGATTGACGAGTTCCGCCTGCGGCCGCACGGATGCCGGGCAGCCTCAGCGACAGGAAGGAGGCCCGTCCCGGCGCGGTCGGAGCCGGCGCGCACCGGGCACACCGCGCACACCGCGCACCACCCGCCCCGAGGACAAACAGACATGAAGTCGAAAACAGACTCCAGCACGATCAGTAACCAGGCCTCAAGCCGCCTGAACGATTGAGGTTAGCGGGACGTGGCTGCTTCCTCGCCTTCCAGCATCACGAGCGCGATCGCTGCCACCCACAGGGCGACAAGCAGCCCCACGACGACGATCACCGGCTGGCCAGCGCCGAACCAGCCGCTGTAGATGAAAGTGGCCCCGCTGGAGATAAGAGCGAGAATCCCGATCTCCAAGTCGAACCGGATGAGCCAGCGCACCGGCGTCACGCCAGACGACACAGTGCGCGCGTTAACGAGGACAACCACCCCGAACGGCGTCAACGCGAACGTCAGGCAGGTCTTCGCGCCAACGAACAACGCGCTCACCGCCGGCGCATCCGCTGTCTGAGACGCCAAGACGGCAGCGGCCGCCAGCAACGCACTTCCCGCCAAGACAAGCGACACTGCTGCAGCCGCGCTGAGCAGCGTGATCGTCCACCGCCACTGCGCATCGCCGTCAGGCCCCCGGGCGAACACCTTCAGGCTAGCCGCGAACGGGATCAGCACCACGGAGGTCAGGACGCCAGCGTAGCCCGCCGCCACCGCCACCCCGTACCGCCCGCGCAACTGGGCCAGGATCATCGGCCCGGGCGAGTCGGCCGCCGGCAACGATGACAGCAGAAGCAAAGTCACCACGAGCAAGACCGCGCCGACCAGACCGGCGACTGCGCCCGCTCGCTTCCACCGCGCCGACGGCGGCTTGCGATCCGTGCCTGATGCACCACTGGCCATAAAAACCCCCGTGCGACCACGCCCGAAACCCCTATGATGACGGCCGACGAAACCCAGACCGAGGCAATCGCCCAGCCGTCAACGCCTGCCCCCATCCGGCCACGCCTACATAGTAGGCCGAGGAGAACAGCCGCCCCGGCCGGCAATCCAGACGACGGGCAGTAACCGTGTCACGGTCTCGGCAGTCGCTCCCTCAAGTGCACCGCCGGGCACGTCCGGTCCGCCGCACCGCGCTGACCGCCTGGGCGATCCAGTAGCCGACCATGCCCTGCGTCAGCGCCGAGCACGTCGAAGATGTACGGCCGGGACAGCGGTCGTGGTGACATTCGGGGCGGTCCGGCGCCGTACGGCCTTCTGGATCTCGGCGGCCGCGATGATCGACAGTGCCACGGCCGCGCAGATCAGCCACTGCCTGACGTCAAGCGTGGCTGTCCTCAAGATTGTCTGGAACGGCCGTAGGACGGTCGACATGACGAGCAGGAAGAAGGACACCCCGGTCGTGATGACGAACGTCCGATCGGCGAATGTCTCAAGGGAGAATGCCGACTTCCGTTCGTCCTTCGCCTCGATCGAGAAGAACAGGTTGAACAGCGAGAATGTGACCACGCCCATGGTCCGGGCATCCTCGAGCGTGTGTGTATGCTCCGCCCAGCTGATCACACTCAGCGTGCCGGTCGCCGCCACCAGCCCCACCAGGACCAGCCAGCCGAGGACCGTCCGGCTCAGGATCGGCTGGCTGGGTGACCGGGGCGGG
>Ga0207707_10002999_pt1 | contig 15008 bp, 8 predicted proteins | sample KBSC83BmetaG_FD_184336 | JGI IMG/M metagenome (GOLD analysis project Ga0207707, IMG submission 184336) | Corn rhizosphere microbial communities from Kellogg Biological Station, Michigan, USA - KBS C8-3B metaG (SPAdes) (version 2) | ecosystem: Host-associated > Plants > Roots > Rhizosphere ...
TCACGGTGGTGCGCCAGCGGCGGAAGCTCGGGGCGATCGGCGCCAACTCGCTCGGCACGAACAGGTCGCCCTGCACCCGTTCCATGGAAGAAGGCTGGCGCGCCAGCGACAGCATGACATAGGTCACGAGATTGAGTGAGAGCGACCACAACACGCCATGGAGCAGCGGCGGCAAGTTTGCGCCGAACAGCGCCTGCGGCCGCAAGGCCTCGATACCGAACGGGCCGTGCTGCAGCAGCAGGATGCCGGCCGTGTTGGTGTCGAGGAAGGACGGCATGAACAGCGTGTAGAGCCAGACCGCGAAGCCGACCAGCATGCCGCCCATGGCGCCGCGCGCGGTGGCTCGCCGCCAGAACAGCCCGCCGAAAAACGCGGGCGCGAGCTGCGCGATCGCGGCGAACGACAATAGTCCGATCGCCACCAACTGCGTATTGCCGAGTGCGCGGTAATAGAAATAGGCCATCACCATAATGGCGAAGATGGCAAAGCGCCGCGTCTTCAAGAGGAAGTCGCCGAAATCCTTGCCCCCGCGCGATCGCGGCGAGCGCTGCAGCACCAGCGGCACGATGATGTCGTTCGACAGCATCACCGAGAGCGCGACGCACTCCACGATCACCATGGCGGTCGCCGCCGAAAGGCCGCCGATGAAGACGCCGACCGAAAGCAGCGGCGCATTGCCCTCGATGGGCAGCGCCAGCACGTACATGTCGCTGTCGACCGCGCCGAACGGAAAGGTGACGAGACCCGCGATCGCGATCGGAATCACGAAGAGATTGATGGCGAGGAGATAGAGCGGAAACAGCCAGCGGGCGCGGCCGACCTCGGCATCCGAGGAATTTTCCACCACGCTGACGTGGAACTGGCGCGGCAACAGCATGATCGCGGAAAACGAAAGCACGACCATGCAAAGGAAGTTGCCGAGCGAGGGCTCGTATTCGATCGCACGCACCGCCTCCGGCGTCTTCATGGCGCGATGGATCAACTCCTGCGGATCGAACATCCAGAAGGTGACGAAGGCGCCGACCGCAAGGAAGGCGACGAGTTTCACGATGGATTCGGCCGCAACCGCGACCATCAGGCCGTGCTGGTGCTCGGTGGCGTCTGCTTGCCGGGTGCCGAACAGCACGGCGAACACCGCCATCGCCAGCGTTACCATCAGCGCGATGTCACCGAAGATCGGAATGCTCGAGAAGGCTTGATCCTCGCTCAGGATGGTCTCCAGCGACGACGCCATCGCCTTGAGCTGCAGGGCGATATAGGGAACCGAGCCGATGATGGCGATCATCGCCACCGTGGCTGCGACCGACTGGCTCTTGCCGTAGCGCGCGCCGATGAAGTCGGCGATCGAGGTGATGTTCTGGGCCTTGGCGAGATGGATCACGCGGCGCAGCAGCGGCGTACAGAAGGCGATCATCAGGACCGGGCCGATATAGATCGCAAGGAAGTCGATGCTGGTGCGGGTGGCGAAGCCGACCGAGCCGAAGAAGGTCCAGGAGGTGCAGTAGATCGCGAGCGACAGCGGATAGATGAACGCGCCGGCGCGGCCACGCTGGGCCGGCGACAGGCGGTCGCCGTAATGTGCGACGAAAAACAACAGCCCGATGTAGCTGAAGGCGGTCGCGATCACGCCCCAGTCGTGCAGCATCGGCGCTTAACTCCCTGTGCCGGGCGCCCCTTTAATTCCTATGACGAAATCTAGCCGCTTGCGCGGCCGCAGGCGACAGCGTTTTTCCCGGCAAATCCGGGATCTGGGATCGTCGTTAAGGTCCAGCCAGGTCGGGATTACAGCCCGGGCGAGCGTAAACGAAACCCGGAACAGCGTTTATGCAGGCCCGGATATCGCTGGGGTCATCCGGGCCAGGGGAAACGGCGGATGCGCGGCTATTCCGCCGCCAGCGACTGCTCGCGGAGCGGCAGGCCGAGGCGCCGCCAGACCTGCAGCAGGGCTTCCGCCAGGGCGTCGATCAGCCCGTCATCGTGATAGGGCGATGGCGTAATGCGCAGCCGCTCGGTGCCCTTGGCGACGGTGGGATAGTTGATCGGCTGGATGTAGATGCCGTGCTCCTCGAGCAGGACGTCGGAGGCGTGCTTGCAGCGCTCGGGGTCGCCCACGAACAGCGGCACGATGTGGGTGTCGCTCGACATCACCGGCAGGCCCGCGGCGGAAAGGATCGCCTTGGTACGGGCGGCGCGGTCCTGATGGCGCTCGCGCTCCCAGGTCGACGTCTTGAGATGACGGATCGCAGCGGTCGCGGCCGAGCAGATCGGCGGCGGCAGCGCGGTGGTGAAGATGAACCCCGGCGCATAGGAACGCACCGCGTCGATGATGTCGGCCTTGCCCGCGATATAACCGCCGAGGCAGCCAAAGGCTTTCGCAAGCGTGCCTTCGAGGATGTCGATGCGGTGCATGACGCCGTCGCGCTCGGCGATGCCGCCGCCGCGCGGGCCGTACATGCCGACGGCATGGACTTCATCGACATAGGTCATCGCGCCGTATTTCTCGGCGAGATCGCAGATTTTCGCCAGCGGCGCCACGTCGCCGTCCATGGAATAAAGGCTCTCGCAAACGATCAGCTTCGGCCGGTTCGGTCCCGCAGCGATCAGCAATTCTTCCAGATGCGCGACGTCGCTGTGGCGGAAGACCTGGCGTTCGCAGCCGGCCTGGCGCACGCCTTCGATCATCGAATTGTGGTTGAGCGCGTCGGAAAGGATGAGGCAGTTCGGGATCAGTTTTGCGATGGTCGCAATGCCGGTCTGGTTCGAGACATAGCCGGAAGTGAAAAGCAGCGACGCTTCCTTGCCATGCAAGTCGGCGAGTTCCGCCTCGAGTTGCACCAGCGGATGGTTGGTGCCGGCGATGTTGCGGGTGCCGCCGGCGCCGGTGCCAACCCGGGTCGCGGTCTCGACCATGGCGCCGACCACTTTCGGGTGCTGGCCCATGCCGAGATAGTCGTTGGAGCACCAGATCACGACGTCGCGCTTGCCTTTCGGCGAGTGCCATGCCGCATGCGGGAACCGGCCGGCGATTCGCTCGAGGTCCGCGAAGACGCGGTAGCGCCGCTCATCGTGCAGACGGCCGAGGGCGGTACTGAAGAATTGGTCGTAATCCATCGCAAAGACCTGGAGAGGGCCGGAAGGGATGTCCCTTTTTAGAGCGTTTCCAGCTTGGCTGTCGAGCCGAAAAGGCCCGCTTTGCCGTTGCGGCGGGCAAAATTAAAAAGAGCTAAAAATTGCTTTAGATCAAACCGATACCGGGCCTTTTAAGGCAGGCGTGATGGCACTCGCGTGGGATCACGTAGTTCTGAACCGCAGCACCCCGTCGCTCTGCTGCGCCGTCAGGCGTCCCTCGACCAGCATGTAGTTGACATGGGCGATCAATTCGCCGGCGGCAAAGCCCATCTGGTGCGGGTCCAGCACATGCTTGTGGAACACGACCGGCACCAGTTCCTTGGAGGTCTGCGGAACATCCCGGCAGGCGTCGGCAATCAGCCGGCAGCGTTCCTCGTGGTGGTCGGCAAGCTGCTTGATCCGGGTCTTCAGCCCGTAAAACGGCACGCCGTGGCCGGGCAGCACCAGCACGTCATAGGGCAGCGTGGTGGTAAGGCTCGCCAGCGACGCCAGATACTCGCCGAGCGAGTTCTGTTCGGGCTCGACCGCCCAGACGCTGACATTGGGCGATATCTTGCTCAGCACCTGATCGGCGGAGAGGAAAAGCTTGTCTGCGGCGCAATAGAGCATGACCTGGTCGAGCGCATGACCGCCGCCGGTGATCGCCTTGAAGCGGCGGGCGCCGATCACGACCTCGTCGCCATGGGTGAGGCGGTGGTAGGACGGCGGCAGCACGGAGACCCGCTTCAGATAATCCTGGCCGCGGCCGAGCAACTTCTCGGTCAGGTCCTCGTCCATGCCGTGGCGGCGGAAGAACAGCCGCTGCGCCTTGCGGCGTTCTTCGGTGCCGCGGTTCTGGTGATAGACCGACTGCAGATATTCCACCTGCGACATGAACAGCGGACAGTGGAAACGCTCCGTGATCCAGCCCGCAAGGCCGACATGGTCGGGATGGGAATGGGTCACGATCAGGCGCGTGATCTTCACATGCTTGAGCGGTCCCTCGAGCAGCACCGTCCAGGCGGCGATCGACTCTTCGTTGCCGAAACCGGAATCGATCACGGTCCAGCCGTCGCCGTCGGCGAGCAGATAGATGTTCACATGGTTGAGGCGGAACGGCAGTTTCAGCCGCGCCCACAACACGCCCGGCATCACCTCGACGACCTGATCCTGTCCCGGGTGATTTTCCCAGGGGTAGCGCAGGGCGTCGGCGGAGGACTGGAGTGAGTCTGTTCGTGTGTGCATGGCTATCGGCTTAGCTGCACAATCGCCGCCGCGCCAGCCGAAAAACATCATGACTGGCTGTCATTCCGGAGCGGTGCGTGAGCATCGAGCCCGGAATCTCGAGATACCGGGCCTGGTCCGGAGCCTGTCATCGGGCCGCGCTACGCGCGGACCCGTTGGGACCATCCCGGAATGACGAGGCATTATCGCTTGGTCAGGCCGCGCGGATATTGGCCAGGAACGCGTCGATTTCGGCGCGCAGGCCCTCGGCTTCGCTGCGAAGCGCGGCGGATGCATTCAGGACCTCGGCGGCGGCGGCTCCGGCTTCGGCGGAAGCGGCGGAGACGCCGGCGATGTTGCCGGATACCTCGGTCGTGCCGCCCGCGGCATGCTGGATGTTGCGGGCGATCTCGCGGGTCGCAGCTCCCTGCTCCTCGACCGCGGCCGCGATCGCCGTCGTGACGTCGTTGATCTCGCCGATGGTCTGGCCGATGTTGCGGATCGCGTTCACGGCCGACGTCGTGACGTCCTGCATGCTGGCGATCTGGCCGCGGATTTCGTCGGTCGCCTTCGCGGTCTGGCTCGCGAGGCTCTTCACCTCGGAGGCGACGACCGCAAAGCCGCGGCCGGCCTCGCCCGCGCGTGCTGCCTCGATGGTGGCATTGAGCGCCAGAAGGTTGGTTTGCGAGGCGATCACCTGGATCAGGTCGACCACGACCGAGATGCGGCTCGCATTGTCGGCCAGCCCCTGCATGGTGGTGTCGGTTGCGCCCGCTTCCGCGACCGCCTTGCGCGCGATCTCGGCCGAGCTCACGACCTGCCGGCCGATCTCGGCGATCGACGACGACAGTTCCTCGGTGCCGGCGGACACGGTCTGCACATTGACCGAGGTCTCTTCCGCGGCGGACGCCACCGCGCCTACCAGCGCGTTGGACTGGTCCGCGGTCGAGGACATGCTCTGGGCGGTGGTCTGCATCGAATTGGCCGATTTCTGCAGATTGTCGAGCGCGGCGCGCACGGTCGCCTCGAACTCGCCGATTCTGGTCTCGATGCGCGAGGTGCGTTCGGCTTTCGCGGCCCGGTCCTTGTCCTGGTCGGCGGAGAGTGCGCGCGCCTTGATCATGCTTTCGCGGAAGATCTGCAGCGTGTCCGACATCGCCGCGATCTCGTCGTTCTGGCGGGAGCGGAATATCTCGGTATCGAGATCGCCGTTGGACAAAAGCTGCATCGAGCGCTGCAGGCCGCGGATGCGCCGCAGGATGTTGCCGCCAACATAGCGCCAGACGAACAGCACCGAGCCGAGCAGGGTGCCGATCCCCAGCGCCAGCATGACCATGGTCGCGTAGGAAATCTGCTCGCGCGCCTGGAAGGTCGAGGCATTGGTTGCCTTCTGGACGCCCTCGACGAGCTGCTGCACGCTGATGCCGAGGCCGACATTGAGCTTGCGGGTTTCCTCGAGCACGGTTTCGCCGTAGTCGGAGGAATCGAGCTCCTTCTGGCGCACGCGGAACACGCCGGTCTTGCCGGTGCCGAGTGCGAGCAGCTTGTCCGCGGCGGCCTGAAGCGCCTTGGTGCTATCGTTGACAGGCAACAGATCGAGGTTGGAGCGGAGCCGGCCCTGCGCCGTCTTGAACTCCTTCTCGATGTCGTCGAGCTTGTCGCTCGAATTCGCCGACAACGCAGCGCTCATGTCGGCGGCGGCGAGATTGCCGCTGGCGACGACGTTGCCGAGCTGACCGACGGTTTGGGCCGCCTCGGTGGCGTCGTTGGCGGAAAGATTGGCCGAGCTCAGTATGGCATTAACCTGTGTCTGGGCGTCCAGCATCGCCGGGCTTGCCGCCAGGACAAAAGCGCCTTGCGCAACACGAAGCGCGTCATACTGCTTGTCGTGAAGGGCGGCGACATCCAGCCGCTCGCGGGCGGCCGAAGCGAGGCTCTGGGCAGCTTCGTTGATATTCTTGATGGTCTCGTTGAGAGCGCTGACCACGGCCTTGTCGGCGCCGAGCTCGATGATCTCGCCGAGCTTCTGCTGGGTCTGCTGCTGCAATTCCTTCAGCTTTTTGGTGCGCTCGCTCAGCGCGTCGTCGTTCTGGGCGGCGAGCAGCGAGGGACCCTGCGCGGCAAGGCCCGCGCTCAGGGCCGACAATTGCAGGCTCGCGGTGAGGCGGGGAATGTCTTGCCCGCTCAGGTCGATCATGCGCACGCCGAGCTGCTGCAGGACATAACCCGCACCGGCCGAGATCACGATGGCCATGCTGGCGATCACGGCAAAGGCGGCGAACAGACTGCCTCTCACTCCCCAGCGCGGCCTCAGAAACCCAAAGACCTTGCCAAGACCGAACCCGACCTTCATGCGTCTGCCCCCGCAACTACCTTAGGAAGAAATGCCCGCGGCAGTATCGCGGTAGGGGGTTAACAAAATTGGGAATTTTGTGGCTTTTCGGCGCAATTATGCTGCGACAAAACGATAAGGCCGGCGTTTTGCCGGCCTTATCCTTAACGTCTGGTTGCGACTGCGTTGCTCAGTACCGCGCGCTGACGGGGCCGGCCCAGTTGATGCGGTAGTTCACGCCTGCCTTGAATACATGGTCGTCGGTAGTGAAGCTGCCGGTCGGGACCAGGGGTGCAGGCGTGGCGAAATTGGCGCTGCCGAAATTGTAGTACTGGTATTCGGCCTTGGCCGACCAGTTCGGCGCGAACATATATTCGACGCCGGCCCCGACGGTGTAGCCGTTGCGGTGGTCACCGGAGGTGACGAACGCGATCGGCACGCCGCCGAGCGTCACCGTCTCGTTGTTGTCGGAATAGGCGTAGCCGCCCTTCACATAGAGCAGGCCCGGACCCCAAGTGTAGCCGAAGCGGCCGGCGATCGAGCCGAGGCCGCGCTGGTTGTTGGTGTAGGCATAGCCGCCCGGGAACACCGCGCCGACATTGCCGGAGAGCCAGCTATACTGGCCTTCGAGGCCGACCACCCAGTTCGGGTCGAACTGCCAGTCCGCGCCGGCCTGGAAGCCGCCAAGGACACGGCCGTTGCCGTTGTTGCCGGTGCCAAGTCCGTTGAAATTATTGTCGCTGGAGAACGCACCGCCGACATGGGCGCCGAGATAGAAGCCGGTCCAGCTATAGGGAGGCGCGGCATAGGGCGCTCTGGAATAGGGCGCGCGATAGCCGAGATCGGCGGCGGAAGCCGGCAACATCGCGCCGAGGGCTGCGATCGCTGCGGTGGCAAGCAGGAACTTCTTCATCGGTCTCACTCCAACACACAATCATCCATCGGGCGCCGCATGTGAGGCGCGCTGTCTGGATCGAGGAGATAGACCGCACTTGAATAAAAAGCTGTCACTCGCCGGGCACGGCGATTTCCAATCCAACATGTTGGAAGGGAAACGCTTTCTTGTGACTAACGGGACCTTAAGAAGGGCTGAAGAAAGCCTTAAGAAACAGCCTTGGCTGTGCCCGCGTGGTACATCGAAGTTAAGAAGTTTCGACGTTGGCATTCTCTTGCGCGAGGCGCCGCCGCACCTCGTTGCGCATCATCTCGCGAAACTCGGCGCGCCGCGCCGGCCGATCCTGGACGCGGACATTGTAGTGATCGATCACGTTGAAATTCTCCAGGATCGGATATTCGTCGCTCGCCATCGCGAGGATGCGCAGCAACTCGGAAGCCGGGCCGCTCGGGCCGGTCACTTCCCAGCGGCGAATCGTGTCGCCGTTCTCGGCGGGCAGGCCACACAGCCGCGCCATGTCGGCCGCCGTGAGCTGTCGGCCAATGGCCGAGCTGAGGGCAGCGCGGAGCTTCTTCAGTTCTGAACCCGTCATCTGAAACCGTCTTTGGTGTCGGGCGTCACGCCCAATGGACGGCTTCATCGGTGATTCGTGCGGCCAGAAAATGGAAATCAACCGGCTGTCACCACAGCTTCTCCATCGGGATCGGGAAGCGACGCACGCGGATACCGCTCATATGCCGTACCTTGTCGGCGACTGCGCCGAAGGCGTCAGGACCTCCTAACGCGCCCTGCCGCGACCCGCGGCGGGCTTTTGCCGGTTGGCCTTCCAATCCAGGAATTCGCGATAGAGCGCCTGCTCGTCCGGACTGAGCGAGCTTGCATTTGCGCCGAGCGCGCCCGGGGGTGCGGCGGAAGCCATGGGCATGTTGCGATCGATCCAGTCTTGCGCGACCTTGAAGCGAGTCCAGCCCGCGACCGGTGCCGCCAGGGCCAGCTCATGCCATTTCGGATGGAATGGCGGCTGCTGCAGTTGCGCCGTGTGGGAGAACAGGGACTCGACCAGCAAAGCGAGCCGGCGGTAGCGGTCATTGCCCGGTTGCCAGTTGTAGGCGGCAAGGACGGCTTCAGCCGCGATGGTGCCAACGCGCGTCGAGGGGGCAATCAGGTTGGGATAGTCCTCCGCCGAGAGCTGTGCCGGCAAATAGTCCTCGCGGAGCGCCTTGTCATAGTCCACGGCAACGAGATGCAGATTGGGGTCGTTGACCTGGTTCAGCCATTGCACCGGCTTGCCTTCGACCACGATCATCGCGTCGATCTCGCCCTTGCGCAGCATTTCAAGCGCGATCCTGGGCTCGATGTAGAGCAGATGCGGTTTGATGCCGAGACTCTCGAACACGTTGATCGAGGTCACGAAGGTCGAGGAGTCCGGCAGGTCGGTCGCGACCGTCTTGCCGTCGAGATCCCTGATGGTCTGGATCGCCTTCGGCGCCAGCACATGCATTTCCTCGTTGAACATCTTTGTGACGTAGACGAACTGATTGCGGATGTTGTCGGCAAACCCCTTGCGCTCGAGATAGGCCAACGTGTCCTTGCGCACGATGCCGGCATCGACGCCGCGCAGCAGCAGGATGTCGGCGACAGCCTGGACCGAGCCGCGGCCCATCGCCGGCACCACGCGCAGATCGAGCCCGTTATCCAGCACGGACGAGAGGTCGGCGCCCATCTGGGCGTAGGTCGACCCGAACGCGCCGGTCATCAACGTCAGCGTATTGGCGTTGAGCTGATTGGCGAGGTCGCGTTTGGCGTTGCCGTAGCGGAAGATCGCCTTGAAGGACTCGCTGACGGCACCCGGATCGATGCCGCTGCGCACAGGTCCGAACTTGTTCCACCTGCCGCCGTTGAATTGCATCATCTGCATCTGCTCGAGCGGCGCATGGTCGCTTGCGCTGGTATTGACCAGGATGCCCGGGATCAGCATCGGAACCTGCACGCCCTTCAGCGCCGCCGCCCGCTTGACGATGTTGTCGCGGGAAAGATCGTCGCCGCATTGCCTGAGCACATCGACCATCAAATTGGCGATCGTGTAGCCGAACACCGTGAGCACGTTGCTCTTGGGCGCGTCCGGAAGATAGCGATCCATGAACGCCGACCATTCCCGGAACGCCGGATCGCTGGCCGCCTCGGCATCATCGCCCTCCCAGGTATATCCCGCCGAAAAGAGCCCTTCGGCATTTTGCAGGCCCGCCGGCTGCAGCACGGCGGCGACCGATTCCGACACCGTCGTGAGGAAATGCTCGGGTTTCCAGCCGAGCTCGGCGACGCGCTTGATCGCCATGGTCGCGAATTTCGGCGTCGTCACATCGACGAAGATATTGGCGCCGGAGGCCTTGAGCGTGGCGATCTGCTGGTTGAGACTGGTGTCGGTCACCTTGTAATTGGCTTGCGCGACGATCGGGATCTTGCCGCCGAGCCCGTCGGTCAGTCCCTTGACGTAGTCTTTGCCGAAATCATCGTCCTGATAGAGGATCGCGATCTTGCCGCCGCTCGGATGCTTCTCCAGGATGTACTGCGCATAGATGTGGGCTTCGGTCTGATAGCTTGGCTGAAATCCGAACGTCCACGGGAAGCTTTGCGGCTGGTCCCACATCGAGGCGCCCGAGGCGACAAACAGTTGCGGAACCTTGTTGTTGTTCAGATAAGGCCGTGTTGCGGCGCTGGTCGGCGTGCCAAGGCTGGCGAAGATCAACAGGACCTTGTCTTCCTCCACCAGCTTTTTCGTCAGCTCGACCGTCTTCTGCGGATTGTAACCGTCGTCGTAGGAGATGAAATTGATCTTGCGGCCGTTGATGCCGCCCTCGGCGTTGACCTTCTCGAACACCGCCGCGATGGTCTTGCCGATGATCCCGTAGGCGGAAGCGGGGCCGCTATAGGGCATGGTGTTGCCGATTCGGATTTCAGCATCGTCGGCGCGTGACGCGGTCGCCGGGATCGACAGCAGCGCGATGGAGGCGAGCGCGGCAGAGCATACAGCCGTCATACGCTCGAGCGCCGACCTGTTCAGGGTCTTGGTTCGCATCACGTCCCCCTGATCATGCGCAGTTGTTTCGACGGCGCCGCCTCAGCGCAGCGCTTGAAGACGCTGTCTTGCCTCCTGCGACCCGAGTTCTGCCGCGCGCGTGTACCAGGCGCGGGCCTTCGTCGGGTCGCCCTGCACGCCGAGCGCCCGCAGGTTTGCGAGCACCGTGGGATCGAACGTCCCCGCCAGGATGAACGAGGCTTCCGAATTGCCGGCTTCCGCGACGAGCGTCAGCACGAGGCGCGCGCTGGCGATATCGCCCAAGGCAATCAGATCCCGGCCGCGCTTCAGCAGCGACGCGGTCTCATCCTGTGGCAGAGGTGCTGTGCGACGAGGCTCGGGCGCCGAGCTTATCGCCGGGGCAGGACTCGCAGCCGGGACAGGACTCGCAGTCGGGACAGGACTCGCAGCCGGCGTGGCAATTTCAGGCCGGGCCGGCTCGGCCTTCGCGGGCTGCGGGTTTGTCACGGCAGGAGGTTCCGATGGCGCCACGTCATGGGGCGGTACCGAGGCGAGCACGGTTTCGGCCGGCACTGCTGGTTCGTCGGCCGGCGTCATCTTCGCCTGGGCCTCTTGAACCTTGGCGACGAGGCCCAGGGTGGCAGCGGCAAACGAGTTGCCCTTGGCTCCGCGCTCTTCGCCGGCAACGTCCCCGCTGATCCTGATCCTGGGCTGTTGGACGAAATTCACCACCAGCAGGGCTACGACGGCGGACAAAGCCATCGCGCCGAGAAAGGCCGCGGCCGTCGCCATGGTGTGCAGCCCCATGCGCTGCCGCTGCGGCGAGACGTATTCGGGCCTGACTTGCGCAAAGAACCTGCGCGCGGCTTCCTCCGGGCTTTCGCCGTTTGACATGGGAATCCGCACGCGCTTGGTCGCTATGCGGAAACTGACAGCGGTGCCCGGTTCCGATTGCGGCGAGGGTGTGCCGGACTCATGCTCGAGGCGCCTGGCCGCCGCGATGACGTCCTCCTGGAGACGACGTGTCTCCTCGTCGCGCAGGTCCTGGCGCCCGGGATCACTCACCCAGGGTACGGCCAGCCTAAGCTTTTTGTCGACATCGTCCTGGTCCGGGGAACTCATGACTAACCTCCTGTCGACTGATGTGTGGCGCGGGGGCGCGAACAAGCTCTGTAATGTGTGTGATCGGGCGCCGCATGCGCGCAAACGGCGCCGTGCGGACAAAAGCGCTCCCCGGCACGCTCGACAAGCGCGCGTTCAGCCGAGCTGCGTGAGATTGGTTTCCCCTAGACATGCGCGAGCCCTCGCCCATTCGCGCCACCGCGCCGCGCCAGATCGTGAAGCGCGGTCACCACATTTTGTTTGGTCGCTTTCCGGCAGCCTCATTGAAGTTCTTGTCAGGACGGCAAGGACGAGGAGGCTATTATGTGTTCATTTTCTGGCGAAGATTTTGCGTCGCTTCGAAATTGCCGTGTCGTGAAATTTTCGGGTCGAGACGACCCGCGCCAGGTTTGCTCACGATGAAGCCGGAAACACCAGGTCGTCGACGCGGATGGGGAAGTGCCGTGTGCGGATACCGGTCGCATGCCAGACGGCGTTGGCGACCGCGCCGGCCGAACCGGTGATGCCAATCTCGCCGACGCCCTTGATGCCGAGCGCGTTCACATGCGGGTCGTGCTCCTCGATCATCAGCGCCTCCATGGACGGCACGTCGGCATTCACGGGCACATGATATTCGCCGAGATTGGCGTTCACGATCCGGCCGGAGCGCGGATCGACGATCGCCTGCTCGTGCAGGGCGAAGGAAACGCCCCAGATCATGCCGCCGAGATACTGGCTCCTCACCAGATGCGGATTGACGATGCGGCCGGCGGCGAAGGCGCCGATCATGCGCGTGACGCGGACCTGGCCGAGATCCGGATCGACCTTGACCTCGGCGAACACAGCCCCATGCGCGCGCATCGCGTAGGTCGATTGCGCCGCCGGGTCCATCGCGCCGCTGCCGCTTCCTTCGATCTCGGCAAGGCCGGCACGGCCGAGGATGTCGGCAAAACTTTCGCTGCGGCCTTCATCGTCGCGGCGGAACAGGCGGCCGTCGCGCGCGACCACCCCGGCATTGCCCGCGCCGAACAGCGGCGAGCGCTGGTCGCCGGTCGCGATCTCGGCGAGCTTTGCGATCACGTCAGCGCCGGCATTGTGGATCGCGACGCCGACGGTGGCGGTATGCGCGGAGCCGCCGGCGATGCCGGCATCCGGCAGATCGGACGTACCCGACCTGAACTCGACCTTGTCGATGTCGAGGGCGAGCGAGTCGGCGGCGATCTGGGCGAATGCGGTCCAGGCGCCCTGGCCCATGTCATGCGCGCCGGTTTCCATCGCGCCCGACCCGTCGCCGCGCAGCACTGCGCGGGCCTGGCCCGCGAACATCAGCGCCGGAAAGGTCGCGGTGCCCATGCCCCAGCCGACCAGGAAGCCGTCGTCGTCGCGCATCTGCCGTGGCTTCAGCGGCCGTTTCGACCAGCCGAATTTTTCCGCGGCGCTGGCGTAACATTCGCGCAGCGCCTTGGACGAGAACGGCCGTCCGGTGATCGGCTCCTTCTCCGCATAGTTCTTCAAACGGAAAGCGAGCGGATCCATGCCGCAGGCCTCCGCCATCTCGTCGATCGCGCTTTCGAGCGCCAGCGATCCCGTCGCCTCTCCCGGCGCGCGCATGAACAGCGGTGTGCCGGTGTCGAGCCGCACGGCCTCGTGCGAGGTCGCGATCGCCGGGCTCGCATAGAGCGAGTGCGAGGCGTCCGCCGCCGGCTCGAAGAATTCATCGAAGCTGGAGGTCGCGATCCTGGCGCGATGGTCGATCGCCGCGAGTTGCCCGTCCGCGCTGGTGCCGAGGCGCAGGCGCTGGCGGCTCGGCGAGCGATGGCCGACGGGACCGAACATCTGCTCACGCCGTAGCACGAGCTTCACCGGGCGGCCGACCAGCCTGGCGGCCAGAATGCCGAGGACCTGGGGACCCTTGACCAGCCCCTTGCAGCCGAAGCCGCCGCCGAGGAACGGGCTGCGGATGTGAATCTTGTCCGGCGAGATGCCGAACAGACCGGCAATACGGCCCTGCGCCATGGCCATGCCCTGGCTCGGCATGTCGATCGACAGCTCCTCACCGTGCCACGACGCGACGATCGCGTGCGGCTCCATCGGGTTGTGATATTGCGCAGGCGTCTCGTAGGTCGCATCGATCGTATGCGCGGCGCCGGCGAGCGCGCCCTCCACGTCGCCATGCGCGACCACCGCCGGATGGCCGACGCCGACGGCCGGCGGCACAAAGCTCTCGTGATCGTCGAGGCCGGCGCGGACGGGTTCGGCCTCATAGCGCGGCGCCAGCAATGCGGCACCTTCGGTCGCGGCTTCCAGCGTCTCGGCGATCACGACCGCAATCGCCTGGTTGGCATAGCGTACGCGGTCGTCCTGCAACAGCTCCATGCGGAACATGAAGGGATTGGTCTTGGCGTCCGGATCTTCCGCCAGGGGTGGGCGATTTTGCGGCGTCATCACCTCGACGACGCCGGGGTGCTTTTTCGCGGCAGCGACATCGAGCGAGGTGATGCGGCCGCGCGCGATTGTGCTCACCGCCAGCACGGCATGCAGCATTTTGGGTGGATGATTATCGGCGGCGTAACGCGCGGCGCCCGTCACTTTCAGCATGCCGTCGCGGCGCGTCAGCGGCTGGCCGATGCTCGAGCCATGCCTGACATGGGCGGGGTCGCGGGTGAGGGTGATCTCAGACATGCAGGGCTCCGGCAGGAGAAGAGAAGGGCGAGGCGGGAAGCGCCGGGATCCGTTCCGGCGTTCCCTGGGCAGCCAGCGTCAGCGCGCGCACGATGAGGCGCTGTGCGAGCTCGATCTTGAACGCGTTGTCGCCGGAAGGTTTTGCCTCGGCGAGGGCGGCTTGCGCCGCGCGGCCGAACGCGCCCGGGGCAGCGGCCGAGCCTGCGAGCTGCGCTTCCGCCGCCTGCGCACGCCACGGCTTTGGCGCGACGCCGCCAAGCGCAAGCCGCGCTTGCCGGATGGTGCCGCGCTCGATGACGAGCCCGGCCGCGGCAGAGACGATTGCGAACGCATAGGACGTGCGCTCCCGCACCTTTAGATAACGCGAATGCGCGGCGAACGCGCGCGCGGACGCTGGCAAACGGACTGCGACGATCAGCTCGCCGGGTTCGAGCACGCTTTCCCGCTCCGGCGTCGTGCCGGGCAGGCGATGCAGCGTCTCGAGTGCGATTTCGCGTCGGCCCTTGCTGCCTTCGATCTCGACCATCGCGTCGAGAGCCACGAGCGGCACGCACAGATCGGACGGATGTGTGGCGATGCAGCCTTCGCTCCAGCCCAGGATCGCATGCAGGCGGTTGTCGCCGCCGCGG
>Ga0207707_10003000_pt1 | contig 15007 bp, 12 predicted proteins | sample KBSC83BmetaG_FD_184336 | JGI IMG/M metagenome (GOLD analysis project Ga0207707, IMG submission 184336) | Corn rhizosphere microbial communities from Kellogg Biological Station, Michigan, USA - KBS C8-3B metaG (SPAdes) (version 2) | ecosystem: Host-associated > Plants > Roots > Rhizosphere ...
ACGTTGCCCTTGGACTTGGACATCTTGTCGCCATGCTCATCGAGGATGAGCCCGGTGATGTAGACGTCGCGGAACGGGACATCGCCCATGAACTTCAGTCCCATCATCATCATCCGGGCGACCCAGAAGAAGATGATGTCGAAGCCGGTGATCAGCACGTTCGTGGGATAGAACCTGGCGAGCTCCGGAGTCTTCTCGGGCCACCCCAGCGTTGAGAAAGGCCAGAGCGCAGAGGAGAACCACGTGTCCAGAACGTCGTCGTCCTGACGCAGCGATAGCTTATCGCCCAATCGGTGCTGTGCGCGTACCTCGGCCTCGCTCCTTCCGACATAGACGTTGCCATCGGAGTCGTACCACGCGGGAACGCGGTGGCCCCACCAAAGCTGGCGGCTGACGCACCAGTCCTTGATGTTGCGCATCCACTCGAAATACGTCTTGGCCCAGTTCTCGGGGACGAAGCGCGTTCGACCCTGCTCCACAGCTTCCAGGGCCGGTTGCGCCAGCGGTGCGATCTTCACGTACCACTGGTCCGTGAGATAAGGCTCGAGCACCGCTCCGGTACGATCGCCTCGCGGCACTTTTAGTCGATGCTTTTCGATGCGCTCGACGAGGCCCTTCGCTTCGAGCTCGGCTACGACTCGCTTGCGCGCCTCGAATCGGTCCAGACCGCGGAAGCGCTGCGGGACGTTGTCGTTGAGCGCCGCGCGCGGAGTGAAGATGTTGATTTGCTGGAGCCCGTGACGGAGACCGATGTCATAGTCGTTGAAGTCGTGGGCAGGAGTGATCTTGACGACGCCGGACCCAAACTCGGGATCGGCATACGCATCGGCGATGACCGGAATCTCACGCTCGGCCAGAGGCAGCCGCAGCATCTTCCCAACCATGTGTCGATACCGATCGTCATCCGGGTGTACGGCGACCGCCGTATCCCCGAGCAGGGTCTCAGGGCGGGTCGTCGCGACGACGACGTGACCGGGCCCGTCCGCCAGGGGATATCGGAAGTGCCACAGCGATCCGTCTTCCTCTTGGCTCTCCACCTCCAGATCGGACAGCGCGGTGAGCAGCACGGGGTCCCAATTCACCAGGCGCTTGCCACGGTAGATCAGGCCTTCGGCATGCAGGCGTACGAATACCTCGACGACCGCCTCCGACAGCCCTTGATCCATGGTGAACCGATCGCGAGTCCAGTCGACCGAGTCGCCCAGGCGGCGCATCTGCGCCGTAATGGTGCCGCCGGACTGTTCCTTCCACTTCCAGACCCGCTCGAGGAAAGCGTCGCGGCTGAGATCCGTCCGCTTCAGTCCCTGCGCATTGAGCTGGCGCTCCACGACCATCTGCGTCGCAATGCCGGCGTGATCCGTCCCAGGCTGCCATAGTGCCCTGTCACCGAGCATGCGGTGATAGCGGGTCAAAGCATCCATCAGCGTGTGCTGGAATGCGTGGCCCATGTGAAGCGTCCCCGTAACGTTCGGGGGCGGAATGACGATGCAGTAGGGTGAGCCGTTTCCGGCCGGTGCAAACCAGCCGTGCGATTCCCAGCGTTCGTATATTCGCCGCTCGATCTCGTGCGGCGCGTAGACTTTATCCATCGGTGAGGAAGTGATGAGGGTGGCAGCCGATTATAGGTTATGCGATGCCGGCTGCACCCCGCGCTTGCGATAAGCCTCCCACCGTGCGCGTCCCGCCCGGCGGCGCCCCTCATCCCCGTCGATAATCTCAATGATGCGCTTGGACTGGGCCACGAAGTCCGGCACGCCCGCGGCCAGATTGATGATCAGGTCCAGATCCCCGGCCGGGATCGGACCGGCGCTCAGCAGTATCGGGGCCTCTCGCGCGGCGGTGTCCGTGCTCACGATGTCGTGCGGCACGAAGCTGCCGTCGCGGAACGTCCAGAGCATTTCATCGAGCGCTTTGAGCTCCGCCGGCTCGGTATGCCAGATGAGCACACTCTGCGTTGCGAGATAAGCCTTTTCCGCGAGCTTGCACGCGAGGCTCAGGCGGGCGTTTCCGCCAGCATCGTCGATGACGTAGAAGTCGACGCGCAGCTCGCTCATGTTCTCCCGGGCTCAGCGGACCCGTCTGGCGGCGAGTAGTCGGCGCCGCTCCAGTCTGCAGAAGCGGACATGACGCCGTTTGCGGTCGTGGCTCACGCCGTTGCGCGTCACCGCGCGGCGCGATGGATCAGGAAATCCGACAGCAGTGGCGTCGGTCTGCCCGTGCTGCCCTTCTGCGCACCGCCCAGATAGGCGGTGCCCGCGACGTCGAGGTGCGCCCATTTCAGCCCCTGTGTGAACTTACCGAGGAAGGCCGCAGCAGTGATGGCTCCGCCTTCCCGGCCGCCGATGTTCGCAAAGTCGGCGAAATTGCTCTTCAGTTGCTCAGCGTACTCCTCCGTGAGCGGCAGGTGCCAGGCGCGATCGTCCGCACGCATTCCGGCGTCCACCAGTTCCTGGATGAGCTTCTCATCGTTGCCCATCAGACCCGCGTGATGATGCCCCAACGCAATGACGCACGCCCCGGTCAATGTCGCGATGTCGACGATGGCCTCAGGGTGAAAGCGACGCGCGTAATGCAGGGCGTCGCACAGAATGAGCCGGCCCTCCGCGTCGGTGTTGAGGATCTCCACTGTCTGTCCCGAGGCGCTGGTGGCGATGTCTCCCGGCTTCACCGCGTGGCCACTTGGCATGTTTTCGACTGCAGCGACCAGCCCCACGACACGCAACGGCAGGCGCAGCTCGGCAACCAGATTCATCGACGCCAGGACGGCGGCGGCACCGCTCATGTCGAACTTCATCTCGTCCATGGCGCCCGGATCTTTCAGCGAGATTCCTCCAGTGTCGAACGTGACGCCCTTACCCACGAGCACCACGCAAGACTTGTCGGTCTTGGCGCCGCGGTGTTCCAGAACGATAAAGCGGGGCGGTTGATGGCTCCCCTGGGACACCGCCAGCAGGCACCCCATTTTTTCCCTGCGGATGGCCGCCTCATCGAGCACCTGCACTCGCAGGGAGGTGTGTCGCTTGGCGAGCGCCCGCGCCTGGTCGGCGAGATAGCTGGGTGTGCAAACGTTGGCCGGAAGATTCGCCAAGTCGCGCTGCACGCGAACTGCATTCGCGACCGCGGTGCCGTGCTCCAGTCCACGCGTGGCCGCCTCGACACCGGCCTTACGAACCGGCCCGGCCAGCACTTTTTGCAGCGCCGGCGGTTTCGGCTTCTTGGCGGTTTTGAGATCGTTGATTCGATACAGCGTGCCGCCGACGATCTCGGCCACTGCACGGCCCAGGTAATAATCGTCCAGATCCTTCGCCGCAGGGCGCTCGATTGCAATCGCCGCGCTCGCGATGCGCGTACGTGCAAGGGCGCTTACCGCCGCGACAAGCGCTTTGCGCCAAGGGCGGCGGGCGAGGCTCTTCTTGGCGCCCAGGCCCGTGAGCAGGACGCGTGTTGCCTCGATTCCGGGCAGATCCGTGAGCAGCAGCGTTTCGCCCGAGCGTCCGGAGAAGTCGCCGCGCGCCAGCAGCTTCTTGAGCCTGCCGCCGGCCTCCGTATCGATGGCCTGCGCTTCCTCCGTCAGCGTGCCGTCTTCGAAGATCCCCAGGACGAGGCAGTCCACCGTGAGTGTTGCCAGGCCGCGGGTCCAGACCTCGAAATGCATTCGCCGCTCTCCTGTTCGGGCCAAGTGAGCTTGGTGTCGACGCCCGATTGCTTTACCTTATCCGCGCGCCGTCCGCCAGACTCCATTTCGTGTTGATTTGTTCAGAAATGGAGACTTCTGCAGCGGGCGCAGGCGCAGTGTAACTCAAAGCCCGCCGGGGTTCCGGCGGGGCCTGGACAGACGGATCGCACTATTGGGGACGCTCCTCGGACGTTACGTATTGCGCGAGGTCATCGCTGCCTGGCTGGTGGTGACTGGCGTGCTTCTCGTGCTGCTGCTGGCCCAGCAGATCGCGGCCGTTCTCGAGCGCGCCGCAGTGAATCAGTTTCCCCAGGGCGTCGTGTTGCAGCTGATCTGGCTCGGGGCGCTGCAAAACCTGAGCATTCTGGTGCCTGTGGGGCTGCTCCTGGGCGTGGTCCTCGCCCTCGGACGCCTCTATCACGACAGCGAGATGGCCGCCGCTCTCGCTTGCGGCGTCGCGCCGTCGAAGCTCTATCTCCCGATCGCGGGCCTGAGCCTCATGGTTACCGCGTTTCTCGCATGGCTCACGCTCGTGCTGGCGCCCGCGGCCACGGAACGCACGCTGAGCCTGCGTAACGCGGCCGTGCGAGCCGGGCAGTTTGCCCCGATCACCGCCGGGAAATTCCGTACTTTCGGTGGCCAGAGCGCCGTTATCTACGCTGAGGAAGTCAACGCGGACGGCACGTTGGGGAATGTCTTCGTCGAGCGCAACAGCGGCCCGCGTGTCGAAGTTGCCGTCGCGAATCGGGCGCGCCACACCGTCACCTCCGACGGCATGACTCACACGATCACCTTGTACAACGGCGAGCGTTTCGAAGGCGTCCCCGGCAGCCCGGAGTGGAGCATCACCAAGCCGTTTCGCGAGCTCATCGTGCCGGTCCAGGTGCCCGCGCTCAGCGATGTCGTAAAGAATCTCGACGCTCAGACCTCTCGGGCGCTTTACCAGTCGACCGACCTCGTGAAGCGCGCAGAGCTGCATTGGCGCGTCGCACTGCCGATGATGTGCGTGGTGCTGACCCTGTTGGCCGTACCCCTGTCCCGGCTCAACCCGCGGCAAGGGCGGTACGCCAGGATCTGGCTCGCCGTGGTGATCTACTTTGTCTACTCCAACCTGATTTCCGCGGGGAAAGTCTGGATCGCCCACGGCACGGTGCCGGAGGCAGTCGGATTGTGGTGGACTCACGCCGCAGTCGTGTTGCTCGCGTTGACGGTCATCTTTGGACCTCGGGCGTTCGCCCGGCTGCGGCACAGGAGCCCGGCATGAGCATCCTGGACCGCTACATCATTCGCGCCATCCTGGGCTCGGTTCTCATGGTGCTGTCGGTGGTGCTCACTCTCGGGGCCTTGTTCGTCTTCATCGACCAGCAGAGCGACATCGGAGTCGGACACTACAACCTGCTCAGCGCCGTGTGGTTCACTTTGCTGAACGTCCCGGAGCAAGCCTTCGAGCTGCTCCCGATCGCCGCTCTCATCGGCTCGCTGCTCGGCTTGGGCTTACTCGCGCGCGGCAGTGAGGTGACGGTCATTCGTGCCACGGGCATCTCGGTCGCGCGCATTGCCGGCACCGTGCTCATGGCCGGAATACTTCTCATCGGCGTGGAGGTGGCGCTCGGGGAGTTTCTGGCTCCGCCGTTACGGGAGGCGGCGAAGGAGCAGAAGGCCTTCAGCAAGTTCAACGACATCAGCTTCGGTGGCGGCGGCGCCTGGGTGCGCGACGACAATCTGATCTTGAACGTCGCTGCACAGTCCGGCGAGCGGCAGTTCGGCGGCATGCTGGTGTTCGAGTTGTCCCCGGACCACCGCTTGCGCTCCATTGGGCACGCCGCGCGCGCGACGGCAGGCAACGATCGGCAGTGGACCTTGAGCGACTACGGCGAGTCCCGCTTCGTCGATGACAATGTGGAGGCCGTTCCATCGACGCAGCGCACGCTGAAGTCGAATGTGACAGCGGGTTTCCTGGGCCTCGCGGTGGACACGCCCGGGCAGCTTCCCAGCCGCTCCCTGTGGAGTCTCATTCAGTACCTGCAATCCAACTCGCTGGATGCGCGTGAGTACGTGTTCGCGTTCTGGTCTCGGATCGCGCGCACGGTGGCTATCGCGTTCGCGGTGCTGTTGGCGTTGCCTTTCGTTCTCGGCTCGCTGCGCTCGGCTGGGGCCGGCACGCGGACGCTGCTGGGGCTGATCGTCGGCATCGGCTTCTTCTTGCTGCAGAAGCTGATCGAGAGCGGGACGCTCGTGTTCGATCTCAACCCTGTCGTTCTCGCTTGGCTGCCGACCGTGGTGCTCGCCGCAGTCACTCTCCTCCTCCTCGCTCGGGCTCGTTGAGTCTCCACGCCAAGAGTAGAACCTGCCGCGCCTCGTGACCCCTCACATTCCACTCTTGGTGTGGGGTGTCGCGGACCAAGACCGAGAGTGCTTACTTGGAGGTGAGCGCCTTCGGGAGAGCCGACTTGTCTTTCGACGCCGCTGTCGGGATCGGCGACGCCGCAGGCTTCTTGGCGTCAGCGGCCTTCTTGGCGTCAGCGGCCTTCTTGGCGGGCGGGGCCTCGGGCTTCTTCAGCAGGTCCTCGAGAGGACGGAAGATGCCGTCGTATTTATACGCGGGGATCTCGAACTCCCAGCCCTGAGTGCGGGCGGTGAGCGCCTGGGCCGCGGCTTCGGAGGCTTTGTCGGAAGACGTGGCGGTGACGGAGATCAGGGTGCGAGTGCCGTCCTTGCGGCCCGTCACATCGACGGAGAGCCCGTCGAAAGTGTGGAAAGTGGCGTGCGAGAGCGTCTTCGGGTCGGGTGCGGTAGTGGGGGCGTGCTGCACGTCGTCGAGCGTCAGGGCCGCGAGCGCGCCTGCGGACGGATCCGCGGCGGTCGGGTTCGAGAGCTCGCGCCCTTTGGGAATATCGGCGACGGCGAAGTCCGTCTTGTCCTTGCTGGGGCGTGAGGCCGTGTAGGCGGCGCCTTCCGCGGGCTTGATGGTGAAGTCCTTCACCTTGTCCTGGGGCACATCGATCAATGTTCGATCGAGCCAACGCTTCGGATCCGTGTCGACGCTCAGAGAGGGGGCTGCGAGCAGGCTCTGCTCGGTGCCGCTGACACGGACGTAGCCCGATTTGGCGCTCGCAGATTTGCCGACTATCAGCGAGTAGGTCTTTCCTGGCGAGGCTGCCTCGATCTTCGTGCCGGCGGCTTTCGGGGAGTTGACGTCCTCGACACCGAGCTGCGGGAAGTTGGCGGGCGTGCGCGTTTTCTCCTCGACCACGTTCAACGAGGCGAGGTCCAGCAGCAGCTTGCGTACTTTGCCCGAGTCGGCCGGATAACCGCGCTCACCGACGGTCCAGTCCGTGGCGCTTTTCTTCAGCGTCGTGTGGGTGTCATCGCCTTTCACCAGGTGGACTTCGGTGATGGTGTTCAGCGCCTGCTCCATACCGGGCAGCACGAGCGCGCCGGCGTCGGTCGTGCGCTCCAAGTGGCGCCTGGAGGACAGCCAGACGGCAAAGACGATGATCGCCAGCCCGGCGACGAACAGGACGGTCAGACGGCGGGACGTCATGAGCGGGCCTCGTTGTGCAGCGCAGCCGTGGGCTGCCCCGCAGTCGAGGCCGAGCCATGCTGCTGCCGGCGCCGGCGGCGCGAGAGCCCGATGAGCAGGGCGGCGACCGCGAAAACGATGGGCACGACGAGAATGTTCAGGAACTTCAGCTCCCAACCGAGCCCCTTGATGTCCTCGTTCAGGCCGGCCTGCACGGCACGCAGCTCCTTGCGGATGCGGACCTTCTCGCCCTGGAAGCGGTCGAGCTCCTTCTCCTGTTCCGGCGAGAGGATGACGGAGGATTTATCGTTGCGCTTCGTTTGCAGCGCAGTGAGCTTGTCCTCGGTGTCGCTCAACTGAGCTTGCAGCTCCTGTTCCTTCGCGCGGAAACGATCGTCTGCGCTGCGACGCAGCGCTTCGACGCGCTCGAAGGGCCGCGTGTACGTGGCGCGCCCGCGCACGCTGATGAGGTCGGGGCTGCCCGACAGGTTGTCGAGCGCGTTCATCAGCAGATCGTTGTTACTTGCGAATGCCTGCGCCATGCGCTGGCCGAAAAAGTTCTGCTCGTGGACCCAGAGGAAGTCCGACAGCACATCGCTGTCCGCGAACACGACCAGATGCAGAGGCTTGGAGGATTGCTTCAGGGCCGTCTGTCCGGCTGGAAGGGTTACACCGGAGGGTGCTCCTCCCGGAAACGCGCTCTTGACATTGCCGCTGATGCGCGCGGCGATCGTGTAGCGCTTGCCTGTGGGCTTGAACCCATCCCGCAACGTCGACGGATCGAACAGCATCGCAAACTTCTGCACCGGAATCGGCGCCGCCTCGTTGCTCGACTGCAGCAGCGGCTCGAACTTCACCCCCGAGCCCTTCACCGGTTGCAGGTAACCGGCGGTCTCGACGTTCACGGCCGAGAGTCCCGAGGTGATCACGTCTCCCTGCGTCATCGAGCTGCGATCGAGGCCGAGGATACCGAGATGCTGAACCGGAGCCTCCCCCTGGCGCGTCGATACTGACAGCGCGCGGGCGCGATCGCCGACAACCTCCCGCGGGTTGAATTGCACACCCCAGGCCGTGAGCAGGTTGCCCATCTGCGAGGACTTGTCGGCGCCCATGGCGGCCAGTGGGTTCTGCGGGTCGGCGCCCGACTGATCCGCCTCCGCGAGCGGATCGACGAAGGCGATGATGTGGCCGCCGCGCAGCGCGTACTGGTCGATGGCGAACTGAGTGGCCGGTGAAAGGTTCTTGGGGTGCACCAACACCAGCACGTTGACGTCCGCGTCGATCTTGTTGGCGGTCGGCGCGAGGGGCTTTACATCGAACAGCTGCTGCGCCTGCTCGTAGGTGACCCAACCCGGGCGCATCTGGCCGGACTGCTGATCGAAGCTCTGCGTCATGGGCAGCGTCGAAAGCCATGCCACCACGGGCTTCTTGGGATTGGCCAGCTGGTAGACGCGCTTCATGACGTCATATTCGAGGAACTCCTCCTGTGCCGGATCGAAGAACGGGATCGTCTCGTGGCCGTCGGTGGAATTGGTGCCGGCCAAGCCGAAGTAGAGCGCACCCGCCGTCCCCATCGGCGTGCTGCGTACGCCGAGCTCGGAAGCTCGATCCTCATCCTCGGAGGAAGGTTGTGGATCGATCTCGTGCAGGATCAGCTTGCCGTTGGAGCGGTCGGCGAGCTCTTCCAGGAATTCACGCACTCGCTGGCCGTAGGCGTTCAACTGCGGAATCTGCGCCGCGGTCTTCTGCGTGAAGAAGAAGTAGAGATTGATCGGCTCCTTGATGTTGGCAAGGATGTGGTCCGTGCCGGGCGCGGTCGTATAAAGGTGATTCTGCGTCAGATCCAGGCGCCACCCGCGCAGCGAGTGTTGGAACAGGATGGTGAGGCCTATGAACACCAGGGCGAGCGCCGCGAGCGTGCCGGCACCGAGTTTCGAGCGTTTGGTCATGTTCCCTCAGGCTCCTTGGGCTAGTCGGCCTTGCGGGCGTCGAGCGCGATCGACGTCGCCAGCAGGAAGAAGCCGATCAGCATCGCGAAGTACAGCAGGTCGCGCAGATCGATCACGCCTTTGGCGATCGCGGTGAAGTGGTCGTAGAAGGACAGCGAGGCGACGGCCTGAACCAGGGTCCGCGCCCAGTCCGGAAAGGCCGCCGCGAGCGAGGGAATGAATCCGACCAGCAGGAACGCGGCGCAGGCGACGAATCCGAGAATGAACGCGACGACCTGGCTGCGTGTCAGCGCCGACATGCAGGAGCCGACGGCCAGGTAGCCGCCGGCGAGCAGCAGGCTCCCGAGATAGGCGGCGACGATCGAGCCGTTGTCGGGGTTGCCCAGATAGTTCACGGTGATCCAGATGGGAAAGGTGAGGGCGAGCGCGAGAGCGGTGAAGATCCACGCGGCCAGGAATTTGCCGAGCACCGCATCCCACAAGGTGACCGGCTGGGTCATCAGCAGCTCGATGCTGCCGGACTTGCGCTCCTCGGCCCACAGGCCCATCGACACGGCCGGTATGAGAAACAGATACAGCCAGGGGTGATAGCCGAAGAACGGCGCCAGATCCGCCTGGCCGCGCTCGAAGAAGCCGCCGAGGAAGAACGTCAGCAGGTTGGTCAGCACGAGAAAGATCAGAATGAACACGTAGGCCAGCGGCGTCGCGAAGTAGCTCGCGAGCTCACGGCGCATGATGATCATGACCACTGAGATGCCCCCGTTCGGTGAGTGGCGCGCATGCGGACCGTCCATGCCTGGGCGGCCATTATGCGGTAATCGTGCGGAACACTTCGTCGAGCCTTCCCGACTCGAGATGCAGCTCCTTCAGCTTCAGTCCCTCGCGCGCGGCGAGCTCCGAAACTGCCGGCAGGATGGTCGCTCCCCCGCGTGGCAACGCGGTCAGGCGCGAGTCGCGCTCGCTGATCTCCACGCCGGCAACGGAAGGTAGCGCGGCAACTGCGTTGCGGAATGCGCCGAGTTGCTCCGACTTCTCCAGTTGGAGCGACACTGCGTTGTGATAGCGCGAGCGGGCGGCGAGCCCGACGGGCGTGTCGTCCGCAACGATACGGCCGCGGGCAATGATGATTGCCCGGGTACAGACCGCTTCGACTTCTTCGAGGATGTGGGTCGAGATCACGATGATCTTGTCGCGCGCCATCTCATCGATGAGCTGGCGCACCTCGTACTTCTGATTCGGGTCGAGCCCGTCGGTGGGCTCATCGAGGATCAGCACCGGCGGATCGTGCACGATCGCTTGCGCCAGGCCGACGCGGCGGCGGAAGCCTTTCGAGAGCGTCTCCACGGTCTGCTCGAGCACGTTCTCCAGCTGCAGCCGGCCGATCACATAGTCGAGGCGCGCAGTGCGGCGCGCCCCCTCGAGCTTGCGCAGATCGGCGATGAAGTTCAGGAAGCCCCGCACCGTCATCTCGCCGTAGGTCGGCGCGCCCTCGGGCAGATAGCCCAGGCTCGACTTGGCGGCGATCGGGTCGGTCTCGATGTCGTGTCCGCAGATGCTGGCGGTGCCGGCGGTGGGAGTGACGAAGCCGGCGAGCATGCGCATCGTCGTCGTCTTGCCGGCGCCGTTCGGGCCCAGAAACCCGAGAACCTCGCCGGGATTCACCTGGAAACTCACGTCGTCGACGGCGGTGAGTGCGGCGTACCGCTTGCTCAGATGCTCTGTCTTGATCATAGGGAGATGCGGTCTAGATGGGAGGAGGCGCAAAAAGTTCCGTGTCCTGAATCCTGGAATTCTGGCCGGTGGACGGCACTGAATTCAAGTTTCCGTCGCGTCGCGGCCTGGCGCAGGACTGTCCGTAAGACGGATGAAAGCCGCACTTCCCCTGCCGGCCGGGCGTCTGGAGCCACACAAGGGCGCCTAGTAGCGCACCGCGCCGCGGGCGCGCCAGTACAAGATTACCGCGGCGCCGCCGAGCATTCCGCCCAGATGGGCGAAATGGGCAACGTCGCCCTGGCGGCCCGTAACACCGAGGTACAGCTCGAGCACACCGTACAACGTGACGAACAGCCACGCCGGCATGGGAATGGCGAAGTACAGCAACAGCTTCTCGCGCGGGAAGAAGATCGCAAAGGCGAGCAGCAGCCCGAAGACACCGCCGGAGGCCCCGATCGTCTCCTCCACCGAGCCGGTGGCCGCGAGCACCGCGAGTTGGGTCGCCGCCGCTGCCAACACACACGCCAGGTAGTACACGCTGAAGCGGCGCGAGCCGCAGAATTGCTCGAGCGCCGAGCCGAACATGAACAGCGCGAACATGTTGAAAAAGATGTGCGCCAGGTTCTCGTGCAGGAATGCGTAGGTGATCAGCTGCCAGGGCTCGAAGCCGGCGCCGAGCGGGCGCAGGGCCCCGAGGGCGGACAACAGGCGGCCGGTCAGCTTGTCCAGCAGGAACAGGGCGATGTTGATCAGCAGGAGAGCCCGCGTGGCGGGCGGCAAGCGAGGAAACATGCCCGGTAGTCTACCGGGGAGCGATCCAGCGCTGCAGAAAAACCAGATCCAGCCAGCGCTCGAACTTGCGGCCGACCTCGCGCAGCTGTCCGGTCTGCTCAAAGCCGTGGCGCTCGTGGAACCGGATCGATGCGGTGTTCGCGCCGTCGACTCCGGCGATCATGACGTGCTTGCCCAGTGCAGCGGCCAGCGGAAACAGCGCCTGCAGCAACTCGCCACCGAGGCCGCGCCCACGGCAGTCGGCGCGTACATGGACGCTGTGCTCCACTGTAAAGCGGTAGCCGGGCCAGGAGCGGAAATCGCCGAAAGTGGAAAATCCGAGCACACCGGAAGAGTCGGTCGCGACGAGCACCGGATAGCCGCTCGCCACCCGTGCCCGGTGCCACTGGGTGCGCTCCTCCAGCGTCGCAGGCGAGTCCGAATACACTGCGGTGGAGGTCGCGATCACGTCGTTGTAGATGGCCAGAAGACCAGGCAGGTCGGACTCCACTGCATCGCGGATCTGCATGACACGGCGCTCCGAGCGGGGCCCCTCAGCGCGGCGGCGGCAGTTGACTGCTCAGCTTCTCGGCGGCGCTGAGCAGAATCGGCAGGCAACGCTCCAGCAACTCGCGTCGCGAGACCCGGGAGGCCTGGGTGCTGACGTTCATCGCGGCCACGACGGCGCCCACCACGTTCCTCACCGGAACGGCGATGGAGCGCAGCCCGATCTCCAGCTCCTGATCGTTCAGCGCATAGCCTTCGGTGCGCACGGAGACGAGGACTTCTTCCAGCTTCTTGCGCGAGGTGACGGTGTATTTCGTGTGTTGCACGAACTCGACTTTCGCGAGCTCGGTTGCCGCCTGTTCCTCGCTCAAATGCGACAGCAGCACCCGACCGAGCGCGGTGCAGTAGGCCGGCAGGCGGCTTCCGACTCCAAGCGTGACCGACATGATTCGCTTCGTCGCCGCACGGGCTACGTAGACGATTGCGCCTTCATCCAGCACGGCGACCGAGGAAGCCTCGCCGAGCAGCTCGCTCATCTCCTCCAGTACCGGCTGCGCTGCAATGGGCACGGGAGCCGTGGACAGGTAGGCGTAGCCCAGATTCAGGATTCTGGGCTGCAGGAAATACGTCCGGCCGTCGGTGGCGGCGTAGCCGAGCTCACGCAGTGTGTACAGACAACGCCGCACCACCGCTCGCGTCAGGCCCGTCGCGCGGCTCACGTCGGCGATCGTGAGGCGCCGGTCGACGCCAGCGAATGCCCGAATGACATGAAGACCCCGCGCCAGCGAGGTCATGAAGTCCGGATCCCCTCCTCGGAAGAGGGCGTTGTCGGGGTCGGTGGCGCTCATCACGCGAGGCGCGATAAACGAACCGGAGCTCTTCGGGAATGCCTTGGTGTGCAGCATAGGCTTTTATTGTAGAGACCCGGAGGCGGGTACGGTAATCGTACCTGTCGCCGGCATGCCTGTCCATTTCGGACCGCCGGCCGGCGGTATCATTCGAGTCGATTTCGTCACTGGCCAATTTCGTTACTGACGAGGGGGACCGATGAGCGAGGCTTTCATCTGCGATGCCGTGCGTACCCCCATTGGCCGGTACGGCGGCGCTTTATCCTCCGTGCGTCCCGACGATCTCGCGGCCTTGCCTCTGGCTACGCTCCTCTCCCGGAACCGTTCGCTCGACCCGTCCGCCGTGGACGAAGTCATTCTCGGCTGCGCCAATCAGGCGGGAGAAGACAACCGGAACGTCGCGAGGATGGCCACTCTGCTGGCGGGCCTTCCGGTCACCGTTCCCGCGGCCACGATCAATCGCCTGTGCGGCTCAGGGCTGGATGCGGTGGCCCTGGGAGCGCGAGCCGTGAAGACCGGAGAAGCCCACGTGGTGCTGGCCGGCGGTGTGGAGTCGATGTCGCGCGCGCCGTTCGTCATCCCCAAAGCCGGAGAAGCCTTCAGTCGCAACGCGGAGATTTTCGACACCACGATCGGTTGGCGATTCGTGAACCCGGCGCTCAAGGCGCGTTATGGCACCGACTCGATGCCGGAGACGGGTGAGAACGTCGCCGCCGATTTCCGGATCGCGCGCGCGGATCAGGACCAGCTTGCATTGCGCAGTCAACAGCGCACGGCGGCGGCGTACGCCCGCGGGTTTTTCGACTCCCAACTCGTTCCGGTCGAGATTCCGCAACGGAAGTCCAAGCCGTTGGTGGTGGCGCGGGATGAGCACCCGCGTGCCGAGACCACGCTGGAGCAACTGGCAAAGCTGCCTACGCCGTTCCGCGCGAATGGAACGGTAACCGCGGGCAACGCTTCGGGTGTGAACGACGGGGCCTGCGCGCTCCTGATAGCTTCCGAGGAGGCGGCACGGCGTTTTGGTCTGACACCTCGAGCGCGCATCGTGGCAGCGGCCACTGCCGGAGTGGAGCCGCGGATCATGGGGATCGGGCCGGTGCCTGCAACCCGCAAGGTGCTCGCGGCGGCGGGGGTGAGCCTCGGACAAATGGATACCATCGAGTTGAATGAGGCGTTTGCCTCACAGGCACTCGCGGTGCTGCGCGAGTTGGGCGTGGCAGACGATGCGCCTCACGTCAATCCGAACGGCGGAGCCATTGCTCTGGGTCATCCGCTGGGTATGTCGGGCGCACGGCTCGCCACGACGGCGGTCTATCAACTCATGGATACCCGCGGTCGCTACGGGCTTTGCACGATGTGCATCGGCGTCGGCCAGGGGATCGCGATGCTCGTCGAGCGAGTGTAGGAGAGAGACGGCCGCACCGAGGGGAATGCCATGTCGAAGTCCCTGTTCTATGGCTGGACGCTGCTGGGCGCCTTCTGGCTCGTGTTGTTCGTCAATCTGGCTTTCCCCGCTTATGGCGCCGGTGTGATCAACAACTACATGGCGGTCGACCTGCACCTGAATCGCCAGATGGTAGGCCTGCCGTACAGCGTGTACCTGCTCATGTCGGGATTGCCGGGCCCCCTCGCCGCCTTGTGTGTCAACCGCCGCGGCATCCGCTTCACGATCGTGTTGGGCGGCCTGATGGTGATGAGCGGCTCTCTCATCATGGCCCTGCTCGTCTCCAGCGGATTCGGTGCCGTGCTCGCCTACGGAATTCTCGTCGGTGCCGGTGTTGCGATCGGTGGCGTCGTGGCTACACAGACGGGGGTCGCCCGCTGGTTCGTGCGCCGACGCTCGCTCGCACTGTCGATTCTGCTCGCCGGAGGAGGCGTCGGAGGATTCGTCGCGTCGCGGCTGCTGGATGCCGTGATTCGCCACTTCGACGGCAATTGGCGCGCCGGCTGGTGGGTAGTGGCAGGGCTGTCGAGCGTCGCGACTGTGATCGGCGCCGTGTGCGCCAGGGAACGGCCGGAA
>Ga0207707_10003003_pt1 | contig 15004 bp, 16 predicted proteins | sample KBSC83BmetaG_FD_184336 | JGI IMG/M metagenome (GOLD analysis project Ga0207707, IMG submission 184336) | Corn rhizosphere microbial communities from Kellogg Biological Station, Michigan, USA - KBS C8-3B metaG (SPAdes) (version 2) | ecosystem: Host-associated > Plants > Roots > Rhizosphere ...
CGAGGGTGCCGGAACCATGGATATCGGCCTCACGCAATTGCCGAGCTTCAACGCCCGTTCCTGCCTCAATGCGGGCACCTACGGCACAATGGGTGTCGGTCTCGGTCAGGTCATCGCCGCCTGCGTGGCGCATCCCGACCGGCCGGTGATCCACCTCTCGGGTGACTCCGCGATCGGCTTTTCCGGCATGGAGATGGAGACGCTGGTCCGCTACAAGCTGCCGGCCAAGATCGTCGTCCTGAACAATGGCGGCATCGGCGCCGGCATGCCGCAGATTCCGCAGGACCCGATGTTCAATCTGAAGCCCAATGCGCTGATCTATGGCGCGCGCTACGATCGGGTGATGGAGGCTTTCGGCGGCAAGGGTTTGCTGGTCGAGGACCCGAAGGCTCTGCGCGGTGCCCTTGACGAGGCGATGAACTTCAGCGGCCCTGCGCTGGTCAATGTCGTGATCTCGCAAGGCTCGGCCCGCAAGGCGCAGGAGTTCGCCTGGCATAGCTGATCGATTGACATATCAAGGGGTCGCGGCGATTGCCGGCGCGGCTCGATATCGGGAGGGTCGCCATGCAGGAACAGGTAGTGCATCCAGAGGTCGCGGCCGGAACCGCGCCGGCGCTCAAGGGGATCAAGGTGCTCGACCTCACCCAATTCGAGGCGGGGCCGTCCTGCACCGAGGCGCTGGCCTGGTTCGGAGCCGACGTCGTCAAGGTGGAGGAGCCCAATCGCGGCGAGCCGGGGCGCTGGGGAATGAGCGATCGCCCCGACGCCGATTCCACCTATTTCATCTACTACAATCTCAACAAGCGCAGCGTGACCTGCAATCTCAAGAGCGAGGAAGGCAAGGCGCTGCTGAAGCGGATGATCGGCAAGGCCGATGTGCTGATCGAGAACATGGCGCCGGGCACCTTTGCGCGCCTTGGCTTCGACTATCCGAAGCTGAGCGCGATCAATCCGCGTTTGATCTTCGCCCAGGTCAAGGGTTTTGCGCCGGAGAGCGAACACGCGAACTATCTCGCCTTCGACATGATCGCGCAGGCGATGGGCGGCACGATGGGGATCAACGGCTTTCCCGACCAGCCGCCGGTCCGTCCCGGCTCGACCGTCGGCGATACCGGCACCGGCATGCTGTGCGCCATGGGCATTCTCGCTGCGCTCTACCAGCGCATGGCGACCGGCCGCGGCCAGCACATCCAGATCGCCATGCGCGACGCCATGCTGAACTACTGCCGCACGCCGATGAGCCGTCAGGCGGCCCGCAAGGACCAGTTGCCGCGTGGCGGCAACGGCGTCTACGGCACCGCGCCCGGCGGCCTTTATCAATGCGCGCCGGGCGGCCTCGACGATCTCTGCTACATCTTTGCCTCGCGCGGCAACCCGGAGCACTGGCGCCGTCTCGTGAAGGCGATCGGCCGCGAGGACCTGCTCGACGATCCGCGCATGGTCGATGGCATCACCCGTTTCGAGAACCGCGAGGCGGTGGACGCGGCCATTACCGAATGGACGTCGAAGCACACCAAGCAGGAGGTGACCCGGGTCATCGCCGGCGCCGGCGTTCCCTGCGGCGCCGTGATGACCACGCTCGAGCTCATGCATGACACTGACCTGCACAAGCGCGGGATGATGCAGACGATCGACCATCCGATCCGCGGACCCGTCATCGTGACGGGCTGGCCGCTGCGGATGTCGGACACGCAGGTGCCGCTGAAATCTTCGCCGGTTCTCGGCGCGGATTGCGAGGTGATCTATGGCGAGTGGCTCGGCTGCTCGCCCGACGAGGTCAGGACCATGCGGCAGGAGAAGGTGATCTGAGGGCAGCGATTTTTGGTCGCGGGAGTATCTAGCCGATCCTTTTCAGGCCCTTTTTGAAGCGCGGACCGTTGCGCTGATAGGATTCTGCGTCGCGAATGCTGATCTGATCGGGCTCGAGCGTTCGGATCACCCGCGCCGGCGAACCGATGATCAGCGAGTTTTCCGGGAACTGCTTGCCTCCCGTGACGACGGAATTGGCGCCGACGATGCTGCCCCGACCGATCCTCGCGCCGTTCAGCACGATCGAGCCCATGCCGATCAGCGCGCCATCCTCGATGATGCAGCCGTGCAGGATCGCGTTGTGGCCGATGGTGCAGTTCTTTCCGATCGTGAGCGGAAAACCGAGATCGGTGTGGCAGGTGCAATTGTCCTGGATGTTGGAGCCCTCGCCGAGCTCGATCCACTCGTTGTCGCCGCGCAGCACCGCGCCGAACCAGACGCTGGCATCGGCCTTCAGGCGAACCTTGCCGATGACGGTAGCGGTATCGGCGATGAAATAATTGCCGTCGGCGGGAAGATCGGGGCCCTGCCCGTCCAGTTCGTAGATTGCCATCAAGGTCTCCTGTTCAGGAAAACCTTGGCACAGCGAAACCTGTTAGGCCAGTACTCCGGCCGCGCGCAGCGTCATCACGAAAAAGGTGCCGGACATCAGGCTCCAGAAGCCCGCGATGATGGTCGCCATCATCACGAACTCAACACGGCGGCGTTCGACCTGAACCCCGCGCAGCGTGTTGCGCATGATGATGAAGGGCGCCGCGAACACCAGGAACGGTACCGCGGCAAAGCGCCTGGGCGTCACGCCTTCCTGCAACAGGCCGAAGCCCGCAGGCCGTTCGGCGAACGTCTGATAGCCGCTGGCAAACGCGCCGGCGAGCGCGAAACCAATGCAAATGGAGAACAGCGAATTCAACGCTTCCGGCGACATCGTCTCTTCCCCACTCAACCCACAAAACGCGCCCCTCCTTCGCAAAATCGGGCGCCGGCCGCCACAGCATCGTTAAAGAAAGGTTAATGGCGGAAGTCCGGGGTCCGACACCTGGAGCTAAAGATTTTGGAAAATCAATGACTTAAATGAAACTTCGAACCTTTATCGACTAGGACTGGACCGGCCTCGCCAGCGACGGCTTATCGGCCAGCCAATCTTCCGGAAAAACGAAAGTACTCAGATGGAACTATTTCAAGCACACATTTTCTTTAAATTCGTCGAGCCATGGTTTCAGCGCGGCTGCATATTCCTCCACGGCAGCATTGGCCGGTTTTCCATTCGTCGCTAACTCGTGCAGCATGTAGACCGCCGACCGAACCACTGTAAGCGCTTCTTGAAAACGGAAATGGAAGAACCGCCACTCTACTCCAACTTGCAATTCCGGATGCAAGACCGGATCTGTCAACTTGGGGTCTGGATGCACGGCCAAGTCGCGCAGTTTGAAAATCGCTCGCAGATTCTGCCGGAGTGCCGCAGTACCCCTTGGCTTCAGGTTAAAGGCGATGCGAATAACTTCCGCCACTTGCTTGTAGCGAGCTGTCCGGTTGTCTCGCCACTTAGCCAATATCCGAGGATCAACTTGGACTCGATCCCTCAGCGAAGCATAGAACGCATCAAAGGCCACGGCCGCGGACATGATGGCCTGCATCGATGAGCAAAATTCCTGCTCAAGGCTGCGGCCTTTCTCGTTCTCGTCGTTGTCAGCCCATGCTTTCGTTCGCGTATCGCAATCACATTTTGATACCGCAAGATGGCGCAGGGCCAGATCAATCCATGTCGGCACCACGTTAAAATGGACTTGCAGCCTGAGGCTGCTTTGCAGTTCGCCTTTGTCATCAAACCAAATCTTAATCCCACCGGCGGGGACCCCGACCTGCATTCCTTTGCTGATGAAGACGCCGCCGCTCATTACGTAATCCCCAAAGGATTCGAGGTGAATCGAGACCCGAGGCTGCGGATTATATCGGGATTTTGCGTGCTCACGGGCCAGAGATCGGCGCACTCATAAAAAATTCAGGGATGGCCCCGCTGTCGCGGGCCTCGGCGCTGGCCGGCCGCGATTTCGTCCGCGTCAGCTACCAAGGTACTTTGATGGCCGATCTCGATCTGCGGTGCAGGCTATCAGGCGCGTCTCGGCACGACTGCCTTAAGGAAGGGTTAACTGGCAGGACCCGGGGTCCGGCCCGTGCATGGCTCAGACAGACCGCCTTTCGCGGGAAATCCTTAAGGGAACCGGGCTGCGGTGGCATAGTGCCTCTCCATGATTCGCACCTGCCTTCCGGCGTTCCGCCCATGACCATGTTTTCGCACGAGCGCCTTGCCGTGCGCGACTGGCAGGGGCGCGTCCATCTGCTTCCGATCGCGCTAGGCTTGGCCATCGCCGCAGGCGCGATCGCCCTCGTCGCCTATCTGCTATGGCCGACCTGGGGGGCGAACGGCTCGAACGGGCCGGGACGTCTGCCGGTCAGCGTCGGCAACACGCTGTTCAACGTGCCCGTCGCGGCGATCCGCATGAAGATCCAGCGTCACTCGGGACCGCAGGAGCGCATCGATCTCAATTTCAGCTATCCCTCGCTGGAGCCGCCGGATGCACCGAGGCACATCAGCGCCGACATGGTGGAAGAGGAGATGACGCAGCCGATCGACCGCATCTTCCTGTCGATCGCCACACATCAGAATTCGATGGCACCGGAGCTGCGGGTCCAGAACATCTATCCGCGCTATCTCGAGCAGGCTGCATCGCCGGGTCCGGACGGGCTTGCGGTGCGCGCCTTTCGCGATGGCACGCCCTATGCCGGCGAGGATCTGTTTTCCGCCAATCAGCCACTCCTCAACGCGCGCTGCATGCGCGACGGTCCGACTCCCGGCATGTGTCTGAGCGAGCGCCGCGTCGACGGCGCCGATCTCACATTCCGTTTTCCAAGAAGCTGGCTTGCCCAATGGCGCGATGTCGCCGGCAGCATGGACCGGCTGACGCTGCAATTACACGGCGGGAGATAGGTAGCCGAGGTGAGCGGCTTGTCCGCCATAGCTCGAAGCGCGAAGGCGGAAGCGATACCCGGAAAATCCGCATATCGCTTGTGCTCATGCGGGCTGCAGGCCACGCAAGAATAGCTCAGTCCTGTTCGACCAGATCGTCCTCGAGAATCGCCATCTGGAATTGGAACGAGCGGTCGTCGTCCTCGTCATCGACGAACAGAACGCCGATGAACTCTTCGCCGATATAGACCTCGGCGGAATCGTCCTTCTTCGGCCGCGGCACCACGCGAATCTTGGGATTGCCGAACACGCGCTTGAGATAGGCGTCGAGCTTTCTGACTTCCTGAACGTCCACGGCGGTCTCCAATGCGCTTCTGCTGATCGCGGGGTTTTAGGACGAGATGAGGCAAACGGCTAGTGTCTTGAGCCACACTTTGCGATGGATAGCGGCACGTTCGCGCCGCTCCAAGCGGATCCGAAAAAGTACCGACAAGCCTATGATTTCAATACGATTCTGAACCCGGCCGCAGTCCCCTTGCGGGGAGCCGCGGCAAAATCGCACGACCATTGCGCAGAAGCTTGCAAGAAAACCAGGTGACCTGCCTCAGAGCCCGATCGCCTGGATCATCTGGTCCATGGTGCGCGACGGCTCGGCGCAGCCCGCCTCGCCCACGACCTTGGCCGGCACGCCCGCCACCGTCACATTGTGCGGCACCGGCTTCACCACCACCGAGCCGGCGGCGATTCGGGCGCAATGGCCGATCTCGATATTGCCGAGGATCTTTGCGCCCGCCCCGATCAGGACGCCGTGGCGAATCTTGGGATGCCGGTCCTCGTTCTCCTTGCCGGTGCCGCCGAGCGTCACGCCGTGGAGGATGGAGACGTCGTCGTCGATGACGGCGGTCTCGCCGCAGACGAATCCGGTCGCATGGTCGAGGAAGATGCCGCGGCCGATTTTCGCGGCCGGATTGATGTCGGTCTGGAATACCGCCGAGGAGCGGCTCTGCAGGTAATAGGCGAAGTCCTTGCGGCCCTTCAGATAGAGCCAGTGCGCCAGGCGATGGGTCTGCAGCGCGTGGAAGCCCTTGAAGTAGAGCAGCGGATCGATGAAGCGCGAGGTCGCGGGATCGCGGTCGTAAACGGCGACGAGGTCGGCGCGGAAGATATTGCCGAGATCGGGCTCGTCGCGCAGCGCCTCCTCGTAGGTCTGGCGGATCAGATCGCCCGAAAGCGCTGCATGATCGAGGCGCTCCGCGAGACGATGGATCACCGATTCTTCGAGGCGATTGTGGTGCAGCACCGTGGAATAGATGAAGGTCGCAAGCTCGGGCTCGCGATGCACGATGTCTTCCGCCTCCGAGCGGATGCGGTCCCAGATCGGGTCGAGCGCGGCGACCTTGCCTTGCGGATTGATCTGATGCATCGCCATGGTTAGCTCCCGCCTATTCGCCTGGCTACATTTTATAGCACGGCCACAAGGCCTGTGTCCCGGCAGCGCCTTGCTTGGGGTGAACGCCGGCCGGGACTAGACAGGTGGTCAGTAATCCGCCAAAATCAAGCGCTTCTCGGGCACTCATGAGCGCATATCATGGCTCGCGTGAGAGAAAATCATTCTCTCACGGGCGCCCCGGGCCGGCCGGGATCCTCGCCTGGTTAGCGTCTGGTTAGCGGAAATCAACCGCCGACAGGTCCAACTAATGGAGCATTTCGGCAAGGACGCCGTTCCGGTCATGTTGATTCCAGAAAATGGGTGGCGACGAGGTCAGGACGGGGGTTTTGCGCGCGCGGTCGGCCGACACGATGTCGGTCTGGATCGCGGCCATCCTGATTCCCCTCTTCCTGATCGCGCCGGCGCTGTGGAACGGCTACCCGCTCCTGCAATGGGACACCGGCGGTTATCTCGCCCGCTGGTATGAAGGCTATCTGGTGCCGAGTCGCTCCACCGTGTTCGGGCTCTACCTGCACCTCGGCGAGGGTTCGGATTTCTGGATCAATCTCGGCGCCCAGGCGCTGGCGACGCTGTGGATCCTGCATCTCACCTTGCGCGTGTTGAACCTTTCCCAGCCGTTCCGGCTGCTTGCGATCAGCCTCACCCTGATCCTGACCACGGCGCTGCCCTGGCTCGCGAGCCTGCTGCTCACCGATATCTTCGCCGGGCTTTCGGTGCTGTCGCTGTTCATCCTGGTCGCGCATGGCGAGCGGATTTCGGGAACCGAGAAATTCCTGTTGTTTCTCTTCACTGCGTTTGCGGCCGCGACCCATAGCGGCACGCTCGGCGTGCTGCTCGGTCTCTGCGTGCTCGGCTTCATCGCGCGGCCGTTCCTGCGCGCCAGGATCGCCGTCTCCGGCCTCATCCAGGGCGGCCTCGCGCTGCTCGCGGGCGCCGCGATGCTGCTCGCTGCGAACTTCGCGATGTCGAAGCAACTCGCCTGGACACCCGGCGGCAGCGGCGTCGCCTTCGGGCGCATGCTGCAGGATGGCATTGTCGCCAAATATCTGAACGACCATTGCGCGCTGGAGAAACTGAAGCTCTGCCCTTACCGCGACAAGCTCCCACCGACAGCCGACGACTTCCTGTGGGGCGGCCGCAGCATGTTCAACACGCTCGGCCGCTTCCAGGGGCTCGGCGACGAGATGAGCTACATCGCGATGCGCTCGCTCGCCGCATATCCCGCATTGCAGGCAGAGGCGGCGCTGAAGGCAACCCTGGCGCAACTCGGCGACGTTGCGACCGGCGAAGGCACCATCAACTCGATCATGCACACCTACGGGATCATCGAGCGGTACATTCCCGCGCAGAAGAAGCCAATGTGGGCGGCGCGTCAGCAGCATGGGGACATCAATTTTGCCGCGGTGAACCTGGTCCACGTTCCCGTGGCGCTGGCCTCGATGCTCGCCGTGCTCGTCATGTTCGCGCTGGCACTGTGGCGCCGCAAGTTCGACGATCTGGCGCTGCTGACCGCGACCGTCTCCTTTGCGCTGCTCGGCAACGCCATGATCTGCGGCGTGATCTCCGGGCCGCATGACCGCTATGGCGCGCGGCTGGTCTGGATCGCGACCTTCACCGTGCTGCTCGCCGCGGCGAGATTCTTCGGCGACGATGAAGTGGAAGCGGACGACGCTCTACTTTCGCCGTGACAGGAAATCCAGCACGCCGGTCTTGTAGACCTTGTCGCCGACCGCACGCATGTGGTCGCGGCCCGGGATATCAAGCACTTCCGAACCCGGAATGATGCGTCCCAGCGCGTGCGCAGAGCCCGCGACCTCGTCATTGCTGCCGACCGCGATCAGCACGGGAACCCCGATGCCCGAGGACTCCTCCTCCGTCATCAGGCCGCGCGAGCCGCGCAGGCAAGCGGCGAGCGCGAGCCGGTCGGAACGGGTCTGATCGGCGAAGGCGCGGAACGTCCGCCCCATCGGATCGGTGACGTCTTCGAGCGACGGCGCTTCCAGCGCCAGCGCGACATTCTCGCCGGGGCCCCCGCCCTCGATCATGGCAATGCCGATGCCGCCGAGGATCGCGGAGCGCAGCCGCTCCGGCGCATTCAGTCCGAGCCACGCCGCCATGCGTCCGCCCAGCGAATAGCCCATGACGTCGGCGCGATCGATCTTTAGATGATCCATCAACGCGACGATGTCGCCCGACATGATGGGAATCGAATATTCCGCGGCCTCGTAGAGCTTGGCGGACTCGCCATGGCCGCGATTGTCGAGCGCGATGACGCGGCGGCCGTCCTTCCGCAACTCCGAGACCCAGGTCGGATAGACCCAGTTGACGTTCTTGGTCGACGCAAAGCCGTGGACGAGCACGATCGGATCACCCTCGCCTTCATCGAGATAGGCGATTTCAACATCGCCGTGGTGGAAGCTCGGCATCGGCGTTTCCATGTTTGCGAGAAGATCGGTGACCAAAAGGCTGAATGCCTAGCTTCAAGCGGCGGCGGCCGCCACCGTGGCGGCGTTCGCCGCGGCCATCTGCCGCCGCAACCGGCGCGCCCGCTTGCGGTCGAGCCAGGCCTGCGTCGCCCGCTCGGTGGTGGACTTGATCCAGCACAGCACGCTGAACAGCGTGAACAGCGCGCCGAAGAGCCACAGCGCGATATCAAACATGCCGGTCATGAGCAGCAGCGCGCCGCGGCCGAGAATTTTCATGATCGCGCGGGTCTGGCCGCCCTTGGCCTCTGCGAGCCGCGCCGCGCGCGCGACGTCCTTCGGGCCTTCGGCGATCTTCAGCGTATCCAGCGCGCCGCGCGTGCCGGCCTTTTCCGTGACACGTCCGACATCCTTGGCGAGGCGAACCAGCCCGCCCGCCTTCTCGGCGCGGAACGCCGCCCTGATCGCGCTGACGCTCTCGCCGGGCCGCAAGACCGAGCTGGAAGCGACCGCCCGTTGCAGCGCCGGTGCGTCGACGACCTCGCGCGCCGAGCGTCCGGCCCATGCGGCGAGCCCCTCGCCGAGCCGGCCGACCTTGCGCGCATCCTTCACCAACGACATGCCGGCACGAAGCGGCGTGGCGCCGCCGACCGAGACATAGGTCGCGGCCGTCACCGCGAGACCCGCGGTCGCAAGGCCCAGCACGAGGCGGTCGGTGTCCTCGCCCATCGCCAGATGCTTGCCCTCGCGGACCACGTCCCTGATGTCGCCGAACACGAATAGATCGCCGGTGACCGTGCCCGAAAGGCTCGCCACATCGTCGGCATTGCCCGTGACCAGGCCGGTAGCGAAGCGCCTGGCGAAATGCGATGCGGAATTTTCCTCCGCGACCGCCTCGGTCACGCGCCGCGACATTTCCTCCGTCACCGGAACATTCTTGTCGCGCGCCAGTGCGACAAAGCTGTTCGCCAGATCGGCGTCGCCATTGGCAAGCGCTCGCTCGACATTCTCGGCGACGATTCTCTGGTTATTCCGCAAAGCAAAATTGATCCCGGCATCGGCGACCGCCGCCGGATCGTCCTGCGACGAAAGCAGTACGCCGGCATCGCGCGCATGCGGCCATATCGCGGCAGCCATCGCGCAGCTTACCGCCACGCCTGCCAGGGCCGTACTGATCCGCCGCCGTTTCATCCAGAAAGAACCAGGGTTTTCGCACTCGCCTTGAGATAGTGTGCCGAATTTAAGACACAACGTCCCCGACGAAAGAAGGGCTTCTCAGACGGCACGATTGTGTCGAATTTATACGGGCAAATAGTACCCCCGGGGCTATAGGAATCAGCTGAATCCGCCGGTATGGTGCGCGGCCTTTACGACTGCGCGCGATTGCGTTGATTGCATTTGCTTCCATTTGACGCTGAAGGTGAAGTATCAATGGCCGATTCTGTCGTTCCGCACTTCCACAACGATGCCGGTGTTCCCGTCATCGAGATCGGCTCGCAGGAATTCATGTGCGTCGGCGCCAACCCGCCGTTCGACCACCCGCATGTGTTTCTCGATCTCGGCAACGACAACGAGATCATCTGCCCCTACTGCTCGACGCTGTACCGCTTCGCGCCCGACCTCGGCGCCGGCGAGGCCCGCCCGCCGGAATGCGTGCTGAAGGACGTCGCCTGATCCTGCGCCAAAGCGCGATGATTTTCGGATGAATCTTCATCGCGCTTCGGGTTATTGTTTGCGCATGGTGTTTTCGGACCCGGCTTCGCCCGCCGAAAGCTTTTTCCGGATCATGCGCTAGTGGCGGCAACACGCACCATCTTCATCGCCGGAGCCGGCATCGGAGGCTTGACCGCAGCCCTTGCGCTCGCCGCACGCGGCTTTCGCGTGGTGGTGCTGGAGAAGGCCGAGCGGCTGGAGGAGACCGGTGCAGGGATCCAGCTCTCGCCCAATGCCAGCCATGTGCTGGCCGCCCTCGGGCTGACGGAGCGGCTCGGCTCGCGCGCGGTCGTTCCCGATGCAGTCTGCATCATGAGCGCGCGGGCCGGCGGCGAGATTTCCCGCCTGCCCCTCGGTGAAGCGGCAAGCTCCGCGGCAGGCGCGCCCTATTGGGTGGTGCATCGTGCCGACCTGCAGGCGGCGCTGCTGGAAGCCGTCAACGATCATCCCGACATCGAGCTCAGGCTCGGCTGCCAGTTCGAGGACGTCACCATGCCGCATGCCAAGGGCATGACCGTGGTCCAGCGCCGGGGCAACGCGCGCCAGCAGGATCTGGCGCTCGCCCTGATCGGCGCCGACGGTATCTGGTCCAGCGTCCGGCATCATTTGTTCCCGGAAGTGCAGCCGCAATTCTCCGGGCTGATCGCCTGGCGCGGCACGCTCGAGGCGACGCAATTGCCGCGCGAATACACCGCACCTCGCGTGCAGCTTTGGATGGGACCGGGCGCGCATCTCGTCGCCTATCCGATTTCGGGCGCCCGCCGGATCAACATCGTGGCCATCGTGCCCGGAACCTGGAACAGGCCGGGCTGGAGCGCGCCCGGCGACGGGCTCGAATTGAAGCGCGACTTCGACGCGGCGCACTGGCCGGGGCCGGCGCGGATGATGATCGGCGTGGTCGACGTCTGGCGCAAATGGGCGTTGTTCACGCTGCCCGAGGGCGGCGAATGGACCAGCGGCACGGTCGGGCTATTGGGCGACGCGGCGCATGCGATGCTGCCCTTTGCGGCACAGGGCGCCGGGATGGCGATCGAGGATGCCGCGGTGCTGGCAAAAGTCTTCAGCGAAGGAACGCTGGAAACGGCCGCGCAGGTGACGGCGGCGCTCAAGCGTTATGCCAGGCTGCGGCGCGCGCGCGTCGCGCGGGTGCAACGGGCCGCGCGCCAGCAGGGCAACATCTATCATTTTGGCGGACCGCTCGCGCTCGCGCGCGATTTGGCCATCAAGGCGATGGGACCCCGCCGGATGCTGGCGCGTCAGGACTGGATCTATCGCTGGCGGACGTAAGCTTCGCGTAAGGAATTAATACACGGCGCCGCCGGACCGCGAGGGCGGCGCCGGCTTGAAGTCCGGGCGCACCGGCGGTGCCGGCGTCGACGACACCGCGCCCTCACGGCACCTGTTCTTGCGCCAGGCTTCCTCGGCAAACTTCATATTGCCGCGCACGGAAATATAGTCGTTGCGATAGGCGAGCTCGGCCACGACCGACCCGCCGACACCGGTTTCGGCTTTGGCCATCAACCCCTGCAATTCGGCGGCGCGATTGGCGAGCGTCTTGCGCTCCGTCTCGAGCTGCTTGCAATCGTAGAGCTCGTATCTGGCGGGATCGGCGAACGCCTTGGTCATGCCGTCGCTCATGTCGGCGCAGCCGGACAGCAGGATGCCGGGCGCAAGCAACGCCAGCACGGTTGCCGCCGCACGCGGCAAGGCCTTCACGATGGATGCGCTTTCGATCATCACGCGTTGCTAGTCCCACAAGATTGAGATTGGCTAAAGCAGCCGCTGTTGTCCGGATTGAGGCTTTGCTTTGGCCGGCCTGCAATCTAAGGAAAGGTTGCGCTCCAAGGAAAGGTTGCGCTCCAAGGAAAGATTGCGCTTTAAGGAAGGGCTGCGCTTTTCCGCGCATAATACCTCATTCCATCTGCCCGGAAAAGACGATAAGCATCTGATATAATTGTAGAAGCGGACGTGGCGGAACTGGTAGACGCAAGGGACTTAAAATCCCTCGATGGCAACGTCGTGTGGGTTCGAGTCCCACCGCCCGCACCAAACCTCCATAACAAAGCGCCCGAGCTCGGTTGCATGCCGTCCCTCACCCAGATCGCCATCGCCCCTCACCTCACCTTCGACGCACTCACTGCGGGCGAAGACGCCGCCCCGCTGGTGCTGCTGCTGCACGGCTTTGCGGAATCGATGCATTGCTGGCACGCGCAGGTCGCAGCATTGGCCGATATGGGCCATCGCGCCATCGCACCGAGCCAGCGCGGCTATTCGGTGGGTGCGCGGCCCGACCCGCACGATTTTCCGAGCTATCACATCGACCGCCTGATGGACGATGCGATGGCGATCGTCGCGGCATCGGGCCATGGCGACCGACGCTTTCATCTGGCCGGCCACGATTGGGGCGGCAGCATCGCCTGGGCGCTCGCCGATCGCCACGCCGACCGGATCGCCTCGCTCACCGTGCTGTCGCGGCCGCATCCGAACGCCTTCAACCGCGCGCTGGAGATGAACGACGGCGACCAGGCGCGCCGCTCGCGCCATCACAAGGCTTTCCTCGAGCCCGATGCCGCCGGCGTCGTGCTGGCGGACGATTGCAAGTGGCTGCGCGAGCGTTGGGCCGCCAATGGCATGCCGGCCACGGCAATGGAGAAACATCTCTCCGTGCTCGGCAACGAGGATGCGATGGAAGCAGCCCTTGCCTGGTATCGTGCCCGCGGCGCGATCCGGGGGCCGCTCGGCCCGATCCGCGTGCCGACGCTGTTCATCTGGGGGGATGCCGACGACACGGTCGGCCGCATCGCCGCCGAGGGCACGGTGGATTTCATCGCCGCGCCCTACCGTTTCGAGGTGCTGCCGGGCGCAGGCCACTTCGCCGCCGACCAGATGCCCGAGCGTATCAGCGAATTGATGCTGGAGCACATCAGCGCGCATCCGGTGTAGCTGACGGCGGACCCAGGCGCCGGCAAACAGGCTGCCAGCCGATAGTCGCCCTTCCGGCGCGGTATTCGATCGATATCCCTATCTTTCCATTAATGTTTCGTCCCTAGATTGCACCGGCAAAAATCAGGGTGCCGAGGACGGTTTTGCAGATATTCCGGGGTGTGCAGGCCATGCGCGGTCTGGCCGCGCTGTCCGTCGTCGGCGGACACGCGGTTTCCGCTCGCCCCGATATGGTGGGCGCCGGCGTCGCCGAAGGCGCGCTCACAATCCTCGCAAGCGGCGTCGATATCTTCTTCGTCATCTCCGGGTTCATCATTGCGAGCACGGCCGTTTCCAGGCCCCACGCGCTGGAATTCGTCTTCAGGCGAGCCGTTCGCATCTATCCGGTGTATTGGCTCGTGCTGCTTGCGGCGTTCGTCAGCGGACACTGGATCGCATTGGCGCCGGAAGATCGTCCTGCACTCGACCTTGGCCTCCTCTTCGCATGGACCTACCCGAACTGGTACATCGCGCCCGCCTGGTCGATCGCTTTTGAAATGCACTTCTACGTTGCCGTCGCGGTGATCCTCGCGCTGGCGCCGGATCGGCTGTTCAAGCTGCTGTTCGCCGCGCTTGCCGTGGTTGCGATCGCCGTGCTTTTCCGCATGCCGCTCGGCATTTTTGCGCACCCCCTCACCCTGGAGTTCGGCGCAGGCGTTGCCATCGCCTATCTTCTCCAGAGAAACGGCAGGCTGCCCTCTTCCCCCCTCATCCCGGCATTCGCAGCGATCCTGTTCGCCACCGGCTGGTACTGGATTTTTGTGCGGGGAGCCGTCGATGCGCATCTGGCGCGACTGCCGACCTATGGGCTCGGTGGGGCATGCCTCGTCTATGCCGTCGTGGCGGCTGAACTCAACGGCGCCCGATTTCCCAAAATTCTGCAATGGCTCGGTGACATTTCCTACTCGCTCTATGTCATTCACTATCTGCTGATGAAATGGGCCGCGAGCTTCACCGAACTTTGGCGGATTTCGCCCTCGGGCGTCATCCTGGCCAGCATCGCGCTTTCGATCGGCCTCGCGGCGTTCTTGCACGCGCTTGTCGAAATGCCGACGCTCAATTGGGGCCGCAAATTTCGCTTGCGGCGCCCGGCCAGCACAGCCCCACAGGCGGTCCCCTCCCAAGCGCAAGGCGCCGAGGCGACTGGCTAGGATAGGAACTTCATCGTCAGAAAAATGTTGTCATGCAGCATAGGAGTATGACGACGTGGCCAACGAACCTGCCGAAGACCGCCGCAAGAAAAACCAGCGGGAACCGCGCCGCGACTCCCGCTCGTCGGAGCCTCAATCCGAGCCGATCACCCCGCCGCTGATCACCGACGGACCCGAGTTGATACGTGACAGCCACTGCTAGCTTGCGCGCCTCCTCACCGTGAGGGTTTGGCTGAGCAGATACGATCCTTAAGCCGCCCTGGCGAGCTCGGACACGCGCTCCCAGGTGGTCGCCTTCATGCTGGGCTGTTCCTGCATGCGCTTCATCCATGAAACCAGATTGGCGTGCGGCGCGCCCAGCGCGCTCCATTCCGGAATGATCGTGAAGAACTCGACCGCCGGCGCCAGCATGAGATCGGCGAGCGAGAGCGCTTCTCCAGCGAAATAAGGCTGCCCGCCGAGCAGCCTTGCGAGCTCATCGAACACCGCATGGGCCTTGGGCATCGCGGCC
>Ga0207707_10003007_pt1 | contig 14993 bp, 10 predicted proteins | sample KBSC83BmetaG_FD_184336 | JGI IMG/M metagenome (GOLD analysis project Ga0207707, IMG submission 184336) | Corn rhizosphere microbial communities from Kellogg Biological Station, Michigan, USA - KBS C8-3B metaG (SPAdes) (version 2) | ecosystem: Host-associated > Plants > Roots > Rhizosphere ...
GGCGAGAAGACCCAGGACGTGCTGCAGCGAGTCGAGGCGAAGACCAGGGAGCTCAACCAGCAGATCCTGCCGAAGGACATCAAGGTCCACCCGTTCTACGACCGCAGCGACCTGGTGACGATCACTACCCAGGTGGTCAGGGACAACCTGCTGCGCGGCATGCTGCTGGTGGTGGTGGTGCTGATCTTCTTCCTGTACGACGTGCGCGCCGGGCTGATCGTCGCGGTCACCATCCCGCTGTCGCTGCTGGTCGCCTTCATCGGCCTGGATCTGCAGGGCGCCTCGGCCAATCTGCTGTCGATCGGCGCGATCGATTTCGGCATCCTGGTCGACGCGGCGGTGGTGATGGTGGAGAACATTTACCGCCAGCTCGCCGATCGCGAGGGAACGAAGTTCAACCTGATCGAGGTGATCCGCGATGCGGCGGCGGAGGTCGACCGGCCGCTGTTCTACGCGGTGGCGGTGATCGTGGTCAGCTTCCTGCCGATCTACGTGCTGTCCGGCCCCTCCGGCACGCTGTTCAAGCCGATGGCGGACACCATGGTATTCGCGCTGGTCGGCTCGCTGGCGGTGACGCTGACGCTGCTGCCGGTGCTGTGTTCGTGGTTCATGCGCAAGGGCGTGCGCGAGCGGCGCAACCGCGCGTTCGAGGCGATCAAGGCGGTCTACATCAAGGGCCTGGATTTCTGCCTGGCCCGCGTATGGCTGACCACGGCTGCCTCGGCGCTGCTGCTGGGCCTGTCGCTGCTGCTGGTGCCGCGCATCGGCGCGGAGTTCATGCCGCACCTGGACGAGGGCGCGCTGTGGGTGCGTGCGACCATGCCGTACACCATCTCGTTCGACGAGTCGGCGAAGATCGCGCCGCAGATCCGCGACATCCTGCGCGCGTTCCCCGAGGTCACTACGGTCGCTTCGGAATTGGGCCGGCCCGACGACGGCACCGACTCGACCGGCTTCTTCAATGTCGAGTTCTATGTCGGCCTGAAACCGTATGCGCAGTGGACCGGTGCGTACCGCACCAAGGCCGGGCTGATCGCGGCGATCAACCGCAAGCTGCAGGCGTTTCCCGGCATCACCTTCAACTACACGCAGCCGGCCGAGGACGCGGTGGACGAGGCGGAAACCGGCCTGAAGAGCGCGCTGGCGGTGAAGGTGTTCGGTGCCGACCTGAACACGCTGCAGCAGAAGGGCAAGGCGATCAAGCACGTGCTGGAACAGGTGCGCGGCATCCGCGACGTGACCCTGGTACAGGAGCTCGGCCAGCCCAGCCTGAGCATCACGATCAATCGTGCCGCGATCGCCCGTTACGGCTTGAACGTGGACGACATCAACGGCCTGATCCAGACCGCGATCGGCGGCGATGTGGCGACCGAAGTGATCCAGGGCGAAAAACAGTTCGACCTGGTCGTGCGGCTGGATCACCAGTACCGCGATACTCCCCAGGCAATCGGCAACATCCTGGTGGCCACGCCGGGCGGCCAGCAGCTGCCGCTGAAGGAGTTTGCCGACATCCAGGTGACCAACGGCGCCTCCTTCATCTACCGCCAGGACGACTCGCGCTACATCGGCGTGCAGTTTTCGGTGGAGGGGCGCGACCTCGCCGGCGCGGTGGAGGATGCGATCGCCCAGGTCAACGCGAAGGTGAAGCTGGCGCGGGGCTACCGGCTGGACTGGGGCGGCGAATACAAGGAATACACCGCATCGCGCGCGCAGCTCAACCTGATCGTGCCGCTGACGGTGGGGCTGATCTTCCTGCTGCTGTTCACCCTGTACAGCAACATCAAGTTTCCCTTCATCACCGTGCTCGGCGTGGTGCTGTCAGCGCCGGCCGGCGGCATCATCGCGCTGTGGCTGACCAACACGCCGTTCTCGGTGTCGTCCGGCATCGGTTTCCTCGCGCTGTTCGGCGTCTCGGTGCAGACCGCGGTGGTGTACATCTCCTACGTCAACGAGTTGCGCCGCAGCGGCGTCGGCGTGGCCGAGGCGATCCGCGAAGGCGCGATCCTGCGCCTGCGCCCGATCATGATGACCGCGCTGGTGGCGGCGCTCGGCTTGCTGCCGGCGGCACTGGCCACCGGCGTGGGCACCGACACCCAGCGCCCGTTCGCGCTGGTCATCGTCAGCGGCCTGTTCACCCGATTGCTGATCAGCATCTTCCTGATGCCGGCGCTGTATGCGCTGGTCGCGCGGCCGGACGACCGTCTGGAAGTGTGACGCCGGCGAGGCGCCTGCCCGATGGCAAGGCGAGACGTCCCGCAGTTTGGAATGAGCCTAGCGCCACAGTCGCGACGACCACAGCACGATCGCCGTGAGGGCCAGCGCGATCGCCCAGACTTTCTCGCGGCGGTTCGCGGCCGTCGCCATGACCGCCAGCTGGCTGGCGACGATGGCAGCCAGCAACAGCAGCGCAAAGATGGCCCGACTTCCGGAGGCGTCGTCGGGCGGTACCGTCACGGACGGATCCATCTGCTGCATCCAGTCGTACTTGTTGTGCGGCAGCGCGATGAAGACGAACACGCCGCAGGCAAACAGCACCCAGGCCGCCAGCTTCGCGGCCAGTCTGATCTTTCCCGTCGCCTTCATCGCAGCAGGGCGCTGAAGCGGGGCCAGAATTTCACGATGAAATTTCCGTAGCTCATGTTTTTTTTGATCTGCTCCAGTGACAGGCCGACGCCGCGGTTGTACCTGGCGCCGACGATACGAACCTGGTCCGTGCTCAACGAGGGCGGATTCGTCTGCAGGCCGTCGTGGTCGATCAGCATGCGCAAATGACGGGCGACGATCGCAATGTTGAATACATCCTTCTGCAGGCAGTCGGCCAGGCCGCTCAGCTGTGCCGTCGACATGCCTGCAGGGTTCTTTCCCATGGTCTGTGCGGCCGTGCGCAGCTGCATGCTGACCGCTCCGAACGACGTCCTGGCCGGATGGTGCGTCATGGTCAGGTGCCGATCGATCCAGTCCGGGCCGCTCCAGTCGAAAGAGCGGACATCGAAGGCCACCCGATCGATCGAGCCGGGATCACCGCCGACCTCGATCCAGCAGACTCCGGCCAGAAGCTCGGCGGGCATCCCGTACTTCGCGGCGTTCGATTGGATGAGGCTCTTGTTGTGCCGAACCCATGCGTCCTTGAATCGCTGGATGTAGGGAATACCGCCGCCGGCACGTTCCGGCAGGAATTTCCACACAAACAGATCCACCCAACCCCAGCTGGGCGAGCCATTCGATACGGTGCACGAAAGGTCCGTCATCTCGGTGCGTCCATGGTGGCTTCATGCGCAAGGGGGCGTCGAAGCGGGGCGGCGTTCGTGTCAGGTTAGGCACGTGAATCCGGCTTGACAACCCTGTCCTGCGCGCCTGGTCGACTGGCTGCACAGCGAGCGTGCGCCGCGATGCGCATCACCCGACGTCGCCGGTCCGTCCGCGGAAGCAGTCAATCGGTGGGCGGCGTGCCGCGCACGACGATCTGCGCCAGGTTGTAGAGGATACGCAGGTCCTGCGCGTCGAGCGCGTCGCCGCCGATGCCGCGGTAGTGGTGGTGGAACGCGCGCACCGCGGCGGGGCGATCCTCCAGCGGATAGCCGACGAGGCCCAGCGCCATCCACGGATCGAAACCGGCGGGCGGATCGATCAGTTCGCCCTGCGGCCACAGGCCGAAGCCGGCCGCCGCCAGTTGCTGCCATGGGAACAGCGGGCCGGGATCGTCCTTGCGGGTGGGCGCGAAATCCTCGTGGCCGACGATCTGCGTGCGCGGGATGCGCAGGCGGTCGGTGAGATCGGTCAGCAGGCGCAACAGGCTGTCGATCTGCGGTTGCGCGAACGGGGTGGCGCCGTCGTTGTCCAGCTCGATGCCGATCGAGGCGGAATTGATGTCGGTGATCGTGCCCCAGCGGCCGGGGCCGGCATGCCACGCGCGCAACTGGTCGGACACCAGCTGGTAGATGTGGCCATCCGCGCCGACCAGGTAATGCGAGCTTACCGGTCCGCCGCTGTTGGCCGTGCGCAACGTGTCCAGGCTTTCCTGCGCCGAGTGCTGGTTGGTGAAGTGCAGCACGATCAGCACCGGCCGGCGGATGTCGTGGTTCGGCGACGGCACCCAGGTCGCCAGCGGGTTGCGCGGCGGCAGCGGCGCGCAGGCGGCGAGCAGTGCAAGCAGCGCCAGCAGGGCCGCGCGGAAAAACGGGTCACGCATCGTGAGTGGCTTCCTGGGTGGTCATGGCAGGTACGGCGCGGCGATCGCCAGCGCGGTGCGGTACGGCTCCGGATCGTTGCGGTTGCTGAGCAGGATCACGGTGAGGCGCTGCTTCGGCCAGCGCACGATCACGTTGCGGAAGCCGATGCTTTCGCCGGAATGCCACAGCGTGTCGCCGGTAATGCGCCAGCCGTAGCCGTAGCTGGCTTCGTAGGGTTCATCGGTGACTTTCACGTGCGCGCCGAAGGCCAGTTCGCGCGAGGCGGCGCTGAGCAGGCGGTCGTCGTACAGCGCGGCGTCCCACTTGGCCAGGTCGTCGATCGAGGAGTAGATGCCGCCGTCGCCGAGGGTGGCGCTGGTGACGCTCTGGTCGGTACGTGTCCAGCCGCCGCCCTGTTCGCTGTAGCCATAGGCACGGTTGTCCACCTCCGGGCCGCCGCGCACGTACATCAGGGTGTGGTCCATGTGCAGCGGGCGGAAGATGCGCTGCTGCAGGTACAGCGGCAGGCTGATGCCCGATGCCCGCTCCACCACCAGGCCGAGCAGCACGTAGCCGGAGTTGCTGTAGCGGTATGCGCTGCCCGGCGCAAAGTAGGTCTTCGGCGTGGCGGACAGCATGCGCAGCACGTCGTTGTCGCTGAGCTGCCCGGTGGTGCCGGGCGGGATCAGGTCCTCGTAGTCGACCAAGCCGCTGGTGTGCGTGAGCAGTTGGCGCAGAGTGACCGCGGCGGTCGTCTCCGGCAGCGAAGGCAGCCAGCGGCGTACCGGATCGTCCAGGTCGAGCCGGCCGTTCTCGGCCAGCAGCAGGATCGCCGCGGCGGTGAACTGCTTGCTCACCGAGGCGAGCCGGTAATTGGTCGCCGGGGTGGCGCGCTCGCCGTCTTCGAGATTGGCCAGGCCGTAGCCGCGGCGCACGAGCGGCTTGCCGTCCTTGAGCACCAGCAGCGAGGCGCCGGGGACGTCGCCGGCGTAGCGCTGCATCAGCGCGTCGGCCGGGTCGGACGGCTTGGTGCCGGCGGCACAGCCGCCGAGCAGGATGATGGCGGCGAGGCCGGCGAACAGTTTCTGCATGGCGGTTCCCCTGCGGTCATTCGCGGTGCGTCATTGCACCGGCACGTCGTAGAGCGTGTGTGGTGTCGGCTCCGGCACGAGGGTGTAGTGCCACCACTCCAGCGGATAGTTGCGGAAACCCTCGCGCGCCATCGCGTCGCGCAGCAGCAGGCGGTTCGCGCGTTGCGCGGCGGTGATGCCGGGCGCGTCGGTGTGCGCGCGCACGTCGAAGAAGTCGAAATCGGTGCCCATGTCCAGCGGCTCGCAGCGCGTGCCGTCGGCGGCGCAGCGCTCGAGCGTGAGGTCGATGGTGGCGCCGCGGCTGTGGCCGGAGACCGGTGCGATGTACTCGCCGAGCAACCGCGACTTGTCCAGCGTGGGGTAGTGCTGCGGCTTGGTGCGCTGGTCGGCCAGGTCGTGCGCCCAGCGCACGAAATGCGCCACCGCGCGGGCGGGACGGTAGCAGTCCCAGATCTTCAGGCGCAGGTGTTGCGCGCGCAGTTCGTGCTCGACCCGCGCCAGCGCCTCGCTCACCGGGCGCAGCAGCAGGCACTTCGGCGCCAGGTAGCCGTCCACCGGCGCGCCCACGAAGTTGTCGCGGCCGGCGTACTTGATGTCCTCGGCGATGTCCGGCACCAGCGTGCGGATGTCCACCAGGCCCGCCGCGGCGGCGGTCTTCGCCGGCGACAGTGCTGGTGGCTGGTCCGCATGGCTGCCGGCGGACCAGCCGATGGCGGCGAACAGCGCGATGGCGGCGAGCGGGCGGCGCATCAGCGGCAATCACCGACGCGCTGCAAGTCGAGGTCCTCGTAGTCGAAGCTGAAGTCGCCCAACGGATTGACCTTGGCCATGCGCAGGGTGGTCGGCTGGCCGCCGGTGGCCGCGTGGAAATCCAGCCAGGCATCCAGGTCGGCCGGGTCGTTCCAGTCCACCAGGTAGCGGTCGCCCAGGCGCATCACCGTGCCGGCCAGCAGCGGCGACTTCGCGGCGGCGAAGTGCATCTTTCCACCGCGCGGGCACAGGGTGATGTCGCCAAACCACGGGTCACGGTACTGCCCGCTCCAGCGCGCCAGTTCGGCAGTGCTGGCTGGCCGCTGCGCCGAAGTGTCCGGGGCGGACGAGGACGGCGGTCGCTGCTTCGCCTGTTGCTCCAGCGCGTCGGCGTACCAGCGCACGTCGCGGGTGTCGCCGGGCGCGGTGAAATGTTTCATCAGCACTTCGCTGAGCACGGTGCGCGCCTCGTCCGCCTCGCCGTTGATCATGAACACGAAGCCGCTCTGGCGATCCGGCAGCAAGGACAACATCGAGTACATGCCGTTCAAGGTGCCCGTGTGCCACACGTTCCACTGGCCGTCGACGTCGGCCATGCGCCAGCCGTAGCCGTAGGCCATCACATGGGTGTTGTCCCAGGCACGACGCTGCGCGGATACCGGGATCAGCATGTGCGGCGATTGCAGGACGTCGCGCTGCACCGGCGACAGCCACTTCAGCTGTGCCGAGGTGGGTACCAGCCAGTTGCGCGCCCACGTCAGCATGTCGGTGAGGTCGCAGCGGATGCCGCCGGCGGCGGCCGAGGTGATCGCGGGAACCGCGGCGTCTTCGGGCATCGCCACATTACGGCCGCTGTCGCGGCGATGCGGCGTGGCCACGTCGCCCACGGTGTCGCGGTTCCACGCGCCGACCTGGCAGCGGTCCAGACCCAGCGGCTCGAACACTTCGCGCCGCATCAGTGTCTCGTAGGACGCGCCGCCAGCCGCGGCGGCGACTTCGCCGGCGACCACGTAGAGCAGGTTGTCGTACTGGTATTGCGAACGGAAGCTGTAGGCGGGCTTGATGAAGCGCAGGCCATGGATGATGTCGGCGCGGGTGAACGCGTTCGGCTCCGGCCACAGCATCAGGTCGCCGCCACCCTCGGGCAGGCCGCTGGCGTGGGTGAGCAGGTCGGCCACGCGCATGTTCGCGGTGACCCACGGATCGTTCATGCGGAACTGCGGCAGGTATTTCGTCACCGGATCGTCCCAGCGCAGCTTGCCCTGGTCGACCAGTCGTCCGAGCAGGGCGGTGGTCATCGCCTTGCTGTTGGAGGCGATCTTGAACAGCGTCTGCGGAGTGATCTTCTGGCCCGAGCCGGCGACGGTTTCGCCGACGGTGCGCGTATAGACGACTTGCCCGTTCTCGATCACGCCCACGGCGATGCCGGGCAGCTGGTAGCGCGCGACGGTGGCGTCGACGATCTTGTCGAAGGCGGCGGTGTCCGCCCCGGGCGTGGCCGCGTGAACGAGCGTGCAGCCCAGCCCGAGCGCCGCGGCCAGCAGGAGGCGCGGCTTAATGATGGTTGGCATGGCGCTCGACCTCGCTCCACACGCGCAGCAGGTTGCCGCCCCACAGCTTGGTGATGTCGGCGTCGCTGAAACCAGCCTTGCGCAGCGCGGCGGTGACGTTGCGGGTTTCGCCGGCGTCCTTCCAGCCGGTGATGCCGCCGCCGCCGTCGAAGTCCGAGGCGAGGCCGACGTGGTCGATGCCGGCCACCTGCACCATGTGGCGGATCTGCTTCACGTAGTCGTCCAGCGTGGCCAGCGGATACTTTTTCTGGATCTCGGCCATGCCCGCTTCCATCGCGGGCCGGTAGTCGTCGTTGTCGCTGTCGTATGCCTTCTCGCCGGCCTGTTTCGCCACGGCTTCCTGCAGCTTCTTTTCCGCGGCCTCGCGGCCCGGGTCCTTCTTCAGGAATTCCTTGTACGCCACCGCCTGGATCACGCCGCCCTTGGCGGCGATCGCGCGCAGCAGGTCGTCGGGCAGGTTGCGCGGATGGTCGAGCACGGCGCGGGCGCCGGAGTGCGAGGCGATGAGCGGCGTGCTGGATACCTTCAGCGCGTCGCGCACGCAGTGGTCCGAGGCATGCGAGATGTCCACCAGCATGCCGAGCTGGTTGGCGCGCTTCACCACAGCGCGGCCGAAGTCGCTCATGCCGGTATCGCCGGCGCTGTTCATCGCCGGCTCGCCATGTTCGGTATCGGGCAGCGAGCTGGTGCACAGGTCGTTGTTGCCGACGTGGACCAGGCCGACCGAGCGCGCGCCGCGATCGAACGCGGCGTCGAGGCGACGGATGTCGTGGCCGAGCGAGTAGGCGTTCTCGATCGCGATCGTGGCCGAAAGCAGGCCGGCCTTGCGGTTGGCCATCAACTGTTCGGGCGTGGTGGCAAGGCGGATGCGGTCGGGGTACATCATCAGCATGCGGCCGATGCCGTCGTATTTCTGGCTGGCCTGCTGCACGGCCTTGGCGTAGCCGGCGGCATCGAGCTGGTGCTGCGGCACCCAGATCACGAAGAACGCCGCGTTGAGGCCACCGCGTTCCATCTTGCCCAGGTCGACCAGCAGGCGGGTGTCCTTGCCGACGTCGAAACGCGGCTCGGCCATGTAGGCGAACGGGATGTCGACGTGGGTATCGATGGTGACCGGTGGGTCCTGCACGGCCTGCGCGTGCAGGGCGACGGGCAGGGCCAGGGTGGCGAGGATGGCGAGGCGGGCGATCAGGCTCATGTCGTTTCCCAGTTCCGCGCCGGCTGCTCGCCGGCGATCATTTCCTCGAAGTGCTGGCGGCGGCGTATCACGGCGTAGCGGCCCTGGTTCAGCAGCACCTCGGCCGCCAGCGGCCGCGAGTTGTAGGTGGAGGCCATCGACGCACCGTACGCGCCGGTGGCCTTGATCAGCAACAGGTCGCCGGCCGCGCATTCGGGCAGCTCGCGGGCACGGGCGAAAGTATCGCCGGTTTCGCAGACCGGGCCGACGATGTCGTAGGTGGTCAGCGGGCGCGGCGTGTCCGCGACCGGCACGATGTCGTGCCAGGCGTCGTACAGGCTGGGCCGCTGCAGGTCGTTCATGGCCGCGTCCAGCACCAGGAACGTGCGTTCGACGCCCGGCTTGACGCGGACCACCCGGGTCAGCAGCACGCCGGCCTCGGCGACCAGGTAGCGGCCCGGCTCCAGCAGCAGCTTGCCGTGGTAGTCGGCCAGCGCGCCGCGGATCGCGTTCACGTAATCGGCGGCGGCCACCGGATGATCCGTGCCGGCGCGGTAGCACACGCCAAGCCCGCCGCCCACGTCGATGCTGTTGATCGGGTGGCCGGCCTGTTCGAGTTCGCGCCAGAACGCGGCGACCCGCTGCAGCGCAAGGCGGAACGGATCGAGGCTGAGGATCTGCGAGCCGATGTGCACGTGCAGGCCGTCGAGTTGCACGTGGTTGAGCCGTTTGCGATCGGCGAACCAGCGGCGCGCCTCGTCGATGCTGACGCCGAACTTGTTCTCCGACTTGCCGGTGGAGATCTTCGCGTGGGTCTGCGCGTCCACGTCGGGGTTGATGCGCACGGCGGCGCGCGCGGTCACCTGCTGCGCGCGGGCCACACGCTGCAGCGTGTGCAGCTCGTCCAGCGACTCGACGTTGAAACGCATGATGCCGACGTTCAGCGCGCCGGCGATCTCGTCGGCACTCTTGCCGACACCGGAGAACACGATGCGCTCGGCCGGGATGCCGGCGTTCAGAGCGCGACGCAATTCGCCGACCGAGACGATGTCGGCGCCGACGCCGGCCTGTGCCATCAATTGCAGGATGGCGAGGTTGGAATTGGCCTTGACCGCGAAGCAGATGGTGGCGTCGAGGCCGGCCAGCGCGCTCTGCAGTTCGCCGATGCGCTGGCGGATGGCGCTGGCGGAATAGGCGTGGAAGGGGGTGGGAAGGCGTTCGGCCAGCTGCCGCAGGTCGACGCCGTCGAAATGGCTGTGCGAGGTTGGCGTTGAAGACGCGTTTGTGGCGGCAGCGGGCAAAGCGTCGTTCGTTTTCATCATCGGCTGCACGTGACTGGTTTCCGCGTCAGGTGGGTTGCCGGGGCACGCGCGTGGAAGTCGTGCCCGGCAAAAAAAGGCGACCCGCCACGAGAGCGGGTCGCCTGGGGAGTAAACCTCAGTACGTGTAAGTCACCACCAGTTGCATGTAACGCGGCGCTTGCCACACGGTGCCCTGCCCGAAGTAGGGCATCTTGTTGCCGGGCGTGCTTTCGTAGCGCGAATGCACGTTGACGACCGTCTGGCTGTTGAGCAGGTTGTAGATGGAGAAGCGAGCCTTCAGGTCGATGTCCTTCACCGGCAGCGTCCAGGTTATGTTGGCGCTCAGGTCCTTCACCCACGGCATGCGGCCGAACGCGCCACGCTCCGTGTAGACCAGTTGGCGCGTGGTCCAGTCCGAACAGTTCGCCTGACACAGCCAGCCCGAGCCGCCGCCGCTGAACTCGCCGGGGCCGCCGGCGCTGCGGTTGTCGTTGGGCCAGCGCACGCCGAACGCGGTGATCGGGCCACCGGAATAGGCAGCGAACGTGCCGCCCACGCTCCACATGTCGCTGAGCTTGTAGCTGCCGCGCAACTTGATCTGGTGGCGGTGGTCGTTGAACAGCACGCCGTAGCGCTCGTTCACGGCCGGGTGGTCGTAGTACTGCACCAGGTTGGTATCGGCGTAGCCGGTATCCGAGTTCACCGGGCCCTCGATGTTGCCCTCGCTCTTGGACCAGATGTAGCTGGCGTTGAAGGCCCACTTGCCGTCCCAGGCGCGGTCAAGCTGCAGCTCGACCGCCTTGTAGGTACGCCGCGGCTTCTTGTAGCCCATGACGATACCGCTGCCCAGGGCCTTGTAGCCGTCCTTCGACGAATCGAAGGTGACCCAGTCGTTGGTGTCGGGGCACCAGAGGGTGGCCTTCTCGCCCGGGTTGATGATCGGCCAGTCGCCGGAATACCAGTCGCAGCCCTCGACATGGTTGATGCGCACGTCTTCCACCGCGCGGGTCATCTTGCGGTAGGTGACGTTCGCGCCGTACGACCAGGTCTGGTTGATCGCCTGCTGGAAGCCCAGGATGTACTCGTCCTGGAAGACCTGCTTCAGGTCGCGGGCGACCGCCGTGCGCACATCGGTGGGCGCCGTGACGTTCCCCTCGGTGTTGACCGGGCCGAGCTGTGCCCCGAGCGTGGGGAAAAGATAGGTGCCGCCAGTGACCGGGTCGGTCTTCTGGGTCCAGCCATCGAGCGCGTAGTAGGTGTGCTCGTCCGTGGTGCCGCCGCCGAAGTAATCGGTGAGTTTGTTGGTCAGCGGGATGTAGTAACGGCCTGCGTTGCCGAACACTTTCGTGGTGCCGTCACCCTTCACGTCCCAGCTGAAGCCGAGGCGCGGGGAGATCATGTCCTTGAAATCGGCCTTGGCGAAGGTCGCACCGGATGCCAGCTTGTTGTGGAACTTGTCGGCCCGCAAGCCGAGGTTCAGCAACAGGCTGGGGGTGACGTTCCAGTTGTCCTCCACGTAGAACGCCTGCGCCTTGGTGCTGACCGGGGCGCCCGTGACGTAGTGACGCGCATCGACGATGGCGGTGACACCGGCGGGAACCGCGCTGCCATTGGGCAGCTGGCCGCCAGGCGTGGCGGCCTGGACCTGATAGCTCAGGCCGTCGCCCGGATACACCACCGAACTCTTCGAATCCATGACCTCCTGATCGAGGCCGAAGCGCAGCAGATGGTTGGCCAGCGGCGTCCATTCGAAGTCGAGGCGTGTCGCCTTGCGCTTGTCGAAGCGGCTGCTGATGCTGCTGTTGGTCGGGTGGCAGCCTTCCTGCGCGGTCGCCGGCCCGAAGGCGGCGGTGTAACTGCCCGAGCGGGTGACGATGCTGCAGTCGGCATCCCACGGGCTGCCGCTGGTGGCGCTGCGCTTGTTCACGCCATACATCGCCTTGGCGACGAAGTTGTCGCCGAAATGGCCGGTGTAGGTGAGCGAGCCGTTGTCGCCGCCGGAGCCCGAAGTGCTTTCACCCAGTTTGTTGCCGAACTTGGCGGTGTCCCAGGTGTAGTCGTAGTTGCTGGTGGTCGAGTCGGCCTTGTCGGAGAAGGCCAGCAATTCCAGCAGGTGATTGTCGTTGATGTGCCAGTCGATCTTGGCGCCCCAGAAATCGTTGGCGTTCTTGGTTTTCCAGGCTTCGGACGTGTCGATGTCCTGCGGCCTGGCGTCGCGCCGTTCATACATGCCGAAGAAGAACAGCTTGTCTTTCACGAGGGCGCCGGACGCCCACACGTTGGCCTTGTAGAACGGACTTTCGTCGCGGCTGGTGCGGTCGCGCTCGTCGATGGTGCCGTCGGTGTGGAAGTGATCCTTCTTCTTCGAAGCCCACGATGACGGTTCCAACGTCGTTTCCGCGCCGAAATGGAAGTCGTTGCCGCCGGAGCGCGTCACGGCGTTGATCACGCCGCCCGTGCTGCGGCCGAACTCGGCCGAATAACCGCCGGTCTTGACCTGGAACTCCTCGAAGAACGCGAACGGCACCGAGGAGAAGCCCTGGCGACGATACGGATCGGTCACGTCGAGGCCATTGATGTAGACGACGTTCTCGGCCACCGACGAGCCGCCGAAGGTGAGGCCGCCGAAGGTGGCGCCCGAGGCAACCACGCCCGGCGCAAGCAGCGCGACTGCACTCAGGTTCTGATCCACCGGCATGCGCGCCAGCTCGGCGCGGCTGATGTTGGTGGCCGATTCGGTGGAAAACACGTCCACCCGGTTGACCACCTGCGAGCCCACGACCTGGATCGACTCCAGGTTGGTCACGTTGCCGCTGCTGCCCAGGTTGACGGTGGTGGTGCCGCCCAGGGAGACGGCTACCGAAACCGGTGCACCGACCGTCTGGCCGTCGCGTGAAACCTGGAGGCTGTAATCGCCTACCGGCAACTGGGCTACTCGATAGGTGCCGTCGGCGTTGACCGTGACGGAGCGGGCCTGCCCGGTCGCGGCGTTGGTAACGGTGATCTGCGCGCCGGCGTCGGCGCGTCCCGCCACGGCGCCGGTGACGGCCTGGGCCAGCACGGGACCCCCAGCCAGCGACGCCAGGCCGAGGCCGAGCGCCATGCAAAGTACAGTCCTGCGCAATGTCCGGGTGTTACTCATTTCCCCATCTCCCCATCGACGCCGTCGATGCCATGTTTATGAAAAGCTGCCGGTTGGTCATTTGCCGCTGCGTCCCTGCGCCGCTGGCAGAACCTGCCAGTCGAAGTCGTAATCCAGTTGATCGAAATAGAGATTGCCGCCGCGCCATTCGGCTTCGCCGCGCTGCGAGTCCACGTCGTCGGAGCGGAAGTGGCGCTTGGCCGGCTGGAAGCGGCGCGAGAAGTCGTCGTTGAAAGCGATGCGCCAGTGGTCGAGCCCGCCGAGGTAGAACCACTCCAGCGCCTTGTCGTCGCCCGGCGCCGGGTGCAGGCGACCGGTGGTGACGTCCATCGGCACCCAGCCGTACGGCGCCAGGTACAGGTAGCCCCAGTCGTGGATGTTGCTGTAGCGGGTGCCGTCGTCGGAATACACCATGCCCGACTGCCAGCGCGTGGGGATGCCGTTGAGGCGCAGCAGGGTCATCAGCAGCAGGGTCTGCTGGCCGCAGTCGGCGTGGCCGGCGTGCAGCGCGTAGTCGCTGATGTTGGAGATCGTCGAGTACTCGCGTGCGCCGGCCCAGGGGATCTGGTCCACCGCGGCGAACAGCTTCTGCGCGATGCGGTACGGGTTCTTCTCGTCGCCGACCACCTTGCGCGAGAACGCACGCATGGCGTCGGTGAACACGATGTGCGGCGCGCGTTCGGCCACGAACGGGGCCAGTTCCGGCGTGATGGTTTCCGCCTGCACCTTGTCCGGGTCGATGGCGTGGTACTGCGCGGACAGGGTCAGCTCGTAGGTGACCGAGAACACCGTCTTCTGTCCGGCCACGGCGGGCTTCTCCAGGTACACCGTGCGCTGCATGGCCGACTCGGGCGCGATCTGGTGTTGCGCCGGCACGCTGGCGACGTAGCGGATGTCTTCCTGCTGGCCTGGCACCGCGCGCGGGTACGGAATCCACGCGCGCACGGTCTCGCCGGCGGGCACCGCGTCGGCGTCGACGGTCAGCGTCTGGGTCATGCGCAGGCGGTGCGGCAGCACGCTGCTGCGGCGTTCGGACAGCGCGGTCCGGTAGATCGCGCGCTGGTGGTCGTTCAGCGCTTCCATCGGGCCGTCGGTGATCGGCGTCTGCACCGCGCGCCGCGCCACCGCTTCGGGACTGAGCCGGAACAGGTTGGCGGGCGAGCGCTTGAAGTACAGCGTCCTGCCGTCGATGACCTGATGCTCGAACAGGCCGGCCGCGTTCCACTTGGCGAACTCGGCGTCGCCGAGGTCGGGGATCTGCTTGCGCACGCGCGCCTTGACGTCGTCGGCGCCGAGGGTGAAGTCGAGCAGGATGCGGCGCATGCGTTCGCGCTGGAAGGCGAGCGCGTCGCGCGTGTCGGCGTCCAGGCCGGGCTGCACCAGCGCGCCGGCGATCGCCGCCTCGGCGGCCTTGAAGTGGCCGGCATCGATCTGGGCGATGATGGGGGCAACGGCGTTGTCGCTGGTGTCGTTGCCGGCGAACGCGACCGGTACGGCGAACAGCAGGACGAGCAGGGACGCGACGCCGCGCAAGCCACGTGCATGGCGACGTACTTTGGGTGCGACAGGTAGCAACGTATCCATCGACAAACGTCCCACAAACGAATCCCCTGAAACCGTTGTGTAACACGCTTGCAAATGCCGGTCAATAATTTATGCTTCGGTTGAAGTTTGTAAGAATCAGCTATTCCTTGATGGTGGACGCCAACCAGCCTGCGAATGCCCGCGAACGATCCACGAGGGGATGCATGTGATCCACACGGTCTGGCCCTACCTGGCGCTGATGCTGCTG
>Ga0207707_10003008_pt1 | contig 14991 bp, 14 predicted proteins | sample KBSC83BmetaG_FD_184336 | JGI IMG/M metagenome (GOLD analysis project Ga0207707, IMG submission 184336) | Corn rhizosphere microbial communities from Kellogg Biological Station, Michigan, USA - KBS C8-3B metaG (SPAdes) (version 2) | ecosystem: Host-associated > Plants > Roots > Rhizosphere ...
CCTCCGCGCTCACTCGAGATCGTTGCCTAGTGAGCGGGGTGCGGCGGGCGATCATCCCGTGCGCCGGCAAGGGCACCCGCATGCTGTCGATCTCCAACGGAATGGCGAAGGAGCTCCTTCCCCTCGCCGGCGACCCGATATTGGGCCACGTGCTTCGCGAGTGTGCGCAAAGCGGGATCGATGAGGTGCTCGTGGTCGTGTCGCCCGGCAAGGATGCCATCGAGGCGTACGTAAGCTCGGTCGCCGGAAGCTCGGGGATGCCGGAGCGAATCGGCACGGCGATCCAGGAGCGGCCGAAGGGGCTGGCGGACGCGGTGCGCGTTGGGCGTGAGTTCGCTGGCTCGGAGCCGGTAGCGATCGCGCTTCCCGACAACCTGTTCATCGACACGAGAGAACCGGCGATCGCCCAGCTGTGCGAGGCGTTCGCGGCCGCCGGCACGAACGTCGTTGGCCTCACGGAGATCACGGCCGAGAACGCCGTGTCGCGCGGGCCCACGCCGATTTATCCGGGCGTGCGCCGCGGCGACGACTACCTCATCGAGTCCATTCCCGCGAAGGGCGCGCACGGCAGCACGTTCTCGCTCGGCGGCGCGCGATCGGCGATGACGGGCGTCGGACGCTACGTCTTTCTCCCCGAGGCGTTCGACATCATCGATCTGGTGGAGCGTTCGCTCGTTGCGGGGAGCGAGCTCGATGACATTCCGGTGTTGCAAACGATGCTCGCGCGCGGCAGGCTCGCGGGCCGCGTGCTGCGGGGGACGTTTCTCGATGTCGGCCTGCCCGAGGGCTATCGCGAGGCGGCGGCGCTCCTCGAGCCCGCGTAGCACGCTACTTCAACGACACGGGTACCGTCCACAGGAACGTGTCCCAGGCGATGCGCAGCTCGCCGCCGGACCCCGCGTCCGCGACGTGGATGGTGAAGTGTTCCTGCGGCGGCGAGAGCACGCTCGTCTTCATCGGGATCCGCGCGAGATCCTGCGCGCGATCGTATTCGGTTCCCCACTGTCCGTGCTGCCGATTGACGATGAGGTCGACCGTCCCGTCGCGTTTGGGCACCGTCCACAGGCTGTACGTTCCGGCGGGCACCGTCGTGCCGCCGATCACGAGCGCGCGATCGCACAGCAGCGTCGTCGCCTCGTTCGCGCCAGTGCGCCACACGTGATCGAACGGCACCACACCGCCAAGTATCCTGCGCCCTCGCAGGCGCGGGCTGCCGTACGTGACCACCACGAGCTCGCCGCCGACCGATCCCTTCTCGATCTGATTCGGCGACGCGACGCCGAGTCCCTTGCCGGAGTGGTCCGCGGAGGCGAAGCGCTTCGCCACGTCGCCGACGTCGAAGTACGCGACGCGCTTCGTGTCGGTCTTCTCGGTGGTCTCGTGCGCGTCCACCGCCGAGATGAGGCCGTTGGCATCCACGGTGAGATGCGTCGGGACTACGCCGAAGTAGTCGACATCCACCTGCGTGGCGCCGCGCCCGATGAATTGCCGCTCGAGCGCGGCTCCGCTCGCGAGATCGACTGTCGGCACGAAGACCGTGTCGTTTACCTTCGGAAGCCCGCGCGCGAGATAGAGCTCGTACAATCCGAGTGAGCTGTACAAGCCGTAGGATGATCCGAACCCGGTCCGTATCATCGGCCACGTGCCCGGCGCCGCCGCTCGGCTCAACTGGCGGCGCTGACCGGCGGAGTCGATGGCGATGCGGATGGAATCCGCCTTGAAGTCGACGGTGGTGCGCCGCGCCACCATGTTCTTCGCGCCCATCGGATCCAGCTCCATCGTGGCCCGCGTGGGTGTTCCGTTCGGCGCGAGGTCGACCTGATAGTGCAGACGAACCGTGCTGGGCACGCGCACGACGATCTCGCCGTCGAGGCGGTTGCCGCTTCGCACCACGCTCTCGAGCGTCACCGTGTCTTTCCCCAGCGTGGTCACGAACGCGGCGCGCTCATCCGCGACGCCCGGGCGGAAGGAGAAAAGGACCGTGACTCCGAGTAGCGACGCGATGGCTCGGTACATGGGAACGTCTCGCGAATTGGTAGATCCAGTACACTGGGCTCCGCGCCGCGCGAGTTGTAGAGCCATTCAGCGCAGCGGCGGCAAGACCATTCGCCGCCGTGCGCCGGTGAACGTCAGCGATTGAAGCTCGCGCGATCGTCCGCACTCGACCCGTACGTGCTCGGCACGGGCACGTCGAGCAGGCGAAGATAGACGGTGAGCTGGCCGCGATGATGGACCAGATGTCGAAGCGTCTGCCGGAGAACGGATCCCACCGAGCTGGTGAACACGGTCTTCTCACCGAACGCGAGCGACCACGGTCGATCGAGCTTCGCATCGTCCAGCCCGAGCATCGCCGTGCGCGCCTCGCTCACGTGTCGGTCGAATTCCGCGAGGAGCGTGTCGGTCGATTCGAAGGTGTAGCCGGGATAGCCGAGCAGGTCGAGCCTGGGCGTCGTCGCCATGTTGGTGATCCAGCCGGGCATCGTCGAGACGAGCTGAGCGAGATGGCCGATCGGAAAGGACTTCGGATGCGGACGCCACTCGCCGCGATCGCTCGGCACGCGCTCGATCACGGTGCGCGTGAGCGGCATCTCCTCATCGAAATCCGCGCGAATGGTCTCAATGATCGTCATGTCGTGACATCGGTTCGAGGTGTGAGCGCGGGTGAAGCGCGATGACCCGTGCGGAGATGTGAACGGTTCTTGCGACGGAAATCATCGCTCGCGTGTATCATACGCCCTTGCAACCCCGGCGACGAGATGAGAGTGCTGCTGCTCGCGATCGGGTATCATTTGTCGCGCGCCGGACTGTTCTGATGACGTCCGGCTCGGTTCGCATCACCTACGTCGGAGGCCCGACAGCGCTCATCGAGCTGGGCGCGTTCCGGCTGCTCACCGATCCGACCTTCGATCCCGCGGGGGAGACGTACGAGTTGCCGGCGTACACGCTCCGGAAAACGATCGACCCCGCTGTCGCGCCGGGCGCGATCGGGCCGATCGACGCGGTGCTGCTCAGCCACGATCATCACTTCGACAATCTCGATCGCGCGGGGCGCGCGATGCTCGGCGACGCGCGCACCGTGTTCACCACCATCTCGGCTGCGGAGCGGCTCGGCGGCAACGCGATTGGGCTCGCGCAGTGGTCGCGACACGAGCTCGGCGGGGCGGACAACTCCAGGTTGCTGGTGACGGCCGTGCCCGCGCGCCACGGTCCCGCGAGTGGCGATCGAGGTCCGGCCATCGGATTCGTGATCGAGATCGAGAACGCGCGCGCCGCGGTCTACTTTTCCGGCGACACCGTGTGGTTCGACGGCGTGTTCGAGGTCTCGCGGCGATTTCCGGTGCGCGTCGCGCTGCTCGCCGGCGGCGCCGCGCGCGTGAAGGTGGCGGGCGAGGCGAACCTGACGTTTTCGGCGAGCGAGATGGTACAGGCCGCGCGCGCCTTCGAGTCGGCGGTGATCGTGCCGATGCACTACGAGGGTTGGGAGCACTTCACGGAGACGCGAGCGGACATCGAGCGCGCCTTCGACGAGGCGGCGCTCGCATCGCGGCTGTGCTGGCCGGCGCCCGGCGAGCCGACCACCATCACCTGGACGCCCGCCGGCGGCTAGTGGGGCGCGCCGCTCGTCGACCGTTCGAGGCGGTAGCGCGTAGTGTCGGCGCGGATGTCCGCGGAGAGCAGCTTCCGCGAATGCTCGGAGATCCGATACGTGCTCTCGAGCCGCCGATCGCGCGACCGGACCACCCACGACGCCTCGGCGCCCGCGAGCCGCGCGGGCTCGAGCTCCATCACCCTGATGCTGTCGGGACGAAAGCCGCCGAACTCCGGATCGTAGATCTGCACGACGGTGGACATCCCGCGCCGCAGCGCGAGCGATCGCACGACCAGGTCGAGATCGGTGGAATTGAACGCGGGCGCCGCGAGGGAATCGTGAATCGCCCGCGGTGCCCCGTTTTTCGTGATCCGGCCACGCACCACGCCGCCGTCGAAATCGAGCACGATGTCGCCGGATTTCTTGTGCGTGCGCTCGCGGATGGGCGCCAGCGTGAGCGCGATCGCCATCGTCGTGTCGATGACGCGGCCGGCGGTGCCGTAGTCGTACACGATCACGCGCCGCACGACGTCGTTGGTGCCGCACCGTGACGTGGACTGAATGACGGTCATGGTGCCGAGCGCTCGCGGAGCGGAGTCGCGGGGCTGCTGGACGGTGAGATAGTAGCGCGACGTGCCGTCCAGTGGCCGATCGTCCTGCAGCGGCGCGGAGGGCGCGGGATGGCGCGAGAGCACGCCGCCGACGCAGGGCTCCGTTTGCGCGGCCGCGGAGTGCGTGCACAGGGCGAGGAACAGCGCGAGCAGGCGGGCGCGTGACGATCGCTCGACGATCGTCACGTGCCCGGCTTCAACGCGGCGCCGGTGCGCTGCTTCGTGAGCAGAATGATCTGCCCCGTGTGCATCGCGAAGTGCTCGACGGCGTGGGTGATCGCCCAGAGCACCGTCACCTCTTCGCGCGAGGACCATCGCTTCTCGAGCAGCGTCTGCACGTCGAGCCTCGCGAGCGCGGCGTCGACCTCGTCGAGCGTCGCGCGCAGCTTGTCCATCAGGACGCGCCTGGCGATCGGCCCCCGCTCCGAGAACTCGGCGGCGCGGTCGCGCGTCATGGAGCCACCCCCGGCCACGCCGACGATCCACATGCGCGTGCTGCCATCGAGATGGAGGATCAGGTTGCCGATGCTGTTCGACGCGTCGTTCGCGCGCCACCACACGTCGTCGTCGGTGAGCGAGTCAATGCAGCGCTCGAGCTTCGGAAGGAAGTCGGCGCGGAAAAACGTGCGGGCGTCAGCGATGACGGCGTCACCGAGAGTTGGCATGTGAGGATCGAATGAGGTGAAAGCGTGCGGCAGAGGCCACGCGGCTGGCGGGTTACCGGATCGGAAAATACGCCGTCGCCCGCCACGCCCGCGAGCTGAGCGGCGAAGGATCGTGTCGCCAGCGCCCCCTGACACTCGTGGCCGCTAATCTGCGTAGAGGATGACGGACGAGATGCGACGCGGGCATTGCCGCCGTGCATCGGCAAGACACCCTTTGCGGAGATCATCATGAGCAAGATCCTGCGCGGTCTCGCCGCCGGCTATGGCGCGAAGAAGTTGGGCGGCGGCTGCTTCACCACTGTGCTCGTGTTCATCATCCTCTGGTGGCTGCTCGGCCACTTCAGAATCTTCCAGTAGCCCCGCGGCGCGCCGGGGAGAGGACTATTTCTCCCCGGCCGACCGCGCCAGCGGCACGGGCACGCCGCCCTTCATGACGAAGGCGACGTGATGAAGCGCGTGGATGTCGCGCGTCGGATCGCCGGTCACCGCCACGAGATCGGCGAGTAGCCCCGGCGCGATCGCGCCGCGATCGCCGAGGTGGAAGGCCTTTGCATCGTTGATCGTCGCCGCCTGGAGAGCCTGCACCGGCGTCATCCCGTACTCCACCAGCAGCTCGACTTCGCGCGCGTTGTCCCCGTGCGGATACGCGCCCACGTCGCTGCCGTTGCAGATCGTCACCCCCGCCGCGAGCGCATCGCGAAAGGTGCGATGCTTGAGCGCCACCTCCGCCGGCATCGAGTCGATCCCCTTCTTCCACCCGTCGCGGATGTAGCCGACCTCGGTGCCCGAGAGCGTCGGGCAGAGCGGCACGTGGTGCTCCGCCATCAGCCGAAAGATCTCGGGCGTCACCAGATCGGCATGCTCCACCGTGTTCACGCCGGCGAGGATCGCGCGCCGCACGCCTTCGTCGCTCCGCGCGTGCACCGTGATGAAACGCCCCGCGTCGTGCGCAGTCTGCACCGCGGCCTTCGCCTCCTCCAGCGAAAAGGTCGGCACGGTCTCGCCGCCCGGGCCCGTGTAGTCCATGTACATCTTGATCCAGTCGGCGCCTTTCGCGATCTGGCTGCGCACGGTGTGGATCACGCCGTCGACGCCGTCCGTCTCCTCCGCGCCCTGCGGCACCTGCCAGCGCGGATCGAATCCGCCCGGCCCATACGTTCCCGTCGCGACCATCGCGCGCGTCGCCACGAGCATCCGCGGCCCCGGGATGATCCCCTGGTTGATCGCCTGCTTGAGACCGACGTCCGCGTAGCCCGCGCCCTCGGTGCCCAGATCGCGCTCGGTGGTGAACCCCGCCTCGAGCGTCTTGCGCGCCGCCACCGTCGCGCGCGCGACGCGCAGCGCGAGCGGCTCCCGCAGCACCTGGTCGGCATACGGCGCCTCGGCGTACGGGTGCAGGAACATGTGCCCGTGCCCCTCGATCAGCCCGGGGAGGAGCGTCGTGTTGGGAAGCGCGATCTCGCGCGTGCGGGGCGGAATCGTGATGGACGCGCGCGGCCCCGCGGCGGCGATGCTGTCGCCGCGCACGAGCACCACCCACCCGTCGTGGGTCACGCCGCGCGGCGCGTCGAACACGCGCGCCGGCACGAGCAGCGTCGCCGAGTCGCCGGGCGCTGCCTGCGCAGCCATCTGCTCGACGCCGCCGAGCCACGCCAAACACGCGAGAGCCGCCGCCACACCGATCCGCATCCATCGCCGCCATCTCCCCATCGTCTTCCTCCGCTACCATTGTCTTGACATCGGCCCCCGGGGGCGCCGATGTTATGTGTACCTTTGTCCGTACATTTGGCAAGATGTCCGACCCACACGGTCCGGCGAAGGAGCGCGATGATCGAGATTCGGAACGTCACGAAGAGCTTCGGCGATTTTCGCGTCCTCGACCAATGCTCCGCATCGGTCGCCAAGGGGTCGGTCGTCGTCGTCTGCGGACCGTCGGGCTCCGGCAAGAGCACGCTCATTCGCTGCATCAACCAGCTCGAGACCATCGACGAAGGTGAGATCATCGTCGATGGCGTGTCCGTGGCCGCGCGCGGCACCGATCTCTCCGCGCTCCGCACGCGCGTCGGCATGGTGTTCCAGAGCTTCGAGCTCTTTCCGCATCGCACCGCGCTCGAGAACATCAACCTCGCGCAGCGCACGGTGCTCGGCCGCACCCGGAGCGCCGCCGAGGAGCGGTCGATGGCGCTGCTGGAACGGGTGGGGCTGGCGGATCACGCCGGAAAGTATCCGTCCGCGCTCTCCGGCGGACAGCAGCAGCGCATCGCGATCGCGCGCGCGCTCGCGATGGACCCGGTGGCCATGCTCTTCGACGAGCCGACGTCCGCGCTCGACCCGGAGATGATCAGCGAGGTGCTCGAGGTCATCGTGTCGCTCGCGCGGCAGGGGATGACGATGATCGTGGTGACGCACGAGATGGCGTTCGCGCGGCAGGTCGCCGACCGCGTGCTGTTCATGGACCGGGGGCGGATCGTGGAGGACCGCGATACGCATTCGTTCTTCGTCGAGCCGCATACGGTTCGGGCACGTGAGTTTCTCTCGAAGATCCTGCACCACGAGCTCGTGACGACATGAAAACGCGCCGCCCGCCCAAGCGACCGTCCCGCAACAACGGCACATCCGATCTTCCGCGCTATCAACAGATCGCGGACGAGCTCATGGCGAGGATCGCCGCCGGCCGCTATCCGGTGGGGAGCCTGCTCCCGACCGAGATGGAGCTGTGCGAGAAGTACGACATCAGCCGGTCCACGGTGCGCGAGGCGCTGCGCCGCGTGCGCGACGCGGGGCTCATCTCGCGCCGCCGCCGCACCGGCACCAAGGTGATCGCGCAAACGCCGCCGGTGAGCTACCGGCAGCCCACCAACTCGATCGGCGACCTCCTGCAGTACGCCGACGAAACGCGGATCGAGATCCTGTCGGAGACGCGCGTGATCTGCGACGCGCCGCTGGCGTCGCTGCTCGAATGCCGCGAGGGCCACGCGTGGCTGCGGCTGGACAGCCTGCGTACGGTGCCCAACGACCCGCGGCCGATCTGCATGACCACTGCCTACGTCGACGCGGGGCTCCCCGACATCGACAAGCACCTCGAAAACGTCTCGGGGCCCATCTCGGCCATGCTCGAGCGGACGTACGGGATTCGCATCGCGCGCATCGATCAGAGCATCGAGGCGATCCAGCTGGGGAAGAAGCAGGCGAAGCTGCTGCGCGCGGACGTCGGCAGCCCGGCGCTCAAGGCGACGCGGCGCTACTACCGGGAGGATGGGACGCTCATCGAGCTGTCCAGCGCGGTGCACCCGGGGGACCGGTTCACGTACGTCACGAGCCTGGTGAGAGAATAGCCTTGACCGGAATTGATATGTCCATACATATTACGGCCACGCTTTTGTCCGTACAAATGTGACCTGACCCTGCGCCTGGAGTTCGGGGGATGCAATCGCTCTCGTTCGCGCGACGCGCCACCCATCTGTCGTCCGCCATGCCCGCGGCCGCGCCCATCGACCGCATCTCGTTCGATTCGGGACACGCCTTCCCCGGCGTCCTCCCCGACCTCACCGGCGAAGCCGAAGACGCGCTCTCGCGATTCCGCCCCGAAACACTCCAGTACGCGCCGCGCGCCGGGCTCCCCGAGCTCCGGCAGTGGATCTCCGAATACCTCGCCGCCGACGGCGCGCAGGTGCCCGCCGACAACGTGCTCGTCACCAACGGCGCCAAGCACGCGATCGAGCTCGTGTGCCGCGCGCTGCTCGATGAGGGCGACTCGGTAGTGGTCACGAGCCCCACGTACTTCAGCGCGATCCCGATCATTCGCAGCTTCGGCGCGCAGTTCCTCGAGATCCCGCAGGACCACGACGGCATGGACGTGCACGCGCTCGACGACCTGCTCCAGCAGCTCGCACGCGACCGCCGCCCGCTCCCCAAGTTCATCTACAACATCTCGGATTTTCACAACCCCACCGGCGCGACCATGCCGCTCGAGCGCCGGCACGCGCTGCTCGACCTCGCCGTCCGCCACCGCATCCCGGTCATCGACGACAGCCCGTACCGGAGCGTGCGCTTCGAGGGCGAGCCCGTGCCCACGCTCAAGTCGCTCGACCGCCACGACATCGTCGTGCACCTCGGCACCTTCTCCAAGCTGCTCGCCCCCGGGCTTCGTGTAGGCTGGGCGGCCGGCGCGACGCCGCTGCTCGCGCGCATGGCACAGCTGAAAACCGATGCCGGCTCCTGCCCGCTCACCCAGCGCGTCGTCGTCGAGTTCTGCACCGCGGGCCGACTCGCGCGGCACACCACGCGCGTGCAGGAAACCTATCGCGCGCATCGCGACCGGATGGTCGCCGCGGTTCGGCGCGAGCTCCCCGACGTCACCTTCGCTGCGCCGAGCGGTGGTTACTATCTGTGGCTCACGCTGCCGGCCGAGCTGGATGGCGAGGAGCTGACGCAGCGCGCGGGCGAGGCCGGCGTCACCATCATCGCCGGCAGCAAGTTCTTCGCGCGGACGGATGTGGAGCAGCCGCACAACCACGTGCGGCTCGCGTTCAGCCACGCCTCCATCGACGAGATCGACGAGGGCGTTCACCGCCTCGCCTCCGCGTACCACTCGCTCGCCGCCGGCGCGGTCGCCACGGCGAGAACCGCGCGCTGATCCCGCGATGCCCGCTCGACTGCAGATTCGGGACATCGCGGCAGAGCAGGGCGAACGGACGCAGGGATGGTTGACGATCGGCGAGACGCCGGCCGGACCCCTCCGCGTGCCGCTCGTGCTCATCAACGGCCGCACCGACGGGCCGACGCTCTGCATCACGGCCGGCGTGCACGCGGCCGAGTACGCGCCCATCGACGCCGCGATGCGGCTGCTCCACGCGATCCACCCCGACACGCTGCGCGGCGCGGTGATCGTGGTGCCGGTGACGAACATGCGGATGTTCGAGCACCGCGCCGGCTTCGTGTCGCCGCTCGACGGGCTCAACCTCAACCGCATCGCGCCGGGGCGAAAGGACGGCTCGATCTCCGAGATCCTCGCCGACGTGCTCCTGCGCGAGGTGATCGGCGCCGCCGAGTACCACGTCGATCTGCACGCGGGCGATCTGGGGGAGCAGCTGCTGCCGTTCGCGGGCTACTCGCTCACGGGACGGCGCGAGATGGACGAGAAGGGCGAGGCGCTGGCGCGCGCCTACACGCCGTCGCTCATCTCCCTCGCCACCCCCGACGGCACCATCCCACCCTTCCCCGGCTCCCTCAACTTCTCCGCGACGCGCAACGGCGTGGTCTCGATTCTCGCCGAAAGCGGCGGGAACGGCACGCTCGAGGAAGCCGACGTCCAGACGCACCTCCAGGGCGTCGAGAACATCATGCGCTATCTTGGGATGATCGAGGGCGGACCGCCGGTGAACGGGCCGCGAACGAGCGCGCGTGATAGAATTGTTCTGCGGGCGGCGCGCTCGGGATTGCTCCACCTCACCGTGCGCATCGGTGACCAGATCAGCACGGGTCAGGAGGTGGCCGTGATCCGCAACGTGTTCGGAGACGTCGTCGAGCGAATGTGCTCGCCCGGCAGCGGTATCGCCGGGCTGATCTGGACCCACAAGGTGGTGAACACTGGCGACCCCGTCGTCCGCTACTGGATCACGGAGCCGGCGTAGCAGCGAGCGACACGATGCCGACATTCAGCGATGCGCAGGATGAGCCGATCGTCGCCGCGAGCGCGGAGAGCGCTCGGCGGTTCGACGCCGCCGTGAGCGCGTACCTCGGCGCGCGCGTCGACACGCGCGACAAGCTCGGCTCGCTCCTCGACGCCGATCCCTCGTGCGTGCTCGGCCACTGCCTGGACGGCTACCTGCACATGCTGTCGAGCAAGCGCGCCGGATTCCAGAACGCGGCCGACGCGCTGCGCCGCGCCGCGTCCGCAGCCGTGAATCCGTCCGACCTCTCCACGCGCGAGCGGTCGCACCTGGGCGCGCTCGCGGCGTGGGCGAGCGGCGACATGCGCGCCGCGGTGCGGCACTGGGACACGGTGCTCGCGGAGAATCCGCGCGATCTCGTGGCGCTCAAGGTGTCGCAGTTCGTGCTGTCGTACCTGGGCGAGAGCGCGCGGATGCACGAGACAGTCGCGCGCACGTTGCCGGCGTGGAGCGCGGCCGTGCCGGGCTACGGCTTCGTGCTCGGCTGCTACGCCTACGCGCTCGAGGAGACGGGCGACTATGCGGCGGCGGAGGGGATGGGACGCCGCGCGGTGGAGATCAACCCGAGCGACATCTGGGCGGCGCACGCCGTCGCGCACGTCGCGGAGATGCAGGGACGGCTGCACGACGGGCTCGCGTGGATCACGGACGTCTCGGGCAACTGGTCGAAGTGCAACAACTTCACCTTTCACCTGCGCTGGCACGAGGCGCTGTTCGAGCTCGACCTCGAGCGCTACGATCGCGTGCTCGAGCTCTACGATCGCGAGATTCGTCCGCAGTCGAGCGACGAGTACCTCGACGTGAGCAATGCCGTGTCGATGCTCTGGCGCCTCGAGCAGGCGGACGTCGAGGTGGGCGCGCGCTGGAAGGAGCTGGCGGAGCGAGCGCGCACGCACGTGCACGATCATGCGCTGGTCTTCGTCGACCTGCACTATCTCATGGCGCTCGCCGCCGTCGGCGACGCGGAGGGCGTGGAGCGGTTCATCGAGTCGTGCGAGCGCTTCGCGAGCACGGACGGCGGCACGGAGGCAGCGGTGATGACGGACGTCGGGCTTCCGCTCGCCCGCGCGGTGCAGGCGCATCGTGCCGGGAACCACGACGAGGTGGTACGGCTGCTCATGCCGGTTCGGCATCGGTTCAGGCAGATCGGCGGGAGCCACGCGCAGCGCGACGTGTTCGACCAGCTGCTGATCGATGCAGCGCGGCGCGCGCGGCGCTTCGAGGTGGCGGCCGAGCTGCTGGCAGAGCGCACGCAGCGCCGCGCGCGGAACATCTGGGCGTGGAAAGAGTATGCGGGCGTGCTCGGCGCCATGGGTGCGCCGGGCGCTCGCGCCGCGGGCAACCGTCTCGACCAACTGCGACACCACTGACCCCACCGATGATCTCCCTCACGCGCCGCGCGACGCGCACGCCGGCGTGACGGAACGCGACGCGCGCATCGCGGCGTTGGCGAAGGACACGATCCTCGCCCACACCGCCGGCGATCCGCACAGCCGGCACGGCGCCGTGAATCCCGCGGTGTACCGCGCGTCCACGATCGTCTTCCCCACCGTCGAGCAGTACGAGACGTCGCGCAAGCCGGAAACGCGGTTCGACGTCGTGCGCTACGGCCAGCTCGGCACGCCGACGACGTTCGCGCTCGAGCAGGCGATCGCGGCCATCGAGGGCGGATATCGCGCGATGCTCCTGCCGTCCGGCCTCGCGGCGGCAACCACCGCGCTGCTCGCGATGGTGCAGCGCGGCGACCACGTGCTCATGGTGGACACGACGTACGCGAGCACGCGCGTATTCTGCAACTCGACGCTCGCCCGCTTCGGCGTCGAGACCACGTACTACGATCCGTTGGTCGGCGGCGCGATTCGCGATCTCTTCCGGCCCAACACGCGCGTCGTGTTCCTGGAATCGCCTGGCTCGATCACCTTCGAGGTGCAGGACGTGCCCGCGATCGCCGCGGCCGCGCACTCCGCGGGGATCACGGTGATGATGGACAACACGTGGGCGAGCCCGTTCTTCTTCCCGGCCTTCGCGCACGGCGTGGACGTCTCGATCCAGGCGGTGACCAAGTACATCGGCGGCCACGCGGACGTCATGATGGGCACGATCACCACGACGGAGCCGCTCTACGAACGGATTCGCTCAGCCGTGGCCGAGCTGGGATACTGCGTGAGCCCCGACGACGCGTATCTCGCGCTGCGCGGGCTGCGCACGCTGGGCGTACGCCTCGAGCGCCACCAACGCAACGCGATGCGTGTGGCCGAGTGGCTGCGGGAGCGGCCCGAGGTCGCGCGCGTGCACTACCCCGCGCTCCCGAGCGATCCGGGGCACGCGCTCTGGGCGCGCGACTTCACCGGTGCGAGCGGCCTGTTCGGCGTGTCGCTCGCGCCGGCGCCCAGGGCCGCGGTGCACGCGATGCTCGATGCGCTCCAGCTCTTCGGCAAGGGAGTGAGCTTCGGCGGATTCGAGAGCCTCGCGATTCCGATGGATCCCGCGCCCTTCCGCACGGCGACCAGATGGGGCGAGGGCGAGCGACCGTACGTGCGGTTGCACGTGGGGCTCGAGGATCCCGACGATCTCATCGCCGATCTCGCGCGCGGATTCGACGCGCTGCGCGCGGCCGCGGGCGCGAGCCGGTGATCGCGCGATGAGCGCACGGACGATCATCGCGAGCGCGTGCCTCGCGATCGCCGTGGCGCTGGGCGCGTGCACGCGAACCGGCGACGGCACGTCGGGCGCCGCCTCGGGCGCTCCTGCCGGCGCGACACTGCGGGCGATACGCGCGCGCGGCGCGGTGAAGTGCGGGATCACGGAGGGCGCGGGCTTCGCGACGCCGGACGATGCGGGGCGCTGGCAGGGATTCGACGTGGACTTCTGCCGCGCCATGGCCGTCGCGCTGTTCAACGATCCGAACAAGGTGCAGTTCATTCCGTACACGCAGCAGCAGCGGTTCTCCGGACTCCAGTCCGGCGAGGTGGACGTGCTGGTGAACGGTACGTCGATCACGAGCAGCCGCGCGATGCATCAGCCCTTCCACTTCGGCCCGGTGTACCTGTACGACGGACAGGGATTTCTCGTCCCCAAGGCGTCGAAGGTGACGAAGGCGAGCATGCTCGATGAGGCGACGGTGTGCGTGCAGCAGGGCACCACCACGGAGCTCAACCTCACCGACTTCGCGCGGCGCAACAAGATCGCCTTCAAGCCGGTGGTGATGGAAGACCTCCGCGCCGCGGTGTCCGCGCTCGCGGGCGGCCGGTGCGACGCGATCACGCAGGACGGGGCCGGACTCGCCACCACGCGCACGATGCTCCGCGATCCCGGAAGCTACATCATCCTTCCCGACCGGATCTCCGAGGAGCCGATCGCTCCCGTCGTGCGTGCCGGTGATGACCAGTGGCTCGAGGTCGTGAACTGGGTGTTCCATGCGCCGGTGCAGGCCGAAGCGTTCGGCATCGACCAGCACAACGTCGCGCAGTTTCTCACCACCGCCGATCCTTCCATTCGCCGCTTCCTCGGCGTGGACGCCGGAGCGGCCGATGGCTTCGGCCTCGACCAGCGGTGGGTGTACAACGTGATCGCGAAGGTCGGCAACTACGGCGACATCTTCGACCGCAACCTCGGACCACGGACGCCGCTCCGCATGGAGCGCGGGGTGAACAAGCTCTGGACCGAGGGAGGGCTGCTCTACTCGCCGCCATTCCGATGATGTGCCCGGAGGCCGTGGTTGCAAGCCGCCGAGCCGCGCACGACTAGCGCGCGCATTCCCTCGCGATATCGTGGCGCGGCCTTCCAGGGCCTCGCCCTTGGCGTGACCGCCGCCGTGCTCTGGTGGCTCGGCAGCAACACCGCCGCGAGTCTCGCGCGTCACGGCGCATCGCTCGGCTTCGGCTTCCTCTCGCAGCCAGCGAACTTCGAGATCGGCGACACGAGCTGGCTCCGCTTCTCGCCGGAGAACAGCGTGGCGCGCGCGATCGCGGTCGGACTTCTGAACACCGCGCGCGTGTCGGCGCTCGGCTGCGTGCTGGCCGTCGCGCTCGGATTCGTGGTGGGAGTGCTGCGGCTGTCGCGCAATCCCGCGCTGAGTGTACTGGTGCGCGCCGGCGTGGAGGTGATCCGCAACACGCCGCTGCTCCTGCTGCTGCTCTTTCTCTCCGCGAGCCTGCACGCGCTTCCGCCGGCCGCGCACGCGCTCGAGCCGGTGCGCGGATTCTTCCTGTCGAATCGCGGGCTCGTGTTGCCGACCATCTCGTTCGGCGCGATCACGCTCTGGCTCGCGGCGCTCGCACTGGTCCTGTTGCTGAGCAGGCACTGGCTGGGACGAGCCGGCTGGATAGCCGTGGGCGCGTCGGCGATCGCCGCGACGCTCTCGATGGTCATCGAGCATCCCGTGGTGCAGAGCGGCCGGCTCACCGGCTTCAACATCACCGGCGGCACGACGTTCTCCCCCGAGTTCGCGGCGC
>Ga0207707_10003013_pt1 | contig 14988 bp, 12 predicted proteins | sample KBSC83BmetaG_FD_184336 | JGI IMG/M metagenome (GOLD analysis project Ga0207707, IMG submission 184336) | Corn rhizosphere microbial communities from Kellogg Biological Station, Michigan, USA - KBS C8-3B metaG (SPAdes) (version 2) | ecosystem: Host-associated > Plants > Roots > Rhizosphere ...
ATTTTTTGTGCGCCAAAGACATCTTCGCCACCCGACAGCCGGTCTTTCGGTGTCGTCTGACCCTACGGCCAGCAAGGTTAATGAGCCGTTAGCGGCGGTTGCATCAAGGGTGGGCACTCACGCCAACTTGGGCACGTCAGCCGGAATCCGATTGAAGCCCCAGAGCAAAACCGGACACGCCAGGATCATGGCGGCGCCGAAATCGAACGCCGCGGCGGCGCTGCCGGCCCATTTGGCGCAGGCGCCGCCGATGACGGGGCCGAGCATCATGCAGGCGTAAAACACGGTGAAGAACACCCCCATGCCGATCGCCCGCGTCTCAGGCCTCAGCACGCGCGCGGGCAGGCTCATGATCGGGCCCGCGGGCTGTCCGCTGATTAGGCCGAGCGCAACCACGATCAAAACCACCGAGTTACTGCGCGGCAGCGCCACCATCAGTATCGCGAACAGGATGCAGCCCGCCACCAGAACGAGTTCCGGCCGCTTGGTCCGATCCGCAACAAAGCCGCCGAACGGAACGGACACCACCGCCAGCCATAAGACGATGCTGATGGCCGATCCTGCCGCTGCGATCGACCAGCCGCGCTCGACCAGCAACGAAGGCCCGAAGCTGAAGATAACCGCGAAGCCGACATTGAACAGGCCCCATATCAGGCCCGCTGCGATCACGGCGACGGCGGCGTGGCGATCAAGGCGCAAACCTGTCGTCGATGCGACCGCGGCATCCGCCGGCGAGCGGTACGCGATCGCGAGCAGCACGATGGCGCAGCCGCTGAATGCGGCAACGCTCAGATGAACCGCGCCGACGCCATAGGCTGTGCCGATCGAGGGCATCAGCAGCAGGGAGATCGCGACACCGGCGGGCCACGAATTGACGAAGATCGCCATCGCGGTTGCGATCTCCTTACCCGCAAACCAGTCCGTCAGCATCTTTGTCAGTTGAACGCTGAGAATGACGCCACCGACGCCGCCAACAAGCCGGCCGGCGATCTGGATGCTCCAGGAGGCAGCGAAGGCCATGACCACGCTGCCCGCCAGCATCAGCAGCAGAGCTCCGAGCACGGTTGCCTTGTCACCGAACCTTTGCCCGATGGCGCCGCCCGGCAGTGCCAGCGCAACGCCGGGCGCGAAATACAATCCGATCAGGACGCCGATATCGGCGATGCTGACGCCGAATTCGCTGGAAAGCAGCGGCGCGACGGCGGCCACGCTTTGAAACTGGAATGCCATGGTGGCGCGAACCGCAAACAAAACGGCGAGGATGCCCCAGCGATTGCGCAACGTTTCACTCCCTGCAGTTGTTGCCGCAAGCTGGGACAGCGCAATAAGCCTGTCAATCGGTGCGGACATTGTTGCGGCAATGCGGAGATTGGCATCCCAGCCCGGTTCACATAGGCTTCCTGCGCCCACGCAACTCAAATCAACAATCGCCGAAGGGCCGGGGAGGATACTGCATGGAACAGATTCGCGTTTGCACCTATGATGGGCCGGGTGCGCAGCCGGTCATTCGCTCGGTGCCTTGGCCAAAGATCCCGAAGAAGGCGGCGCTGATAAAAGTCGGCGCCTGCGGCGTCTGCGGCACCGATCTGCATATCCTCAAAGGCCACTGGCCGAAACAGCTGCCCTGGCCGTTCACGCTCGGCCACGAGATCGGCGGCGTGCTGGTCGAGGTCGGCTCGGAATTTTCCGAAGATTTCATGAGCAAGCCGCTCGGCGTGGGATCGAAGGTGATGATCCCGCCGCTGATGCCGTGCGGGCACTGCTATTACTGCATTCACTATCCCGAAAGCGCCAACAAGTGCCTGACGCCGGTGTATTATGGCCGCTATCTCGGCTTCGACAAGGCGCCGCATCTGTGGGGCGGCTGGGCCGAATATGTCTATGTCGATCTTGAGATGCTGCCGGGCACCAAGATCTACAAATTGCCCGACGACATGCCGCTGCGGCTCGGCGCCTTGTCGGAGCCCTTGACCTCTTGCATCCGCGCCTTCAACCGCGCCACGCGATCAGGCGGATTCACATGGGGCGATACCGTGGTGATCCAGGGCTCCGGGCCAATCGGAATTTTGGCGGTGGCCGCGGCGCAGGAAATGGGCGCGGGCCGTGTCATCTGTGTCGGCGCGCCGGAGACGCCGCGGCTGACGCTGGCGCGCAAGTTCGGCGCCGAAGCCACCGTCGATATCGAGCAAGTCAAGACGCCGGAGGCGCGCATCAAGGCGGTGCGCGATATCGTCGGCGGTTTTGGGGCCGACCTGGTGATGGATTGCTCGGGGCATCCAAGCGCCGGCCCCGAGGGCATCGAAATGCTGCGCGACGGCGGCACCTATGTCGAGATGGGGCAGTTTACCGATGCCGGTTCGATCGAGACGTCGTGGCATCGCATCTGTACCAAGGACCTCAACGTCCTGGGCTCGTGGGGATTCACCGGCAACGACCTGCCGCTTGGCGTCGATATGCTCTATCGGACGCGCAACAAATATCCCTGGCTCGAGATGCAGACGCTGTATCCGTTTTCCGAGGACGGCATCGGCCGCGCCGTTGCCGACGCGATGGCGATGAAGACCGTGAAATCGACCATCGTGCCGTGGCCGGAGCTGGCGGAATGATTTAGGGCGTGAAGCCGTCTGCGAACGCTCTATCGCCAGGTGGCGGCTGTGTTAGTGCCGGTCACCCGAAGAGGAAGTCATGTTGGCCGGCCTGATCGAACATAACCTTGCGATTTTCTTCCCATATGGCAGAGTTTGCTTCCTCATTGTGGGCTGGCATGTTGCGATCCACGATCCTTTCAGGCGAGAGGCACATGAGACGAATTCTTCTCTCGATGGCATTACTCGCGGGCTTGTCTGCCGTGGCATTCGGGCAGACAGCGCCCGCGTCGGAGATCGCACCCGGCGGAAAACTGCGCGTTGGCATGATTGCCATCACGGTGCTCGGAGGCGTGGCTGATCCCGTCGCGAGGTTCATCGGACAGAAGCTCGGCGCGGCCGTCGAACCGGTGATGTATCCGAACCCCGAGGCCTATCTACAAAGCTTCGGCAAGGGTGAGTGGGACATCGCTATCGGGCCGCGCGTCCTTGCTCCCGCGGACAAGGCGGATTCCACGGCGGACCTTTGGGTCATCAGCCTTGTGTACGTCGCCGCACCGGGAAAGGAATTTCCCGATATCGCCTCAGTCGACAAGGCAGGTGTGAAGATCGGCACGATCCGCGGCGCTCCCTCCGACCGTGTGCTGACGCGGGAGATCAAGGCCGCCGAGGTTGTCCGTATCCCGCTAAGCCCGACCATTGCGGCTGATGCGGGCGAATTGCTGCGCTCCGGCAAGGCGGACGTCTTCGGCGCGGACGCTGGCGTTGGGTATCCTGCCGCCGAGGCACTGCCGGGCGCCAAGGTCGTGCCGGGCGCCTTTGCGATGGTTCGTGTGGCGGCTGCGCTGCCGAAAGGTCGCTCTACCGCGGCGCAGACCGCACTCGCAACGCTCGTCAACGAAGCAAAGCAGAGCGGCGTGGTGCAGAAGGCCATCGACGCGAAGGGTCTCAAGGGCGTGAACGTCGCCGCGAAATAGCAAGATACAGCGGCAGAAAGCAACCAGTCCGGATGCGCGAAACAAAATCCGGCTACATTTCGACGCCTGCTGGGCCAACGGGCGGTGATGACCTCGTTCGCCGCGCTGTTTTTTATAGTCGCTCCACTCGCCATTGCGCCGAGTGGAGCTCGCCCACCGATCTTAGTAGTAATTCTGTTCCCAGCGATCGTATTTGGGGTGTCGTTTATCGTGAGATTTCTCGCCGCCAGAGGCTGATGGCGCCTCTGCCGACGTTTGATCCCGAGATTATCGGACCTAGTTCCAAGCCCGTCCTGCAAAACGGTCAAGAGCGGACATCAATCGGGGTGCTGCCGCAATTCGTGTCAGTCCTAGCTCAGGCCTTCATAGACCATCAAGCCGCGCGCGATCTTAAGTTTCCGTAGCGCACGCGGAACCAGCTTTTGCGGCGGCTGGGCGAGATAGCGCCACGATGTCACCTTGAAATCCCGAAGCACGCGGTGCCCGCTTTCGAACGGCGCCAGCAATCCGGTCAGGCTCAGCGGCGTATGCGCGCGAGCACTGAACGGCAGCAGCAGCAATTCCAGATGCGCCGGCGAACCGTCTTCCGCTGTCGCGGTAATGCCGGCGACGGCGGTCAGCATTTCTTCGGCTACCACGGCGATGATGTCCTCGATCTCGCGGCGGGCATCCGGCTTAAACAGCGCGGAAAAGCTCCGATCTTTCAGATCGCAGCCGAGCAGCGCGCAAACGCGCGTACCGGCGACACGAAACGGGTGGCCGGCGGCACCGTCATAAGACAGCACGAAGATATCGGCGAGCAGCTCGCGCACTGCGCCGGGCTCGATCTCGCTGCGATCCGGCGCGCGCGCATCCCCACGCTTCTCATCCCAATATGCGAAGAACTCGCGGTTTGACGGATGTTTCATAGTCTACCTTGCCCTTGCGCCCGGCTCGGTGGGACACTTCTGTCCCGCTTTCGCGCACGCGCATGCCTCTGTTTGTTGTGCAAGACAGGCTTTGCAGCGTCCATGCCGCGGGGCCTCTTTCCGGGCGGTCGGCGACGAATTTGTGCTGTTAACGTTAAATTAACTATGCGGTTGGGGATCGGCGCGAGCCTGCTAGGGTTCGTGCGCCCTAATGCCGCCGGTTTCTCGGCGCGTGTTTCGCTCTCGGGCCGGCGCGGTTGTTACACGGGCGGTACAAACAGTTTGGTCGTCGCACGGGGAGGGGTGGGGATGTCACCCGGGCTCCTTGCGCGAAAAGATCGGCGCAAACGAGGGAGGGCTTTCTCAGAGCCCTCCTTTTTTCTTTGGCGTTTGGCATCTTGTGGTGATCCCGACCTTGCGCTGCAGCGCCAAGCCGCCTAATTGGGCGCAATCGCCGCGTGAGCCGCCCGTTTCAGGTCTTGAGCCCTTGGAATCCCCGCCAGAATTGCCGCCGGCCGCCCCGCGCGAACCGATCCTGACGCTGCCCGGCGCGCTGACCGCCTATGTCCTGCTGCTTGCGGTCATTCACCTGCGCGTGCTGCTGCCGCCGGAACTGGAAAACTGGACCATCGATGCGTTCGGCTTCATTCCGAAGCGCTACGATTCAACGCTGCTGGCGATCACGTTTCCCGGCGGCAGCGGCGCCAAGGTCTGGACCTTCGTGACCTATTCGCTGCTGCACGCCAATCTCAGCCATCTCGGTTTCAACGTGCTGTGGCTGTTGCCGTTCGGCAGCGCGCTGGCGCGTCGTTTTGGCGCAGTCAGGTTTTTCGCGTTCATGGCGGTGACGGCCGCGGCCGGCGCGCTGGCGCATCTCCTTACCCATGAGCACGCGGTGGCGCCGATGATCGGCGCTTCGGCCTCGGTGTCCGGCACGATGGCGGCCGCGATGCGCTTTGCCTTCGTGCGGGGCAGCTTTCTTTCATTCAGCCGCGGCGACGCCGATGCCGCCGCACGGGTGCCGGCGCTGTCGCTGACGCGCGCGTTGCGCAATACGCGCGTGCTGGGTTTTCTCGCGATCTGGTTCGGCGTCAACATCATTTTCGGCATCGGATCGATCGCGATCGGCGCAGATGGCGCCAGCGTCGCCTGGCAAGCCCATATCGGCGGATTTTTCGCAGGGCTGGTGTTGTTTTCGCTGTTCGATCCGGTGCCGCGCGCCGCTCTCGATGCTGCGGATGCGTCATCCTCCGACGCGTCGAATAGCGACTGATCGTCGCTTGCGGCGCACCGCGATTTCATCCATCATTACGGCGTCATGAGGCAAGGTATAAGCTCGTGAGCGTGCTTAAATAACTGTGCTTGCCGAACGCGCCTGCAACGAAACCGGCGCTGAACTGTTGATTGAAGACTCAACGAAAGAAAGGCCGCGCTCGCTCTAGGGCGCGCCCGGCTTCAGGGAGACGACAATGACGGTACGAGCAATTCTCGATTCCAAAGGCCATCATATCCAGAGCGTCGAGCCGGAGGCAAAGCTCTCGGCTGCGATCAAGATTCTGGGGGAGCGGAAGATCGGCGCCGTACTGGTGATGAGTAAAGGCAGTATCGAAGGCATCCTGTCGGAGCGCGACATCGTGCGCGTGCTCGGCGAACGCGGAGCCGCGGTGGTCGATGAGCCGGTCAGCGCGGTGATGACGCGCAAGGTCATCAGCTGCAAGCAGACCGACACCGTCAGCGCCATCATGGAAATGATGACGTTGGGCAAATTCAGGCATCTGCCGGTGGTCGAGGACGGCAAGGTCGTCGGCCTGATTTCCATCGGCGACATCGTCAAGTGGCGCGTCAGGGAATACGAGATGGAACAGGAAGCCCTGCGCGAATATATCAAGACCGCCTGATTCAAACGCGACGGTAGTTTCCAGCAGCGTCGGAATTGTCCCCGCCGATCAGGGCGTCTTTTCGATCGCCGCATCCGGCTCGCGCGACCCGGGCGCCAGAATGTGGATCGCTTCCTGGATGGAATCGATGGCGCGTTCGGCGGCGCGCGCGCCGTAGGCGATCAGATCGTCGGCGCAGTGGAAATCGAACCAGCCGATTTGGCCGACACGGGGCGAGATCAACAAGTCAGGCGGATCGCCGGCAAGGCGCGCACGGGTGATGCGGTCCTGCATGATGTTGAAGGCATCGACCATGACGGAGGAGATGCCCGGCCGTCCGCCGCCGCCGAAAAACTCCCGCTTCATGGTGCGCTCGGCAGAAAACAACTTGCCAAAGCCGCGTTTCGGCGGTGCGGGCTCGATTACCGCCTCCGGCATGTTGGCCGATGGGCCGTGGGCGTAGATCGTCGTGCTATGCGTAAAGATGTCGCTGGAGAGATTGGCGGCGATGACGATTTCCGCGCCGAACGCGCGCGCCGCCGACACCGGCACCGGGTTCACCAGCGCGCCATCGACCAGCCAGCGGTCGCCTACCAGCACCGGCGAGAATATCCCGGGCAGCGCATAGGAGGCGCGTATCGCATCGACCATACGGCCATGCGTCAGCCAGATCTCATGGCCGGTGCGGACTTCGGTAGCGACGGTGGCAAATTTCAGCGGCAATTCCTCGATCAGGATCGGGCCTATGGCTGCCTCTAGCTGAGCAGCAAGCTTGTCGCCGCCGATCAGGCCCGAACCGTTGAGGCGGATGTCGAGATAGCCCAGAATATTTCGCCGCTGCAGGCTGCGCGCCCATTCTTCGAGCTTATCGAGATGTCCCGCGGCATAGGCGCCGCCGACCACCGCGCCGATCGAGGTGCCGACCACGACATTGGGGACGATGCCGTGGGCAATCAGCGTCCTGACGACGCCGATATGGGCAAATCCGCGCGCGGCGCCGCCACCGAGCACCAGCCCGATCACCGGCCGCCTGATGCTGCCAAGCCCCACCTTGTCGCGGCCGTTAGGGCTGTTCTGGCCACGCCCGATCAAAATATCCAGCACCTAATATCTCCTGGGGGCGCAAAGTTATTGGGTTATTGGCTCCGGCCTGGCCCCGCCAGAATGTACCCCAAGCATGGTTTATGCCGCGTTCCCGACGGAGGTAGGCAGCGATTGTGACTGGACCGCGACATCGGCACTAACATTCCGGCTTCCTGCCGGTTCCTTCAGGACAGCATCTCGGCCCGGAGGCTTGAATTTGCCGCGTTTTCAGTGAAAAGCATGCGGCATGACTCTCGGGGGCAACGGCATCAGCGGATCCGGGCGGGGCGGACGCCTGCTGCCGGCGCTTGTGTTCGCTGGCGTGCTGGTCGCAGCGATTGCAGCGCCGGTCCGGGCCCAGATGTTCAGCGACCACCCGCCGCCGGTACCCCCTGCGGCAGTCCCCGAACTTTCGGCACCGGCGATGAATCTGGCGCCGCCCTCCGGCCCGGCCTCGATTCCCAGTCTGCCCGCGCCGCTGACGCAACCCTCGATTGCCGCCGTGCCGCCCGCTTCCCCGCCGCCGGGCGCCTCCCCGACCGTCGGCCAGGCGGTACTGTCGTTGACAGCGCGTTACGGCAAGGACCTGCCGGTGATCAACAACGGACTGGTGTGGCGGGTTTTTTCGGATCGGCCGGACGAGACTGGCACCTTCAAATTGATCCGCGAGGAGCGCGGCGCGACGCCGAATATCGTGCTGCCGCCGGGTAGCTATGTCGTCCATGTCGCGCTCGGTCTGGTCAGCGCCGTGCGGGCGGTGACCCTGAAGTCGGAGACCGACCGCGAATCCTTCCTGCTGCCGGCGGGCGGCCTGCGCATCGAAGGCCGCGTCGGCAGCAGCAAGATTCCGCAGAACCAGATTTCGTTCGCGATCTACAAGGGCAGCCAGTTCGAACTCGGCGAGCGGGCTTCCTTGGTGCCGAATGTCGCCGCCGGCGACGTCGCGCTGCTGCCGGAGGGGACCTACTACATCGTTTCCAACTACGGCGACGCCAACTCCGTGGTGCGCTCGGATATCCGCGTTCAGGCCGGCAAGCTCACCGACGTGATCATCACCCACCGCGCCGCGGTCATCACGTTGAAGCTGGTCAGCGACAAGGGTGGCGAGGCATTGGCGAACACGGCATGGTCGGTGATCACGCCGGGCGGCGACGTCATCAAGGAATCGATCGGCGCATTCCCCCGCGTGGTGCTGTCCGAAGGCGAATATCGCGCCATCGCCAAGAACGAGGGCAAAGTGTACGAGCGTGCCTTCAACGTCGTCAACGGCGTCGATGGCGAGGTCGAGGTCGTCGCGCGCTGATCTCTAAAACCGCGTCACGATATCCGAAAGCGCCGGGCGCGGCCGGTCTTCGCTGGGCTTGGTTTGGGTGCCGATATGGATGAAGCCGGCGAGCTTTTCGTCCGCCTTCAGTCCGAGCCCATCGAGGACGTCGCGGTCGAACGCAAACCAGCCCGTCAGCCAGCAAGCGCCGTAGCCGAGGGCTGCGGCCGCGGTGACGATGTTCATTGCGCTCGCGCCTGCGGATAATTCCTGCTCCCATGGCGGCACCTTGGGGTGCGGCCTGGTAAAACTGACCACGCCAATCACCAGGGGTGCATCCGTGAGCCGGCGCTTCTCGACATCGATCTCGTCCGACGTGGCGTTCGGATTTTTCTGCGCGAACACGCGCGCGATCACCTTGCCGGCGCGAACGCGCGCGTCGCCTTCGAACACGATGAAGCGCCACGGCGTCAGCTTGCCGTGATCCGGCACCCGCGCGCCGATGGTGAGGATGGTTTCAAGTTCGGCAGGCGAGGGGCCGGGCGCGCTCATCTCGCGCGGCTTTACCGAGCGGCGGATTTTCAGCAGGTCGATGGCGTCGGGCATAGGCATTCCCTGATTTCGCGTCGCTGAGCCGCGACACGATTTAGCGGCTCTCTAGCTCACTGCGCGGCGTTCGCCCGCTTCACATCCGGCGGCGTGGCCTCATCGACCAGCGCGGCCAGTGCTTCATCGGTCGGCATCACCTTTTGTCCGTCACTACCGAGGCGGCGGATTGAGACCGAATGCGTCTCGGCTTCCTTCTTGCCGACCACCAGCAGCGCCGGAATTTTCGCCAGCGAATGTTCGCGGACCTTGTAGTTGATCTTCTCGTTACGCAGATCGATCTCAACCCGCAGGCCCGCACGCCGCGCCGCGGCGGCGACCACCCTGGCGTATTCGTCGCCTTCCGAGGTGATCGTGGTGACGACCGCCTGTACCGGCGCCAGCCAGAGCGGGAAGTTACCCGCATAATGCTCGATCAGGATGCCGATGAAACGCTCCATCGAGCCGCAGATCGCGCGGTGCACCATGACCGGCGTTTTCTTCGAGCCGTCGGCATCGATGTAGAACGCGCCGAATCGTTCCGGCAGGTTGAAGTCCACTTGGGTGGTGCCGCACTGCCAGTCGCGGCCGATGGCGTCGCGCAGCACGTATTCGAACTTCGGGCCGTAGAATGCGCCTTCGCCGGGATTGATCGACGTCTTGATGCCCTGGTTGTGGCCTTGCGCCTCGATCTGCGACAGCACCGTTGCCATCACGCGCTCGGCATGATCCCACATCTCGTCGGTGCCGACGCGCTTGTCCGGACGGGTCGAGAGTTTTACCGTGAGTTCGCCCGTAAAGCCGAAATCTGCATAAGTCGAGAGAATGAGATCATTGATCTTCAGACACTCGTCGGCCAACTGTTGTTCGGTGCAGAACACATGCGCGTCGTCCTGCGTGAAGCCGCGCACCCGCATCAAGCCGTGCATCGCGCCTGAGGGCTCGTAGCGATGCACCACGCCGAATTCCGCCAGGCGTAAAGGCAGGTCGCGATAGCTCTTCAGGCCATGCTTGAAGATCTGCACATGGCCCGGACAGTTCATCGGCTTTAGCGCGAACCAGCGCTTGTCCTCGGCCTCGTCGCCGGCGGATTGGGCGGCGAACATGTTCTCGCGATACCAGTCCCAATGGCCGGAGGTTTCCCACAGCGACTTGTCGAGAATCTGCGGCGCGTTGACTTCGCTGTAATCGCCCGAGAGGCGCCGACGCATATAGGCGATCAGCGCCTGGAAGATGGTCCAGCCCTTCGGGTGCCAGAACACCACACCGGGGCCTTCCTCCTGGAAGTGAAACAGGTTGAGCTCGCGGCCGAGCTTGCGATGATCGCGCTTTTCGGCCTCCTCGATCTGCTTGAGGTAAGCGTCGAGATCTTCCTGCTTCGCAAACGCCGTGCCGTAGATCCGCGTCAGCATCGGATTGTTGGAGTCGCCGCGCCAATAGGCGCCGGCGACCTTCATCAGCTTGAAGGCGTTGCCGATCTTGCCGGTCGACGTCATATGCGGCCCGCGGCAGAGATCGAACCAGTCGCCTTGCTTGTAAATCTTGATGGTCTGATCGGCCGGGATCGCGTCGACCAGTTCGACCTTGAACATCTCGCCGTTGTCGCGGAACACCTGCTTGGTCTGCTCGCGCGTCCAGATTTCCTTGGTAAACGGTTTGTCGCGGGCGATGATCTCGCGCATCTTCTTTTCGATGGCCGCAAAATCCTCCGGCGTGAACGGCTCGTTGCGGAAGAAATCGTAATAGAAGCCGTTCTCGATCACCGGACCGATGGTCACCTGGGTGCCCGGCCACAGCGACTGCACCGCTTCGGCCAGCACGTGGGCGGCGTCATGCCGGATCAGTTCCAGCGCGCGGGAATCGTCGCGGGCGATGAATTCGATTTTGGCGTCGTGCTCGATTGGGTCGGCGAGATCGACGACCGCGCCATCGAGCGCCATCGCCACGGTGCGCTTGGCCAGCGACGGCGAAATGCCCCTGGCGATATCGGTTCCGGTAATGCCCTTGGGGAATTCGCGCTTGGCGCCGTCGGGGAAGGTGAGGGCGATCATGCTCGATTCGAACGGTTTCAGATTCGCAACACTGTACTTGAATCCCGACGCGGGCGCATTCTTGTCTGGCATAGCGGTCTCCTTATGCTCACTCCTGCGAACGAGCGCAGGTAAGCGGGAAAGCAGCGGTATAGCAGGGGATTCGGGCGACGCAATCCGGCAATCCCAAGAACGATGCTGCGAAATAATGCTGCCTCACCCTATTATTTAGGACGGGCTTGGCCTACATGCATTTGCATGGAAAGTCACGTCGAACGCCGGTTTGCCCCCACCGCCCTGATGCTCGGAAATTTCGTCATCGGCACTTCCGTGCTGGCGCCGGCGGGCATGTTGAGCGAACTGTCGGCGGGACTCGATGTCAGCATCCGCGACGCCGGATTGCTGATCACCTTCGGCGCGATCGTGCTGTGTATCGGTTCGCCGCTGTCGGCGTGGCTGACCAGCCGGATCGAACGGCACATGCTGCTCACCGCAACGCTCGCAGTGCTCGCGCTCGCCAACGCCGCCTCGGCGTTCGCGCCCGACTATGCGGCCCTGCTCGTCATCCGCCTGATCATGCTGGCGGTCGGCGCGCTTTATACCCCGCAGGCCGCCGGCACCGCCGCGCTCATTGTGCCCGCCAGGAAACGCGGCGGCACCATCGCCTACATCTTTCTCGGCTGGTCGCTGGCCGCGGCAATTGGCCTGCCGCTGGTGACGTTCATCGCCAGCCGCTATGGCTGGCGCGCGACTTACGGCAGCATCAGCGTTGTTGCCTGCGTCAGTTGTTTGCTTCTGGCTTGGCGCCTGCCCGGCGGATTGATCGGCGCGCCGGTGGACCTCAAGACATGGGCCGATCTCGGGCGAAACCGGCTGATCGTTCTCTTGCTGCTGATCACGACCTTGCAAGTCTCGGGGCAATTCGCCGTTTTCACCTATCTGGGGCCGTTGCTGACGCGGCTGACGCAGGCGGGGCCCGATGCGGTCGGCCTGGTGTTTGCGACCTACGGCGTGTTCGGGTTCCTCGGCAACGTCATCGCGACCCGTTTGGTCGATTCATGGGGCAGCTACCGGACGTCGCTGTTGTTCATGGCCGCGTTGTTGGCCGGTGCCTGCATCTGGGCGCTTGGCGCGGGTAACCTTGCGATCATGGCGGCCGCGGTTGCGGTCTGGGGGCTTGGCTTCGCCTCGACCAATTCGATGCAACAGGTGCGGCTGGTCGGCGCCGCGCCGGCGCTCGGCACCGCATCGGTGTCGCTGAATACGTCTGCGCTCTATATCGGCCAGGCGATCGGCTCGGCCGCCGGCGGCATGCTGTTTGCGCGCGATCTGCTTTATGGCGCGGGATACGTCTCGGTGGCCTTCATCGCGCTGGCGCTTTTCGTGACGACCCTGACCAAGCCTCGGCCGGCGGTAGCGTTGTCAGCATAAGCGGGGCATCCGGCCTTGCGAGAAACCGTCGACAAGATTTTCTCCGCATGCTTTTCTTTAGCCTGTGGGAATCGCGGATTTCGCTGAACCATCCGGCTCGGCGCAACGTTCGCGTCGCCTTAGATCGACAGGCGAAAACGAAAGTGAAGTGACATGAGAACCATACTTGCGCTCGTCCTGGTCCTGTATTCGGCCGCCGCAATGGCTCAAGCTAGCCCACCGACCGTCGGCGGAAAGCCGCTGGTCCAGGTGAAGCCGCGCGGCGCAGCTCCGAAGCAGTCGGCAGCGCCAAAACCCCAATCGATTGCCGCGAAGTTGCAGGCTTGTCTTGAAATCGAAGATGCAACAAAGGGCCGCCTGGATTGCTATGATGCCATCTTCCCGCCCAAACCAAACCCCAAGGCGCCTGCTGCGAAAGGCGTAGCTGATTGCCGTTTCACCAAGGAAGAAGACGAGCGGCTGACATGTTTTAACGGGTTCGCCGAGAAAATACCCCAACTTCCACGGTAGTCCGCGTAAGGGGGCGGCCGAGACGGGACTGCGACAGCGCGCCGGGAATTACCGGCTGGCGCGCGATGCGGCGCTCGCCGCGATCCTTGTCAGCGCCGGGGTGGCCGCCATTTTGACGAGCACTTCCTTGACCGGGTTTTCGGTCCAGGCGTGGGTGACGTAATCGCGATGCGTCACGCCCTCGGGCGTCTCGACAAACACCACGCTGCCGGGCTGCAGCGGCCCGTCCATATCCTCTGTTATCGCGATGCCCTTTTCTTTCAGCATTTGCATCAACTCGCGATCGTGCCGCTTGGTGTAACGCGTGTACGCGCTGACGAAAAAGCCGGATCGGTTGTTGACGATCCAGGACGCGAACTTGTCCAGTTCACCATAAACCGCATCGAGCAGAAACACGCCGCGCACGCGATTGCCAAGACCGCCCACCTCCAGACTCCAGGCCGCCGGCACGAAGCCGCCGCTGTAGCCGACGATGATGACCGGCATGTTGGCGAATGCCCTGGCGGCGCTGGGATCGCCGTAGAGACGGGCGAGGTGATCGGCTGACTCGGCCACGAAGCGCTTGAGCCCGCCGGGCTGCCAGAACTTGCCGGCGCTGGAATCTGCGGCATCGACCGCGAGCTGAGGCGCCAGCAGCACGGCATTCACGCCGGAATCCGAAATCTGTTGCGGCACGAGTTGGCGGTCGCGCACGTCGCGTTCCAGCGTCGCACCGTTGCCGTGGAAGAACACGACGATGACGCCGGGTTTGCGGGCATCGAAATTCTCCGGCACATGGATCAGGACGCGGTTGTCGTTGTAGGTCTCGTCCTGCCAGTAGACGCGGCCGCCGTAACTGCGGTGGCCGCGACGTTCGCCTTTGGAGATGTTCAGGAACGGCTCGTCGGTGCCCGGATTGTTGCCGAGATAGGGAAACGCCGAGGATTTCAGGCTGACCAGCGTGGTCTGGTCGCCTCTCGCCGGCCGCTCATACGGCATCGTTGGTGCCAGTGACGCCACCCTGTAGGGGGCGGGCTCCGCCTGCGCCATGCGTTTGCGCGGCGCGTCGGCAGCTTGACGCTGCACAAAACTCTCGTTCGCGGTCGGGAAGCGATCTCTGAACTGAGGCGCCGGAAAGCGGTCGTCGAAAGAGTCCCGCGATGAGACCTGCGAATTGGCGGCCAGCATTCCGGCTGATGGCGCCTTGCCACATTGAACGAGAAGGAATGACGACTGCACGAACACCGACAGAACGGCGATGCAACGCCATCGGGTAAAACCAGCGGAACGTTCCGGAGCCCGCGCATGGCGCGCCGCGGCCGGCGACATCACCTGGCCTGCGCGATCAGACGTCTGCAGTTTCGGTTTCGCCCCGACCATCCACCACTGCCCCAATGTCCACCGGCGATCGGCGTATGTCAGCTTGCTAGCGTTGAGGTGACGTTAAGCTTCCAGGAAAAATTCCCCATCCCGGAAACCCTGAGGAAAACACGAAATCGTGTCCCGATTGTGGGGCGGTCATCTTGCTTTCGCAATGCCGCAGATGGGCGAGCGGGCGCGAGGACATTCGACGGTATAAAAATACCTAATTCCCGCAAGATTTAAATCATTGTTAACACTGCTTGAATTGACGGGGACCAGCCCTTTACGATGAAAAAATCAAAGGCGTGATGCACGCCCCAAGTGTGGACCGCATGGCAACATCGGAAACGGGAAGCGCGGCATGGCCCGGCCGGCTTCCCGGAAGCGGGTCGACCGT
>Ga0207707_10003019_pt1 | contig 14962 bp, 10 predicted proteins | sample KBSC83BmetaG_FD_184336 | JGI IMG/M metagenome (GOLD analysis project Ga0207707, IMG submission 184336) | Corn rhizosphere microbial communities from Kellogg Biological Station, Michigan, USA - KBS C8-3B metaG (SPAdes) (version 2) | ecosystem: Host-associated > Plants > Roots > Rhizosphere ...
TCCAGCACGTGGTTGGCGATTACGCAATCGAACGTTTCGTCGCCGAACTGCATGGCGAGCATGTCCACGCGCTCGATGTTCGGCGAAGCCGGGAACAGGTCGGCGCGGATATAGCGCGACGGAGCGGCATCGGCGATGAAGCGCGACAATCTTTTTTCCGGTGCGAAGTGAAGGATTGTCTTGCCTCGAAGCTGCTGCAGCGTGCCTTCCGCGCGCATGTACATCAGTAGGTGCCGCTCGCGATCGTGCGCACCGCAGCGCGGGCATTCGAACTGATCCGGGTTGCTGCCGACCATGTGCAAGGCGCGCATCAGCGGGGGACTCGAACGTGATCCGGCTCGATACGGCATGAAACGCCATACCCGATGTCCGCACGCCACGCACTGCCGCCTTCCGCCGGGAAGCCAGCCGGCCAGCGCGTAGCGCAAAAGCTTCAACGGATTCTTCCCCATGCAAATTCCTAGCGGCGATAAAGAATTCGCAGGCGCTGGCCGTCCGCGCCACGCCGGAAGGACCCTGCTACTTCCTTCGCAGTGATGCGCACGATCGAAGCCAGCGTCAGGGCGTCCATCCGCAATGCACCCCAAGGCGACGTATCGATTGCGCGCTTCCTCCATGCACGAAACAGTTGCGGCTGGCGCGTGCGCACGGCACGAAAGAACACGCGGCGAAGGAAATCGGCGATGCCGCGCGCGTAGTCGACATCACTCACCATCTCGCGTGGCACGCTCTGGATGGCTTCCCAGTACAACTCGCGCACGTGATCGTTCATTCCGCCGACCATTGAGCCCTGCGCATTTACGCGATAGGCGGTGAGCGGCTCGCCGATGTGACCGATCCAGCCATGGCGTGCGTGCCACAGGTGCGCGCGGTAATCAATTTGCGGTGCTGCCGCATCCGCCCACGCCGCCTTGCCCGCGGCGCGGAACATGGCGGAACTGTTGTTGAGGAAATTGCCCCTGTGCAACAGCGTGGCAAGTTCGAAACGCGCGTCGCGCACGTCGTTGAACAGCCCGATCTGGCTTCCGTCCGTGCTGATCGTGACCGCATTGGTGTACACGGCGGCACAGTCCGGGTGCGCTTGCAGGAACGCAAGCTGCCGCGCCAGCTTGCCCGGAAACCAGAAGTCGTCTCCATCCACATGAGCAATGTACTCTCCATCCGCTCGCGCAATGAGCTCGCGCATGTTCTCGAACGAGCCCATCCGCACCATGTGTCGCAAGTGTCTGACCCTGGACGGGTATTCGAGGGCATATGCCGCCACGATATCGCTGGTGCCGTCATCCGAGGCATCATCGCCCACCATGACATTGAGGTCGGCATCCGCTTCCTGCAGAAGCACGCTGCGCAAGCACTGCTCAATCAGCTCGCGCTGGTTGTAAGTGACAATGCAGACGGTCACCGTCGGCTTGCTCATGCGTCCGGTCCGCCGTCAATGCTCGGCGCCTCCGCCCGGGACGAACGTAATGTTTGTGCGAGTTCGAATATCTCGCGCAAGGCCGGATGCCGCCCGATGAATGCCCCGGACAGATAAACGACTACGGCCGCTCCAATTGCGGAAAGCATTGCCGACGTGCCGCCTTGCATCCAGTGGAGCACCACCCACCCTGCCAGTGCCGCCATTGCGGAGAGCAATAGGGTACCGGTCTGATCGCGCAACTGATGCAGCACGCCGTAGCCGAGCAGCTTGCGGCTGTACCAGGTATTTACCAACACCATGAATATGCTCGACGCCAGTACCGCCCATGCAATCGCCATTGGACCGCCTGGACTGCACGTGAGGATGAGGCTAATCGAAAAAATGCGTTTGACCAACTCCAGTCGGAAGATCAGGTCCGATCGTCCCCGTGCGCCAATGGCCGCCAGGTTAAGCACGTGCAAAGGCCAGAACGTCGCACTGACCGCAAGCACGGTCAGCAAAGGCGCCGCCGGCGTCCAGCGCGGGCCGTACAACATCGCAATCAGCGGCTTTGCGACCACCGCGATGCCCACCATGCACGGAACGAAGACGAAAATCGCCACCCGCAACGAAAGCCGCAAGGCGCCGACCAGCTTTTCGCGCTGGTCGGCCACGGTGGAGAAGACCGGCAAGCCCACGCGATTCAGGACGCCGCTCATGAACTGCGCCGGCGCCAGCTGCGTGTTTTGTGCCAGCGTGTAATAACCCAGCGCGCGTGAATCGAACAGGCGGCCGATCAGCAGGGACTGCAATCTGAGAGAAAGCGCGTTCAGTAGGTTGGACATCAGCATGAAGCTGCCGAAGCGGAACAGTGAGCGGAAGGATGCCCAACGAAACGCGCCGCGTGGGCGCCATCGTGAATACAGCCACAGCAATGCAGCGCGTAGGCCGATCGACACGATGGATTGCCAGCCGAGACTCCAAACTCCGAATCCGCGCCATGCCAGTAGGATCGCCACCGCCCCGGAGCAAAGCGAAGCATAGATTTCGGCATTGGCGCGCGAGCGGAAGTCCAGCCGCTGAGTTAGGAGTGCATCCGGCACCGCCGCCACCGCACTCAGCGGAAGCACGAACAGTAGCAGCCGGGTCAGCGGTGTGAGCAGCGGCTGCGAATAAAAAGCGGCAATAGCGGGAGCCGCCAACCACAGCCCAACTCCCATGACGACGCTAATGGCGAGGCCGGACAGGAATACTGTGGTTTCGTCGTCAGCACTCGTGCGTTGGCGTTGTACCAGCGCAGTGCCGAATCCGGAGTCCACGAGCAGCGCCGCAACGGTGGTGAACACCAGCAGCATCGCGATCAGGCCGAAGTCCGACGGCGTCAGTAGCCGTGCCAGAACGATCATCACCGCGAATTGCACACCGTAGCGCGCCGCGATTTCCAGCGCGCTCCACCATGTGGCGTGTACTGCGCGGCGAATGAGCGAGGTCATCACAGCGGAGCCGAAGAGGCCGGGATGCATTTTGCTCCCAGATGGCGCCTCGCAGACACCGAACCCGCCCGGCGAACAAGCGTGCGCGACTGAGCCTCAATTTCCTTTTTCACGGAGCATGCTGAGCGTTTCGTTGATCAACGTGGACGAGGTGCCCTTGGTGTACGGGAAATAGACGATTCGAACGCCGGCTTCGGAAAATTGGTGTTCGTACTTTTCCCACGCCTCGCTTTCGAACCAGTCATCGCCCACGAACATCATGTCAAACCGAAGCCGCTTCCACGCCGAAAACTTGTCGTGGTTCTCCTGGGGAATCGTCACATCCACGTAGCGGATGCTGTTTACGATTTCAAACCGCTCTCTGAAAGGGATCACTGCTTTCTTGTTCTTGTAGGCGACGGCTTCATCGGTGGTTACGCCAACTATCAGTTTGTCGCACATTGATTTCGCGTTACGAAGCATCGACAGATGCCCGATATGAAAGAGGTCGAAGACGCCAGTTGTGTATCCGATCACCATGGGTTCTTTCCGGTATTACTAGATTGCGAGAAGACATTCGAGATTGAATTCCAGCCAGCGGTCCATCGCGGCGTGTTGCGGCACGCCAAAAATCAAGGGCAGGTCAACCGGAAAGCCGACCTTTTCCCGGTTGATGATCGGCGGTGGAACCAGGTCGGCGAATACTCTTTTCAGGGGCGCTTTGACTATACCATCCTGCATTCGGTAATCGATGGCGACTCCGGCCATCTTCTCCACGATCCTATGGTCCACGAAGGGGACGCGGGCCTCGACCCCGCAACGCATCGTGGAATTGTCCAGACGCCGAAGCAGTCCGTGCAAATGGGCGATCTGGAAAAAAGCCGCCACGATGGACAGCGGACGCTCGAGGTGCCGAAACGGAGCTAACGCGTCTTCCAACACCTCTGGGTCCGGGTTGGTTCCATAGGAATAAAGCCGGTCGAATTCCCGCAAGTCGAAGGATTCCGCCGCCGCCGCCCAGCGGAATATGCGATCGTAGCCAAAGAAGGCTTCGTCGGCGCCTTCCCCGCTGAGCACCACCGTATTGCGCTCCTTGACCTGTCGGGTCATGAGGTAGAGCGCTACTTCGTTGGGAACGGAAAGAGGTTCCATGCGCTCTCGCACGAGCATCCGGCACACGTCCAGGAACCCGGCTTCCTCGAAAACCACCTCGTGGTGCCTGGATCCGATCTTGTCTGCTGCCATGCGCGCGTATTCGAATTCGTTGTTCCCGGCGCTGCCGACCGCCCATGTGTCCGGCTTTTCGGCGAGCGCTGCCACGATCGTGCTGTCGAGGCCCCCGCTCAGATAGCTTCCGACCGGAACATCCGAAATGCAGCGGTATGCGACGGCGGATTTCAGGAGATCTCGAACCTCTTCATCGTGCGGAGGCGCCTGTTCTGCTTCTGGAAGTTGCCAATAGCGCTCGAGCTTTCCGTCGATTTCGAAGGCACCTGCCGGAAACATCTTTATTTCGTTGTAGAGAGTACGGCCGTTGAAAAACGTCCGGAGTTTCCGGTATTGACGGAGCCCGAAGGGATCAACTTCCGTCCTGCCGGTAAGCTCAACGATCGGCCGGACTTCGGACGAGAAGAGTACGGACCCGCCACGGCGGAATGCATAAAGCGGCTTGATGCCTAGCCGGTCCCGCGCAACGAAGTAGGATCCGGTGCGATTGTCCGTGATGACGAACGCAAACATGCCATTGAGCTGCGCCAGCATCTGCGTTCCAAGCTTCAGGTAGAGCAGCAGCAACAGTTCCGTGTCCGACGTTGTCGTCAAGGCGACCGAGTGTCGCTGGGCCAGCTCGCGATAGTTGTAGATCTCCCCGTTGAAGATGATCGAGTGCCGGCCATCGGAGGTGGTGAAGGGCTGATCGCTCCTGGGATCGAGGTCCAGGATTTTCAGGCGTCTATGGCCCAGCAGGAGGCTGTGCCCGGGGCCGTCCTGGACACTAATGCCGCGTGCATCAGGGCCCCGGTGCGACATGCTGTCCACTGCCCGCTCGAAGCGTTCGATGGCAACGGGAAAGTTCTTGACGAAAAGCAGTCCGCACACTTTTGCGATCTCTTGTAATTGCCCGGAGACTGGAGTGGTCCGATCGTGGGTCCGTCAGGCCGTTAGGGCCCGGACAAGCTCCACGACGCGCGCGCTGTTCCGGTCGTCCACGTGATCAAAAAATATCTGCTTGGCCGCGCCGGCCTTGAAAGCCGTGCTTTGGTCGCCTTGCAGGATCAAGCCGAGCGTCCGGTCAAGTTGGTCGAACGTCTCGCAGATGGAGGCCGGGAAGATGAGCTCCAGCGGATAAATGAAGCCGCGTTGGGTGTCGTTGTAATGTTTCCGGTCGTAGGCAAAGGCGATGACGGGTTTGTCGAGATAGATCGCATCCACGACTAGGCCGGAATAATCCGTGATGATGGTGTGCGATTCCCTGATTATCATTCCCAGGTCCGGAACCACTGCGTGGTCCAAGTCTTGAATGAGATCCCCGTCCACCAGCTGCACGGCCCGACTGGGCCGGTTGTGGTAATGCATCCGAACCCCAAGTACTGCATCGTGTTCGCGCAGCATCCGCTTGAGCCGTTCGATTTCGACTTCGAGGAACTCGTAGTACGTGCCGCCGAACTGGAGTTCCCGGTAGGTAGGAGCGTAGAGAATTAGCTTCCTGCCCCTGCGCATCTCCCGGATTTTCGCCAGCTGCGCGCGGTAATACTCCGGTAGCTCGTGCTCTGGCCGGATCAGGAAGTCGTTGCGCGGAATGCCGGTGACGTGCACCCGGTTAGGATCCAGCGGGTAGAAGGCGTTCGCCATCGCGAGCCGGTCGATCCTCGAAGAGGCGACGACGTGATGATGCGGCAATTCCGCGTGGATCGGACGGATGCCCATTCCGCTGGACCTGTGATCCAAGGCCTTTATGGGCACGCCGTGCCAGACGTTCACGATCTTTCTTAGGGATACAGTAAAAAAAAACAGGTTGTGCGTTCGCAGGGGCGCGAAATCGAGGTGCAGCGAATGCTCCACGAAAAGAACCTTCGCGCGCAAGATTCTCCAGACAGCGCGAAGCGAGACCATGGGCAGCACGTCTGCGGCGACTGCGTCGTCGGGCACCAGGACAGGCCTCCCACGTGTGAGTATCACCTTGCAGATGGCCGGATCCGCTTTGACCGCCTCGAAGACAGCTCGCGTGTTGTCCGCAAACTCATGAGTATAGAAATGCGTGGGAAACAGCCATAAGTCAGCCCGTTTCGGGATTAAGGCGTCAATCAGTTTCCCGGTGAAGACGAGTATGCAGGTCGGGATGATCGTCAGACAGAACCACACCCAATTCGCCGCCTTGAAAAGCTCGCGGTGCCTGCGGGCGATCTGGCGAAGCACCAAGCTGAGCTGGCGAAAATGACGCATGTTACGAAATGGCCTGCTCACAGAGCACTTCGATCATGCTGGAATCGAACGTAGGTATTCCGTACTTGCGAGCGACTTCCTGGCGTTCGGCAAAGCTGTCGTCCACGAAAATCGCGTCGGGCCTCTTAATGAAATCAGATTTCTTCTCGCCCTTGCGGAGATGGATGACTTCATCGAACAGATCGGCGATACGGAATTTGCGCAATGTCTGTTCGAGGTCTTTCTCGTGCCGGGTGACCAAAGCAATATGTTTTCCTTGGTTCAAACTCTGGAAAATCAGCTTTAAGACATCAAGGTTGATACTGTTATCACAGACCAGCGTGTCGTCGAGGTCAACGTACAGGGATCGGAACCGGAAATCAGATGCGTACCGATTGCACAGTGCCCTGTCCATCTCGACGCGCATCTTGTTGGGCGCGATGCGCAGGTGCGTACCTTCCAGTTCCATCATGGCGAGCAAGGGAAAGTTGACGCCGCAGACCCTATGTGCGGCCATTGCCCCCGCAATGCGCGGTGCGACCTCTAGCAGCGCGAGCTCGCCGCCGGCATTGCGCTTCAACTGAAAGAACCATGCTCCACGCAAATTCAGTTCCCGCGCAATCGCGTCAGCCAGCGGCCAAGCTTCCGGCAGGTCTTCAGTGACCGTGTTGACGGAAATTCCGTTACGGGTGCGCCTGCGCCGCCGCGCACCAGCGAACAACAGGCCTTGCGATTGGCTGGAGAAGCAGTCAACCGTGAACTCATCGCCCGGTAGATATTCGCAAATGATCGGCTCCGGAGTCGCTGCCAAAGCGGTCGCCAGTTGTTCGTGCGTATGGGCAAGTGCGACATGGCTTGAGCCTTGGCCCTGGTTGGGCTTCACCAGCACCGGGAATTCGGCGACGTCCAGTGCCGAAGAATACAATCGTGGCACTGGCAAGACGTTCGCGAGCCGGCGATAGGTCGCGCTCTTGGATCGCGTGGTGATGCAGGCGTCGTGATTGGATGTGACGAGCATGGCCGGGATGCGCTCGCGCGCTGCGCTGAGCGCAACGATCACGTCGTCGTGCGCGGGAAAGATGTATTGAATGTCAAGCCGCTTGCAAAGCTCGACAAGACTTTCCAGCCAATCGCCGGTATGGACGTTCGGAATGACGTGGTATTCGGGATAGACGAAGCGCGCATGGTTGGAAATATCCTCGCCCGCGGCGAAGAGCTTCACGTTACGGCATCCCCGCAATGCCGCATGGATTTCGAGACCGATTTCCGTGCCGGCCGGAAAGACCAGCACGCGCCGTTCCGGCATCTGGTCCACGCGTTCCGGATTCTCGCTCATGTGCGTGCGACAGTCCGGATTATCTGGCACACCACCGTGATGGATTCGACACCGATCGCCGTACCACTCGGTAGGATGACAACCTTTTCCGCCACACGGTCGGTATTGGCCAGCATCAAGCCCGCGTGCGGGAACAAGTCCCGATACGGTTGCATGAGGTGTGCGCCCGGCCAGAAGTACTTGCGGGCCAAGACATTCTCCGCGTGCAGGGCGGCGACGATATCGTCGCGCGATGCGGAACACTGTTCGTCAACTTCCAGCACGACGTAATGATGGCTATTGCGTTCGGCCGGATCGTAGGCGAGCATCGAGATGCCGGGAACATCCGACAGCGCCGCGGTGTATTGCGCGTGGTTGTGGCGATTGATCGCGAAGATATCGTCCAGCGTATCGAAGTTGGCCAATCCCATCGCTGCGCACACTTCGATCATCTTGCCGTTGGTGCCCGGATGGATGACGTTGTCGTAGCCGGCGAAACCGAAGTTGCGCATCAGGCGCATGGCTTGGGCAAGCTCGTCGTCGTCGGTAACGACAGCGCCGCCTTCCATGGTGTTGAAGGCCTTGGTCGCGTGGAAGCTCAGCACTTCGCAGGCGCCAAAGCGGCCGATGGTCTGGCCCTTGTAACTGCTGCCGAACGCATGCGCCGCATCGAACATCAATTTCAGGCCGTGCTCGTCCGCGATGGCCTGCAGTTCGTCTATTGGCGCGGCGCGACCCCACAGATGCACGCCGATGATCCCGCTCGTGCGCGGCGTGATCATGCGGCGCACCGCGTCCGGATCGAGGTTCTGTGTCGCCGGGTCTATGTCAGCGAAGATCGGCGTGATGCCTTGCCAGTACAGCGAATGCGCGGTGGCCACGAAGGTCCAGGAAGGCACGATCACTTCGCCTTCCAGCCCGAGCGCGCGAATGGCGATTTCCAGCGCAATGGTGCCGTTGCACATTGCCACGCAATGTTTGACGCCAAGGTACTGGGCGATGCGCCGTTCGAACTCCTGCACCACCGGACCGTTGTTGGTCAGCCAGCGGCTGTCGAGAATCTCGCTGACCCGTTGCAAAAAGCCTTCGCGGTTGCCGATGTTCGGTCGGCCGACATGCAGGGTCTCGCCGAACGCAGGCGGCGCACCGTTGATGGCAAGATCACTCTTGCCGTGGATGATCTTGTATGGCACGGTGGATTCGATCTGGCTTGGGCTGTCTGGCATGGCGCAAGCGTACTGCAACCGGGTCCGGCCGGACGATATGCCGGTCTCGCGGGATCAATGATCCTGGGCTGAGAGCACTGAAGCCACGGACCCGATCACCCGTTCGAAATCCGCATCCGTCAGCTTCGGCGACAAAGGTAAGCTAACGGTTCGGCGCCCGAGCCGCGTGGCGTTCGGCCACTGCTCCGGCCTCCAGCCGAAGCGTTGCTGATAGAACGGGTGCTCCGGCACGGAAAGGTAGTGCACGCCGGTACCAATGCGGCGTGCGTTCATGGCATCGAGAAAGGCGTCGCGGGAAATGCCGCAGCGTGCTTCATCGACCATGATCGTGAACAGGTGATAGGCGTGCCTGGTGTCAGGCGCTGGAGTCGCGGGAAGGTCGATCGGCAGGTCGGCGAAGGCTTTCATGTAGCGATTCCATATCGCTTCGCGGCGCTGCCAGTTCTGTTCCACGCGCGCGAGCTGATGGATGCCGATCGCGGCTTGCAGATCCATCATGTTGTATTTGAAGCCGGCTTCCACGACTTGGTAGTGCTTGTAGCCCTGGTCGCCGAAACGATGCCAGGCATCCTTGCTCATCCCATGCAGCGCCAGCACCTTCGCGCGCGCGACGTGCGTTTCGTCGCGGCCCGTGATCATGCCACCTTCACCGGTGACGACATTCTTGGTGGCGTAGAAGCTGAAGCAACCGAAGTCTCCGAAGGTGCCTGCCTTTCGACCGTGATACGTGGTCTCGATGGCGTGCGCACAATCCTCGATCACCATCAGGCCGTGCTTGTCGGCGATGGCCATGATCGCATCCATTTCGCAAGCTCGGCCTGCGAAGTGCACCGGCAGGATCGCGCGGGTGCGCGGCGTGATCGCGGCTTCGATCGCGGCGGGATCGATGTTCTGCGTTTCAGCATCGACGTCCGCCAACACCGGCGTCAGGCCGGCATGGATGATCGCGTTCACCGATGCGCAAAAAGTCATCGGTGTGGTGATGACTTCACTGCAAGGTTCAAGACCGGCGGCCACCATGCTGACGTGCAGTGCCGCGGTGCATGAGTTCACCGCGGCGACCTGCGTGGGTCGCAACTGTTGATAGGCGGCGAAATCCTTCTCGAACTCCGCCACGCGCGGCCCAGTGCCCAACCACGCGGATTCCATGCAGGCGACGACTGCGTCGATCTCGGCCTGCTCGATCAGCGGCGAACCGAAGATGAGGAAGGGCAGGTCCTTGTCGGAGGCATTCATGGGGTGCGTGTGGTACTGAGAAAAGGCCGCGATTGACCAAAATCGTCATGGAAGGGATTGGTCCGCGGATGCAGGGACTTGCCCGTTCCGCGCTGCGTAGATTGTGTCTGGATCGTGGTGGGAAAGCGCTTTGGCCAACGCCGGAGCCAACGATGCGGCGTATGTTCCAGTCATGTGTTCGCTGTCCCTGAACACGATCTTGCCATCGATTTCGGCATGGCAGATTCCGACTGGGCAAACGCTGTTTGTCATGTCAACAACATGGACGTGGCTATAGGGGGTGGCGGCAATTCGAAGCCATTGAAACAATTTTGCGTCGTAGGGGTTATAGGCAGGTGCAGTGCACCGCGAGCTTCCGGCAAGCGCCCGGTACAAGGTACTTCGTGGCGCCAAGCACGATGGGCCATCGAATGGCAGCCGAGGTGTTGCCCGCATGATGTAAATCTGCTTGGCGGCAGGCGCGATTTCCGCGAGAACGCGACGAGTACCCATAATCCATTGGGCTTTCTTGAGCCGGTTTGCAGTGGATCCGAGCATGATCACTTCGGGCTTGATGATGGTGATGTCGCGCAAAGCGGCCTTGCGCCATTGCGAGCATTCCGTGTATTCGCGGCCGATGCGCGGATAAAAGATTGGCTCATCCACCATTGGACAGGATGACTTGGTCATGACCAGCAGTCGCCAACCGGGCTTGTCGAAAATTCGCGCGTAGGCGGGGAACCACTGCAGGGCAATACTGTCACCGATAGCAACCGCCGTGTGCTTCGCGTGTGGGTCACCGAAGGAGCAAATTTTTACGCGCGCGGAGTGATACCAGTCATCGCAGCCCATGCTGTAGATGACAGGTGCATCGAAGTGAGCCGCGACGAAGCGTAGCTGCCGCGGGTCGTTCATGCGTGCCTGTGCCGAGTCGTGCCAGCGCAAGGCAAGCGAGCCCACGAGAATCATGATTGCCAGCCCCGCGAATACCGCCAAGCGGGGCTTTGCAAGCAGTTTGCGATTGTGCCGGATCGGTGTTTCAAAGAACCTGTAGGAGAGTGCGGCGATCAGTAGCGACAATAGAACCAGCAGCAAGCGATTCCATCCGTTGCGCGCGTCAACGAGTTGAGCGCCAAGCAGCAATACGGGCCAATGCCACAGGTACCAGGCATACGAGACCCGGCCGATGGCCTGCATGGGCCGTGTCGACAACCAGCCGGTTGCCTCTCGCCACCTGGCTTGTCCGATCCCTGCCGTCAACGTCAGCGCAGTACCCAACGTAGGCAGCAACGCCCAAAAGCCCGGGTACGGTACGGACCCGTCGATTAGCAATGCTGCCGCGAGGATCATCGCCAGTCCGGTCCAGCCAGCGAATATCGACCATGCTGCCCCTGGCTTCCACGCCCCTGTTTGGTATTTGGGCGTGCCCACGATCAGAAACACGAGTGCACCGAGGGCGAATTGCCATGCGCGTGATGGCATCATGTAGAACGCCAGGCGTGGGGCGTGCCAGGTCCAATAGATCGACAAAGCCAAGGCCAATGCAAAAACGCTACCGAATACATATTTGAGGCGCACTGTGGTCGGTAGCCGTTTCGTGCCCGCCCATGCCCCCAGTCCCAACACGACGAGCAGTGGCCAGACCAGATAGAACTGTTCCTCGACACCCAGTGACCACGTGTGCAGAAAAAGGTTGGTTTCCGCGCCCGGCGCGAAGTAATCCATGTTCGCGAAAGCAAAATGGAAGTTGCTAAGCCACAGCGCCGCGCTGGTTGCCGCAAGCGCCTGCTGGCCCTGTCCGTTGGCCGCCAGCAGCAACCGGCCGAGTACGCAGGCGACGGCCAGCATCAGCAACAGTGCAGGAAGTAGCCGGCGCAATCTGCAGGCATAGAAATTCGCAAATCGAAAGGTCCCGGTGGTATGGATCTCCTGTACCAGCAAACCGGTGATGAGATACCCGGACAAAACGTAGAACACGTCAACGCCGACAAAGCCACCGGTCAGCCACGGCACTTTGGCGTGGCACGCGACGACCAGCAGGATCGCGACCGCTCGCAATCCCTCGATATCGGCTCGGTAGCCGAGCCGGTAATCCCCTGACGGTTTGAACACTCCTGTCAACTCCCCTTAGGCGTCGATTTGCCTTGCCCCGCGAGCCGTTCCAGAACGGCGATTTGCTGATCAAGACGCCCGGCAAGATTCATGCGCCGAAGCGCGTCGATCTGCTCCAATGCCAACTCGGTCTGGCCGTAGCGCGCATACAGGGCGGCAAGGTCGACTCGGTAGGCGGATTCGGAAGGCGCCTTGCGGACAGCTTGGGCAAGATATTTTTCCGCTCGCATGTCGTCGTGAAGGATGTCGCGCTGAAAATCGGCGTACGCACCGTCGAGCCGCGCGATGGGGTGAGGGCGTGAAAGCGCTGCCTCGTAGGCGTGTTGCAAATTGGCGATGTCGAACTTGCAAATGTTGGCGACATAGCAATTGGTCAGCGAGACCAGGGCGGAGATGTCTTCTTGGCGGGTCGGCTGGTCGCGCAACTTGGGGATCATGGAGTCCCAGTACTCGCGATCGTCGCCTTGATGACCGTGGTCGGCGAGCATGATCATTGCCTGTTCGGGTAATGCGGACGCGCCTGGAATTGCAGCGGCCTGGCGCAGATACTTCCACGCATTGTCCCGCGCCTTGCCGGGCTCATAGCTGGATGCGATCAGTAATAGGCGACCGGCCTCGTACACCGCGCGCGGCGATTCGGGATGGCGATTGGCTTCGGCGATGGCCAAGCGCAAAGGATTGGACCATTCCCGGGCGCGCAGGTTGGTCGCTGTCGCGAACCACAGCAACGCAACTGCAACAACGAGGCCGCGCACGATCGGCAGCGCGATTTTCCATCGGAGGCCAAGCAGCAATGCTCCCGCCGCGAGCAATACGCCGATCGACGCAAAGTACATCCGCTGTTCGTACACCAGTTCCAATGGAATGATGGTTGCCGTGAGCAATTGCGCGGCGAAGAACCAGCCGATACCGAGCGACACCAGCGGGCGGCGATTGCGCAACAACACCGCAATCACGATCAGCGCCGCCAGCAAGACGATCGCACCGAGCGTGGTCCACGGCGTCAGCAGCCCCGTCGATTTCACGATCTCGTCGTGATACAGGCTCAACACCATCGGGTTGGGCAGCAGGGTCCAGTGCAGGTAATCCACCAGCACGCGTGGTTCGGTCAGCAGTCGTTGCGCGAGGGTGAAGTCGCGCCCTGCCAGCACACCCGGGCGCAAGACGCCACGCAGCAACCACAGGAAGCCCAGCACCGCGGGAATGAACAGCGTGACGACGAACGTCCACCAGATGCGCTTGTCTTGGGTTGAGGAGATGGATGCCGGATATTGCACCGCAGTCAACCCTGAAACCGATTCCGGGTTCGACCCCCGGATCAAGTCCGGGGCAGGCTCTGCGGATCGCCCCGGAATGCCAATTTCGTTGTGATTTGCGTCGGGTTCGCTATTCCGGATGCCTGCGTCGTTCTTGACACCATTCGGAGCACCGGTGCCCCTTTCATCATTTCGGGCGTTTGTGTCTTTCTTTTCGTCATTCCGGACGCCGCGCAGCGGCGATCCGGAATCGGTTTGTTGCCATTCTTCGGCCCCCGGCTTGGCTGCAAACCGCAGCACGATCCATTCGGCCAGAAACGCAAACAGCGGCAACAGCACAGCGGTTTCCTTGGACGTCAGCCCGATCGCCGTGCCCAGCACGATCCCGCTGACTGCCAATGCGAAGCCATGCCGGTCGCGGCGCGTGCTGTCGGCGGTCAACATCATCCAGCGTCCATGGAGGTACGCCCACAGCCCGGCCACGACGAATATCTGACACAGGCTTTCCATGCGCTGCACCACATATAGCACCGCCATCAGGTTGATCGGCAGCAGCATCCAGGCGACACTGACGATCAGTGCAAGGCGCGTGGCGGCGGCATCGTTGATTGCAGGAAAGCCATCCCCTCTCGCGCTGCGCGCGCGTTCGCTTCGATCGGCCTTTCCCGCAGAAGGGGGAGGATCTTCACCCCCTTCCGCAGGAAGGGGGTCGCGCGCAGCGCGGGGGGATGTGTTCCGCAACCCCAGCAACCGCAACAGCACCCTCAGCACGCAAAACAACAGCACGCCGTTGACTAGGTGAATGATCACGTTGGTCAATTTGAACGGCCACGGATCGCCGCCACCGAAATACCAGTTCAGCGAGAACGTCAGCGACGCCAGCGGGCGATGCAAGAAACTCGATGGCGACGAAATCGCCGAGTTCACCCAGGACGCCAGCGTCGAATGTCCAGGTGTGATGTGGATCGCCCCGTTTTCAACGATGTTCGGGTAATCGTCGAACACCCAGCCGCCGGTGAGCCCGGGCCAGTACACAACCGCTGCGATGACGACCGCGATAGCCAGCAGCAACCACGGCAGCCATTTGCGAACGCGGTCACTCAGGTGCATGGGTGCAGTCCGGGTGCATGAGGCCATGCATGGTAGCGAAAAGAGATGTGCGCAGCGTTTCATCGGACGCCATTGCGTCGCCTCGATGCGCGCGGCGCCTGATGAGTGTCTCTCCAGGCCGACTCACGAGGATGGCGTCGTGGCTGCCGCGGCTTCCAGCGATTTTCGCAGATACATGACCTCGTGCTGCCAGTAGCCCTGTCGTTGCAACACCCATGCATGGATGCGTTGCATGCCGAGGCCGGGCCGAGGCGACTTCGGCAATGTGGCGAGGTAATCGAGATGCTCGAGCCCGAGTTTCGGGTAGCCGGCTTCCGCCATCGTGGCCGCCTGTCTCAGTGCAATTTCAGGATGCGGGGATTGTCGCAACGCAAGGTTGAAATCCTGAAGGGCTGGACGTGCCCGGTGTTGCGCGAGTTGCAAAGCGCCCCGCAGGT
>Ga0207707_10003023_pt1 | contig 14950 bp, 14 predicted proteins | sample KBSC83BmetaG_FD_184336 | JGI IMG/M metagenome (GOLD analysis project Ga0207707, IMG submission 184336) | Corn rhizosphere microbial communities from Kellogg Biological Station, Michigan, USA - KBS C8-3B metaG (SPAdes) (version 2) | ecosystem: Host-associated > Plants > Roots > Rhizosphere ...
ATCGATGGTCACCGGGTCCACGATCATGCCGCTTTCCGAGCGCTTCACACGATCGACTTCCTCGGCTTGCTTGTCGATCGACATGTTCCGATGGACGATGCCAATGCCGCCTTGCTGCGCTAATGCTATGGCCAGGTGGGATTCGGTGACGGTGTCCATGGCGGAGCTCACCACCGGAATATTCAATCCGATATTGCGCGTGAACCAAGTACGGGTATCAGTGTCGGCGGGCACGACGCTGCTGCGCGAGGGCACCAGCAGGATGTCGTCAAAAGTGAGTCCTTCCGTTATCGTTTCAGGGATCATGCGAGGTTATCTAAGATGATACAGCATGGCCGCGATAGGACAGCGCGGCGCGCCGGTGATATGCTTGTGGCCATGTCCAGACTAACCCGCAACCTGCTGTTTTCGTTGCTGTTACTCGCGCCGATCGCGGCTGCGCAGTCCGTCCGGCTGTACGTGTTCGACAACGGCGTCATCAAAGGCATCGATCCAGCGTTGTTTCAACTGAAGAAGGAAGACATCGCTACTTCCGATATGGTGGTGGCGTCGTATCTGGTCGTGCACCCGAAGGGCACGCTGATCTGGGATACCGGCGCGATTCCGGATGGCGATCTCAACGCTGACGGAACTCCGGTGACGCAAAGATTGTACACGGCCAGCAAGACCTTGAAGTCTCAACTGGCGGCTGCTGGATTTAAAGCGGGAGACATTACGTATCTGGGTCTCTCGCATTATCACGGCGACCACACCGCCAACGCGAATGACTTCGCGGGCGCCACTTGGCTGGTGCAGCAACCCGAGCGCGACGCCATGTTCGCGGAGAAGCCTCCGAACATTACACAATTTGCCCAGTATGCGGCGCTGAAGAATAGCAAAACGAAGATTCTGAAGGGCGAAGACTATGATGTTTTCGGTGATGGCACGGTGCTGATCAAAGCCACCTACGGGCACACGCCCGGCCACCAAGTGCTGTTTGTGAAATTGGCTAAGACTGGGCCGATTCTGCTCGCCGGCGACTTGTATCACTACCAGGAAGAACGCGGTACCAGCAAAGTACCGACTTTCGAATTCAACAAGGAACAATCGCTCGCCAGCCGCGCCGTGATCGAAGCGTTTTTGAAACAGACCGGCGCGCAACTCTGGATCGAACACGATCTGGCGAATTTCAACAAGTTGAAGAAAAGCCCGGCGTTTTACGAATAGTTCTACTTCTGGACTGAGAGGGACAGTACACTCAATCCCCAAACAGCCTTTCGACCGTGTCGCCGACGGTTCCGCATTGGGGATTGAGTGTACTGTCCCTCTCAGTAGTCACGAGTAGATCATGAACTCGAGCAGGTTGCCATCGGGATCGCGCACGTAGACACTGGAGGCGCCCTTTTTACGTCCGCCCTGGCGCACGACTGGACCTTCGATGGGCTTAGCTCCGGCGCGGTTGAGCATGGCTTTGAGCGCCGCTGCGGTGCCTTCCCAGACAAAACATAAATCGCCGCACGGCGGCTTGGCGGCGGGAGCGCGCAACGTGAACGACTCGCGCTGCCAGGTCGCGGGGCGATGAAAATTGATCATGTTTTCGCCGATGTACACGGAGCACGCGACGGCGTTTTCAATCACGTCGAATCCCAACCCGCGGTAGAACGCCAGCATGGCGTCGGTGTTCTGCATGGGCAGCGCCACGTGATCGAAACCGCTGACTCTTCCGGCGGGCTGCGCGTGCAATTGCGTGGCGGCCCCCGCCGCGGCTACGCGTCCTATGAACCCGCGGCGGGAGGGTGTTTTCTTGAGCATATGCGAGAGCCTACCACGGGCGGGAGGGGAAGCGGTGACACCAAGAGGGGGAAAGCACTAAGGCGAGCGACCCAGCAGGAGTCAGGGTTTTGCCCGAGTTCCGAGTGAGGCGGTTCCAGGGGATACTACCCTTTAACCCCATGTCCGCCCCCCTTGCCGGTAAGTTCCAGGATCATTATGAAGTGCTCGGAGTCGACCCCAAGGCCGATGCCGAAACCGTTCAGCAAGCTTATGCAGAACTGGCAAAGAAGTTTCATCCCGGCAATCCCGTCAGCGGAGATGCGGAGGCGTTCGAGGCCGTCAATATGGCCTACGAAGTTCTCTCCGACCCGGCACAGCGGCACGCGTTCGATAATTTGAAGGGCACTGGTGAGGATCTGAACTGCCCCAAGTTCAGCGGTCTGGAGTTTTTCAATTCGTTGGGGCGCGAGGCCGGCCTGCGTTCCGCGCTGCTCTGTATTCTTTACGACCGCCGGCGGAGCAAGCCTTTGAAGCCCGGAATGCCGATGCGGTATGTGGAAGCAATGCTCGCGGCGAGCCTGGATGAACTGTTTTTCGTGCTGTGGTATTTGAAGCAGCGGGGATGGGTAGCGAGCGACGACAAAAGCAACATTCTGATCACAGTGCAGGGGATGGATTATTTGGAAGGCAACCAGCCGACGGCTGCGCTGGTGATGCCGCATATAAAATCGTCAGCGCTAGAGGAGCAGCAAGGTCCACCCAACGTGTTGGTGGCGGCTCTGAATGCCGCGCTGGCCAGCCGGACGGCCAAGAATTGAAGATGGATAAGGCCGCTGGCCACGCCGCGATTCCTTCCAGGGAAACTCGGGCGTGACACAGCGATGGTTTCGCGGCACTCCGCAACGAAGTGCAACGGTAAGATTTAGCTGCCCTGACTGGAAGCAACGGCCATCACCGACCCGACCTTCGAGAAGATCGTGCTGATGCTGGACGCTACGCCCGGCATGACTGCACCGGCCGCCACCGCCACAAAACCAGCCATCAATGCGTACTCGATGAGATCCTGACCGCGTGTATCTTTCAGAGCTTTCAATTTCAATAATAGATTTTTCATAAGCGCTTCTCCTCTTGATTCCTATCGGCGCGTTTCGCCGTTGATTCACAGTAACAGTGAACTTCCTTTGGGAAAATCGGGGTTTCACGCGGTTGAAGCGCTAAAAAGCCTTGCCTGTCGGTCGTTTCACCGTACTCCTCACCAGCACCCGCAGCCTATCAATCGCTAGACGCGGTCCAGAGCGGCGTTCACTGCTGGGCGTAGCAACAGGATCAATAATCCAGAAGCGACTGAGCACACCGCCAAGAACAGCAGCGCGCGCTCGAAGCCACCGAAGCGATCGCTGACGAAGCCAATGACGTAGGGTCCGATGAAGCCTCCCAGGTTGCCGAAAGAGTTGATCAGTCCGATGCTGGCGGCAGCGGCGGTCTTGCCCAGCAGGATGTTCGGCAGCGGCCAGAAGCCGGGGTGCGCGCTGTAGAATCCGATGGTTGCGATGGAGAGCAGGAACACGCTGATCCAAACGTGGCTGGTGGTGAAGGCGCAGATGAACATCGCAACTCCGGCCATAGTGCGCGGAATCGCCGCGTGGAAGATGCGTTCGCCGGTGCGATCGGAATGCCAGCCGTTGAGCATCATCGCCGGCAGCGCGCATAACGCCGGAATCGCGGCGATCAGACTGACTTGCGAAAGGCCATAGGTCGAGAGGCCCTGCACCATTTTGGGGAGCCACAAGCTGACGCCGTAGGTGGCGGTAAGGCCCAGCATTAGCGTTACGGCCATTAGCAATACCGTGGGATTGCGCAGCGCTTGCCACGCGGACTCTAGAGTCGAACGGTGGCTGCGCTTTTCGGCGCGTTTCAGTTGCGCCACCAGCCACGCGCGCTCGTCGTCCTTCAGCCACTTGGCTTGCTCGGGATGATCGGTCAAATAGAAGATGGTGACGATGCCGGCGACCACCGCTGGTAGGCCCTCCAGGATCAACAGCCAGCGCCAGCCCGCCAGGCCCATCCAGTGAATCTTAAGAAAAATGGCCGAGAGCGGGCCGCCGATGACGGCCGAAGCCGGGATGGCCGCGAAAAAAATCGCGATGGCTTTGCCGCGATCCTCCGGCCGGTACCAGTGGCTCAAATATACGATGATGCCCGGTACGAAACCGGCCTCGGCGATGCCCAGAATAAAGCGTAGCCAGTAGAACTGCTGCTCGCTGCGGATCAGTCCCGTGAGCGAGGCCACCAAGCCCCAGGTGATCATGATGCGGGCGATCCATTTACGGGCGCTCCAGACTTCCGCCAGAATTGACCCGGGCACTTCGAGCAGAAAATAACCGATGAAGAAAATGCCGCCGCCGAGGCCAAAGACGTAGTTGGAGAACCCCAACTCGCGGGTCATCTGCAGGCCGGCGAAGCCTACATTGACACGGTCGAGGTAGGAGATAAGGTACAGCAGGAACACAAACGGCATCAGGCGCCGATCGACGTGCCGGCGGGTGCGTTCCGCGATATCCGTGGAAACCATGAACTCATCCATGAACGACGCAGTGTAACATGGTCTCTGCTACACTGAAGGTTCCCCATATGATTTCAGCAACACAACTGCGTCCTGGCATGGTGGTCAAGTGGAACGGCGAGCTGTTTTCGGTCTTCAAAATGGAGCATCGGACGCCGGGCAACTTGCGCGGATTCGTGCAGGTGAAAATGCGCAAGATGAGCTCGGGCACCATGATGGAGCATCGTTTTTCGTCGGAAGACAAGATTGAGCGTGCCTCGCTCGATCAGCAGGATATGGAATACTTGTACGACGACGGCGAGTTCTTCTATTTCATGAACACCGAGACGTTCGAGCAACTGCACCTGACGCGCGACTTCCTGGGCGATGCCACGAATTTTCTGATCCCGAACTTGAAAGTGGAGATCGAGTTCTACGAAGGCACTCCCATGGGTATCGAACTGCCGCCGACGGTGGACTTGACGGTGGTTGAGACTGAGCCAGGGCTCAAAGGAGCAACCGTTTCGAACGTGACTAAGCCCGCGAAGACTGAGACTGGTCTGGTGGTGCAGGTCCCCCCGTTCATCAGCGAAGGCGAGAAGATCCGCGTGTCGACTTCAGAGAGCGCTTACCTCGAACGGGCGTAAGTTATCCGCGCGCCTTCGGGTGCGCCTTGTCGTACACCGCCATCAAATCCGTAAGCGATACCTGAGTGTATTTCTGCGTCGTTGCCAGGCGCGCATGGCCCAGCAGTTCCTGGATCGCACGTAGATCGGCGCCATCGGCGAGCAAGTGCGTCGCAAAAGCGTGGCGCAGGCTATGCGGATGCAAGGCGGCGTCGCCCGAAACCATACGCGCGTAGAATTTCACGATTTCGCGAGCGCCACGGTCTGACAGGCGCGTGCCGCGGTGGTTCACAAGCAGGGCGCGCTCACCTGGCTGGGCGGTGCGTTTTGCCAGATATTTTGCGAGCGATGTGGAAGCTTTCTCGCCGTAGGGAACCTGGCGCTCTTTGCGGCCTTTGCCGCGCACCCGTATCCAGCGGTCACGCAAATCGAAGTCGTCGATATTTAGCCCTACCAGCTCGCTGATGCGCAGGCCGCATCCGTAGAGTAATTCGAACAAAGCCACGTCACGTTCGGGATACGGGCGCTCGAACTTGTCCTGCGCGACGCCGTCGACCAAGGTGTTGGTTTGTTCGGCGGTAGGCACGATGGGCACGCGCTTGGGCGCCTTCGGAGTTCGCAACGCGCGCGCGGCATTCGTCGGTACGGATTTTTCGCGCAATAGAAACTGGAAAAACGAACGCACGGCGGCGAGCTTACGGCGGATCGAAATGGGATCGAGCTTGCGGTGGTAGAGGCTAGTCAGCCATTCGCGCAGCAACGGAGCGTCGATGGCCGCGGGCGCGGGCGGATCGGTTCCCGGCGGCGCGAAGTAGGCCAGGAATTGCTCCAGGTCCGATGCGTAGTTGCGGATCGTGTGCACCGAGGCGTTTTCGCGGCCGAGTTCGCCTAGATAACGTCCAATCGCGTGCGCCAGTTCAGACATGGGCACACAGATATTCTTCGAGCGCGGCCAGCGCGCGGCGGCACACTTCGGCGTAGCGCACTTTCTTGTCGCGCGGTGGATTTTCCAGCTTGGGCAGTAAGTCGAACGTGATATTCGCAGGCTGGTAATGCAGGGGATCGGCTCCGGAGACGTAGGCCGTGAGCGAACCCATGGCGGTTTCGCGCGGGAAAGCCCGCGGCGTTTCGCCGGCGGCTAAGGCTACCGCGGCGCGCCCGGCCATGAGTCCGGTGGCAATGGACTCGACATATCCTTCGACGCCTGAGATCTGACCGGCGAAGAAGATATTTGGGCGCGCGCGCATTTGCAGAGTGGGTGCAAGCAGGGCTGGTCCGTTGATATAGGTGTTGCGATGAACCTGTCCGAAGCGCAGGAACTCGGCGTGTTCGAGGCCCGGGATCATTCGCAGGACCCTCTGCTGATCCCCGAAGCGCATGTGATTCTGGAAGCCTACCAGGTTATAACTCCCGGCGCGCGCGTCTTCCTGCCGCAGCTGGACGACAGCCCAGGGCCGGCGGCTAGTGCGCGGATCGATGAGGCCCATGGGCTTCATGGGACCGAAGCGCAAAGTATCGCGCCCGCGCCGCGCGATTTCTTCGATCGGGAGACAAGCCTCAAAGTAGCGCACCGTGTCTTCCTCAATGTGCGCGGGGACACTGTCCGCGGCTAACAGTGCGTTCAGGAACGCTTCGTATTGTTCTTTATTGAATGGACAGTTCAGATAATCGGCGGTGCCGTCGAGCGATTTGTCGTAGCGCGAAGCACGGAAGGCGATGGAGATGTCGATCGATTCAGCATCGATGATGGGGCTGATGCTGTCGTAGAAAAACAGGCGGCCGGAACCGGTGACGCGCGCGATTTCCCGCGCCAGGGCATCCGAAGTCAGCGGCCCGCTGGCGATGATCCAAATGTGATCGTCATCGAGCGTGGTCACTTCTTCGCGGCGGATTTCTATGGCTGGCTCGGCTGCGATTGCACGGGTGATTTCAGCGGCGAAGATTTCACGATCGACGGTAAGAGCATGGCCAGCCGGGACGCGGGCGCGCGGTGCAATCTCGCCGATCAACAGCGAACCTAAGCGGCGTAGTTCTTCCTTCAGCAGCCAAGGCGCACTATTTTGCTGTTCGCTCTTGAGGGAATTGCTGCACACCAACTCTGCCAGGTCGCCGGTCTTGTGCGCCGGAGTCTGCCGCAGCGGGCGCATTTCGTAGAGCACCGCGCGGCCACCGGCGCGCGCCGCCTGCCAAGCGGCCTCGCATCCGGCCAAGCCGCCGCCGACGATGTGAATTTCTCTCACTGCCTCCTATTATCGATCAGCGGCGATTTTCAGAGTCTCCGCTGCTTTCAAGAGGGAAAGGCGCAGAGGATCATTTCCACCGAACGACGCGGCCGCCCGGTTGAGACTGGACGAAGCTTCGACGTTGTGGCGTTCCGTTTTTCCTAAATCCCCCAACTCCGTTTGCAAACGCGCCGCCGAGGCATGCAGACGCCAGGACACCGAAGGCAGGTCGTGATTTTGGATACTGGCGAAGGCTTGCTCCATACATTCGAGCGCCCGCGGCAAATCGCCTTTGCGCATCGCTACGCGCGCCATCGCTTCCCAGGCCGGTGCGCGCAAGGCAGGGTCTTCGGTAGTCAGGGCGTCCTCTAAGAACTGGTCGGCCGCGGCGCTGGCGTGTTGCAGATCGTCAAGATCCAGATATGCACCCACCAGTCCGAACTCCGCAATCATGCGCCAATACCACTGCAGGAAGAACTTGGGGGTGGGTTGGCGATCGCGTACTTGTAAGAAAAGTTTGAGCGCATCCCCGGGCTGTCCGTTCGCCAGATCCGCATAGGCAATCGTCAGCATGGCCATGGTACGGACCTGCCCGGCGGGTTCTTCCACGTGCGTTTCGAGCAAGTTTTCCGCGATCTGCCGTGCGCCTGCGAAGTCGAACGCCTGCATGTGCAGCCATCCCAGCATGGCCGCGAAGAGCCCGCGCCACGGCTGGTTGCCGTTCTTCTCGGCGAGTTCCATGCCGCTCTCCACCGCCCCGCGCAGCTCGCCCCACCAGCCTAGATGCATCAGCGCCAGTGCCAGCGAGGAAAGGCATGAGAGATACACCACCAGGCTGTGGGTCTCCGCAGCTTTTTCGAGGCCCGAGCGGGCGATCTCGTAGGCGTCGCGATATTCGCCGTGCAGCGCCTGCACGTGCGCGTAAAGAATTTCGTAATACGCGGGTTTTTCCGGGCCCAACAACTCGCCGATTTTCCGCCGCGCCGCGGCACAGCGGTCCGCTTGCTGCTTGCTCCAACCGTTGGTGATGATGTGCCAAGTGCCGGCCAGCATTTCCGTGCGGGCCTGCAGCAACGGATCGTCATGCGTGGCGCACACGCGAACCGCGCGCTCGCACAACGCCACGCAGGCGTCGGGATCGGAGAAAGCCATCACCCGCGCGAGCCGCGTGAGGGCATTGACCTGCGCCACTTTCAACGCGCGCTGTTCCGCTAGAGCGACCACTATGCCATCGGCTTCGGCCGAGCCATCCAAGTCCCCCACGGCGTAGCGTGCGTCACTGATGCGCTCGCGGATTTCGATCTCCAGGTCGCGCGCCGGATCGGCTGAGACGCCCGACAGCAATCCCAGAGCGTGTTCCAGGATCGCAGTTGCGTCACGATGCGCGTAACGGCGGGCGGCGTTTTCCGCGCTCAGAATCAGATAACGTGCCGCCGGCTCGAACTGGCGGCCCTGTTCGAAGTGCAAAGCTAGTTCGGAGGCCAATTCCAGCGTGGCATCTGGCCCCGATAGCTCCTGGGCTTTCTCCGCCAGCAGGCGATGCAAACGCGAACGCTGCGCGGGGGGCACGCGGCGGTACAATGCTTCGCGATACAGCGAATGCCGAAATTCGTAATGCGCGGATTGGGTTCCGCCCAGCACCCCGGACGCCCTGCCGGGCCTCAGAAACTGCTGGCGCTCAGCGAATCGCTCGCAGGTTTCTTCGGCTTCGGCGACGCCCGTGCCGAGCATCGCCGCCACTGACCAAGCCGAAAACCGCCGCCCCGCAACACTGGCGCTCTTGAGCACGCGTTGCTCGGGTTCGCTGAGGCGCTCCACCTGAATCTCCAGCATCTGTTGCAGTGTTTCCGGAACGTCCGGCACGATCTGCTCCAGTGGCGCGGTCAGGCTCCACGACCCTTGTTCTTCTGCCAACAAGCCGCTCTTTACTAGATCGCTGGCGATGGCGGTCATGAACAGCGGGTTGCCTTCGGAGTGACGGTGCACCAACTCCGCCAAGCCCGTGGGGAGCGCGGAGCCTGGAAATTCTTCGGCCAGATACTTCGCGACGTCCGCTTCCGTCAAGCGCTCCAAGGCAATTTCGGAACACAACTTATGCATCACTAAATCCTGGCGCAAGCCCTTCAGGGGGCTCTGCAGCAGAATCACATCCACTGGACGGTAGCTTCCCAGCACCAAAAGTTTCGCAGGACCACGGCGCCGCGCCAGCGCTGAAATCAAATCCAGCGTGGACGGGTCCACCCAATGCAAATCTTCGAGAATCAGCGCCAGTGGATGCTTCGCCGTCAGCGATTCCAGAGCCTCGCAGATTTCACGCACCATGCGCTCGCGCGTCGCGCCCAGGATTTCGCGCTGCAATGCGTCACGCTGCTCGGGCTTAAGCAGGGACGGGAACTGGAGCAGCCAAGTGGGCGCCTGCGACGCCAGAATCTGAATGGTGCCTTCGGCTCCCGCTCCGCGCACCAGGTGGCTGAAAGCATCCAGGATCGGATAATAAGCTTCCTTGCCGCCAAATCCTTCGACGCACTGGCCGCGCGCGATGCGCATGTTCTCGTGGCCGCCCAAACGCTGCTCGAAGGCATCGAGCAAGGTGCTCTTGCCGACGCCCGCTTCCCCGGTTACCAGAACCAGTTGGCGGTGGCCTTGGAGGGCCTTACGCAGATGTGAATCCAATTCCTTAAGGTCGCGTTCGCGTCCCACCGGCGCCGACGGAGCGCCAACCGAGGGCGCAAACGCTTCTTCCTGGAGATCCGCCACAAACCGGTAGCCGCGCTTCGGCAGGGTCTCGATGAATCGCGGCGTCTTATGGTCGTCGCCCAGTACCTTGCGCAACTCCAAAATGTATTTGCGCAGAATTTCGGGTTGGACGTAGGTTTCCGGCCAAACAGCTTCGAGAAGTTCCTCTTGCGTTACCAAGCGCCCCGGGTGGTCTACCAGAAAGCGCAGCACCGCGAACACCTTGGGCGTCAAGGTGATGCGGGTCTCGCCCCGCCATAGACACTGGTTTATGGGGTCCAGCCGAAACGGACCAAACGCTTTCATTTGCTAGCCTTACACACCCAAAGGAGTCCTTTGATTATATACAGCCTGCTCGAAGGATGCCTGCCGATTTCACGGCGTTACCTGTGAGACTTCACGGAAACGAAACGGTTTCTTCACGGCGGATTGTGCTCCTTACGGTTAATCTGGATTTGGTCATGCAGGGAGCTTATGTGGTGCATTTAGGAGCGCCCGACAAACAGAGCCAGGAAGAGCTCGAAGGCCGCATAGAAGAAGTGGATACCGGAAAATCCTTACGGTTTCGTTCGGGAGGCGAGTTAATTCAATTCCTGCGCGAGCGCCTAAAGGTAGCCCGGACCGAACCGGAAAGAGACAAATAATACGGGGCGCCGCTCTTGGACAAGCGGCGCCGCCCGGAATCAGGGTTGTCGGAGGAAATGGCAGGGTGGGACGTTCCCACCCTGCTTTTGTTTGCACTTGCCGCTAGCCCGTACCCGGAATGGCGGCACTTCATCGCGGGGTACTGCCGCGGTGGGCAAAAGCAGGGTGGCTTCGGCCGCCCTTTTTTGTTGATAGGCTGGGTTTGCGCTAAGCGCAGGGCGAGGCGCGGGTGGGCCGCTGCACGGCCATGATATCCTCGGTTGGATACCATGAAAACCAGCACGGAACGCATTCTTACAACTCATGTCGGGAGCCTGCCGCGCCCCCAGGACGTAGTGGACTTATTGTTTGCCCAGGACCGCGGTGAGCCGGTCGACCAGGCGCTCTTCGACTCGACCATGAAGCGCGGCGTCACCGACGCCATTCGCAAGCAAGAGGAATCCGGTGTCGACATCGTCAGCGACGGCGAGACCAGCAAAATCAGCTACGCCACCTACATCCGCCATCGCCTGACCGGTTTTGAAGGCGATTCCTCGCGGCCCACGCCGCAGGATCTGGACGATTTCCCGGAGTATCGTGACCGCCTGGTCGCCGCGGGCCACTCGGCTACGTATAAGCGGCCGGTGTGCAAGGGTCCCATCAAGGTGAAGGACCTGAGCGCGCTGCAAAAAGACATCGACAACATGAAGGCCGCGCTCGCCCCTGCGAAGGTGACCGAAGGCTTCATGAACGCGGTGTCGCCCGGGACCATCGCGGTGTTCCAGCCCAACGAATACTACCCGACGCACGAAGCCTATCTGGGCGCGCTGGCGGATGCCATGCGCGAAGAGTACGAGATGATCGTCAAATCCGGGTTGCTGCTGCAGCTGGATTGTCCGGACCTGGCGATGGGCCGGCACACACGTTTCAAGAAACTTACCGACGAAGAATTTCTGCGCAACGCCGAGATGCAGGTGGAGGCGCTCAACCACGCGCTGGCCAACGTCCCGGCGGATCGCGTGCGTCTGCATGTGTGCTGGGGCAACTATGAAGGCTCGCACGTGCATGACATGGACTGCCACAAGATCTTCCCGATCGCGGTGAAGGTGAAGCCGATGGCGCTGCTAGTGGAAGGTTCAAATCCGCGCCACGAGCATGAATACCAGGCCTGGAAAGACATCAAGCTGCCGGATGACAAGGTGCTGGTGCCGGGCGTCATCGCTTCGTCGAGCAACTATGTGGAGCATCCCGAAGTGGTGGCCATGCGCTTGCTGAACTACGCGAATGTAGTGGGGCGCGAGCGCGTGATCGCCGGCACGGATTGCGGCTTCGGCACCTTCGCCGGATTTGGCGCGGTCTACCCGGCTTTCTGCTGGATGAAGATGAAGGCGCTGGCCGAAGGCGCCGCCATCGCGTCGAAGAAGCTGTGGGGCAAGAAGGCGGCGAACTAACGCCAAAACGTCAGTATCTGAGCAACCCGCGCCGTTGATTCAACCGCCGCAGACGGTCGGCGGCCCGCTGTACGCCGTCTACATGTTCGCTCGCCACCGAGTGCGCCAGCGCCGGGAAACGCATCAGGGCCGAAGAAACCTGCGTCGAGTACTCGCGCAGCAGGTCGAGGCGCGTGCGCAGCATCTCTTTCCCATCGGTGCGGCGGGCGACCGACGAGCAATTCATCGCGGCGAATACGTGGCCGGAGTTGTCTTTCAGTGGAACGGCTAACGACACTAGTCCCACTTCGAGTTCGTCCTGTACCACGCCGTATCCGTCCGCGCGGATTTTGTCGAGATGCTTACGAATCTTGTCGGGATTCGTTTCGGTGAACTCCGTGATCATCTCGAAGCGCTGATTCGCGAAGAACGCGTCCAGCTTGTCTTTCGGCAAATATGCCAGCAGAACCCGCCCCATGGCAGTGGGATAGGCGGGGAAACGGCTGCCGACGCCCGCGCCCAGACGCACCAGGCGGCGCACAGACGCGTTGGCAATATACACGATCTCGGTGCCCTCGAGCACGGTCACGGAACTCGAGTCGCCGGTGCGCTGGACTAATTCTCTTAAGTAGGGCTGGAGCGCTTCATCGACGTTCATCGAATCCAAATAAGAGTAAGCCAGATCCAGCACCTTGGGGCGCAGCACAAAGCGGCGTCCGTTCATACCCACGTAGCCGAGCGACTTCAATGTCAGCAGAAAGCGGCGCGCCGTGGCGGGCGTGAGTCCGGTCTTCTGGGCTACTTCGCTCAAGGTGAGCTCCGGCTCATCACGCTCGAAGGCGCTGAGAATGCGCAGGCCGCGGTCCAGCGAGGCCACAAAGTCACGATCGGTTTGACGGGGTTTCGGCGTAGGCATGTCGTTTAAGGATTGGGTTGAAGGAATCGGCGAGCCTCTTCGATTTCCGGATCGGAGATTACGTGCGGCCGGTTGTGGTAAATGCGCAACGTCACATCGGCGCCCAGGCCCGACAGAATCCGGGCGGATTCGCGAACGTGCTCTTCCGGTACCCAATCGTCGGAGTCGCTTCCCGTGAGCAGAATCCGCGTACGCGACAGCGGACGCGGGTAGGCAGGCCACAGGGCTCCGGGAGAACCGAACAGCCCTCCGGTGAACGCCACGATGTTCCGGCTACGCCCTAGGTTGCGCACTGTATACTCCACCGCAAGGCAAGCGCCTTGCGAAAATCCCATGACGATGATCTGGCTCGGCGGAAGGCGTCCGCCTTCGCTTGCGTCGTCGATCACCTGATCGAAAATCTCAAACGCCCGCGAAATGTGCGGCGCGTTCGCCGCGATCGGGTCAAAGAAACGGCCCGGATACCAGCTCCCCCCTTCCACCGTCGGAGCCAGCCAGCGAACTTGATCCAACTCTAAACCGGCAGCGAGGCCGATCATTTCCTCGGGCGTTCGGTCGCGGCCATGAATCAGCACGCCCGCCCGTTGCGCCGCCCCCCGTGCGGCGCCAGCCTCAAGCACTCGGGCCGGCGCCGGGGGGTCAAACAGAATCATTTCTTATCGGACGGGACGAACTCAGCCGAGGTGCGGCGCGAAACCGGTTGCGTGGACGCCACGGGAACATTAGCAGGACCGTTGAATTCCGGAACCGTGATGGGCTCCAGCATGGCCATGATTTCCTCGCGGCGATGTTCGAACCACGGCGGCAGCAGCATGTGCGTGCCCAGTTCCAGGTACGGCTCGTCCTTGGCGAAGCCGCCAGGAGCGGTGGCCGCGCATTCCACCAGAATCCCGCCAGGACAGCGGCAGTAGATGGAGTGGAAATACATGCGGTCCTTGATCTCCGAGCAATCGGTGTAGCCGAGTTCTTCGTAAATTCCCTTTTGCGCGGCGAGCGCGTCGTCGTCGGCTACTTCCATCGCCAGGTGATGGCCAGTGCCGGCGCCGAAAGTCCAACTGCCGGCGGGGCGCTGCGGTTCGAGCAGCAGGTCGACTGTCTTGGCAGGTCCGCCCTTGCCGACTACGTAGCGATGATAGTCGCCATCGACGCCGACTTTGCGGAAGCCCAGCGCATCGATAAAGAAGCGCTCCGTTTCCGGGATCTCGCGCACCGAGAGCACCGCGCCCTCAAAGCCCTTCATACTGACGTCGGAGCTGACTTCCGGCGTGACCCAGCCCTTGCGCTTGTCTTCCGGATCTTCGATCACTTCCATCTGCAAACCCGACGGATGCTTGAAGCGGATATAGCCCTGTCCGAAGCGTTCCTTCATCCCACCGTTTTGTACTTTGTGCTTGGTGAGCTGATCGTGCCAGAACTTGAGCGTCCCTTTGGGAACCGCATAAACCGTAGCTTCGATCTGCCCCGACCCCGGGCGTCCTTTGACGCGGCCGAAGGGGAAAGTGGTCATCACCGAGCCGGGCTCGGCGTTCGCGTTCGCGTAATACAAGTGATAGTGGGCATAACGGCCGTCAAACAGAACCGTCTGCTTGATCAGGCGCTGGCCCATCACTTTAGTGCAAAAATCGACGTCTTCCTGCGCGCGATCGGCGCACAAGGTTATATGATGAATTCCTGTAACCGGGTAATCCATTTAAAGCCTCCCGAAAAATGATACGAGGTTCAGTATAGCATGGCAAATGGCGGCAGGCGCAAGGGTTTGCGCTTGGCGCATCGCGGGAGCCGGCTGGTTCGGGCGACCATACATAGATATGCGTCCGGTGCTCCTCTGGCTCTTGTTGGCTCTCGCCCCGCTCCAAGCTCACGATCTGTATCGCAGCGAATCGCGGCTGGTAGTGCGTGGGCGTGAGGTAACGGCGCAGCTCACCTTCAATCTACTGGATTTTCCAGGCGTCGATCAGAACGGCGACAAGGTGGTGAGCCAGGAGGAATTCGCACGATCGTTCGATCGCGTGTACGCCACCATCCTGCAGCATTTCACGCTGAGCAGCTCCGGCCCGCCCGTGCGCTTCACGCGGGACAAATACGAACTGTTCGATGAGCAT